>Ga0066256_1004969_pt1 | contig 11372 bp, 7 predicted proteins | sample ThiBio_1000_biof_FD_87107 | JGI IMG/M metagenome (GOLD analysis project Ga0066256, IMG submission 87107) | Wastewater bioreactor microbial communities from Cape Town, South Africa - Thiocy_expt_1000_biof (version 2) | ecosystem: Engineered > Bioreactor > Thiocyanate-remediating >... | reverse complement strand
TTGATCTGATAGTGCCACTTATATTTACCAGTGTCCGGGTCCAGCGCCAGGATCGAGGAGAGGAACAGATTGTCGCCCTTCCCCGCCGAGAGCCACTTGTGGTTCCAGGGGGAGCCGTTGCCGACGCCGATCAGCAGCTGGTTCAGCTCCTTGTCGTAAACGATCGAATCCCAGACGGTGCCGCCGCCGCCGAGCTTCCAGTAATTGTCGCCATACCAGGTGGGGCGCGCCAGCTTCTCCAGTATCTCGTCGGAGGCGGCGCCATCCGGCCCGTCCTTGGGATTGCCCGGCACGGTGTAGAAGCGCCACACGAGCTTGCCGGTGTTGGTGTCATAGGCCGAGATGTAGCCGCGCACGCCCAGTTCCGCGCCGCTGTTGCCGATCAGCACCTTGTCACGCACCACACGCGGCGCGCCGGTGATCGTGTAGGGCTTCTTCTGGTCGACGGTGACGGTCTCCCAGACCTTCTTGCCTGTCTTGGCGTCGATGGCGATCAGGCGCCCGTCGATGGTGCCGACGAAGACCCGGCCCTTCCAGACCGCAACGCCGCGATTGACCACGTCGCAGCAGGCATGGGCCGCCTTGCTGCCCTCGTTCTGCGGATCGAACATCCAGAGCTGCTTGCCGGTCGCGGCATCGACCGCGACGACCTTGGACCAGGCGGTGGAGGTATAGAGCACGCCATCGACCACGATCGGCGTCGCTTCCTGCCCGCGCGTCGTATCGAGTTCGAGCGCCCAGGCGAGGCTCAAATCCTTGATGTTGCCGGCGTTGATCTGTTCGAGCGGCGAATAGCGCTGCTCGTCATTGGTGCGGCCATAGGTCAGCCAATTGTCCTGATCCTGCGCCGCGCCGTCCAGCCGGGCCTGATCGATCGCACCGGCGCTGTCCGTCTCCGCGCTCATGCTCGCGCCGCAACCGGCCAGAGCCAGCATCATCGCCACGCCCAGCGCCGCACCCGCAACCTGTCTCGCCATGCCTATCCTCTCCCTGCACGGGCCGCTCCCGGCCCGCTTGCGGCGGCATCCTAATCGGCTGCCGCCGCCATTGCGATGTTTTCTCAACTTATGGGGGCCGCCCGGCTGGAGGCGGCCCCCTCCCCCTTTATACCTCAGAACTTGAACGTCCCGCCGATGTAGAAGCGGCGGCCATTCAGGTCGTAGAAGTAGGCATTGAACGGGCTGGCGCCGATGCCGTTGGCAAGGCCTGTCGTCGCGCCGTTATACTCCACCAGCGGCGGCGCCTTGTCGAACAGGTTGTCCACGCCCCAACGCAACGTCGCATTATCCGTCACCGCGAAGCTACCGTTCAGGTTGAACAGATCGTAGGCAGGAGAGCCCACGAACGGCGTGGCGTTGTTCGACGTGTAGGCGATCGACTTCGCCGCCGGGAGGTGCTGCCACTGGAGCGACACCGACACCGGGCCGACGCCGTAGGTGAAGGTGTTGAACATCTTCCAGCGGAAGGCGCCCGGATTGAGGCCGTTCTCGGCAATGGCATTGCTGCCTGCCGGCCCCAGCGTCCCCGCATATTCGACCAGGCGGCCCGCAGCGCCGGCGGAAGCCGGAAGCGGAGCGGACTTGAGCGTGATCAGATAATTGAAGACGGTGTTGACGCTGAACGTGCCCGGACCGACCGGGAAGGCCCAGTCGAGCTGCGCGTCGATGCCCTGCGTGCGGAAGCGCCCGTTGTTGAGATAGGTCACCTGCACGTTGCCGAGCGCACCGTCGCCGGTCACGCGGCCGATCGCCTGGCACTGCGAGGTCGCCGCCGCCGCCGTCGGATTGGTGGCGATGGCCGGGTTGAAGGTCGGATCGAAGCAGGCGCGCTGCGCCGTGTCCAGCGTGAGCGGGCCGATCGCGTCGTCGACCGCGATGTTGTAGTAGTCGACGGTCAGACGCAGGCGGCGGAGCCACTCGCTTGAGGCCGGCGAACTGATCACCGCGCCCAAGGTCCAGGTCTTCGCCTTCTCCGGCTTGATGTTCGGATTGCCGACCAGCGACGGGAACGCGAACGCCGGGCCAACGGCATTGTAGAACTGCGGATCGCCGTAGAAGACGTCAGAAGTCCTGCGCGCGGTCGTGTCGTTCTGGTTCATCAGGATCGCGCAAACCGCGCGAACATTGTTGTAGTTGCCGGGGTTCGCGGTCTGGCTTGCCGACCAGGCCAGCGTGTTGCTCCACCGGCAGACGTCACCGCCGCCAGCCGCCGTAAAGGTCTGCGACGGGGCGAGGTAGAGTTCGGCGACGTTGGGTGCGCGGATCGCCTTGTTGTAGCCGCCGCGCAGGCGCAGCCAGTCGGTGACTTCCCAGTCCGCCATCGCCTTCCAGGTGAAGGCGTTGCCGGTGGTGTTATAGTCCGAGTTGCGGACGCCGACGTTCAGTTCGAGCTTCTTCACCAGCGGCAGATCGGCCAGCACCGGCACGAGCAGCTCGCCATAGACTTCCTTGCTCCGGATCGTGCCCGCCGAGCTGCCGCTCGGATAGATGCCGATCGTCTGGTCGAGGAAGGACGTGCCCTGCTCGGTCAGCGTGTCGTTGTGGAAGTCATAGGCGTTCTGACGATAGCTCGCGCCGAGGGCCGCCCGCACCTCACCGGCCGGCAACTGGAACAGGCTGCCCTGGGCGTTCGCCTCGAACACGGTCTGCTGCATGACGGCGCGGTTGGAGAGGGGCGCGCTGATCGCGTCGATACAATCCTGCGTGATCGCCTTCTTCTTGTTGAACGGATCGAAGCCGCTGGTGCAGGTGGCCGACGAGGCGCCGAAGCCGCCGAACGCCGCATTGCCCTGCGCCTTGAAGCCGGCACCCCAGTTGGGCGCCGAGATCACGGCGCGGAACCGCTCCAGCGAGGCCGTGCCGGTGATGAGCGCGTTGGTCTCCGATTCGCCCTGCGAACCGTAGACTTCCCAGGTCCAGTCGGAGCCCGGAATCTTGCCTTCAAAGCCGGCCAGCATGTTGTAGGTGAGCACGTCAGTCTTGGACGCGCGGTTCATGAAGTCGAGATAGTAAGTGAGCTGCCAGGGACCATTCGGGTCCGCGCGGCTGTTGAGCAGCGTCGCCAGTTCGGTGGGAATGGCGCGGCCGTCCCGCGGAATGGCCGCCGACCAGCCGTTCACGGACGGCGAGGGCTGGTTGAGCGTGCGGGTCTGAACGCGGGTGAAGGTCGCCTGCGCGAACACGCCGACCCAGTCGTTGATCTCGTAATTGCCGCGCGTGTAGATGTTGTAGCGTTCCAGCGGCAGGAGCAGCAGCTCGTCCTGGAAGTTCTGGCCCAGCGTGCCATCGCCCTGCCTCTTGTACTTGAGGCCGGTCAGATCGCCCTTGAAGCGATAGGCGCCGCCCGGAGGGCTCTGGAAGAACCCGGTGAAGGCGGTACCGTCCTCGTTGAAGTAGAGACGCGAGCCGGCGGCCACAGCGCCCGGAGCCGCGCCTGAGAAGATCGAGTTCATCACGGTTTGCGATGGCGCGTTGGCGCCGATCGGCTGATAGCCCGAGAAATAGGGGAAGAACTCGTTGCCGGTGAAGCGCGGATCGCGCCAGGCATCGCGGAACCAGTCGCGGTCGCGGCGATAGGCGGCTTCGCGATTGTTCATCGAGAGGCCGATGGTGATGTTGCCGCGCCCGTCATCAAAGTTCGAGCCCATGATGCCGCTGATCGAATATTCCTGACCATCGCCGCGCTGGGAGATGCCCATCTGGCCATCGAGCTGCAGGCCCTGGAAATTCTTCTTCAGGATGAAGTTGACCACGCCGGCCACGGCGTCCGCGCCATAGGTGGCCGAGGCGCCGCCGGTGATGATCTCGACGCGCTCGATGGCGGCCGCAGCGATGGTGTTGATGTCGACCACGCCCAGCGCGTTGGCAGGCGTCGTGCGCCGGCCATCGACCAGCACGAGGCTGCGGTTGGTGCCCAGGCCACGCAGCGAGACCGTCGCGGCGCCCGGCGTGTTGGTCGCCGTCGGCTGAATGTCGTTGCCGAGCGCAGGAGTCTGCACCGGCGTGAAGTTGGGCAGCTTGTTGAGGTTGGTTTCCAGGGCCGCGGTCGAGCTGTTCTGGAGCAGTTCCTGTCCGGCCGTGACGATCGGGCTGTTCGCTTCATAGTCGCGGCGGACGATGCGCGATCCGGTGACGACGATTGCCTGTTCGGTCTCGTCGGCGCCCTGGGGCGTGTCCTGCGCGGCAGCCATGGAAGGCAGGGCAATCAGGTACAGCGCGGTCGTGCCAGCCAGCACCGCGCGGGTATAATTATTGCGTAGAATAGAAGACATCTTCCTCTCCCTTAGTCTGGCGCTTGGGACGCGCCGCCTCCAGTCCCGTTGGCGGGTGGGTCGGTCTAGGAGCGAGGCTTTCTGCCTTCTTGCGACCGCCCCAATTAGGACTGGCGGCGCAAACTAACTATCATGGTATATAGATACAAGCGGATATTGTCATCATTCTGTAGCGGCGCGCAAATCGGACGGCGCCCGCAAGACCATGAAGTTTGGCGCTTTATGTAACGATAAAACCGGGTTTTTGGATTTGAAACGATCGTCGTTTCATTGTTGTAGTGCGGCCAAGATGCCACAGTCTAATATGGACTTTTACAATTCAGAAAACATCCGGCGCGAAGGCGATTCCCCGCTCCGGGAATGAAACTCAGATGCAGGCGATTTGTTCCGCCGCCGCCTCGATCGCGGCGATCTGCGCGAGCGCGAGCGGCAGGCGCTGCGTGAGGAAGAAATCGGCACTGGCCTGTCTGGCGCGCAGGAAGGCGGGGTCGCCCTCGCCCCGTTCCAGCCGCGCCGCCGCCTGCTCGGCCTGCCGCCCCAGCAGCCAGCCGCCGACTACACCGCCGCATAGCGCCAGAAACGGGCTCGCCGCCGCGCCAAGACCGGTCGGGTCATGCGCCAGCATCGCCGCGCGCGCCCGGCCCAGCATGGCGAGCGCCGCCTCCAGCTTCGCCCGCGCGCCCCCGTCGCGCCAGCAGGCCACGTCTCGCGCGATCGCGCCTTCGAGCTCGCCCATGGCCGTGCCATTGTCCAGCCGCAGCTTGCGCCCGGCGAGGTCCATCGCCTGGATGCCGTTCGTGCCCTCATAGATCGCCGCGATTCGCGCATCGCGATAATGGCGCGCGACGCCGGTCTCCTCGATGAAGCCCGCGCCGCCATGGACCTGGATGGCAAGGCTCGTCACTTCGATGCCAGCGTCCGTCGCCCAGGCCTTGCTGATCGGGGTCAGCAGGTCCGCCCGCCGCTTCCAATAGGCGCGCCCCTCCGGGCCGCCCTCCTTGTGCGCCCGGTCCACGGCGGCGGCATTGGCATAGACGATGGCCCGCGCCGCCTGCGTCAGGCTGTGCATCGTCATCAGCATGCGGCGCACGTCCGCATGGCCGATGATCGGGCCGAACTGCACGCGCTCCTGCGCATAGGCGCGCGCGTCCTGCCAAGCCCGCTCGGCGATGGCGACGCCCTGATTACCGACGTTGATGCGGGCATGGTTCATCATCGTGAACATTGCCGCGAGCCCGCCGTGCGGCGCGCCGATCAGCCAGCCGACGCAATCCCCGCTCTCGCCGAGCTGCATGGTGCATGTGGGCGAAGCATGGATGCCCATCTTGTGCTCGATCGCGATGGCGCGCACGTCATTGCGCGCGCCGGGCCGCCCCTGCGCATCCAGCAGATATTTGGGCACGAGGAACAGGCTGATTCCCTTCGATCCCGCCGGCGCATCGGGTAGCCGCGCGAGCACGAAATGGAGGATGTTATCGGCCAGCTCATGCTCGCCCCAGGTGATGAAGATCTTCTGCCCCCTGATCCGATAGCTGCCGTCCCCGGCCGGTGTCGCGCTGGTCCGCAGCGCGCCCACGTCCGATCCAGCCTGCGGCTCGGTCAGCAGCATGGTGCCGGTCCATTCGCCGGAGATCAGCTTGGGCAGGTAGAGCGCCTTCATCGCCTCGTCGCCATGCGCCTGCAGCGCCTCGACGGCGGAGAGGGTCAGCATCGGGCAGAGCGAGAAAGCCATGTTGGCGGCGGTGAACTGCTCCTGCACCGCCACGGAGAGCACGAAGGGCAGCCCCTGCCCGCCATGCGCCGGATCGGCGGACAGCCCGTTCCAACCCGCCGCCGAATAATCGCGATAGGCCTGCGCGAAGCCGTCCGGAAGCGTCACCGCGCCGTCGGAAAAACGTGCGCCCTCGCGGTCGCCGATCGCATTCAGCGGCGCGAATGCCTCCTGCGCCAGCCGGGCCGATTCGGCGAGGATCTGCGCCGCCAGCGCCGGCGTCGCATCCTCGAAGCCGGGCAGCCCCGCGAGTTCCGTAAGGTCCGCGACCGTTTCCAGCACGAACATCTGTTCTTCGGTCGGCGCGCGATAATCGGCCATGCACGTCTCTCCCGTCGCTTCTTGCACCCTGCTGTATCGCGAAAGCATGGCCTCGTGTAGGGACTGTGAGCCACGCGGCTTCCCCGCCTCTTTTCGCCATTCCCGCAGCCGCCGGAATGGCGAAAAGAGGCGGATATGTTTTGCAGTGCGCGGACTTAGGGCAGGAAGGAACACGAGACGAGCATGGAAGCGCCGATCCAAGCGACAGCAGGCCCGCGCCCCGCCTGGTGGAAGCATCTCTACGTGCAGGTATTGATCGCCATCGCGCTCGGCATCGCGCTGGGGGCGATCCAGCCGGACTGGGGCGGCGCCATGAAGCCGCTCGCCGATGCTTTCATCAAGGCGATCAAGATGGTGATCGCCCCGGTCATATTCCTCACCCTGACGAGCGGCATCGCCCACATGCGCGCGCTCGCCGAGCTTGGCCGCGTAGTGCTGAAGGCCTTCGCCTATTTCATCGTCGTCTCCAGCTTCGCGCTCGTCATCGGCCTGATCGTCGCCAATGTCGTGCAGCCCGGCGCCGGGCTGAACATCAATCCTGCCACGCTGAATGGTGAGGCAGTCGCGGGCTATGTGGGCGAGGCGGAACATGCCAGCATCTCGGCCTTCCTGCTCGACATCATCCCGACCACGTTGATCTCCGCGCTCACCGAGGGTTCCATCCTGCAGGTGCTGTTCGTGGCCGTGCTGTTCGGCGTCTCCATCGCGCTGGTCGGCGAGCCGGCCGAGCCGGTGGTGGAGTTCATCGATCGGCTCTCGGTCGTCGTGTTCCGGCTCGTCGCGCTGCTCATGCGCCTCGCGCCCGTCGGCGCATTCGCGGCCATGGCGTTCACAATCGGCCATTATGGCCTTGGCGTGCTTGCCAATCTCGCCGGGCTGCTCGCGACCTTCTATTTGACCTCGCTGCTCTTCGTGCTGCTCGTGCTCGGCGCCATCGCGCGGGCGAACGGCTTCTCGATCCTGCGGCTCATCGCCTATCTGAAGAGCGAGCTGCTGCTGGTGCTCGGCACCTCCTCGTCCGAGGCCGCCCTGCCCCCGCTGATCGGCCGACTGGAGGCTGCCGGCTGCGCGCCCGGCGTGGTCGGGCTGGTCGTGCCGCTCGGCTACAGCTTCAATCTCGATGGCACCAACATCTACATGACCCTCGCCGCGCTGTTCATCGCGCAGGCCTGCGGCGTGGACCTCTCTCTGGGCGAGCAGATCATGCTGCTCAGCGTCGCGATCATTTCCAGCAAGGGCGCGGCCGGCGTCACCGGCGCGGGCTTCATCACGCTTGCCGCCACGCTCGCCGTGGTGCCCAGTGTGCCCGTGGCGGGCATGGCGCTCATCCTCGGCATCGATCGCTTCATGAGCGAATGCCGCGCGCTCACCAACTTCGTCGGCAATGCGGTCGCCACCATCGTCATCGCCCGCTGGGAAGGCGAGCTGGACAAGGACATGCTGGATCGGGCGCTGCGCTAAAAACGCTCAGGCGGGGATCAGCCGCACCGGCAGATGCTTCCACCCCACGGCCGCATTGTTGATGAACCGCTCGCCCCCGCCCGCCGGTTCGATGGCCGCGACCTTCTTCACCAGCGCCTCAAGGATCACTTCCGATTCCATCCGCGCCAGCACCTGCCCCATGCAGATGTGGATGCCGCCGCCAAAGCCGACATTGGCCCCCGTGCGCCGCACGTCGAACCGCTCCGGCTCCGCCCAGCGCGCGCCATCCCGCCCCGCCGCCGTCAGCAGCAGCGAAAGCTGGTCGCCACGGCGGAAGTTGATGCCCTCCACCTCCATGTCGAGCAGCGCCGTGCGCCCCTGCATCCGCGCGGGCGGATCGTAGCGCAGCATCTCGTTTACCGCATTCTTCACCAGCGCCGGGTCGGCGCGCATCAGCGGCCAGTTCTCGGGGAAGCGCACGATGCCGCCGAGTATGTTGGCGATGCCGAGCACGGTCGTATCGAACCCCGCCGCCAGCGTCGCGCGGATCAGGAACTCGGCCTCCTCCTCCTTGACGATCCCCTCGTCGCTGAGCCCGAGGATCTTCGCCGCGAGGCTGCCCGGCGTCACCGTATCGCGCCGCGTATGGTGGTCGACCCATTCGAAGGCTGGCGCCGCCCGCGCCATGCTCGCCTCGAAGATCGCGTTGCGCGGCCCCACTGTGTTGAACGCCGCGTCGCCGAAGTCGAGGATCAGCGCCCGCCCTTCCTGCGGCATGCCGAGCATGTCCGGAAACACCTTGAGCACGAAGGCGGCCGCGATGTCCGTCACCGCATCGACCGTGCCCTTCGCCAGCGCCGCGTCCACGATCCGCTCGGCATCGGCGACGAACGCCGCGCGATAGGGCGCCAGCGCGGCGGGCGAGAGGAAGCGCATCAGCGCGTCGCGCGCCACCGTGTGCTCCGGCGGGTCCTGCACCACGAGGATCGGCGGCACGAGCGTGAACGGATCGTAGAAGGGCTTGGCCGTCGAAGTGAAGCGCCGCCAGTCCGGCAGGATCTTGCGTACCGGCTCGTGCGTCATGATCGCGATGCTGTCATAGCGGTCGAGCCAGACCGCCGGTCCGAGCTTGGCGAGCGAGGCGTCGCTCTCCGGCAGCGCCGCGATCCACTCCTTCGTGAACGGGTCCGCGTCCGTGCGCGGCATGGTCGGCGGCGGCCTGGGCAATATCTCGTCATGCGCAATCATGCCTGCGCCTCCCGCCGCTGCTTCTCGTCCGCAAAGGCCTTCTCGATGGCCGCGTGCCGCGCCTTCACTTCCGGCACCATGTCCGGATGGGTGATCGCGTAGAAATCGCCGCGCCGGACGGCCCCAATCGCGATCTGCGCCGCCTGCGCCGGCGATATCCAGTCGACCACGGCATCCTTGAACTGCTCGCTATCCTCCAGCATCACGTCGCGCAGGCTGCCCGCCAGATCGGCCGGCCTGTTGCGCGTGCTGCTGCCGAGGTCTGTCGCCACCGGGCCGGGGCAGAGCGCCGTCACGCCGACTTTCCCGCCGTCCGAGGCAAGCTCCATCGCCAGCACTTCGCTGAGGCCCAGCAGGCCATATTTGGCGGTGCAGTAAGTGGCGAGCGTCGGCACCGGCATCATTGATGCCATGGAGCAGGTGTTGAGGATGTGGCCGCCATCCGCATTGCCGCGCAGGATCGGCAGGAACTGCGTGAGCATATGGATCGCGCCGCGCAGATTGACGTCGAGCATCCATTGCCAGTCCGCCAGCGTCAGCTCGAACACCGGCGACATCGGCCCGATGCCGGCATTGTTGCACAGCAGATGCACGGTGCCAGGACGCGGGCCCGCCGCCGGCGTGCGCGCGGCGCGCCGGGGGGGCTGGGAAGCGCCGGTCCGCCCCCCCAGCGCGCGGAGTCCCCCCGCCGACCGCTCCAGCCGGCCCGCCTGGATAGGGGGGATGGCGCCCTGCGCCCCCGCGGCCCGCCGCCCTTCGGCCGCCGCCCGCCGGGGGCGGGAGGCCCCGCCAGTGATGACGGCAACCTTGCCCGCGAGCGATCCTTCCATGCTCGTCCCCTCCTGATTTTTGTTGGAGGGAGGTAACCCGCCCCGCCGCTGCTGCCAAGGCTTGTCGCGCGGCCGCGCAGGGCCTAGATTGGAACCATGGCCGAGCATGTCCATCATCACCACGCCCATAGCGAGCCGACCGGCGCGCATCTCGCCAAGGCCGCGCGCGCATCGCTGGAGGCGCAGGGCGAGCAGTGGACGGACATGCGCGCGGAGATCTTCGCGGTGCTCGCGGCGGAGGAAAAGCCGGCTTCAGCCTATGACATCGCCGACAAGGTCTCGCAGAAGCGCGGCAAGCGCGTCGCGCCCAACAGCGTTTACCGCATCCTCGACCTGTTCGTGAGCAACAACCTCGCCCAGCGCGTCGAGAGCGCCAACGCCTATATTGCGAACGCCCATCCCGGCTGCCTGCACGACTGCATCTTCCTCGTCTGCAAGGTCTGCCATGAGGCGACGCATATCGATGACGACAAGCTCACCGGCCAGGTGCGCGGCGTCGCAGCGCATGAGGGCTTCGCTGCGGACCGCCCGGTTATCGAGGTTCTCGGCACCTGCGCCAAATGCGCCTGAGCGGACGAGAGTAAGTCGCCAGCGTTTCATCTCCAGATGGAAACCACTGGTTCGGCGGCCCAAGGTTCGGTTGTCCCTGATCAGATAGAAACCGATCTGGACAGACTCTAACCCCGCCGTCGGAACACGCCGGTAAAGCGCCCCAGCAGCAGGATCGCGCTCGGCCAGAACATCGTGTTCCAGATGTCTTTCCAGTTCCCGTCCCAATGGACCTGATGGCCATAGACGAGCGTATCGCGAATATCCCAGGCCTCGCCGATCAGCGCGGCGGCGAGCACGATCAGCCAGGGCCGCGCATCGCCTACGCGCCAGCGGAACAGCAGCATTGATCCGAAGAACAGGATCAGCGCCACGTAGATGTGCAGCGCATCCTTGGCGAGGCCGACATGATTGGCGAACCAGGACTTGCCGGCGGAGCCCGTTACCATGGGGTACCCTGAACCAGACAATGGGCGTGCGGCTGCCCGGATCGGTCCGGACGCCGCGCTCGTCCTGGCCCATGCCCTCATGGATGTCGCAGCTTATCCCTGCGCCCGCGAGCCGCTCCAGCGCCGCATCGAGATCGTCCACCTGCCAGCCGAGCACCGTGTGCGGCCCCGGCGCGTGATCCTCCACGGCGGTCAGGCGCAGCGTCGCGCCGCCGCCCAGATCGAAGGTCGCGGCATAGGGATCTTCGCCGATCAGCCTGAGCCCCAGCACGTCCCGATAAAAGGACTTCAGCGCCGCCAGTTCCCTGCTCAGCACGAACGCGATCGGCCTGGCGCGGTCCAATAAGCTCATCTTGCCGGTCTCTCCGGAGGACTATCCATGCACATAAGGGCAACCCGTCGAACATTATTCGACATTCGCCAATAAGCCCACTAGATAGTCCTGCATGACGGCCCAGCCCGAGACGCCCCTGCTCGCCCAGGTGCGAGATCCCGCCGATCTGCGAAAGCTC
>Ga0066256_1004968_pt1 | contig 11376 bp, 16 predicted proteins | sample ThiBio_1000_biof_FD_87107 | JGI IMG/M metagenome (GOLD analysis project Ga0066256, IMG submission 87107) | Wastewater bioreactor microbial communities from Cape Town, South Africa - Thiocy_expt_1000_biof (version 2) | ecosystem: Engineered > Bioreactor > Thiocyanate-remediating >... | reverse complement strand
CAATTCTGCGTTTACAATGCTCAACGAGCGCGCGCTAATCAGGTGGCGGTATTTTTTGGTGTCTCCTTGACACGTCTCCTGAGTTGCTGCGAGGGGTATTGGTGCCCCGGACAGCAACACTGCTGCTATCTTTGCCCGGAAAAACTTTGGTGCAAAACAACATGCTCCAACAATTAGATGCTGCTGACAGAATTCGCCGAGAGATTGCCCCTCTGATCGCTCAGAAACGCAAGTCTGAACTTGGCCAGTTCATGACGCCATCTAGCGTTGCCCGGTTCATGGCTGAAATGTTTCCGCCATGCGTTCTGCAAACCTGTCGCTTGTTGGATGCCGGTGCAGGCGTCGGAGCTCTCTCCTGCGCTTTCCTTGATCGCTGGGTGGGCGGTGGCTTTAACTTCAATTCTGTGGAGGCTACTGCTTATGAGATAGACGAAACGCTGCGCGTACACCTCAAGCAGCACTTGGCGAGCTACAACAAGGTCAAGGCCGAAGTCATCGCCGGGGATTACATTGAACTGGCGGCTGCCTCTAGTATGCAAGCCAAGGGTTACACCCACGCGATCCTCAATCCGCCCTACAAGAAGATCAACAGCAATTCAACTCACCGGCTGGCCTTGCGCTCTGTTGGCATCGAGACGGTGAACCTGTATTCGGCCTTCGTTGCGCTGGCCGTGGCACAGGCAGCGCCAGGCGGACAGGTCGTGGCGATCATCCCGCGCAGCTTCTGCAATGGGCCGTACTATCGCCCGTTTCGTGACTTTATCCTTGCGCGAGCGGCCATCAGCCACATGCATCTCTTCGAGTCTCGCAACAAGGCTTTCAAGGATGACGAGGTACTGCAAGAGAACGTCATCATCCGCCTTGAGCGAGGCGGCCAGCAGGGGCCGGTAACGATCACCACTTCGACCGACGACAGCTTCACCGACCTTGCCACCAACGAGCACCCGTTTGACAGGATCGTATTCCCGGACGACCCGGAGCGCTTCATTCATGTACCCACGTCGCCCGAGAAAAGCGCTATCGAGCTATCGTCCGCTGTGCGCTCCACGCTGGCCGATCTGGGCATCAAGGTATCGACCGGGCCTGTGGTGGACTTCCGGCTAAAAGAGCACCTGCGGGACATGCCAGAAGGGGGCGCCGTGCCCTTGGTCTATCCGGGCCACCTGAGCATCACCGGGACGGTGTGGCCGGCGCCTGGCCTGAAGAAGCCGAACGCGATCATGCGCAACGACGCGACCGAAAAGTGGCTTTATCCCAATGGCTTCTACTGCGTGGTGCGCCGGTTCTCATCGAAGGAAGAAAAGCGACGCGTGGTGGCAAGCGTGGTCGAGCCTTCGGCCTTTGGCGACCATACCGTGCTGGGCTTCGAGAACCACATCAACCTCTTCCACGAGGATAAGCGCGGCTTGCCTGAGCTGCTGGCAAGGGGTTTGGCCGTGTACCTGAACACGACCGCCGTGGACGAGTGCTTCCGCCGCTTCAACGGCCACACGCAGGTCAACGCAACCGACCTCAAGGTGATGAAGTATCCGAGCCGCGAGGCACTGATTGAGTTGGGCAAGTGGGCCAAGCAGCACAGCGAAATCACGCAAGACATCATCGACGAACAACTGGGGAATCTGACTGCATGACAGACCAGACCAACAACATCAAGGCCGTGCACCGGGTCATCATTTCGCTGGGCCTGCCGAGGGCGCAGCAAAACGAACGTTCCGCCCTGTCATTATTGGCCTTACTAAACCTTACTCCTGGCAAGGCGTGGGCCGATGCCGAAAACCCGCTTGTGGGTATCACCCCAATCATGGATTGGGCGCGGGAGCACTACGGAAAGGAATACGCACCGAACACCCGCGAGACTTTCCGCCGCCAGACCATGCACCAGTTCTGCGATGCTGGCGTGGCTCTCTACAACCCGGATAAGCCCGACCGCCCGGTGAACAGCCCGAAGGCTGTCTATCAAATTGAGCCCGCCGCACTAACCTTGCTTCGCACCTTCGGAACATCACAATGGCATGACAACCTTGCTGCCTATCTAGCTGAGCGGGAAACACTTGTTGCCAAGTACGCAATGGAGCGCGAGCAGAACCGAATCCCAGTCGAGATTGCGCCAGGTAAGGAAATCACCCTCAGTCCCGGCGAGCATAGCGAACTGATCAGGGCCATCATCGAGGATTTCGCCACACGCTTCGCGCCGGGCAGTGTGCTGATCTATGCCGGCGACACGGGCGAAAAGTTAGGTTACTTCGATGCCGCACTGCTGGCCGAGTTGGGCGTGGGCGTGGATTCACACGGGAAGATGCCAGATGTGGTTTTGCACTTCACCGAGAAAAATTGGCTGCTGCTGGTCGAATCTGTTACCAGCCACGGGCCGGTCGATGGAAAGCGCCACGCGGAACTTGCAAAGTTATTTGCCGGTTCCACAGCTGGACTAGTCTATGTGACCGCCTTTCCAAACCGTTCAATTATGGGGCGGTACCTTGGCGAGATTGCATGGGAGACGGAGGTTTGGGTAGCAGATGCACCATCGCATCTCATCCACTTCAACGGCGAACGATTCCTCGGTCCATATTTTTCCGCATAATGCGATAGCTATGCTGGAATGGCACATCCCTACAGAGCATCTACAGCACGCCTGCCGAACGTCTGATAGAAATGAAGCGGGCACAGAGCATCCACAGAGCGCCTGTGGAACGTGTGCATAAAATGTCCGTCTAACTCACATGTCCCACAGAGCACCCACAGAGCAACTATCAGACATGTCCCACAGACCGCTCACAGAGCACCTTGAAGCCTACAACGTCCGCAGCACGTCCAGAGCGTGCACCCGACGCCAGATTGAGGCGTACTTTAACCGGACAGGTTCAACCGAAAAGCTCGCTGTGCGAGCCAAGCCGTGCCAGTCTGAGTGTGTCGGCATCCGACTTGCGGTAGAGCAGCAGTAGATCGGGCTTGACGTGGCATTCCCGGTAGCCCGCCCAATCGCCGCTCAGGTCATGGTCGCGGTATTTGGCGTCAAGCGGCTGGTCGGCCGCCAGCGCCACGAGAACGGGCTTCAATTCGTTATCGAGCGTGGCCCGGTGCTGGCCCTTGGCCTCTCGCTTGTAGTCGCGTTTGAAGGCTGAGGCACGGTCAATCGTCCGCATGCAGGTCTGCCATCAGGTCGTCAACGCTGGCGAACCGCTTGCCCTTGCCTGCTTCAAGCTCGGCAATGGCCTTGCGCGTGGTCGCGTTGGGGGCCTTCACATCGAAGGGCATCCGGCGTTCATCGGCGATGCGTAGCATCAGCAAGCGAATAGCGTCCGAAATGGACAGGCCCATTGCGTCGAGCGCGTCAGCGGCGCGCTCCTTGGTGTTGGTGTCGATGCGAGCGCGAACATAGGTATCGGCAGTGCTCATGGCGACTTCCTTTGAAGGTTTCAGGGACTCTATTGTAGTTCCAATGTGACTACATAACAAGGGCTATGCCAGGGCACAACCCTTGGGGTCTGCTCTACCCCGTTTAGGGCGTTGGCCATGTCGAGGGTGAGGTGGTAGTCGATTTTGACTTGCCCTGCGATAAGTCCTTGATTTTGGCGCTCCATAAATTTGTGGAGCACATAATCCTGGTCTTCAACAAAACCGTATTTTTTGATCCGGCCTTTTATCCAAGTTGAATAATCCTGCTTGCTGCCCAGATAACTATGCAAAGTGCGCGCATCGCACACGTTGCAGGGTGCGCCGCCAACAAAATCCTCGAAATACCTTGCAAATTTGCAACGTAGTTTGGAGATTTTTTTTCACGGGTAGTTAAACTTGGGGTCGCTAAATCGACAAGAAGGTGACTTTCATGAACAAACCGCAGCCGATCCAGATAAATCCAGCCACATTCAAATTCATCGCAGAGCTGGATATATTCGGTCTCTCCTTCATCAAGGATGTCGACCTGTTTCCTCCCGATGCCGAATACGAAGTGCTGGGTGCCAGGGCTGCTGAGTTCATGGCAGATTTACCCCACTGCTCGCCTTACGCGATCTCGGCCGGGGATATAAAGCCTCGCAGGTTTGAGTACAAAGGCAAATTCATCCAGTTCTCGCCAAGTCCCAACGGCCTCCCGACCATCCGCGATTACGATGTGCTGATCTACTGCATCACCTGGATTGTAAATGCCGCGCTGGAAGGCCGTGATGACGATGTTGGGTCAACCTACGAGTTCGAGGTAGAGGACTTCTACAGGTTTTCAGGTCGCCCTCAAAATGGCAATCGTGAGGAAACTTTCACACAAGGGCTGGATCGGCTTGCCGGCAGCACCGTTACGACCAACACGAAGCCTATTGGGCTAGACAACCAATCCTTCAATTTCGTTGAGCACTATCAGCTGAATCAGGACGAAAGAGGGCGTTTGAAGTCGGTCAGAATCAAGATTCCGCACACGTTCTATTGCCTTGCGCATAACGAGTTCTTTGGCACAGTCCATTCTGACTATTTCACGCTATCGGCCGCTCGCCGACTGATCTATTTGTTCATCAAACAGCTCTGTGGTAGCGAAGAGAAACTGCTGGTGCCGTACTCAAAACTGTACGCTGTAACAGGCTCAACCTCCCCGCTGCGCAAGTTCCTGCCGGTCATCGACGAGCTGGTGACCAAGCCGTTGCCGGAATTTTCGTCTGAAAAAATTGAGGAGGCGGAAAAATTGTCTTTTGCCTTTTCTGAATAAAGATTTGGTGTTTACTAGATGATTTTTCCGGCCCTAACCAAATGAAAATAAATAAGATAAATTTTCCGGTCAGACTAGACGGAAATTCCGTCTGGCAAATATTCCGCGCCAAAGTAGACGAAAATTCCGCGACAAGACGATTTTTCCGCTCTGGTCGAATGGGTCGATTTGGCACGCAACCTATTGAAATTACACTAGATGATTTTTCCGCTACGGCTGAAAACAAGGCTTCATTGCAACGGCGATTTGCCGCGCGGAAATGGCCTCGTCGCGCAGAGGTAAAGTTGCGCCAAACAAGCTGTTTTCGCACGATGGGAATTTGAACGATATGAAGGAAAGAATGGAGAGCACTACGGAAGCATTGGAATTCATGATGACCAAGATTGAGGCGCTTGGAGTTGAAGCGGAGCAATTGTGCAAGAGGCACTTTGATTTTGTCATGGCAGAGAACAAAAACAAGGAATGGGAGAATAGGAGCGCGCTGTATCCAGTAACCAGAGTCAGGGGATATGGCCTGACAGCAAACTGGTACGAAGTGAAGTGGTATGGCAACAAAGCGGCCGGCACACGCCGCATGAACAAAAAACTCATCCACAAGCCCAAGGCTGGCCATAGTTACACCATTGCAAAACTGGAAAGCCATTCTCAACCGTGGGAAGTGGATATGGTCAGAGAGATTGAGGCCGGTTTGGCTGAAATCCGTCGCAAGGCAGCGATCGCTTCCAAGACTCTGTCGCTCCTGAATCAGTTTAATCGCTTGGAATCAAAATGAGCGAACTCACCCAACTCATTCGGTCGCTGGTGGCGCTCTCATGGCGCTACAGCACCTTCCGTGGTTCATGGACGGAAATGCCCAACTCGACAGGACTGTACGTGTTTCTTGGCGCAACGCTGTACATCGCCAGCACTATTACCGCATGGATTGAATATGGGGAGCAGGCCGCAGCATTGCTGCCGCCCATAATGATCGCCTCTATTTACTTCGCCACCTCCAATGGCGGCACCGCGCCGGTCAACAAACGCCTCATTGCGGCCATCTTTCTGCTCATCACGCCTGTGATGGTTGCCCTGGCCTTGGTTGGTAGAGGCCACCTGTTTATCGAGGCGCTGGCGGGGCTGTACATAGGGGCGACCGTCATCACACTCATGGAAAGGAAATAAGTACATGGCAAAAACGAAGTCGTTTGATTGGGAGAATCCATGGCGACCGAACATCGAAGCCAAGATGGCGACGATATGGGGCGGGGCGGCAGCGGCAACGATAATCATCGGCAAGTACATGCCGGTACCCATTCCCATGGAATTCAGCGCGATTGCAGCGCTCGCCTGTACCGGCATGGCCGCATACCGTGGCATCGCCGCCTACAAGCGTTACGTGGGCAGTTCCAGACTCACCAACTATGGCATGGAATTCATGACCATCGCCGAACTGGCCGAGAAAACCGACTTGGCAGTGAAAAAGAAATCCGTCTGGCTTGGCACCGGCTTCGACTGGACTGACGTTGAGGCCCAGAAGATGCACGCGATGATTGGGCAGGGCATTGCAAAGACCATCGGCAAGATCACTGACGAGCACCGACTGAACGGCGCGTACTGGCTACACGGCCTGGACGAAGAGGCCGACCGCTTCATGGATATTGGGAACCTTGTCGGACACACCATTCTGGTTGGCACAACCCGCGTGGGCAAAACCCGGGCGATGGAGAATCTGATTGTCCAGGCCATCCTTCGCGGTGAATGCGTCATCGTCATCGACCCCAAGGGAGACCATGCGCTGGTGGAGAATATCAGGCTTGTCTGCGAAAAAATGCGGCAGCCGGAGCGCTTCGTCTATTTCCATCCGGCGCACCCGGAGAAGTCCGTATCCATCGACCCGATGCGTAACTGGAACCGCCGCACAGAGTTGGCCAGCCGTGTTGCTGCCCTGATCCCGTCAGAAACCGGAGCTGACCCGTTCGCCGCATTCGGCTGGAAAGTGCTCAACGACATCGTGAATGGACTGGTGGCCACCGGCGTCAGCCCGAACCTGGCTCACCTCAAGCACTACATCGAGGGCGGCGCGGACAACCTTTTGCTCAACACCCTGCGTCACCACTTCATTGACCGCATGGCCGATTGGGAAACGCGATCGAGTGGCTTCGTCAAAAAGCACAAAGACCGGGTTCTGGAAGCCTATATCGACTTCTACAAGCAGATTGTCATCCACGAAGCCCAGTCATCTGACCTGGACGGCTTGATCTCAACATTTGAGCACAACCGCGACCACTTCCAGAAGATGGTCGCCTCGCTCATCCCGATTTTGTCCATGCTCACCTCCGACCCGCTGACGGATCTCCTGTCGCCCACCTCCGAAATGGGCGGCAAGCGGCAATCGACCGACATGGCCAAGATCATCAACAACAACCAGGTGCTCTACCTCGGACTGGACAGCTTGGCGGATGGCACGGTGGGTAGCGCCATCGGTTCGATCATGTTGGCCGACCTGACGGCTGTGGCCGGCGATCGCTACAACTACGGCATCGACTCCATCCGTCCGGTGAACCTGTTCATCGACGAGGCGGCAGAAGTCATCAACCAGCCCACCATTCAGCTCATGAACAAGGGCGGTGGTGCGCTTTTCCGTGTCACCCTGGCAATGCAGACTTTCGCCGACCTGCCGGCGCGCCTCGGCGATGAGAACAAAGCCCGGCAAGTGTTGGGCAACGCCAACAACCAGATTGTTTTCAGGGTGCGAGACGGCGACACCCAAAAATACATCACGGACAGCCTTCCAACCATCAAGTACAAGTCTATCAATTTGCGCTACGGTCACGGCGCAGACGCGCACATACAGGATGAGTACAGGTCATCCTATCAGGAGTCCGTCATAGAAGAGGAAGCCCCGATAATCCCGCCCGCGACCTTGGGCGAACTCCCACCGCTGCATTTTTTTGCCACGGTATCGGGCGGGCGGATCATCAAAGGCAAAATCAAGATACTCAAGGACGACAAGGGCTGAAGCATGGCAAAAAAGGAAGACAACGGAAGCTGGACGGCGACGATCGTGTTGTTTGCCATTCTTGGCATCATGGCGGTCTGGGCGTTCATCACCCCGGAACACCTGATGACAACCCTGCAAGCTGAACGTGCCTTTGCGATGGATATGGGGGGAACGGCGTCAGACCGCTGGATTTACACCAACTCTCTTTCTGCCAGCGCTGACTTTCTCAAGAAAACCAGCACAGCCATCAAGGAAAGCCGGGAGCTTCCGACGATGATGAAGAGATGGGCGCAGGATCGAGCCATTGCCACGTGGCTGTGGGGCACGCTGATAACCTACCGCGCCTACCTGCTCCTGCTGTATTTTTTCGCCCTCTGCCCATTTGTCATCGCGATCACCATGGATGGATTGGGTGTGCGCGAGATCAGCACGCACCGCTTTTCCGCCCAGTCCGCCATGAAGCATCGGGCTGGCGTCTTGCTATCCAATCTGACGCTCATCTGCGCAATACTCTGGTTGGCCTTGCCCATCCCGATTCCTTCGGTGCCTGCCCCGCTCGCCATCATCGCCATCGGATTTGCCGGGTGGATCTGGTTGAGCAACCTGCAGAAGCGGATTTGAGACCATGATGGCCTTCACCCATGCCGCTGCAGGATGTACCACGGCGCTGCTGATTGCGGATTATCTTGGCGCAGGGCAGGCACAGACGGTATTGATCGTGGGCGGAGGCCTCGTCGGCGCGTATCTTCCCGACATCGACCACCCGAAGAGCGCATTTGGAAGTCGCGTCCTGCCGCTTTCCTTGCCGATTTCGGCGATTTTCGGACATCGGGGCATCACCCACAGTTTGATCGCGGTCGTGGGCATATCCTGGCTTATGTGGTGGATGTTACGACAGGCGAATTGGCACAATGGATTTGCTGTTCCTTTGCTGGTCGGGATCGCGGCGGGCTATTTGTCGCATTTACTGGGTGACTGGCTGACCAACTCTGGTGTGCCGCTGCTGTGGCCAAGCAAAAGACGGTTCGTCTCGCCGCTGAAACTGTGCACAGGCGACTTTCGAGAGTACATTCTGGCGCTTTTAATGTATGGCTGGGTGGCCATGACGGCCATGAGGATTTTTATCAAGTGAAAGGGAGAAATTAATGTCGACAGTCTTATTTGTGGTCTTTGTGGTTCTGATAATCGCCGTATTCATGGTGATGATGCGCATGATGGCGCAACGCTCAAAAGGCGCGCCGGAGTATTTGAAGAAGCCGATCCTGACCAACAACGAAAAAGAGTTCTTTGGGCGGCTCATTGAGGCGTTACCGGACTTCTATGTGTTCCCGCAAGTAGCGATGGGGGCGATTCTGCAGCCAGCCGTGACCAGACAGGACAAGCGCAACTATTACCGCATTCGTGGGACGTTCTCGCAGAAGATGGTTGATTTCGTGGTGTGCGACGCAGCGCTGAACATCGTGGTGCTGATCGAGCTGGATGACCGCATGCATTCGTCAGAAAAGGACGGGAAACGGGATGCAATGACCAGTCAGGCGGGATATACGACGCTGCGCTTCAATTCAAAGAAAAAGCCAACCGCGGCCGAGATTGCAAAAGCAGTAGAGGGCACGAATTCGCCGGTGATCGATCCGAACCAGGCTCAGTTGGCGAATAGCCAGAAGGTGTGGCCATGGCAAGCATAACGATGTGCACCGGCAAAGGCTGTGCTGAAAAGAATGATTGCTATCGCTATCGCGCAATCCCGTCGCCAGTCAATCAGAGATGGCAGCAGTTCGACCCAAGAGATACCGCGAATTGCTTTTTTGTTACCCGAGCGGAGCACCGGTTAATGAACACGAATTGGCAGGATAGGCCGGAGTTTGCAGGAATGATGAAGAGCGTTTGCGGTTCATTATTTGCGCTTGCCACATAGACCCAATGGGTCTATAGTTCTGGCGTGCATGATAGTGGAAACGGTTCATTGTCCTGCCTGTCCGGTGAAGTGACTCTTGATGCGCTGGAGGAATCTTAATGAATACGATTCACGTTGTGCGGCAAATATCGACTGGGCTGTATTTGAGGATGACGAAGTTTGATCCGGATACGCAGGAACCGGTTTACGGCCCTTTGGAGATGGCTTGGATCGCGCTCGATTTTGAACAGGCCGATGCTCAAGCGGAATTTCTGGGTGATGATCACGAGGCAGTTAAATTGTAATGGGTATCCGGATTTTCCGGTGGGTGTAGTCAATAGATCATACTGACGCATTATTGACGAACTCCCCTATTAGGGGAATAATCTCCGTCATGGAAAAGAACAAGCCGCATTACTTGCTTAAAGCGATTCAGGTGCAAATGACCACGCCTGAGGCGATGAACCTGACGCTTTCGGCGAGAACGGGAATTCGTTCAATGGGGATGGCACAAGCAAATGCGTTGGAGGTGGTGCAGAGTTTAACTGCCGTGGATTTTTATAAAAGCATGACGACCAATATGGATCATCGGGTGTGGCAGGATGTTTATCACGCTGAATGGCAGGGTGTTGCGCTGTATATCAAGTTTCAGCAGGCGGGCGAATATTTTGTGATTTCATTCAAGGAGCGATGAAATGAAGAAGACTAAATGGAATGGGCAAGCTTGCCCAGTTTGTGCGGCGGGTGTACTGCACGATGGCAGCAAGACTGTGACGCAAGACTATAAAGGCCACCCCTACCAAGCGCAGGTGCGAGGTGCGTTCTGCGACAAATGCGACGAAGCAATCTTGACCTATGACGTTGCTGAAGAGGCGGCATGGCTGGCGTTCCGAGACCAGGTGGATCGACTGGCAGCGAGTGAGTTGGAGTCCATCCGCAAACGCTTAAAACTCACTCAGGCGCAAGCCGCCAAACTAGCGGGTGGGGGTAAGAATGCCTTCTCTCGCTATGAGCGCGGACAGGCCAAGCCGGTGGCGGCGGTTATCAATCTGTTCAAACTGCTGGATAAACACCCTGACCTGATCAAGGAACTAACATGAGAGACACGACAACTAATTACGATGTGGCAGAACACCTGAGAACATCGAGAAGTTAAATTGTATTTGGAGGCTTGCCAAGAGGAGTCCCGAGGAGATGCCGATTTCATGGATAAGGCTCGAAACGACGTTGCTAGGGCAGCACGCAGGTTTAGCTTTAGCAATCCATCAAACCAAAATCAAATTTAGCTATTACCCACCGGAAAATCCGGATACCCATTGTAATAGGGAAGAGCCGTATGGAATTATTTGTTCGCATCATCGTGATTGGTCTGCTATTTACCGGCTTGTATTTCGCCGCTGTCGGGTTCAAATTGTGAGCCTAGCCCTGCAATGGACAGATTAAAAAAGGAGTCAATATGCGTTTCGTAAGTTTGATTGTCTGCATGATGTTGGCTGGAACAAGCTATGCCGAAGACAAGTGGTATGGACTGCTGACAACGGACAGTTTTCCAATCAAGAACTGCTGGGTAACGGAGATTTCCCAGCTCGACCTATCAAAGTGGATTGACGGAAAGTCGCCGGCAAACTTGAATGAGCCAATTCAGAAACTAAGGGTTGCCTCTATGAATTCGGCAAAGCAAGGCGGATTCAATGCTGTTCTTGGCTATTCGGTAACATTTGTGGGTGCTGGACATGAAGAGAGATACATGGATAGCACTGCGACCATCATTGGCGGACTCATATCTGCGCGCGGTGTCATGGTCAAAGC
>Ga0066256_1002025_pt1 | contig 11377 bp, 13 predicted proteins | sample ThiBio_1000_biof_FD_87107 | JGI IMG/M metagenome (GOLD analysis project Ga0066256, IMG submission 87107) | Wastewater bioreactor microbial communities from Cape Town, South Africa - Thiocy_expt_1000_biof (version 2) | ecosystem: Engineered > Bioreactor > Thiocyanate-remediating >... | reverse complement strand
TGGCGCCTTCGTCATCCGTCGCGGCGCCGAAAATGACGCCCACCGTGTCCGGCGCGGCCTCGATTGCCCAGCCCGACCACGACTTCGCGACGCTGCTCGGAAATGCCATCAGCGAGTTCGGGCAGAAGATGCGCAATGCCGAGGCCGTGTCGATCGGCGGCGTGAAGGGAACGGCGGCGCTGCAGGATGTCGTCGAGCACGTGATGTCGGCCGAGCAGAGCCTCCAGGCCGTGATCGCGGTGCGCGACAAGGTCATCTCGGCCTACCAAGAAATCAGCAGAATGGCGATCTGACGGGAGCGGGAGCAGGCAATGCGGGCACTTTCCATCGCCGCGACCGGCATGACGGCGCAGCAGCTCAACGTTGAGGTCATCGCCCACAACGTTGCAAACATCAACACGACGAGTTTCAAGCGCTCGCGCGCGGAGTTCGTCGATCTGCTCTACCAGACTCAGCTCGCGGCAGGTACGCCGGCTGCGGGCGGCATCGAGGTCATTCCCGAGGGCGCGCGTGTCGGGCTTGGCGTGCGCGCGTCGGCCATCCGCAATCTGCATCAGCAGGGTGCGCTCGCCCAGACGGGCAACTCGCTCGATCTCGCGATGATGGGCCGCGGCTTCTTCCGCGTGACCGGACCTGAAGGCGAGACGCTCTACACGCGTGCCGCCGCTTTCAACAAGGACGCGACAGGCCGGATCGTGACGGCCGAAGGCTATCTCGTGCAGCCGCAGATGACCGTGCCGCCCGAGGCGACGGCGATCACGGTCAACGAGCAGGGGCAGGTCTACGCCACCATCCCGACCGAGGTGCAGCCGCGCCTTCTCGGCCAGCTTTCAGTCGCGAGCTTCGTCAATGAGGTCGGTCTCGAGCCGCTCGGCGGAAACCTCTGGCGCGAGACGATGGCGTCGGGTGCGGCCGTCGTCGGCATTCCGGGTGAGAACGGTCTCGGCCGGATCAAGCAGGGTTATCTCGAAGGCTCCAACGTCGATCCGGTCAAGGAGATCACCGAGCTGATCTCGGCGCAGCGTGCGTACGAGATGAACTCCAAGATCATCCAGGCGTCCGACGACATGATGGGTGTCGTGACGAAGGGCCTCCGGTGAGGCACGACGGCCGTCCACGGTATGAGGCCGTGAACCGTCAGAGGGGAGCTATGCGACGCATTCTGCAAGCGGCTGCGGCCTGTCTCGCGGTTTGCTTCGCGCATTCCGCCGCGGCGCAGGGCAGCGGAATGGCGTTGCCCGTACCGACCGTGACCATTCTGCAGGGCGATGTCCTGGCCGACGAGCTGGTCGGCGAGCAGCGTTTCCTCGTCAATGCGCGTCAGGTGCAGGGGTTCCATACGGCCCGTGAGGCCGTGGTCGGCAAGGTGGCGCGGCGCGTCCTGCAGGCCGGTCACGCCATTCCGGTGAATGCGCTGCGCGATCCCTGGGTTTTCAAGGAAGGCGATCGCGTGCCGATCCTGTTCACCACGGGTGGGCTCAGCATCGAGGCGACCGGCATCGCACTCGAGCCCGGTGTCGCCGGCAAGCTCATCAGCGTGCGCAATGCGGACACGGGCATCATCGTTCGCGGTGTCGTGCAGGTGAGCGGCCGCGTTCAAGTCGGAGGGGATTGAGGGGATGCTGTCCCTGTTGCACGCGCTGGTCCTGGCCGCTCTGTCGCTCACGCTGATCGCGAGCGACGTGTGGGCCGAGGTGCGCGTCAAGGACATCACCACCGTGCGCGGCGTGCGCCCGAACCAGCTCGTCGGCTACGGTCTCGTGACGGGCCTCAAGGGGACGGGCGACAGCCTGCGCAACTCGCCTTTCACCGAGCAGTCGATGAACGCGATGCTGGAGCGGCTCGGCGTCAACGTTCGCGGCCTCGACATGCGCACGAAAAACGTCGCCGCCGTCCTCGTCACCGCGGAGTTGCCGGCGTTCGCGGTGGGCGGAAACCGCATCGACATCTCCGTGGCGTCGCTCGCCGATGCAACCTCGTTGGCCGGTGGCACTCTCGTGATGACGCCACTCCAGGCGGCTGACGGTCAGGTCTACGCCGTAGCGCAGGGATCGGTCGTCGTTGCGGGCTTTCAGGCTCAAGGGCAGAGCGAGACCCTCACGCACGGCGTGCCGACCTCGGGCCGCATTGCGGGCGGTGCCCTCGTCGAGCGCGATGCGCCGGATCTTCTCGCCTCGTCGCGCACGCTCTTTCTCGAGCTGAAGAACCCCGACTTCGGCACCGCAGTCGCGATCGTCGATGCGATCAATAGCTACACGGTGCAGACGACGAAGCGCCGGCTGGCGAAGGAGGCCGGGCCGAGCTCGCTGGCCGTCGAGGTGCCGCAGGGCACGACCGCTGCGCGCTTTCTCGCGAGCATTGGCCAGCTCAAGGTCGAGCCCGATGTGCCGGCGCGCATCATCATCGACGAGCGCACGGGCACGATCGTGATCAGCCGCAATGTGAAGGTCAGCCGCGTCGCGGTCACGCACGGCAATCTGACGGTGCGGGTGGTCGAGACGCCGGCCGTTTCGCAGCCGGCTCCCTTCTCGAAGGGGCAGACGGTCGTGACCTCGACGACGGAGATCTCGGCACATCAGGAGAACGGCAACTTCGCGATCGTCGATGGCGTCGATCTGCAGAGCCTGGTGACCGGCCTCAATCGCATGGGCCTCAAGCCGCTCGGGATCATCGCGATCCTGCAGGCGATCAAGTCGGCCGGCGCGCTGCAGGCCGACCTCGTGGTCCAGTAATACGAGACGCGTGGAGACAGCTATGGAGGCAGGGCAGAAGAGGAGGCTCGAACGCGCGGCAGCGGCGGCGATCGCCCTGCTGCTGGCCTTTGGCGTTCTGCCCGACGGGGCGATGGCCCAGGCACCTGCAGCGAAGGAAGCGGCGAGGCCCGTGCCCAAGGCAGGACCTCGATCGGCGCAGTCCGCGCCGCGCATGGTTCCGATTCTTCCCGAGCCGCCGAAGCGCACCGTGCCGCGCGAGCCCGATCGTTCGCTCTCGGTCGCCGAGCAGTACTGCCGTGCTGTGCTCGATCCGGCGCGCGAGGCGCGCTACGCCTATCAGACAGCCGAATTGCAGGCGCTGAGCCGCGCCCTCGACGACCGCATGGTCAAGATCGAGGCCCGCATCGCCGAGCTCAAGGAGTGGGTGGCGCGACGCGAGGACTTCGCCAACCGGACAAGCGATCAGCTCGTCACGATCTACTCGGGGATGCGGCCGGAGGCAGCCTCGGAGCAGCTCGCGAAGATCGAGGAGAGCACGGCGGCGGCCATTCTGAGCAAGCTCGCGCCCCGTGTCGCCAGCCAGATCCTCAATGACATGCCGCCCGACAGGGCCGCGCGTCTCGCCATGATTCTCATGGGGGCGTCGCGCAAGACCGATCCGGGGGGCGGTTCGTGAGCACACCTTCTGAGAGTTCAGGCCCGACAGTGCGCTTGCGCGACGTGCCCGTGCGGCTCTGGCACGCGCGCATCGGCGTGCTCGCAGTGGTGGCGACGGTCGCTGTCGGCTGCTCCGTGAAGCCGGACCAGATCGGCACGGAGCCATCGATGAGCCCGGTGGGCGCAGGCATCGAGCAGAAGCCGGTGGCGCCCGCGACATACGACAGCATGAACCGTGCGGCCTACCTGAAGCCGGTCGGACACAATAGCTCGTCGCTCTGGACGCCGCGCGGCGCCGACCTCTTCCGCGATCGCCGCGCGCGCCGTACGGGAGACATTCTGACGGTCACGATCTCCATGAAGGACAAGGCCATCATGGACAATCGCTCGAAGCGCTCGCGCGATTCCGCGCACGGCTTCGGGCTCGATTGGTCGCATGGCATCGACACGTTCGGCCTGAAGAGCGAGGGCAAGGCTGCGGTCAACTCGGGATTGAAATCGAATACGGCGACAGACGGCAAGGGCGAGATCGAGCGCTCTGAAAATATCGACCTGAGGCTCGCGGCCGTCGTCACCGAAGTGCTGCCGAACGGAAACTTGCTCATCCAGGGCTCGCAGGAAGTGCGCGTCAACTTCGAGCTGCGCGTGCTGACGTTCACTGGCGTCGTCAACATCACGGACATCCGCTCGGACAACACCATTCCCTACGAGCGCATTGCCGAGGCGCGGATCTCCTATGGCGGGCGCGGGCGCTCCATGGAAGTGCAGCAGCCGGCCTGGGGCCAGCAGCTCCTCGACAAGTACAGCCCGTTCTGAGGCTCGTGTGATGATCGAGAAATTCGCCATATCAAACGGCTCGGTTGGGAGCGAATTTCTCGATCTGAATCACACGAGCAAGACAATGCTTCTAGTGTCCCTTCTGATTCCGAAGTTCGCTCGGGACACCAGCATCGAGGTCAGGCGAACTTCGGAATCGGGACACTAGGCGCATGGCAGAGGAAACCGAAGGCAAGGCAGCGGGCGGCGGCAAGGGCGGCTTCGTCATTGCGCTGGTGCTGCTTGCCGTCATCGGGGCCGGCGCCGGGGCAGGCTTCAGCCTCATGTTCCTCAATGCCGGCACGCCGGCACACGAGGCCGGCTCGGGCAAGCGCGAGGTGCAGATCGGGAAGGCGGGAGCAAGAAGCGGCGACGGGAGCAGCTCCAAGGGCGCGGCCGGCGAGGTGAGCAAGATCCAGGTTGCGAGTCTCGATCCCATTCTCGTAACGCTTTCCGGGCCGCAGAGGAGCTGGGCGCGGCTCGAGCTCGGGGTCATCCTCGATGGACCGGCCACGCCCGACGACGCCGTGCTGCTCAAGTCCATGACCGAAGACATCATGAGCTTCATGCGGACAGTGCCGCTCGTCCACGTCGAGAGCGCTGCCGGCGTCGAGTACCTGCGCGAGGACATCCAGGAGATCGCACGGTTGCGCTCGAAGGGACGGGCGCGCAACATCATCCTGCGCTCGCTGGTGGTCGAATGAGGCGGCTCGCTGTCATTGCCGCACTGGCGCTGATCCTGGTGCCGGGCGTCGCGATCGCGCAGACGATCAACCTTCAGGACCTCATCCCCGAGGGGCAGGGCTCGACAAGCGCGCGCATTCTCCAGCTCATTGCGCTCATCTCGGTGCTGTCGATTGCGCCGGGCCTGCTCGTCACGGTCACCTGCTTCACGCGTTTCATCATCGCGCTCTCGTTCCTGCGCTCGGGCGTCGGCCTGCCTTCGACACCATCGAACATCGTGCTGGTCAGCCTCGCGCTTTTCATGACGTTTTTCGTGATGGCGCCGGTGTTCGACCGCATGTGGGCGGAAGGCGTCCAGCCGCTCATGGAGAACCGGATCAACGAGCGCGAAGCCTACCAGCGCATGACGCGGCCGCTGCGCGAGTTCATGCAGGCGAACGTGCGCGAAAAGGACATCCAGCTCTTCGAGAACATCTCGCGCAGCCGCACGCCGCCTGCGACGCCGGATGCATCGGGACAGGCTGTCGAAGTCGACATGCGCGTGCTGGTGCCGGCTTTCATGATCTCGGAGTTGAGACGCGGATTCGAGATCGGCTTTCTGATCATCCTGCCGTTTCTCGTCATCGACCTGATCGTCGCGACGCTCGTGATGTCGATGGGTATGATGATGCTGCCGCCGACCGCGATCTCGCTGCCGTTCAAGGTGCTGTTCTTCGTGTTGATCGACGGCTGGAATCTGCTCGTCGGCGGGCTCGTGCGGTCGTTCGGATAACGATGCGAAAAAATTCCTAAAGCCGATGCAGATAAGGATTGGCTAATTGCACGAACAGAGTTAACTCGGGTTTAGTACATCGTCGGTACTAGTGGCGTTTATAGCGGGCCGGGGGGGCCATCCTGAGGGATGTACGCCGGGGGCATGATGCCGCTCCGCTATACCGGACAACCCGGTATGTCCCAGACAGTACTTCTCCTCACGGGGCATACGAATGGCCAACAGCATCAATACCAATTTCGCCGCGCAGACCGCTCTCCAGAGCCTCAGCCAGACCAACAAAAACCTCAGCATCACGCAGAACCGGATCTCGACCGGCTTCCGCGTCGCGACGGCTCAGGACAGCGCCGCCTACTGGTCCCTCGCGACCTCCATGCGCGCCGACAACAAGTCGCTCTCGGCCGTCAATGACGCGCTCGGGATCGGCGCTGCGACGATCGACGTCGCCTACACGGCGATGAACAGCGCGATCGAGTCCGTCAAGGAAATGGGCAAGCTGCTCGTTTCGGCCCGCCAGCCGGGCGTCGACAAGGCGAAGATCCAGACCGAAATCGACGAGATCCAGAACCAGCTCCGCACGATCGCCAAGTCGGCTTCGTTCGGTGGCCAGAACTGGCTCGGCGTCGACTCGGGCTCCGCGAGCTATCTCGACGAGCAGTCGGTCGTCTCCTCGTTCGCCCGCAGCAACGGCGAGAACGGCTCGGAAGTCACGGTCGGCACCCTGAAGATCGACGTCAAGGGCATGTTCCTGCTCGATGCCAACACGGATGGCACAGCGGGTGCGGCGGCCGACTCGGGCAGCGCGACTGCCGATGCGCTCGGCATCCTCGGCTCGAACCGCCTGACGCGCGCTGATGCCGATACGGCTGGCGTTGCGCGTGGCTCCATCGATGCGGCCGGCACCATCGTGATCGTGAACTACGATCCCGACAACTCCACGGTTGGTGAAGCCGAGATCGACATCACGAACGCCTCTGACGAGGACATCGAGGACTACATCCAGGCCGTCGATGCCGCGCTCACGGAGATGACGACCGCCGCGACGATCATGGGTTCCACGAAGAAGCGCATCGACATCCAGAAGGACTTCGTGTCCAGCCTGATGGATGCTCTCGATCGTGGCATCTCGACGCTCGTCGACGCCGACATGAACGCTGAGTCGACCCGCCTCCAGGCGCTGCAGGTTCAGCAGCAGCTCGGCATCCAGGCGCTGTCGATCGCCAACGCCAACGGCCAGAGCATCCTCTCGCTCTTCCGCTAAACGACTTGAAGGCGCGCGGGCTCCGCTGATCGGAGCCCGCGCGTTTTCTTTTTGGCCGTTCGCAGGCCATGGCAGCGGCGCAACGCCCGCTGCTCCCGGCGTCACGCGCCGTCATCCCGACAACTTCGCGCAAGGTTACTGGCCGATGGTTAGTCCACCAGCCATTCCTCATGCGCATGTGTGGTGATGCCCAGCAGTGATCAACTCTCCCGCCTCTTGTCGGGCCTAGCGGGGCTCGGCACGCGCCGCCTCGTGCTTCTCGGGCTGGTCGGCCTCTCCGTGATGGCGGCGGTGGCGACCGCGGCCATGTATCTTGGCCGACCTGCCATGCAGCCCATCTACACGGGCCTCTCGGCTCAGGATGTGACGCGCATCACGGGCGCGCTCTCCGAGGCCGGGATCACGTTCGACGTCAACGAGCAGCGCAGCGCCGTGATGGTGCCCTTCGGGCAGACCGCACGGGCGCGATCGCTGCTTGCGCAGAAGGGCCTGCCGAACAGCTCGCGCGCGGGCTACGAGCTGTTCGATCAGCTCGGCTCGATCGGTCTCACGTCCTTCATGCAGGAAGTGACGCGTGTGCGCGCACTCGAGGGCGAGATCGCACGCACCATCCAGGCGCTCGACGGTGTGGCGGCAGCGCGCGTGCACCTCGTCCTCGCGGATCCGGGATCCTTCCGTCGCGAGCGTCGCGATCCCTCGGCCTCGGTGCTGCTCAGGATCGGCGAGCGCTGGCAGAACTCATCGGCGCAGGCCGTGCGGCACATTGTTGCGGCTGCCGTTCCCGGCATGAAGGTCGAGCAGGTCAATGTCGCTGCAACAGACGGCCGCCTGCTCGCCTCCGGCGGTGACGAGTTGACGCTCGGCACAGCCAAGCACGCCGAGATGGAGCGGTCGATGGCGCTCGAGCTCGAGCAGCGCGCGAGCCGTACGCTCTCGGCCATTCTCGGGCCCGGCAACTACCAGGTCAGCGCGACCGTGCGCCTCGACGTGGATCGCCAGCAGACCAACGAGACGGTGTTCGATCCGAAGTCGCGCATCGAGCGCTCGGTCAGGACCGTGAAGCAATCCGGCCAGTCCGAGGACAGCGGCACCAAGCCGGCCGTCGGCGTGGTGGCCAACCTGCCCAAGGAGGAGAGCTCGCAGGCGGAAGGCGAGAAGCGCCGCCAGAAGGAGGATCGGCGCGAGGAGCTGGTCAACTACGAGCTCAACACCAAGACGACGCAGACCGTTCGCGAAGGCTATCGCGTTAAGCGTCAGGCGATCGCGGTCGTGATCAGCCGCAAGCACCTTGCCGAGTCGCTGGGCGGGGGCGCGACGCCCGAGGCACAGGAGGCGCGTCTCACCGAGCTGAAGCGCCTCGTCTCGGCTGCGACCGGCGCCAGCGCCGAGCGCGAGGACCTCGTCGAGATCGCGGCCGTCGATTTCTCGGCTGGCGATGGGGCGCTCGCGCCCGTGCCCGGGCCGAGCATTCGCGACTATCTTCTCATGAATGCCGGCACGGCAATGAATGCGGCGGCCATGCTCGGCGTTGTCTTCCTCGTCGTGTGGTTCGGCCTGCGGCCGGTGACGCGCATGCTCGGCGAGCCGCAGCCCGCAATTGCTCTCGAAGGAGCGGCGAGCCCTGCGCTCGCAAGCCAGGCCGGCGGTGCAACGGGAGCGCCGGCCATTGCCGGTCCACAAGGCGAGATCACGAGCCTCGTGGCGGCCCACTCGTATGAATCGGGCACGCCGCAGCTGCCGCGGCGCAAGAACAATGCCGCGATGCGCGAGAAGCTCGAGGCGCTTGTCGAAGCTGATTCAGCCGAGGTCACGAAGGTGCTCAAGGGCTGGATGCAGAGCGCGAAGACCACATGATGGCTCGACCCATCCACCATTTCCTGAAGGAGTTCGGAAGCGCCGACACGCCGCCCTTCCAGCCGCCCATGCCGAAGCCTCCGGCAGCTCTCGCCGAAGCGCTGCCGGAGGCGCCGGCGCCCGACCTGACGACACTGCGGATCCAGGAGGCCTATCAGCAGGGCCTCGCGGCAGGCCGTGCGCTCGAGCGCGAGGCTGCCGAGGCGCAGGCGGGGGGGGCCGCCCGCGGGTTTTGTTCCGGGGGCGCCGGGAGACACCGCGCCATTTCCCCCCCCGCCCCCGCCCCCCCCCCCGCCGCGGGCAGCAGCCGCGGCCGATGATGATGATGATGACAGCCGCTGGTGTGGCGCCACCGCCACATACAGCGGCGCCACAAAGCGGCGCAGGGTGGGCGACCAGGCGGACAGCACGCTGGCGCCCGACACCGCGCCCGCAAACCGCGCCACATCTAGCGGCGTGCGCCCCGCGGCATCCACCGGCGCCAGCGGGACGCGGCCTACAAATAGCAGCGTGGCAATGGCGCCCGCCGCGTCCGCTGCGGCAGCAAAGTGCAGCGGCGTCCAGCCGGCAGTTGGCACCGCAGCGTCAGGCGGTGCCATGACGTGCGCAGACAGGCTGCCAGCCGTGGAGCCAGCCAGCACCGCCAGCACACGGCAGGCGCCGGCAGCGGCAGCCAGGTGCGCTGGCGAGCGGCCGGTGGCATCGGCGGCGGTAAGCAGCGCTGGGTGCCGACGTGCCAGCCACTGGCATACTACAACTGCGTCGCCCGCTGCGGCGGCGTGGCCAATGCCGGCGCCAGTGGCCGCAGACACACACGTGCTGGGTACGTCTGATTCTGACGCAGCATCCACCACGGCAGACAGCAGGTCCACAGCGTCGCCCCACGCCGCCGCATGCAACGGCGTGCCGCCCGCCCAAGTGCCGGTTGGCGCCGCCGCCAGCGCGCGGCAGATGCGGGCAGCCGCGCTGTCATCCACGCCGCCCGGCGCGCCCCACTGCGCCAGCAGCCACGACGCGGCAGCGGTTGCGCCACCCAGCGCGGCGGCATGCAGCGGGCTGCCGCCGCCCAGCGCCAGCACAACGCAGCGTGCATGCACCACGACGGGCGCCGCCGCCTCGCCGCCCAACAACCAAGTCAACACCGGCAGCGCACCAGCAAACGCCGCCGCGCACGCCGCCTCGCACAGCAGGCGGGAGGCATCCACCCCCGCCGCTGCCGCGCGGCTGGCAGCGGTGCAGGCAGCCACCCACGCGGCAGTCGGCGCCTCTGCTGCCGCCAGCCGCGCGGCCACGTCAGCCTCCGCACTGCCGCCGCCACGCCGGCACGCTGACAACAGCGCGTCGCGTGCCACCGCCACCAGCGGCTGCGCGCGCAGCGCTGCCACGTCGCCCGCCGCAGCGGCAGCAATGGCGGCCGCACTTGCTGCCGCAGTGGCTGCCGCCGCGTTAGCTGAACCGCCGCCGCCAGCGCCACTGTCACCGGCGGCGCGCACCACGTCGCCCTTCAGCTGGCCGTCGGGGTAGTACATGGAGGTGTAGGAGGCGGTGAGGCGGCGGCGGGTGGAGGAGGGCGCGGGTGGCAGCGTCCAGGCGGCGCCCTTGGCAGCGGCGGCCGCCAGCGCCGCGGACGACAGCGACACGGCGGGCGTGAGCGGCCCCGCGCCGCACTCGGTAGCCAGCTCCACCAGCGCGGCGTCCACTTGGTGCTTGTCGCCCGCCGCGCGCGTCAGTATGTCAGGTGAGCGCGGGGACCAGGCGCCCCACCCGTTCCGGTTGTGCAGCCGCGCCACCGCGACGTAGCGCGCGTCGGGCGACAGGGAGGTGATGACGGCGTACACTGGCGGGCCGCGCGGCGGCGGCGGCTGCGGCGCGGCGGCAGCGGTGCCGGTTGCCGGCAAGCCTGCCAGGTACTCCTCGCCAAACACGTCAGTGGGTGGCACGAGGGTGGCGGTGGCAGTGGTGGCAAAGAGGGACAGGCCGCCGGCGCTGTAGTACTGCACCTCCACCGCGTCCACCGCCGCCATGCCGGGCGGCACCCGGAACGGCTGCAGCGCCACCACCGCGGTGTACCGCGTCGTGTCAACTGGCAGCGGCGGCGCGGGCGCCGGCGGCGCGGTGGTGGCGGCATCCAGCAGTGCCAGCATGGCGGCCGCCAGCGCGCCCTCCTCCCCGCCGCCAGCTGCCGCGTGCGCTGCGGCGCGGCCTTCACACAGCGTGCGCGGCGTAGCCCCCTTGTTGTTAGCGGCGTCCAGGTCGGCGCCCGCCTCCACCAGCCACCGGAACACGGCTAGCCGCGACTTGAGAACAGCGTAGTGCAGCGTGGAGAAGCCGTTGGCGTCGGAAGCAGAGATGTTGGCACCGTGGAACGCCAGCAGCTTCACCACGCCCAGCTGCCCTGCCACCACCGCCAGCAGCAGCGGTGTGGCACCCAGCCGGTCGCGTACCTCCAGCTCCGCGCCCGCCTCCAGCAGCCACGCCACCACGGGCGCGTGCCCGCCCATCGCTGCCAGGTGCACTGCCGTCCGCCCCGCGCTCGTCTCCACGCCGCGCACCACCGCCGTCAGCGCGGCGTCGCGTTCGTCACTTGACGCCGGCACACCGTCTGGGTTGGCAGCCGCC
>Ga0066256_1004965_pt1 | contig 11381 bp, 3 predicted proteins | sample ThiBio_1000_biof_FD_87107 | JGI IMG/M metagenome (GOLD analysis project Ga0066256, IMG submission 87107) | Wastewater bioreactor microbial communities from Cape Town, South Africa - Thiocy_expt_1000_biof (version 2) | ecosystem: Engineered > Bioreactor > Thiocyanate-remediating >... | reverse complement strand
CCCCAACACACACAGTCACGGGCACGGTAAAGATTGGCGTGACAGTGGCGACGGCGACGGCGACGGTGAAGCTGCATGCCAACAAGCTGGAGCTGACGGGCACGCCCACCTTCACGGGTGACGACGGCGTGGCGGTGGCGGCGACGGGCGTGACGCTGGATGCCGCGACGGAGACGGCGACGCTCACGTTCCCGGCGGCGCTGTCCGCCGGTAATTCCGGGTGCCTGGACCTGGCGTTTGCCGGCGTGCTGAACGACGAGCTGGCGGGGTTCTACCGCAGCAAGTACACGGTGCGCGGCGAGGCGCGCAACATGGCGGTGACGCAGTTTGAGGCGACGGACGCGCGGCGCGCTTTCCCCTGCTTTGACGAGCCGGCGCTGAAGGCGGTGTTCGGCGTGACGGTGACGGCGCCGGCGGACCGCACCGTGGTGTCCAACAGCGGGCTGGCGCGCGTGGACACGGCGGCGGACGGCGCCACCCGCACGTGGCGGTTTGCTGACACGCCCGTCATGTCCACCTACCTGGTGGCGGTGGTGGTGGGCGAGTTTGACGCCGTGTCGGCGCGCGGCGCCGACGGCATTGTGACGACGGTGTACACACCGGTGGGCAAGGCGGAGCTGGGCGCGTTTGCGCTGCGCGTGGGCGTGGACGCGCTGGCGTACCTGGCGGAGCTGTTTGGCATCCCGTACATGGGCACCAAGATTGACCACCTCGCCATCCCCGACTTTGCGGCGGGCGCCATGGAGAACACGGGCGCCATCACGTACCGTGAGGCGGCGCTGCTGATTGACGAGCGCGAGAGCAGCCTGGCGACGAAGCAGCGCGTGGCGCAGGTGGTGGCGCACGAGCTGTCGCACCAGTGGTTTGGCAACTACACCACCATGGCGTGGTGGTCTGGCCTGTTCCTCAACGAGGGCTTCGCCAAGCACATGGAGTACGTGGTGACGGCGAAGCTGTTCCCGGAGTGGAACACCTTCAGCCACTTCACCAGCCAGGTGCAGGCGGCCGCCTTCCACCTGGACGCCATGGCGTCCACGCACCCCATCGAGGTGGAGGTTGCGCACCCGGACGAGGTGAACGAGATTTTTGACCTCATCAGCTACAACAAGAGCGCCAGCGTGCTGCGCATGCTGTTCAACTGGCTGCGCCAGGACGTCGCCTTCCGCGGCCTGCACAACTACATGCGCAAGCACGCGTACGGCAACGCCAAGACGGCGGACCTGTGGCACGCGCTGGCGGAGGTGAGCGGGCAGCCGGTGGCGGACGTGATGCGGTCGTGGACCGCCATGCCAGGCCACCCTTACCTGGCGCTGTCCACCACCGACCGCAGCGGCGGCGCGCTGCACCGCCACTCCCTCAAGCTCGAGTCGCGCCGCTTCATTGCGCCGTGGGCGCTCAACCCCGCCGCGTGGCCTGCCGCCGACGACTTTGCGGAGGGGCCGTCGCCTGCTGCCTTTGCCACCGCGTCCGACAAGTGGCTGCCGCCGCGGCCCGCTGTGATCGACCCCAAGGTGGGCGATGCCTTCAACAACGACTGGTGCATGCCGGTGACCGTCATGATGGGCTCCGCCGCCGGCTCCGCCACCGAGGTGAAGCTGGGCGTGCTGGCGCTGGATGAGGGTGCGGGTGCAGGTAGCGGCACGCCGCGCGCCGCCAAGCTGGCGGCGATGGCGGAGGAGGTGTCGGCGGCGGCGGCGACGATGCACGCGCGCTGGTTCAAGGTGAACGCCGACCACGCCAACTTTTACCGCACCGTGTACGACTCCCCCCTGCTGGCGCGCCTGGCAGACGCGGTGCGCACGCCGGCGGACCGTACCGCGCCGCCGCTGGGCGTGAATGACCGGCTGGGCCTGGTGGGCGACGTGGCGGCGGCGGTGAGTGTGGGCCTGTCCTCCGCCGCCGACCTGCTGACGCTGCTGTGGGCCATGCGGTACGAGGCGGACTACAACGTGTGGGTGGCCATGCTGGACGCGGTGGGCGACGTGAAGGCGGCGGCAGAGACGGTGTCCGCCGCCACCGCCGCCGGCCTGGACGCTTTCACGCGCGCCCTCCTGGCGCCCGTGGTGGCGCTGGTGGGCTGGGAGGCGGCGGCGGGCGAGGCGCCCAACACGCCGCTGCTGCGCGCCACCGTGCTGCGCGTGGCGTGCGTGGCGGGCGACGCCGCCACGCGCGACACCGCGCTGGCGCTCTTTGACGCGTACGCGGCGGGCGGCAAGGCCATCCCTGCCGACCTGCGCCAGCTGGTGTACAACACGGCGGCGTCGCACGGCGGCGGCGGCCGGTGGGAGGCGCTGCTGCGCCTGTTCAAGGCCGCCACCATGTCGGAGGAGCAGCGGCGGCTGATGACAGCGCTCGGCCGCGCGTCTGACCCCGCCCTCCTCGCGCGCGCCATCGGCCTCATGATGACGGACGACGTGCGCGTGCAGGACGCCGTCTTCCTGCTCGCCTCCGTGGCGTCCAACCCCGGCGACGCCGGCCGCACCCTGGCGTGGGAGTTCATTTCCGGCCGGTGGGAGGAGGCGCACAAGCGCTTTGGCGGCGGCAACTTCCTGTGGGCGGGCATGATCGGCGCCGCCACCGGCGGCTTTGACACGCGCGAGCGCGCGGACGAGATCGCCGCCTTCTTTGCCACCCACCCCGCCGGCTCCGCCGCGCGCAAGGTCACGCAGTCGCTGGAGGGCATCCGGAGCCGCGTGTGGCGCGCCGCCATCCTGGCGCGCGACCCCGCCTCCATCCTCTCTTGCGTCGAGTCCCTCCTCGCCACCGCCTAGGCCGCTGGTGCCTGCCCCTGGCGCTGCCACCGTGGCAGTGGCACTGCACGACGTGGCCGCGTTGGTTGAAATCGCTCCACAAGGATACCGGTACCGCGTCGCAGGATACGATGGCGTTTGGTAGTGGTTGTGCACGCACACATAAAATGAAACACTACCGCAAAATTGGAGCCAAAACGTCGCTGCAATGTGATGCCCACCAACTTTCATGCGGTATCAGGCGGTAGCCATTATCATTTATCGGTGGTTTGTTGCATACCTTTCATGAATCTCTCTGACCCAAACCATGGCGACGGCAGCGGCGGCGGCGGCGGCGCGAGGCAGCGGGTCGTTGCAGGCGCCGGCCTCAACGCCCACGGATGGCGCGCCACCAGCGGGTGGCGCCGAGGAGCCGGTTGTGGTGAGCATGTGGGGTGGTGCGGCTGGCGGCTTGTTTGGCGGCGGCCGGCACAGCGACAGCGGGGACAGTGACGGCGACGGCGGCGGAGGGGAGGAAGGTGACGGCATGGTTGACATTGATGCGCTGCTGGCAAGTGGGGAGAGCGCCGGGTATGACGAGATTCCAGGCGCCATTGAAGTGTTGAACGCTGCTGCTACGCCGCCGGCGGCAGGCGCCGCGCTGACCGCGTTGATGAGCTTCAATGCCGTGGACCTGTGTGACTGCACCGCGTGGGGTGACCTGCTAGGTGGCATATTCCATGCCGGCGCTATCGTTGTTGCTTCCGACGAGCACGCACACAGTACGGCACTGGTACGCGTACTGGCGTCGCTGGGGACGGCGGCGTGCGGCGCATCCGCACAACAGGCGGGGGAGGTGGCAGCGATGGCATTGGACCTGCTGCTTGTGTGGGGACGGGCGACCAGCGCCGCCAGCGTGACGCTGCCCGGTGTCTTGCTGGCGCGGGCTGCCTGCTACCTCCTCGAACGCCTGCCTGCCACTACCTCCCTCCCACACGTGCCTGGCGCCACCCAGGACCGTATTATTGTCGCACTTGCCGCGTGCCTGTGTCATGATGCCGTGGCCGGCGTGCTGGCGCACGCCAGCTTTGTTGTGGGGACGCCCCAACCCGCCATCCCTGGTTGGCTGGCTGCCTGGTGCTGTGGCAGCGCGCAGCGGCTGATCTGGGAGGGTTGCGCTGCCACAACAGGGCTGCATGCCGCCCTTGCTGGCGGCGTGGTATCGTGTGTTGCGGCGGCGGCGGCAGGCGGCGGCGGACTACCGACCGCCGCCCTGCGGTGTGCTGCGCTGGCATGCCTTCCGCCGTCGCCGCCCCTTCCGTCATCCACCGAGAGCAGGGGGACGCTGTGCTGGTCGTCGGCCCATGTCGCTGTGGGTGGGTTCGACCGCGCTGCCCCCGGCGACGCCCTGGCCACCCTGAATGGGCTGCGGCGCGTGTTTGTGTTTGACACCGCACCGCCCGGCGGCAGTGGCGGCGGTGGCGGCGGCGGGAGCGACGGAGGTGGCGGCGACGACGGCGAGTGGGTACATTGCGCGTGGTGCACACCGCTGGCGGGCGTGCTGCTCCCCCGCCTGGTGCCAAGTGCGGAGGGTGATTACCTGCTGGACCCCGTCGCCAGCCGCTGCGCCGCGCGTACTGCACTCGACAGCATTGCCGCTGGCGCGTCAAGGGAGGTGCGCACCGCCGCCTTGTGGACCGCTGCTGTTGCGTGGCTGGGATGACGCCGTGAAGCCTGGCAAGGCTGAATGTCGCTGAATTCAATGCTTGTTATGCTATCTCCGGCGCTCCCGCAAGTCAGTCGCGTCGGGCGACCGGAACCCCGTGGCAACGCCCCCACTGCCAACGCCGCCGCCGCCGCCGCCACCACCACTACCGCTGCCACCGCCAATGCCCCCACTCCGCCGCCCAGCTCCTCGCACACCTATGGCGTCGTCATCCACGGGCGACACGCGGCTGTTTAAGAAGTCACCCACCTTCATGGTGGGGGGGATGGTTGTGCCATCGCTGTCGGGTGCCGCAGCGGTGGGGTTCATGCGCGCCGCCACGCTGTAGGCGCTGGCACTCGAGCTGGTGCGCACAGGGGTGGAGGCGGTGTCGCGGGTGGCATGCGTACCCCGTTTGCTGTCCACCACACGGCGCACAAAGGCGTTGAAAGCGGCGTGCGGGATGCGGCGCTCACTGGCAATGGCGGTGGCGCAGTCGACGGGCACGAACACTGCCGTCTTAGGGGTGCGGCGGGCACAGGGGCAAAACATGTGCAGCAGCCAGTGGTAGTACCAGGGTGGCGCGGCATGCACAATTTGAAGCGGCATACTCAGCGTCACTGCACCGGCGTCCACCTCCCGCTTGCACACATCTAAATCCCAATTCGCAAATGAGAGGGAGCCTCTTGTCATCTGGCGCTGCAAGGGGGGCGACGTCACCCCTCCTCCTGCCGCGCGCCCCATCTCCCCCAACTTCTCCACCATCGTCGCCTCCCCGACACGCCGGCACGCTGGCAGTGCCTGCTGCGCCACGTCACGCTTGTTGCACAGCACCAGGATGGGCAGGTGCGCCACGTAGTCTACCACGGCGGTGACCACGCCGGGTGGCAGCGCGTCGCTCTCACCCTCCACCCCCACGTCATTGGCACCGCCATCGCCTTTGCCGTCATCAAATGCAGCCACCGCTTCCGCCGCGCTCACCTCTGCAGCCGGCTCCCCAACCGACCGCCGCGCCGCCGCCGCCGCCTCTGCCGCTGCCATGTACCGCAGCGCGCACACGCCGCGGTACCGCGCGTACTCCTGCAGCGCCGCCTGCGCCGAGCTGAAGCTAACCTCCACCGGCAGGGAGTCGTCCACCACCACCAGCAGGCCGTCCACTGGCAGGGAGAAGTAAGCCAGGCGCGCCGCCTCGCGGTACGACTCGTCACCGCCCACCTCCAGCAGCTCCACATAGTGCGTCTGCCCGGGCTCCACCTCCACCGGCAGCACCTGCACGTAGCAGCCACACGTGGCGCCGGTGCCCGCCCACGCCTCCCCCCGGTCCAGCCCCTCCGGTAGCAGCGCCTTGATGAGCGTCGACTTGCCGCACCGCGACGCGCCCAACACCAGCACCCGCCGCATGGAGCGCGTCGTACTCACTTCCGCCTCACTGCCACGCCCCCCGCTCGTCAGCCGAGGGGGCGGCTCGTGCGTGCCATGAGCGACGCCATGGGGCGGCGTTGTGTGCATCGCTCCACCGCCGCCGCCGCTGCTTGCCGGCGCCGCGTAGGGGGGCCAGGGTGTGCCGTCAGCGCCTATTGTTGCTGCGGCTGGCGGAGATGCGCCGCGTGCCGCCGCCGTCACACCTGCCGCCGTCACACCTGCCGCCGCCACACCTCCCGGCCTCCACACTGCGCCACCGCCGCCACCGCCGCTGCTCCACCGTGTCGCCTCCATTGTAGCCAGCACCGCGGAGGCGTCGTAGCACCTCGCCTCCCCTCTCCCTCTACAGCCACGCCGATGACGTGTCAGGTACAACGGGCGGGTGGTGGGGGTTCCAAAATTAAAATTAAAAATGAAGACGGAGGGAATATAAAACGGCACGGTGTGCAATGACTAGATGGTTTGGTTGCATTCAGCGTGTAATATTGCGCGTGTATCGTCGCATAATTGCCGCGTGCATTGCTGCATCCGCCCCTCCACTCCCTCTCCTCAGCCCGCCAACTGCCAACAGGGAGGAGGGCGATGTGCGGCAGGGCGCTGCTGGCAGGGCGCTGGAAGGGCGCTGTTGCGGTGGCACGGCGGCTACAGTCCTACAGGCAGGGCTCTTGATTCACTAATGCGATTGACATGAAGCGGCGAGTGCCGCTACAACTACAGGGGGCACACATACACCTAAATAGTCACACCCTCGCCGTCATCACTGGACTCACCTGCCGCCACTGCCGCTGCCGCTGTTTCCACTGACGCCGCCGCTGTTGCATCTGCTGCCGCTGCGGCCGGGGGCGGTGCATCGCCACCAGCAGGGACAGCAGCAGCGGCACCCTCGAAAGGTAAGACCGCCGCCGCTGCGGCCGCCGCTGCCGCACCACCACCACCACCGCCACCGCCGCCACCGCCACCACCACCGCTAACCGGCAGCGGCGGCAGGATGGCGTTGTCGTTACCGTACGAGCCGTTGGCGGGGTCCACCGCCAGCTGGTTGGTGGCTTCCAGCAGGCGGGCCATGAAGGTAAGCGTGGGGTCGGCGGCGGGGCTGCAGCGCACGCGCAGGGCGGCTGCCGCCTCGGTCAAGCGGTCACGGATGGGGCGGAACAGGATGGTGGATGTGACGGCGGAGCCGAGGTATAGGCCCATGCGGCGGCGCAGGGCAGGCAGCAGGTCTGCCATGTCCGCCGCCACCGCCGCTGCCGCGGCATCCGCGTGATCGCTGCCGCCGCCGCCGCCGCCGCCGCTAACTGGCGGCGCTGCCAGCACGGGCGCGGCGGCGCGCAGCAGCGCGGCGGTGGCGCGGTCAATGAACGCCTCACAGGCGCGGCGCAGCAGCACCTCCAGCTCCGCCTTGCAATCCACCCGACGCTCCGCCACGCGCGGCAGGCCTGCCGTAATAAAGGAGAGCAGCGCGTTGTGACGCGAAAAGGTGAAGACGCCGCCCGCGTGCGCCAGCAGGGCAGACAGCGCCTCCGTGGTAGAACTGAAATCCAGCGACTTGTCGGTGCCCGCCAGCTGCACCTCAAACGGCGACAGCTGCTCCCGCAGCACCAGCAGGTTCTTGATGAGGAACAGGTCGGCATCCAGGGACGCGGTGGGTGCACCCGCCGGCAGCGCCACCGCACCCGCAAACAACCCGCGCACCAGGCTGCCAGGCGCAATAGGCGCCGCGTCACCCGCGCCACGCACCACCACCACGCGCGCCGCCACACCGGCATCCACCGCACCGCTGCCACTGCTACTACCACCAGCGCCAGCGATGGCAGCATGTGCACGCAGCAGAGCACGCGAGGCGGCTGCCGCGGCGTCCTGCGTCAGCGTATCAAATGACGGCGTTTCCAGCGCGCGGTGCAGCTTGGAGAGCAGCAGCAGCGTCACCTCCACGGGTGGGAACCAGGACTCAAACACGGCGGGCGGCTTGGCAGGCGACTCGGCAGCCGCAGCAGAGCGGAGGCGCAGGTAGTATGCTAGCAGCCAGGCAGGGTAATCGTAGGCGGCGGGCACGCCCGCGCCGCCCACCGCCACACGCTCCACCACTGCATGCGTGCCGTCGCCCAGGTTAGTGGGTACAAACACCTCCCACTCACGCAAGTTACCGCTGCCACCCCCACCACCGCCGCCTCCACCGGCGCCACCGCTGGAACCGTCGCCGCCACGTGGCGCCGGCTCTGGCGCGCCGCCCATCCCACTGGCGCCCTCCACCAGCTCGTCCACATAGGCGCTGGCCAGGAACGCCAGCCGCTCCTGCGCGTCCTTCACGCACGAGGCGGCGGCACGCGCCAGAGCAGCCAGCGCGGGACCCTGCGCCGCTACCACGTCCGCAATCACCTCCTCGCGCAGCACGGCAATCACGTCACACAGCACATCCACAGACGTGACGCCCACCACAAGCGGCCGCAGCGCGTCCACCAGCGTGCCCGCCACCTCGTCTTGCAACCGCGCCAGCGCGCCGTCGGCAAGCGCGCGCACATGCGCGGGCATGGGCGACGTGAGCGCCGCTGGCTGACTTCCGCGGCTGCTGTGCGGGCTGGCCGGCGGCGAGGAAGCGTGTGTGGCATGGTGAGGTGACGGCGGCGGCGATGGATTCCCACCCGCCGCCGCCGACGAGGCACCCGCCGCCGCTGCCGCCGCCGATGGTGCAATAAACAGGGCATAAAACAGTGCGTGCTCGGCAGACAGGACGCGCGCCACGGCGGCGCACAGGGCGCGCACAGTGGCGACGGTGGCAGGCGAGTTAAGCTGCGTGAACCGCGTGGTCGCCAGTACAGAGGCCATGAAGCCAGGGCCGCCGGTAGCGGTGCCTGGCGCGCCAGCTCCTCCTGGCGGTGTGCCGGCAACCAGCGTGGCGGCGGTCACGCCCGCCAGCTTGCGAGACACGACGTCGGACAACAGGGCGGCGCGTGCGTCGCCGTACGCGGCGTAGCAGTCGCGCGCCAGGTCTGCGTACACGCGGCGGCTGGCACGCTTCTCTATCATGGCCAGCAGCCGGCGCAGGTACGCCAGCTCGGTGCGGAAGCGCAGGTGCAGCTCATGCATCTCCAGCACGTCTGGTGGCGTGGCAGCAGCATTGGTAGACGCGGCGGCGGCGGTGGTGGCGGATGCCAGCACGCTGCCCGCCGCATTGCATGCGGTGCGCACGGAGGTGAACACGGTGTCGCGCACTGCCTGCAGCGCGTGCAGCTGCAGCTGGCGCAGGCGCGGCAAGAAGGTGACAGACGCCTTGTAGCCGGGGTGGGACGCCAGCGCGGCAATGGCGTCATCCAGCCGGTCCAGCGCCGCTGCAAACTCTTCTGGCGCGGCACCCGGCTGCAGTGAGGCGGCGGCATGCGGCACCAGCGCTGCCGTCACGCTGCCACCGGGGCCCGCGCGCTGTGCGGCAGCCCACACCGCGTCACTGGCTGGAATGCGCACGCCGTGCGGGTTTGGAGCGCCGCCCACCACCGACCGTGCCGCTGCCTCCACCGCCGCCGCCGCCTCGCCCACGTCAGACGGCTCAAACGGGAAGTGGAGGCGCACGCCAATGACGTAGAACGAGTCGTACGCTGCCAGCACGCCGCCAATCTTGCGCGCCGTGTCGCCCAGCCGCCCCGCCTCCTCTGCCATCGCCCGGCTGCTGCTGTGCAGCGCCGCCGCGCGCGCCGACACCTCGCTGTGCCGCGCCTCGATGCGCGACAGCAGCGCCACCGCGCCGTCCGCAATGGCGCACGCCGCCGCCGCCGCCTCCAGCACCCCGCCACCGCTGCTTGCTGCTGATGATGATGCATTTGAGCCAGTTGATACACCAGCAGCAGGGGCAGAACCTGTCCCAGCGGCATTAGCAGTAGCTGATCCAGTACCAGCAATGCCAGATCCAGTACCAGCACCACCACCACCAGTAGTAGTAGTACCAGCACCAGCAAGAGCGGCAGTAGAGGGGAGAGAGGAGGGGAGGGTGGGCGCAGCCAACGTGGCAGCGAGTGCTGCGACGCCAGCGCGCACGCTGTCGTCTGCCAGGTATCTGTCCCACTGCATCCTGCCCGTCGTTATTTACTTCCCCGCGCGTGACATTTGCGCGATTATCGAGCCGCTGTTGTAGGACAGGCTGCTACCCGACGGGTAGAGTGTCAGTCACGCAGACACGCCACTTGACCGCACTCGGCGCACTGACAGCAGAGGAGAGAGGGGGAGAGAGAGAGAGGCAGAATGGCGGTGAGGGAGTGGGTACGCAGCGGCCGCACACGTGTAAAATAGATGGGATGCGTAGTAAGCATACTGATGTTTGGTGCCGGGTTGCCATATCGTGATAAAGCGTTTGTTTTGTGCCGCGTATCGCGCGCGTATCGCACCCCTCGCCTCTGACCAGTGACCAACCAACCGCCGCTTGCTACCCTACTGCTGCTATCGATACCAGGTACTGGTATCATTGCAAGTGCAGCAACACTACTGCATTGGCAGCAACCGGCGGATCATATCATTAACCGCGCAGTTGTATTCCAATCGCCGCTGGCGTCTGTAGCCACCGTCACGCTGTCCTATCCACCGTGTTGTTTTGCCGGTGCCGCATCCTACCGCACCGCGTCGTCACACCCTTGCAGCGTCACGACAATACCGTAGATCCCACCCACCTACCACGCACCGCCTGCCGCCATGGCGACAGCAGCAGCAGCGGCAGGTGGCGGGGAGCGCGTGGCGGGGACGGCCAAGTGGGACAAGTATGGCAGCGGGTACCCGGGCGGGCTGAGCGGGGAGCAGAGCGAGGCGCTGGCGGAGCTGCTGGCGCGCGCGCCGGCGGCGCAGGTGGAGTCGGTGCGGTTCCCGCACGAGCCGGCGGAGGTGTTTGGCTGCCGCGTGCTGCGCGCGCGCAAGTACGTGGTGGCGGACGCGCTGGCGCTGATTGCCACGGCGGCGGCGTGGCGGGCGGAGCGGCGGGTGGCGGAGCTGGCGACCAGCGACCCGGCGGAGCTGCTGGGCGTGCTACCTGACGAGCTGGCGCTGTTCCACCCGCGCGCCTACTTCCCCACACCCGACGTGGAGGGCCGGCCGGTGTACGTGGAGCGCACGGGCGTGGTGGATGGCGACCTGCTGATGACGCTCACGTCGCCGGAGCGCCTGGAGGCGCACCACATCTACTGCCAGGAGTCTGACGTGCTGGAGCTGCAGGCGCGCAACTCGCGCGCACGCGGCACCACCGTCGTCACCACGCTGTCCATCATTGACCTGGACGGCATGACCATGAAGCTCGCCTCCTCCACCGCCATCAACTATGTCAAGCGCCTCGCCGCCATCGACGCCAGCTACTACCCCGAGACGCTGGGCAAGATGCTCATCATCAACGCGCCTGGCATCTTCACCGCCGTGTGGGCCATCATTAGGGCGTTCCTGGACGAGCGCACCGCGCGCAAGGTACGGGGGATTGGGGGGGGGGGGGGGCGGGGCCGGGCCCTACTAGGTTGCGCTCTTGCAGAGTTCTACCCCCCCGTGGCCCCCCCCCCCCCCCC
>Ga0066256_1004963_pt1 | contig 11382 bp, 5 predicted proteins | sample ThiBio_1000_biof_FD_87107 | JGI IMG/M metagenome (GOLD analysis project Ga0066256, IMG submission 87107) | Wastewater bioreactor microbial communities from Cape Town, South Africa - Thiocy_expt_1000_biof (version 2) | ecosystem: Engineered > Bioreactor > Thiocyanate-remediating >... | reverse complement strand
CCCAAGGGTCCTGTGCCGGCCCGCGCCCCCCACGCAGCGGCGGCTTTAAAAGGGCGGGGGCGGCAACCGCCGGCCCCCCGCGGCCCCCGCCGGCGCGGATCCTGCCCCGGGCGGGGGCAGGGGGGGGGGCGGCGGGGGGGGCGGCGGGGGGGGCAAATAAGTTCATGAGGCCGCGGGGGGCGTGGCTCCGGCGGCCGCCGCCGCTGCGGCTGCTGCCGGCACCGCCGCTGCTCGGGAACGCAAGGCTGGCCATGGTGGCGCGGAGGGGATGGGAGAGAGGGACAGAGGTGAAGAGGGGGAGGGCAGTGGGGAGGGGAGGAGAGGGAGAGCGTAGGCAGAGCAGTACTGGTAGAGCAGTAGGAGGGGAGAGAGTAGGGTGCGAGTGAGGCCAGTAGGGTGAAGGAGGAGAGCAGTAGAGCAGAGCAGCAGTAGAGCAGTAGCAGCAGCAGCAGAGCAGTGGACCAGCAGTCAAGCAGTACCAGGAGGAGAGCAGTAGTAGTAGTAGAGAGAGGAGAGAGTAGTAGTAGAGAAGAGAGAGGAGAGAGAGGGGCAATAGAGAGGCAGCAACTAAAAAGTCAAGTTACAACAACTGCAGCCCATGCAGGAGGGGGAAGCGGCAAGGAAGAGACGGCCGCATCCGCCTGCGCCACACGCAATAAATTACGCAAAGAGCGGGGCGCGCGCGTGTTGTGCCATTGTGCGTTGTTGCCACGAAAACACACCTCTTTCTTTCCTTTCTTTTTGGCAACTGGGGCTATCTTTTTCCCACCTTCCGGGCGCAATAACACCAGACACATCCGATATACCCCATTAACCACGCCACCCCCACACACCATCCATATATGTGTCCGTGGTCCGCCCGGAGTGGCGCACCAAATGGGGCGGCACACCCGTTTTTGAAGTCCGCAAAGTCGCCTCTCGCCGCCTACTAACTTGCGGCCCAAAGGTGTACAGCGGCGGAAATGTGGCATTGCGCGCAGTTGTGGCGGGCACGCGCAGTGGTGCCATCGTCACGCGTGGGGCGCTACGCGTGCTGTGCCCCTGCTCGGCTCGTCGGCTGCACGTCGGCGCTGATTATCCCTTGAGTTGCCCCCTTGACTAGGCGACGAGAGAGCGGGCAGGGGAGGGCAGTAGGAGAGGAGAGAGGAGAGGAGGGGAGGGGAGGGGAGTACCAGTAGTAGAAGGGAGAGGGAGATATCGTGTAGACTCACTGTAGAGTGAGGGCGACGAGTGAGATAGAGGGAGAGGAGGGAGAGGAAGGAGAAGGAGGTAGGGAGACGACATCGGGTTCGTCTACACCACCTCCGCATGCCACCTCCGCCGCATGCCATCTCCTTGTCTAGCTCGCAGCCGCCTTGCTCGTCGTCTAGCTCGCCGTCTAGCCCACCTCCTAGCTCGCCCTTGCCGCCGCCGAGCCAGCCACACCCACTGCTGCCATGGCGCTGCAGCAGATGGCGGTGGCGCGGCTGCTGCGGGCCGCCGCCGCGCTGGCACCACCTGGCTGGTTCCCTGATCCCGCCGCCGCCACCGCCTCTACCTCACCAGGTGGCAGGCTACTGGCCAGTGACCCATACCAGTACCTAGACAGCAACGGCACGAACCCCATGGCGGACGAGAACGCCAACTTTACGGCCACGGCGCCGCAGTATGTCGTGTTTTCTACGCTGGGCATCGTGGCGTGCGTCATGCTGCTGGTGGTGGCGGTGCGGCTGCCCGCCACGCGCAAGACGCACACGACGCAGATGATCCTGATGGTGGCGGTGTGCGACCTGCTGTTTGCCATCAAGTTTTGGGTGACGTCGGTGCTGTGGCTGGCGGGCTACACGCACCCCTACTACTCCTTCCGCGTCATCCCCGACAACTGCGCCTCCTCCGCCGCGTTTGAGTACTTTGTGGAGGCGGGCTCCAACCTGTGGAACGCCGCCTTCGCGTTTGACTTTTGGTGCGTGCTGCGCAACCCGCTGCGCTCCACGCGCTCCAACATGCCCATCTACCACGGCGTCATCTGGTCGCTGCTGGTGCTGCAGTCCGCCGCCGTCGCATCCGTCGCCTCCATCCACAACGCCGCCAACCCGCTGCTGTGCTTCGTCATGGACCCCAACAACGTGATCGACGTGCTGCTCATCTACCCCATCTACCTGTCGTGGGCCTTCTCCATCCTGTCCGTCGCCTTTGCGCTCTCCCGCCTCCTGTGCGGCTCTACAAGCTCCACCCGCCTGCCGCGCATCCGCCTCCTCGGCCGCTACATCATCTACGTCTTCCTGTTTGTGGCCAACTGGTTGTGGGCGGTGCTGGTGCTCAGCGGCGACTTTGCCACGCCCGACCGCGCCATGCCGCTGCTGCGCGTGGTGGGCGTGTTTGGCGCCGGCGGCGGCTTCCTGCTCGCCTCCGTGCGCCTGCTGGAGCTGTGGATCTCGGGCGCCATCTCGCCCATCGCCGCCGGCCGCGCCTGCTACGCCAGCCTGGCCGCCGCCGCTGCCGCTGCCACCTGCGGCTGCTGCAGCCGCGTTTGTAGCTGCTGCGGCGGTGGCGCCGGCGGCGCGCGGTACCGCAAGTCGCGCGCCGACGGCGACGCACTCGGCGCGCCGCTGCTGCTAGATGACGACGAGCTGTCGCTGGTGCCGATGCCCACAGCCACCGCGTCTTTCACGCGCCCCAGCGACGCTGATATCATCGCGGGCATCGCAACTGGCATGCCGGATTACCAGGCTGGCAGCATGGATTTCAGCGGCGAGGGCATGCCTACCGGCGGGCTGCCACCCACAGGGCCCAGCACCGACCGCATTACCATCCGCGCGGGGATGGTGAACAAGCCGCGCATCAACATTGAGCTGTCCACCACCGTGCTGCGCGTCACGGACGTGGGCATTACCGTGAACCCCACCGGCCCGCTGGCACGTGAGGTGAGTGGCGTGCCACCACCAGCGGGCGGCGGCCCACTTCCCGCCGTCGCCTCCACCTCCCCCGCCGCATCCGGCGGCGGTACCGGCGGTGGCAGCAGCAGCGGTGGAAGTCGGCGGGCGCTGCTAGGTAGCAGCACCGGCGGTGTGGGTAGCAGTGGGCGTGCGTTAGTGGTGGAGGGGGGAGGGGCGACCGCGCCCCGCCCTGGCAGTGTGACACTCGCACAGCCACCGCCCGAGTCAGAGTCCACGGTGCATCGCGTGACGCGGGAGGTGGGCGAGGCGGCGGCACGCGAGGCCGCGGCGGAGGCCAACCTGTCAGCGTGGGACCTGACCGCCACGCTGCGCTCCGAGCTTGCCACCTGCGTCCTGTCAGGCCTGTGCCAGTCGCTTATGATGGCGGAGGCGAACGCCATCTACACGGCGTGCATGCATGCGCGCGACGCCAGCCGGGATGCGGACGGCGCCCCGGCGGCCGGTGCTGGCCGGAAACGGCACCGACCATCCACAGTAGCGTTTGATATTGCCGGCAGTGCGCCCGCACCGGCGCCGTTGCCGGCGCTGGAACCCCGGCCACTGGTGCCGCTGGCAGAGGCGCTGGACAACGCCGGCCGCTCCAGCTTCCCTGTGCTGGTGGGCTTTGAGGTGCGCGAATACATCCAGGCGGTCGCCAACAACCTGCGCATGAAGGCGCGCGGCCCGCGCTCCGTCACCTCTGAGGAGCTGGAGTCGCAGGTAGCGCAGAACTCGGCGCGCACCTTCTTCCGCCGCTCCCTCCGCGCGCGCTCCGGCCGCGCCGCCAGCAACGCGGGCGTCGCGGGCGCGGAAGGCGCGGAAGGCGACACAGGCGGCGCAGGTGTGGGCGCGGCTACTACCGGCGGCGCGGGCGTAGGCGCGGCCACTACTAACGGCGGGTCGGGGTGGATGCGCCGCGCCGGTGGTGGTGGCGGCGGTGGCAGTGGCGGCGGTGAGGCGCCGACGGTGGTGGCGGGCGATGGGGAGGGTGGCGACAACGAGGAGCCCACCACCATAATCATGCCTACCTCCGGCATCTCCGACACGCTGTCGCTGGTGACGTTTGCCGAGCGCACCTTTGTGGCGCTGCGCAAGGCGGCGGGTCTGTCCACCGCGCACATCGTGTCGGTGCTGGACCCCGCGCTGCTGCACACCGGCGGGCTGCACGCGCACTTCTCCAACGGCGCCTCTGCCTCCTTCTTCTGCCGTTCCGCCGACGCCACCCTCATTGTGAAGACGATCGCGGAGGAGGAGGTGGAGCAGTTGCTGCGCCTTCTGCCGGCGTACCACCGCCACCTCACCATCTACCCCGACTCCCTGCTGTGCCGGTTTTACGGCCTGTGGGGCGTGAAGCTTGCCTCCTTCCCGCGCGTGTTCTTTGTCATGATGGGCAACGCCTTCCCCATTGCCGACCCCGGCGCCGGCGCACTGGAGTTTGATCTCAAAGGCAGCTGGTCCGGCCGCCGGTGTCGTAGCAAGGGCGGCGGCCGGCGGCTGCTGCTGGATCAAGACTTTGTGACCGCGTTCCCGGGCGGTGTGGCAGTGCTGGATTCACGCGCGCGGCCCGGGTTGGGGCTGCACGGCAGTGGCAGTGGCGGCAGCGGCCGCGGCGGGAGGGGGGGGGGGGGGGGGGGGGGGGGGGGGGGCGGGGGGGGGGGCGGGGGGGGGGGAGCGCCGGTCAGCTGCCACGCCGTCCCGCAGCGGCAGCAGTGGCGGCGGCGGTGGCGCCGGTGGCGGCGTGCTGGGCGGCGTTGCAGCACGCAGTACGATGGACCTCCCTGGCGGCAGCATGTCGTCAGCCAGTTTGATGGGCATGAGCGGGCTGCACACACGAGACGCCAGCGGGTCAGTGTCTGGCTACAGCGTGGGGTACCGGATGCCGCCGGGGCCGTCGCCGCTACGTGGCGGCGGTGGCGGCGGCGGTGGACGGCGGGAGGTGGCGCCACCGAGCCGTGCTGCGGCGCTGCGGGAGCAGCTGCTGGCTGACATGGCGCTGCTGCGCAACCACGGCCTCATGGATTACAGCGTCATCCTCATGATGGCGCCCGTGGTGCCGGGCGGCGCTGGCAGCAATGGCACGCGGACGGAGGGCAGCGGCGGCGCCGCCAGTGGCGGCGGGTCCAGCGGCGGCGGGTCCAGCGGCGGCGGGTCCGGCGGCATCACGCGCGCTGCGTCGGGCGGCAGCGCCACGTCAGACGAGACGCTGATGTTGGGCACCGGCAGTGCTGTGGGCGTCGCCGCTGCCGCTGGCGCCGGCGTGCCTAGCACGCGTGCGACTAACGGCAGCGGCGGCGGCGGCGGCGGCGGCGGCGGCAGTGGCGGCATTGAGCGGACGGCGTCGGACACGGAGGATACGGTGCTGTCTGGTGGCGCGGCGGCGGCGGCAGCGGCGGCGGCCACCGCGCTGCCGTCCGCATCGCTGGCAGCATCTGGCGCCGCTTGCATCCTCACGCTGTCCATGAACAAGGCGGCGGAGCTGGAGACGGCGGACGCCATGGCGCTGCTGGACGCGGCGGCGGGCTTCCCCACGCGCCTGCGCGCCGCCTCCGCCGCCACGACGCTGGGGCCGTGGTCTGCTGCCGCGACGCACCTGGTGCGCGCCGCCGTGCCCGCCTCTGCCGCCGCCGCCGCTGCCTCCGCGCCGCTGCGTGGTGATGGCCGCTACGAGTACTACCTCATGCAGGTGGGCGTCATTGACGTGCTGCAGGCGTTCAACGGCGACAAGCGGCTGGAGCGCAACTTCAAGCAGTCGGTGTACTCGCTGTCCACCTGCCGGTGGGACGCGCCGCTCAACATTTCTGCCATCGATGCGCCCGAGTACGCCACGCGGTTTGGCGGCATGGTGCGCGCCGCCTTCCGCGACGCTGACCAGGCACCGCTGGACGACGGGGAGCTGGAGACCGGCGGCGTGTGGTTTGGCGGCGACCGCTACGCCGCCGCCGCGCGCCGCCGCGCGCTGCGCATTGCATAGTACTACCACCCACTTGGTTGGCGGTGTGTCGCTATGCTCCCATAGTAATTATGATGTTTGCGTACTATGATACACGCATACTGCGTTTGTGACCTGGTGTGGCGGCAGCGGTGCTTGTGCTTGTGCGTGTGCGCGTGGAGGTCGTGTGTGACTGCGCGGCGCATCCACAGTATATCAGTGTGGTGCTGTGATAATTGTATGGTAATATAGCTGCGCCCCTCCACAACCATGCATTTCAACTCGTCAATTATGTCTGTGCGGCGTGCGCCGCCGCCATTTTGCCCGTAAGCCGCCCGTTAAACGAGCGGTGCCACGTCATCGATGCTGCTCACAGTGCTCAGGCTGTCGGTTGGCAAGCATCAACGTCTACTGACGGCACCTTGGCAACCGCGTTGTCGGCACGACAAAACGATGCAATTTTGCTTGGCATGCATGGCACTACTGCCAGTTTGTTGGTTCGCGCCGTTGTCGTGTGTGCACACGCGGTAGTACTTGTCCCATTTCGGTTCCAGCGACTGACCCAGCGCCGTACTGGCCGTTGCTGCTGACACACTGGCGCCCTGACACAACACACTGCGACGGACGCGCGCGTCAACAGGTTCATGCAAGAAGTTGTCACCGTAGCTGCCGTTCCAGTGCTGTTGGCAGACGCCTTGTAGTACCCGCTGAAGGGGGCAACCAGCTGGGGGTGAGGTTATTGTAGCAGCGGCTGCAGCAACAGCAACGAAGGTCGTCAGACGTGACTCACCCAACACACGACGCAAGATGTCGGGACGCGGCAGCGCCGCGCGACGCGGGAAGACAGGCAGTGGTGGCGGCGGTGGTGGTGACAGCGGCGGCGGGGAGGTCATGGCGGTGGTGCGCGCGATAGGGCGCGTGGCGCCCATGGCAGCCGCGGGCGGCCTGCTGGGACTGACGTCGTTGGCGCTGCTGTGGCAGGAGACGCAAGGGCGGTTTGTGGCGGGTGTGCAGGTGGACCCCGGCTCTGCTCTCCTGCGCCTCCTCATGCCCACCCTGTTCTGGGCGGTGTTTGCGGTGGTGGGCGTGGTGGCGGTGGGCTCCAACCTGCTGACGCGGCTGGCGTCCGCGCCCTCTGTTGTTGCCGCCCTGGCAAACTTCCTGCCGCCAGCTGGCGCGTCCCTCGTGCCGCGCCCGCCGCCGCCAGCCAACGCGCTGGGCAGCTGCGGCTCACCGCCGCAGCAGAAGCTAAGCTAATATTTGAAGTCGCCGGGCCGAGACTCGGCATCATGCCGGCAGGCGGGCGCCCAGCATCACCGTGTGGCAGTAGCCAGGCGCCAGGTCGACAACGTGGTAGGGCAGCAGCTCCAGGACGGGCGCCACAACGCCGGCCCAGCCCCACCGGAACACGAGGCCGTCGTCCGTGATGGCGTAGGAGTGGTGCAGGGAGGAGCGCAGTGCCACAATGGTGCGACCAGCCAGCGGGCCGGGCGCGATGGGCAGCGGCGTCACCTGTGTGAGCAGCTCAGGCAGTGGCGCGGTGGGCGGCGCACTCGCTGCCGCCTCTGCCATTGCGTCAGCCAGCACGCCAGCTAGTGCGGCGCGCTGCGCCGGCAGCGGGGTGCCATCGGCTCCCATGCCGGTACTAGCTGCTGTGCGCAACGCCGCCACGCACGCCGCCGCGCTGGTGTCGTCCTTCAACACGCCGCGACCGCGCAGGCCCGTCATCCACAGGCTGCCATCTGCCGCCAGGAAGCTGGTGTGCGCCTGCCCCAACGTCACATCCACGGCGCGTGTGTCGGGGTCTGGGAAGGCCACGCGCCGCGGCAGCAGCGCGTCTGCCATGAGGAGGCTGCCGCTGCCGGCCGCGGCGCCGCTGCCTCGTGCCGCGTCTCGCGGCGCGTCGCCCGCCATCTTGCCCCACACCCACGCGCTGCCGTCCGCCGCCACGCCCGCCGAACTGCTGACGGCGGCGGCGACGCGGGTGAAGCTGACATCCAGTAGGCCGCTGCCGGCGCCAACCACGCGCGCCGCTGACATGAATGAGTCGGCGTCGCCGTGCCCCAGCTGGCCGCGGTCGCCGCGGCCCCATGCGTACAGCGCACCGCGGCGGGTGCTCGCCACCACATGCTCAAATCCCACCGCCAGCCCGGTCACCTCTTCGTCGCCGTCATCAAACCCTACCACGCGCGCCGGCTGCCACACCACCTCCGTCGCGCTCGTCCCAATGCCACACTGTCCAAAGTAGTTCTGCCCCACCGTGTACAGCGCGCCGGTGCGCGTCCGCAGAGCCGTCAGCGCGCCCATACCACACCGCACTTCTGCCCACGGGTCACCGTCCGGCGCCGCCAGCATGACGGGTGCCACGTCTTTTGCAAACACAACGCCTGACACCGTCCGCATGGCGTGCTGCATGAATGGCAGCAGGTTCCGCGTGTTGATGTGCTTCAGCGTGTTACGAAAGTCATGTGGCCGCCCTATCAACGTCACGGCGCCCCCGTCGCCATGCACCACCGCCGTGTGCCCCCACCCTGCTCCCACCCCCGCCGCCGCCGCCAGCGGCTCGCCCGCCCATCGCAGCGGCGCCGGCGCTGCAATGGTGCTGTCGCCACTGCTGCCCAGCGTGTCCAGCCACGTCTCGCCGTACCCGTACGCCGTTGTTTGCTGTTGTTGTGTGGTGGGGCTGCTAGTTTGCGACGACACGCCGCGCCATCTCAATGCGGCGGGTGCCACAGCCCTGGCAGGCGTGCTCCAGGCAGCAGCCCCGACTGCAGTCCTGGCGGCAGTTGCCCGAGCCACAGTCCGGGCGGCAGCAGCAGCGACGAGTGCGGCGGCGGCCATTATGGTTGGAGGTGCTAACAGGACAGGTGGTAACTAGCAGAAGGCGATATCACGCTGCACAAATTATACCAGCATGCCAGCCGACTGGCAGCGAGATATGAATGCTATTGGTGTAAATACTAATAAATAAATGTGGTGCGTCGTCTGCCTGTGCTATTATTTGTTGCGTGAAGTCCCCTCCACCCGCCACGCTGCCGTGGAAAAAACGCGCCACCCGCCAATCATGACTTCGTGACAAGAAGGTCACTTGGGGGTGAGTGATGGCATCAAGGCAATTTTGTGACGCGGCGGTGAACCAATAATATTCAAACGGCAAGTGAAAGAACTGGGGTGGTGCAGTGGCGTGGGGCTCTTGGATTGACGCCAGGTATTGGTTTTGAGGTGGATATTGTGGTGGACATCAGCCACCCCCTGGCCAGCGCTGCGGGTAAACCACGCAACACGCAACGTACCGGTACACACCAATCAGCGACAGCTGAGGCACCCCCTGACGAAATACAGCGCGCAGATGCGCCTGCGCACCGTCACTAACGTGGTGCTGCCGGCGTTTGCGATTGCGAGCGGCGTGCTGGCGTACCACTACCACAGCAGCAACATGGCGGCGTTGGCAGCGGCGCGCGCCGCAAACGCGGGTGCCAAGTTCACGGGGCGGCATGCGCTGGTGGTGGGCGGCACGTCGGGCATTGGGCACGGCGTGGCGCTGCGACTGGCAAAGGCAGACTTTGCGGTGACGATTGTGGGCCGCAATGCGGCGGCGGGCGCCACCATCCTCGAGCAGCTGCGCGCGGCGGGCGGCGGGCCGCACGAGTTCATGGCGTGCGACGCCTCCCTGCTGTCTAACGTGCGCCGCACCGCCGCCGAGTACGCCGCTGCGCACCCGACGCTGGATGTGCTGGTGCTGACGCAGGGTGTTGGCACGCTGCAGGGGCGGACAGAGACGGCGGAGGGGCTGGATGTCAAGCTGGCGCTGCACTACTACGGCCGCATGGCATTCATTGACTCGCTGCTGCCGTCACTGCGCCGCGCGCCCTCCGGGCGTGTCCTCTCCGTCCTGTCCGCCGGCGTGCACCCGCCGTACGCCGAGTACGCCACCGACCCGGAGCTGAAGACGCATTACAGCCTGGCCAACGCCGCCAACGCCGCCTGCTTCTACAACGACGTGTCCATGGACGCGCTGTCGCGCGACCCCGCCAACGCTGCCATCACCTTCGTTCATGCGGCGCCCGGCATGGTGGACACCAACTGGGGCTCTGACATGCCGTGGGCGGTGCGCCAGCTGCTGCGCGTCGTCAAGCTGTTTGCCATGTCGCTGGAGGACTGCGGCGAGTTCATGTCGGTGCCGCTGCTGGCGCGCCGCGACGCTGGCGGCTTCATGCTGATGACGTCCACCGCCACGCCCGCCGCCCCCACCTCGCTGCACGACGTCGCGCGCGACACGGTGTGGGCGTCCACGCGTGACGTCCTGGCGCGCGTGCCGGCGCTCCCGGTGCCTGCCGCTGGTGGTGCGGCTGGTGGTGCTGGCGCTGTGCCTGCTGCAGCGGCTGCAGCGGCGGCGGAGCTTAAGTAACGACAGTGCAGACCCGTAATTGAAAAGTGCGTTGTGCCCTTGATCCACGTATGAGGTTTAGCAGAGCAGGCCGCTGCAGGACCAGGTGTCAACTCGCAGCAGCGAGTCGCAGCTGCTCTGACACTGTCGCCCTTCTTGTGTCACTTGCTGCCTGCTGCCCGCCCTCTATTTTTTCCAGTTTCTCTTGCCGCCTACTGCAATGATACGCCCAACTATTTTATTAGGTAGTGCAATTTATGCGGTATTTCTAATACCACTGCTATGAACAAGGACTGCTGTTGTCTTGATTGCTGCCGTTGGTTGCCTGCAAACATTTGATTTTGTATTTTATTATATTGGTGCAAACGGAGCCAAACCGAGGCAACCTTGCCCTCCCTAGGGCTACCCAGCCAGCTGCTCAACTGCTCGCTTCTGCTCTCTACTGCTCTCTACTACTGCTGCTACCGTACTCTCTACTACCCTCACACACTCTCTACTGCCTCTACTGCTCTCCGCCACCGCTCCTCTCTCCTACTGCTGCCCTCTCTCCTACTGCTGCCCTCACCTGCACTCTACTGCTCTCTACTGCCCTCGCACACGCTCTCCTGCTCGCTCCTCCTCCTCTTCTGGCTGCGGCTGCTCTCCTCCGCTCTCAATTGCCTCCTGCCCGCTCTCTGCTTGCGCCCAGCAGGCGACTTGTCGCGGCTCCCTCTAGCTCCGCCCCCCCCTTCCAGTTGCGCCTCCCTCCACCGACCGCTCCCCCACAATCCCCCTTCCTCCTCGCCCCAACTCCCGAGCCGCCATGTCGTCCAGCAAGAGCCGCCGGGACAGCGGCGGCGGTGGCGGCGGCGCAGCGGCTTCGGCGGCGGCAGCAGCAGCAGCGGCGCCGGCTGCGACGCCGTCGACGGCCACCAGCCGCGCGCACCGACGGGCTAGCAGCACTGGTACCAGCGAAAGCGGCGTAGGCGGCGGCGGTAGTGCTGGCGGGGGCGGCAGTGCAAGTGGTGGTGGCGCCAGTGGTGGTGGTGGGGCGCATCGCAAGGGGGTGCCAAAGCGGCCGGTAGAAGGCGGTGGCGCCCCGGTGGGTATCGCGTTCCAGCCAGTGGAAAAGTCAGCCATTGTGTCACTTTCCCGTGACCGCCGCATTCTGG
>Ga0066256_1004961_pt1 | contig 11387 bp, 7 predicted proteins | sample ThiBio_1000_biof_FD_87107 | JGI IMG/M metagenome (GOLD analysis project Ga0066256, IMG submission 87107) | Wastewater bioreactor microbial communities from Cape Town, South Africa - Thiocy_expt_1000_biof (version 2) | ecosystem: Engineered > Bioreactor > Thiocyanate-remediating >... | reverse complement strand
TGCTCGGGGAAGAAGCCCTTGGGCACGACCGTGTACAGCCAGACGTTCAGCGCGATCGTGGCGGCCAGCACGAGCAGCATGAACCAGCGGTGGTCGAGCGCCCAGCCGACGCTGCGCGAATAGCCGGCGGCGATCCGCTCGAAGCCGCGGCCGCGCCGCGAGTGGCCGATTTGTCGTCCCTCGCGCTCGCGCGAGGCTCCATCGCGCTGGCGCGAGGCTTCGCCGCTACCGGCCGGCGCTTCTCCTCGCTCCCTTCCGAGAAAGCGCGCGCCGAGCATCGGCGTCGTGGTCAGCGACACGACGAGCGAGATCAGGATCGCCACCGACAGCACGATGCCGAACTCGCGGAAATAGCGCCCCACGAGCCCGCCCATCGCCAGGATGGGAATGAACACGGCGATCAGCGACAGGCTGATCGCCACGACGGTGAAGCCGACCTCGCGCGCGCCGTGGATCGCGGCTTCGAATCGGCCCTCGCCCGCCTCGCGGCGGCGCGCGATGTTCTCGATGACGACGATCGCGTCGTCGACGACGAAGCCGGTGGCGATGGTCAGCGCCATCAGCGACAGGTTGTCGATCGAGAAGCCGAGCAGGTACATGATGCCAAGCGTGCCGACCAGCGACACCGGCACCGCCACCACGGGGATCAGCGTCGAGCGCGCGTCGCGCAGGAAGGCGAAGACGACCAGGATCACCAGGCCGATGGCGATCATCAGCGCCTGCTCGACCTCCTGCAGCGAGGCGCGGATGGTGGTCGAGCGGTCGTTGGCGAGGTTGATGTCGATGGCCGGCGAGACCGAGGCGCGCAGCGTCGGCAGCAGCGCCTTCACCCGGTCGACCGTGTCGATGATGTTGGCGTTGGGCGAGCGGTTGAGGATCACCAGCACCGCCGGCTTGCCGTTGGCGAGGCCGGCATTGCGGATGTTCTCGACCGAATCCGTCACCTCGCCGACATCGCTCAGCCGCACGGGGGCGCCGTTGCGGTAGGCGACGATCAGCGACCGGTAGTCCTTGGCCGCCGTCGCCTGGTCGTTGGCCAGGATCTGGTAGCGTTGCTGGCCGACGTCGATCGCGCCCTTCGGGCTGTGCGCGTTGGCCGAGGCGAGCGCGGCGCGCACGTCCTCCAGGCCGATGCCGTATTTGTAGAGCGCCGGCGGCACCAGTTCGACCCGCACCGCCGGCAGCGAGGAGCCGCCGACCGACACCTCGCCGACGCCGTCGACCTGTGACAGCTTCTGCGCCAGCACGGTGCTGGCGGCGTCGAAGATCTCGCCCTTGGACAGCGTGTCCGAGGTCAGCGCCAGGATGAGGATCGGAGCGTCGGCCGGGTTCACCTTGCGATAGGTCGGGTTGGAGCGCAGGCTCGACGGCAGGTCGGCGCGGGCGGCGTTGATCGCCGCCTGCACGTCGCGCGCGGCGCCGTCTATGTCGCGGTCGAGGCCGAACTGCAGCGTGATGCGCGCCGAGCCGACGCTGGAGGACGAGGTCATCTCGTTGACGTCGGCGATCTGGCCGAGATGCCGCTCCAGCGGGCTCGCCACCGTCTCTGCCACCACCTGCGGGCTGGCGCCGGGCAGGCTCGCCTGCACCGAGATGACGGGGTAGTCGACGGCCGGCAGCGGCGCCACCGGCAGCAGCGGAAACGCCACCAGCCCGGCCAGCAGCACGCCCAGCGTTAGGAGCGTCGTGGCTACCGGGCGGCGGATGAACGGGGTGGAGAGGTTCATGGCCCTGCGCCCGCTCCGCTCTCCTCGATCAAGGCGGGCCGGTTGCCGCGCAGCCGGGCCGCGAGCCGGTCGAACCAGAGATAGATGACGGGCGTGGTGAACAGCGTCAGCAGCTGCGACAGCAACAGGCCGCCGACGATGGTGACGCCAAGCGGATGGCGCAGTTCCGAGCCTACGCCGGTGCCCAGCATCAGCGGCATCGCGCCCAGCATCGCCGCCAGCGTCGTCATCAGGATCGGGAGGAAGCGCAGCATTGAGGCGCGGTAGATCGCCGCGCGCGGCGCCAGCCCCTCGTCGCGCTGCGCCTCCAGCGCGAAGTCGATCATCATGATGGCGTTCTTCTTGACGATACCGATCAAGAGGATGATGCCGATGATCGAGATGATGGTCAGGTCCTCGCCCGCCGCCATCAGGGCGAGCAGCGCGCCGATGCCGGCCGAAGGCAGTGTCGACAGGATGGTGATCGGGTGGATGAAGCTCTCATAGAGCACGCCGAGCACGATATAGACCGTCACCAGCGCCGCCAGGATGAGGAACAGCTGGTTGCTCAGCGAGGCCTGGAAGGCCTGCGCCGCGCCCTGGAAGCTGGTGATGATGCTGAGCGGCATGCCGATGCCGGCTTCCGCCTGCTGGATGGCGTCCACGGCGGCGCCCAGCGATGCGCCCGGCGCCAGGTTGAACGACACGGTGGTGGCCGGGAACTGGCCCATATGGGTGATCTGCAGTGGCGCGGTGTCGACGCGCATGCTCGCCACCACCGAGAGCGGTATCGGCGCGCCGCCGGTCGAATTGGGCAGGTAGATCGAGTTCAGCGAGCGCAGCGAACCCTGCAGCGAGGGCGCGGCCTCCAGGATCACCCGGTACTGGCTGGAGGTGGTGAATATGGTCGAGACGATGCGCTGCCCGAAGGCGTCGTAGAGCGCGTTGTCGATCGTCGCCGGCGTGATGCCGAAGCGCGCCGCCTGGTCGCGATCGATGACGACGTTCACGGCCAGCCCGCTTTCGGCGAGGTCGCTCGCCACGTCGCTCAGCTCCGGCAGCGCGCGCAGCCGCTCCACCAGCTTCGGCGTCCACTCAGCCAGCTCGTCCGCATTGGCGTCCTGCAGCACGAACTGGTACTGGGTGCGGCTCACCGTGCCGTCGATGGTCAGGTCCTGCACCGGCTGCATGTAGAGCGTCGCGCCGGAAAGCCCCGCCGTGTTCTCCTTCAGCCTTTCGATGACGGTGGCGATGTCGTCGGTGCGCTCTTCGTGCGGCTTCAGGTTGATCAGCATGCGCCCGACATTCAGCGTCATGTTGGTGCCGTCGACGCCGATGAAGGACGACAGGCTGTCGACGTCCTTGTCCCTCAGGATGATGTCGGCGAGCTGTTGCTGGCGTTCGGCCATCGAGGCGTAGGAGACCGACTGCGGCGCCTCGGTGATGGCCTGGATGACGCCGGTGTCCTGCACCGGGAAGAAGCCCTTGGGGATCACGACGTAGAGCATGCCGGTGATCAGCAGCGTGGCGACGGCCACCACCAGCATGAGCTGCTGGCGGTCGAGCACCCAGTCGAGCGCCCGGCCATAGCCGCGGATCACCCATTCGAAGAAATCGTGGCTGGCACGCTGGAACCGGTTCTCGCGGATTTCCGACTGCGGCTTGAGCAGCTTGGCGCACAGCATCGGCACCAGCGTCAGCGACACGACGGCCGAGATCAGGATGGTGGCGGCGAGCGTGATCGAGAATTCGCGGAACAGCCGGCCGACCACGTCGCCCATGAACAGCAGCGGGATCAGCACGGCGATCAGTGACACCGTCAGCGAGATGATGGTGAAGCCGATCTGCTCGGAACCCTTGAGGGCGGCTTCCTCGGGCGGCAGCCCCTCCTCGATGTAGCGGGCGATGTTCTCGATGACGACGATGGCGTCGTCGACGACGAAGCCGGTGGCGATAGTCAGCGCCATCAGCGACAGATTGTCGAGGCTGAAGCCGAACAGGTACATGATGCCCAGCGTGCCGATCAGCGACAGCGGCACCGACAGACTGGGGATCAGCGTGGCGCGGGCGCTGCGCAGGAACACGAAGATCACCAGCACCACCAGCATCACCGCCAGCGCCAGCTCGTATTCGACGTCGCGCACCGAGGCGCGGATGGTGGTGGTGCGGTCGGTCAGCACCTGGACGTCGATCGAGGCCGGCAGCGAGGCCTGGAGCTGCGGCAGCAACGCCTTGATACGGTCCACCACCTCGATGACGTTGGCGCCGGGTTGGCGCTGCACGTTCATGATGATGGCCGGCGTGGCGTCCATCCAGGCGCCGAGCTTGTCGTTCTCGGTGCCGTCGACGACGGTGCCGACGTCGCTCAGCCGCACCGGCGCGCCGTTCTTGTAGGCGACGATCAGCGAGCGGTACTGGTCGGGGTCGTTGAGCTGGTCGTTGGCGTTGACGGTGTAGGCGCGCGACGTGCCGTCGAAACTGCCCTTGGGCGTGTTGACGTTGGCGCTGCCCAGCGTGGTGCGCAGGTCGTCGAGGTTGAGGCCGTAGGCGGCAAGCTTGCGCGGATCGGCCTGGATACGCACGGCCGGCCGCTGGCCGCCGCTCAGCGTGACCAGCCCGACGCCGGCGAGCTGCGAGATCTTCTGCGCCAGCCGCGTGTCGGCCATCTGCTGCACGTCGCGCAGCGGCAGCGTTTTCGAGGTCAGCCCCAGTGTCAGCACCGGCGCGTCGGCGGGATTGACCTTGGCGTAGATCGGCGGCGCCGGCAGGTCCGACGGCAGCAGGTTGCCGGCCGCGTTGATCGCCGCCTGCACCTCCTGCTCGGCGACGTCGAGCGAGATGGCCAGGCTGAACTGCAGCGTGATCACCGAGGCGCCGGCCGAGCTCACCGAGTTCATCTGGTTGAGGTTGGCGATCTGGCCGAGCTGCACTTCCAGCGGCGCGGTGATCGAGGACGTCATCACGTCCGGGCTGGCGCCGGGATAGAAGGTCTGCACCTGGATCGTCGGGTAGTCCACCTCCGGCAAAGCCGAGACCGGCAGGAAGCGGAACGCCAGCATGCCCGAAAGCAGGACCGCCACCATCAGCAGCGAGGTGGCGACCGGCCTCAGGATGAAGGCGCGTGACGGGCTCATTGCTGCGGGGCGCCCGAGGCGTCCGAAGCGTGGCGGCGTTTTCCGTTGCCCTGGTGCTTGTGCTCCCCCTGCCCGCCATTGCCCTGTGCCTGGCCCTGCTGCTGTCCGCTGGCGGGCTGGGCCTGCTGGCCGTCCTGCGGCTTTTCGCCAGCCGGCGGTGGCGCCTGGGCCGGAGGCTGCTGGCTACCATTGGCGTCGCGGACATTGACCTTCGCGCCCTCGCGCAGCTTGTCGGCCCCATCCACCACCACGCGCTCGCCGGCGGCGAGGCCGGAGCTGATTTCGACGCGGTCGCCATCGGTGACGCCGAGCTCCACCTTGCGCACCGACACGGTGCTGTCGGCATTGACGACATAGACGAAGGTACCAGGCAGGCCGCGCTGGATGGCCGCCGTCGGCACGATCGACACGCCCTTGTGCTGGTCGACCTCCAGCTCGACGTTGACGAACTGGTTGGGGTAGAGTAGCCGGTCGCCATTGTCGAACGAGGCCCGGAGCTTGATCGTGCCGGTCGTCGGATCGATCTGGCTGTCGAAGGTTTCCAACTGGCCGTCGGCCAGTTTCGTCGTCCTGCCCCGGTCGTAGGCCGCGACCGGCAGCGTCGCGCCCGAGCGCAGGCGCTTGGCGATGGCCGGCAGTTCGTCCTCGGGAACCGTGAACAGCACGCTGATCGGATGGAGCTGGGTCAGCACCACGATGCCGTTGGCGTCGCCCGGCGTCACGTAGTTGCCGCTGTCCCCCTGCCTGAGGCCGACGCGCCCATCCATCGGCGCCACGATCCTGCAATAGGCGAGGTTGACCGTGGCGGCCTCCACCAGCGCCTTGTCCGTGTCGATCGTGCCCTGGTACTGGGCGACGAGCGCGGTCTGGGTGTCGAGCGTCTGGCGCGGCACGGCGTTTTGCGCGGCAAGGCCCTTGTAGCGGGCGAGATCCACCTTGGCGCCGTCGAGCAGCGCCTGGTCGCGAGAAAGCTGGCCCTGCGCCTGCGCCAGCGCGGCCTGGTAGGGCCGCGGGTCGATCTGGGCCAGCGGATCGCCCTTCTTGACCTCCTGGCCCTCCTTGAAATCGATCTCGATGAGCTGGCCGCTGACCTGTGTCTTCACGGTGACTGTCGCCAGCGAGGTCACCGAGCCAAGGGCGTCGAGCGTCACCTTCATGTCACCGGTCGACACGGTGGCGACGCCGATCGAGCTTGGCTGCATCATGCGCCGCCCGCCGCGCTCGACGGGCGCCGACGCCTGCGGCCTCTGCCAGAGATAGGCGGAAACAGCGGCCACCACGACGAGGAAGATCAGCCAGGCGATCCAGCCGCTCGAACGTCCCGTGGCGGGCGCATCGTCCGCGTGTGTCGCCGGTCGGGGTTTTTCGACCACCCTTGGGCCTTCCATTGCGGGTGGATCTCCGCCGTCATGGCGGCCCGTCGTCGCTCGCTGGTCCATCGCGATCCTTCGAACCCTGTCCGCGCAAGTCTACGGCCGGCGGCGATTCAAGTCGAATTAACAGTTGGACAGGATGCGCGCAGGCGGAGATCCCACCGAAGTCCCGGGCAGGATTTCGATACCGCCAAAGCCGGCTCCGAGGGAAAGATTGTCCAGAAGTGTCAGGAGTGGCATTGACTTCCCGCCATTCGCACCGACATTCAACGCACAAAAATTCCCTTTCAAGCAGTCATTTTTCAGCCATGTCCTCCATCATTACCATCGCCGGGGTGACCAAGACCTACGCCACCGGCTTCAAGGCGCTGAAGGAAATCAACCTTGATATCCAGCGCGGCGAGATCTTCGCCTTGCTCGGCCCCAATGGCGCCGGCAAGACGACGCTGATCTCGATCGTCTGCGGCATCGTCAGCCGCTCGTCCGGCACCGTCACCGTCGACGGCCACGACATCGGCAGGGATTATCGCGCCGCGCGCGGCCTGATCGGGCTTGTGCCGCAGGAGCTCACCATCGACGCCTTCGAGACGGTCTGGGCGACCGTCAACTACAGCCGCGGCCTGTTCGGCAAGCCGGCCAACAAGGCCTTCGTCGAGAAGGTGCTGCGCGACCTGTCGCTGTGGGAGAAGAAGGACGCCAAGGCGATCACCCTGTCGGGCGGCATGAAGCGGCGGTTGATGATCGCCAAGGCACTGTCGCACGAGCCGCGCGTGCTGTTCCTCGACGAGCCGACGGCCGGCGTCGACGTCGAGCTGCGCCAGGACATGTGGGAGATGGTGCGGCGCCTGCGCGAGGACGGCGTCACCATCATCCTCACCACGCACTACATCGAGGAAGCCGAGGCGATGGCCGACCGCGTCGGCGTCATCAACAAGGGCGAGATCATCCTGGTCGAGGGCAAGGCCGAGCTGATGCGCAAGCTGGGCCGCAAGCAGATGACGCTGGAGCTGCGCGCGCCGCTCGGGGCTGTCCCCGAGGCGCTTTCGCGCTACGCGCTGGAACTGTCCGCGGATGGCGGCCAGCTCACCTACACCTATGACAACCAGAGCGATCGGCCGGGCGTCGCCTCGCTGCTGCGCGATCTCGGCGCTGCGGGCATCGAGTTCCGAGACCTCGATACGCAAAACAGCTCGCTCGAGGAGATCTTCGTCAATCTGCTGAGGCAAGACCAATGAACCCCCGCGCGGTATGGGCGATCTATCGGGTCGAAATGGCGCGTGCGTTCCGCACCGTGCTGCAGAGCATCATCTCGCCGGTCATCTCGACATCGCTCTATTTCGTCGTCTTCGGCTCGGCCATCGGCTCGCGCATCACCGAGATCGACGGCATCAGCTACGGCGCCTTCATCGTGCCCGGCCTGATGATGCTGTCGCTCCTGACGCAGTCGATCTCGAACGCCTCCTTCGCCATCTACTTCCCGAAATTCGTCGGCTCGATCTACGAGCTCCTGTCGGCGCCGGTGTCCTACCTTGAAATCGTCATCGCCTATGTCGGCGGCGCGGCGACCAAGTCGATCTTGCTCGGCCTGATCATCCTGGCGACGGCCTCGCTGTTCGTGCCGCTGCGCATCGAGCATCCGTTCTGGATGGTCGCTTTCCTGGTGCTGACAGCGGTCACCTTCAGCCTGTTCGGCTTCATCATCGGCATCTGGGCCAAGACCTTCGAGCAGCTGCAGCTCGTGCCGCTCCTGATCATCACGCCGCTGACCTTCCTCGGCGGCAGCTTCTATTCCATCCACATGCTGCCCGGCGTCTGGAAGACGATCACGCTGTTCAACCCGGTCGTCTACCTGATCAGCGGCTTCCGCTGGAGCTTCTTCGGCAAGGCGGATGTCTCGGTCGGCGTCAGCCTCGGCATGACGCTGGCGTTCCTGGCCGTCTGCATCGCCATCGTCGCCTGGATCTTCAAGACCGGCTACCGGCTGCGCAACTGACAGGCCGCCCTTCAGACGCCGCCCGAGGCTTGCCGGCCTGATGAAATCGGGGAGGCGTTCGGCTGTCGAACGCCTCCCCGGTAATTGCGAGCATCTGTCCTGAAGGTGTGTCAGACGGCGATCTTGCCGCCGCCCTGCCTGGTGATGGCGACGACCGCCGGTCGCACCGGTATGTCGGCCTTGAAGTCGGGCCAGCGGGTCGACGGATCCTCGTAATAGGACGGCCGGCCGAAGCCTTCCCAGTCCTCGCCGCCATCGCCCGGATGCTGGACGGCGACGAAGGCGGTCTGGTCGTCGGGCGCGAACAGCGGACCGCACATTTCGGCGCCGATCGGCACGCGGAAGAACAGCTTCGAGGTCGCCCGCGCCTCGCCCTCGGTGTCGACCGCCCACAGCCCGTCCGTGCGGCCGGTGGCCTTCGGGCCCTGGCCGTCGGTCGCGACCCACAGCCGGCCGGCCGCGTCGATGGCGCAATTGTCGGGCATGCCGAACCAGCCATTGGCCGTCGTCGCGGTGGAGAAGGTGGCGCCGACCTCGGCGACCGAGGGATCGCCGCACTTCAGCAGCACTTCCCACTTGCCCTTGCCGGCGGCGAAGTCGCCGTCGTCCTCGGCGATCTCGATGATGTGGCCGAAGGCGTTCCCGGCGCGCGGGTTGGCGGCGTCGACCTGGTCCGCCTTGCGCTTGGAATTGTTGGTCAGCATCACATAGACCTTGCCGTTGACGCCGTTGGGCTGGATGTCCTCGGGGCGGTCCATCTTGGTGGCGCCGAGCAGGTCGGCGGCGCGCCGGGTCTCTATCAGCACGTCGGCCTGGCTGGCAAAGCCGTTCTCCGCCGTCAGCGGGCCTTGCCCGAAGACGATCGGCAGCCATTCCACCGTGCCGTCCTCGGCGAATCTGGCGACGGAAAGCGTGCCGTCGTCGAGCAGGTCCCGGTTGGCCGCGCGGTCATCGGCGTTGAACTTGCCGGCGGTGACGAATTTGTAGACGTAGTCGAAGCGCTCGTCGTCGCCGAGATAGAAGACGACGCGGCCGTCCTTCGCGACGATCGATTCCGCGCCCTCGTGCTTGAAGCGTCCCATCGCCGTGCGCTTCCTCGGCACGGAATTCGGGTCGTTGACGTCGACCTCGACGATCCAGCCGAAGCGGTTGGGCTCGTTCGGCTCCCTGGCGAGGTTGAAGCGGTCGTAATGCGCGCCCCATTCATAGGCGCCTTCCGGAATGCCGAGCCGCTTGTAGTTGGCGGCTTCCCTGTGGCCTTCCGGCAGCTCGCCCGAGAAATAGCCGTGGATGTTCTCCTCGGCCATCACATAGGTGCCCCAGGGCGTGACGCCGCCGGCGCAGTTGTTGATCGTGCCGAACACCTTGGTGCCGGCCGGATCGGCATTGGTCCTGACGCGGTCGTGGCCGGCGACGGGGCCGGAGAGCGCCATTTCGGTGTTGGACGTGATGCGGCGGTTGAGCTTGCCGTCGCGCACCACCTGCCACTTGCCCGAAACCTTGCGGATCTCGACGACGGTGCCGCCATGCGCGGCCATCTCGACATCGACCTGCTCCTTGCTGAGCGGCGCCTGCTTGGCCTTGCCGTCGGTGACCGTGACCAGGCCGGGGAACATCAGATGCGGGTTGGTGTATTCGTGGTTGACCACCAGCAGGCCGTGTTCGGCCGAGCCGTCGATGGCGATGTAGCCGACATAGTCGTTGTTGTAGCCGAACTGCCGGGCCTGCGCCTCGGCGGTCTGCTTCGCCGGGTCGAATTCGGGCGAGTCGGAGAACAGCGGATCGCCCCAGCGCAGCAGCACGTCGGCGTCGTAACCCGGCGCGACATGGTGCTTGTCGTCGATACCGGCCTCCAGCTCGTCGAAGGCGAAGGCCGAGCCGGAAGCGGCGCGCGCCTTGTCGGCGCTGATCAGCGCGACGGGGCCGACGGTGGCGGCGATGGCCGAGACGGCCAGCGAGCCCTGGAGGAAGCCGCGACGCGAAAAACGCCGGGCGATGATATCACCCATGGTGCGGTTGTCGGTCGGGTTGACGGCCGGGCCGTCATTCTCCTCGAGCAGGCTGGTGGGGAAACGGGAGTCAGGGGAGCGGGGTTCGGTCATGAGCTTTCCTCTGGCTTCTTTGAGTGGCTGGAGCGGGGTGACCTTTCGACCCCTATAGTCCGCCGATCACATTTTCGTGACAATAGCGGCGGAACTGCCCCGAACTGATTTGCCGACGCATGAGGCGCGCGACGGCTTCAGGTCGATGCTGACGCCCCTGGGGACCGTGGCAGGGTGGGCCGATTCTGGTGGCGAAACCTCGTCCGGCGGAGATTTTGCGACATTCGGCTTCGGTCCGCTGGCAGCGAAGTGATGACTGGGCGGGCTCTGCTTGACGGCCTCGCCGGCTTCGGAAACAAGGGCGGCGGCAGGCGTGGGCAATTACGCCTTCAGGAGGGAACGGGACGTGAGTGTCTGGGGATTTGTGCAGCTCTGTTTTTCGACCGTGATTTTCCTGGGCGCGGCGACGGCCGCCAAGCAATGGGCGCTTGCCCCCGGCCTTGGCAAGATCGTGCTCACCCTGTTCCTCTATTCACTCGGCAACCTCGTCATGCTGCGCCTCATCCGCGAGTTCGGCATGTCGGTTTCCTTCAGCCTGTCCGCGGTGATCCAGCTCGTGGCGGTGAACGTGGTCGCGCTGATGTTCTTCAGCGAACGCGTCAACACACTCCAGGCGACCGGCATTGTGCTGGCCGTCGCCGCCGTGGCGCTGATCTCGCTCGGGCCCTATCTGCAAGGCAGGTAGGGAAGGACCTCGATGAAGGACACGGCGCGCACCCTGGTCAACCGGATCGAGTTCCCGATCCTGCTCGCGGGGCTGGTTATCGCCGGCGGGCTGTGGGGCTTCGTCGAGCTGATGGAGGTGGCGCGCGCCGGCCCGCCGCGCAGCTTCGACGCCGATATCCTGCTGGCCTTCCGGCAAGCAGGCCAGCCGAACGTGCCGGTCGGCCCGCTCTGGCTGGAAGGCGCCATGCGCGACATCACCAGCCTCGGCAGCGCCAGCGTGCTGGTGCTGATCACCACGGCGACGATCATCTACTTCCTGCTGGTCCGACAAAATCGACCTGCGGGTCGGTTCCCGCTACGGTCCCTTGCTGCGCTGGCTGGCGAAGTGCCGGTCCATTCGACCTGATCTTCAT
>Ga0066256_1004960_pt1 | contig 11389 bp, 5 predicted proteins | sample ThiBio_1000_biof_FD_87107 | JGI IMG/M metagenome (GOLD analysis project Ga0066256, IMG submission 87107) | Wastewater bioreactor microbial communities from Cape Town, South Africa - Thiocy_expt_1000_biof (version 2) | ecosystem: Engineered > Bioreactor > Thiocyanate-remediating >... | reverse complement strand
CGGGGGCCGCCGGCCCCCGCCCCCCGGGGGGGGGGCCAAGAATCTGGCGCGGGAGGGGGGGGGCCGGGGGGCGGGCCCGCGGGAGGCGTCGGGGACGGAGAGGGCGGCGCCGCCGGGCGGGGTGGGGGCGGCGGGGGCGGCGGGGGGGGGCCCGCGGGCGGCGCCGCCAGCCCACAGAGTGGGCGCCGGCGGGGGGGCCCGCCCCGCCATGAACCCCATCGACGAGCCGCAATTGGCGGCAACCGTGCTCCCGCCCGCGGTGGAAGCCTCTGCCAGCAGCATGGCCGCCGACGGCGAGCCAGAGTCATTACCGGTACCAACAGTGGCAGCGTACCGCCGTACCGCATCGCCGCTGCCGCCGCCACCACCACCACCGGTACCGCCGCCAGTACCAGTGGTACCAGCACCATCACAACTGCTCGTCACACGTCGGGGCACCCCGGCGGACGCAACCGCCACGCCGCTGGAGCTGCTGCCGTGCCGTACGGCAATGCGCAGACCGGGCGCCAATGGTGCCGGCGACGGCGCATTGTCGTAGTGTGGCATGCAGAAGGGGACATAGCGGTCGTCGCCGCCACCACCCTCTTCGCTGCCCGCGCCACCCTCTGCTGCCGTGTCAGCCAGCACCACGGACGCGGCTTCCTCGTCGCTGCCCCGCGTCACGATGGCATTGGCTCCCGCGCTGCTTGCCGCAGCGGCGCCGTGGAAGCTGCCGCCACCCGACGCGGTGGGTGGTGTCGCCAGAAGGCGCACCGCCACCGTGAACGTGAAGGTGGACCCCATGCCGAGCGTGCTTTCCACCGCAATGTCGCCACCGTGGCGGCGCACTACCTCGGCCGCAATGTACAGGCCCAGGCCCGTGCCGCCGCCCTTCTGCGTGATGCCCGCATTCACCTGCGAGAACGGCCGGAACAGCTTGCGCTGGTCCTCCCGAGAGATGCCCAACCCATTGTCCCGCACCGCCACACGCAACAGCGCCACGTCGTGCGTCGCCGTTACATTGCCGCCGCCGGCGTGGCCAGCCACCGCCGCCGTGCGTGCCGTCGTTGCCTCCGCGCCATGCACCGTGTACTTGGTGCCGGGCACCGGCACAAACGGTAACCAATCCATGCGTTGCATGGGCGCCGCAGCCGCCGGCGCGCTTGCGTGCGGCGCGCCTGCAGTGCGCGCAGTCGTACTCGTCCCGGCGGTTGTGATTGGCAGCAGGAAACTGCCACCGCCGCCCCCGCTCCCGCCGCCACCGCCGCTGCCATGGGGGCTACGCTGCTGGTGCGGCGGCGGCGCGTTGGACGGGCCAGTGGACACGGTGGGTGACGACCCGTGCCCACCAGCATCAGCGCACACCTCCGTGCCTTCTGTGAGCGCCGGCAGGATGATGCTGGGAGCCGCTGCAGACGGACCAACCAGCACTGGGCTGTGCGGCCGTACCGGGACGACATACAGGCTGCTCCCGTCCGTCGTCGTGACGCCGCCGCCGCCGCCGCCGCCACCGCCGCCGCCACCACCGCCGCCACCGCCGCCAAGCACCAAATCCGAGAAGCGGCGGCCTGTCTGCGTGACTGGTGACGGCACCGGGAAGGCGCTGTGTGGCGCGGCGACGGTGTCACCAGTCCACAGCAGGCGCGAGTGTGACCGCGCCTCGCCACCGCCGCCACCACCATGGCCGCCGACGCTGCCTCCAGACAGGCTGCGGCGCGCCTGCCGTGGTGCCAGCCCCGGTGTGGCTGTCATTGCCGGGCTGAGCCCGCGCCCGCTACCGGTACCGGTAGGCCGCATCGGCGGCGAGGATGGGTGCGGCAGTGGCAGCGGCACTACGACGGCGGTTTCAGGCCGCGGCGGCGCCGCCGCCGTGCTACCCCCGCCGCTGCCGTTGCTGCCGCCGCCGCCGCCGCCCAGCCGGTGGGTTGCCGCGTGCCACAGCGCGGCAGGCGTGTGGCGGCGACGGGAGGACTGGCTGCCATCATTGCCGCCAGCGCCGCCGCCACCACCGCCCGCCAGCAGCCCCACCGGCCGGCGCTCCACGCCATCGCACGACACCATCACGCTCACCTCGCCCTGCCCATCCTTCCGCACAAACTTCATGGCGTTAGACACCAGGTTGGTGACGACGCGTGCCAGGTGGTGCGGGTCGCCCAGCACCAGCTCCGGCACGCCGCGGTGCACGACGCAGGAGAAGCGGACGCGCTCGTGGCGTGCGCGGTGCTCCGCTGCCGCCGCCACGACACCCAGCATGCGCCGCAGGCGCAGCGGCTGCAGGTCTAGTGCAAATGCGCCCGCCTCAATCTTGTCCACCAGCAGCATGGAGTCAATGAGGCTGCTCATGTTGGTGGTGGCGTGCTCCATCAGCTCCAGCGTGCCCCACCCACCGCCGACCCGACCCAGCGGCGCTGCCATGATGGGGCCACGCAAAGACGGGACGGCGGGGAGGGCGCTGCGCCCGCCACCACCACCACCAGTGCTGCTGCCGCTGGACGACGGCGGCGGGGCGGAGGCGGCAGATGCGGCAGGCGACACGGCGCGTCCTGCATGCGGTGACGGGTGCGGCTGCACACTCGACTGCCCTGCCAGCGTGAGCGTGGCCTTGGAGTCACACGTCACCTCCGCTGCCACACCCGCCGCCGCCGCTACCGCTGCCGCCGCCGTCGCCGCCGTTGTGTTCATGAGCGCCGTGGCTGACGCCGACGCTGACGCGGGTGCTGGTGCGGCAGCGGCGGCGAACGCGGCGGCGGCACGCGCCACCGCCAGCTCCTCCCGCATGTCGGCCAGCCCCAGCACCACCGTCTGCAGCGGGTTGCGCAGCTCGTGCGCGAGGTACGACATGAGCGTCTTACGCGACGCCGCGGCGGCCTGCATGACCGCCACCGTGTGCCGCGCGTTCTGCAGCTTCAGCTCCAGCTCCCGCAGGCGGTCGTTGCACATGATGACAAAGTGCACCATGGCGAGCGGCATGATGAAGTTGGTGAACAGCTCCGCGCCCGCCGACGCAGTGTTCCACAGGAACATGTACTCCGGCAGCTCCGGGTATGCCCACACCACGCTGATGGGCACCACAAACACCTGCATCGTCCACGCCGCTGCGGACACCACCTGGATGGTGCGCAGGAAGGTGGACGCCACTTGGAGGCGCGCATAGTTGGCGCGCCAGGCGTTAAACGGCGCCTGGTCGCGCAGCGCCGTGACGAGCGTGGTGAGCAGCATGGCGGCCGTGAGGCCCACCTGCAGCGCCACCTGCGACACGCCCGCCTCCGCCACCGCGCGTAGCATGGCCACCATGAACTTGGTGTTGTTCCACACGCCAAACTGGTAGGCGGCCTGCACCGGCGCGGGCGACAACAGCACGATGCCGGTGACGGCGGACAGCACCATGACAAACAGCGACTTGCGCGTCGTGTTCACGCCCATGGCGCAGTCCATGGTGGCGCGCCAGTAGAACCGGCGCACGCCCACCACCATCCACCAGCCGGCGGGCGAGATGGGCAGGAGGCCAAAGAAGTGGAGGCACAGCGACACCGCCTGCACCAGCTGGAAGTACAGCACAACGCGCGCAATGTTGCGCGCCGACGTGGCGTTGGCAAACATGATGGTGTACGTCAGCCCTGCCAGCGCGGTGGCGGCGCCGGCGAGGAAGACCAACTGCATCAGGCTGTCGTGCGACAGCGCCACCACGGGCGGCGCCTCAAACAGGCGTAGCACCGACGCGCGCTCGGGCGGCGTCATCCCCACCGCCAGGTACACCACAACGGCGACACCCACCGATAGCGTCAGCAACGATACAATAATGCGCGTGGCGCGCTCCACCGCCGCGCTTGCCTCCTCCCGGCTGCGCGCCGCCTCTGCCGCGCCCGCCGCCACCGCCTCCTCCTCCGCCAGCGCCTCCTCCGCCGACTTGTCGCCGATCGGCGCCGCCTCGCCGCCGCCGCCGCCGCCGCCTAGCTCATGCGCACCACCACCGATGCCGCCACCACCACCGCCGCCACCGCCGCTGCCGGTGGCCATGGTAACCGTGGTGCCGCCGCCACTGCCAACGCCACTTCCAATGTCAGCGCCAAAGTCTACCCCGCTGCTCTCCGCCGCCATTCGATTGCGCCGCACGGCCGCCGTGGCGGCAGGCATGACAGCCGTGGAGCGCGGCGTCGCAAACTCGGGCACCGTCGTGCCGGCGTGGGACGCTCGCGCGCGGGCGGAGGCGGGTGGCGCGCCACCCACTTCTGGTGCGATGGCGCCCGCGGCGCCGGTTGCGGACGCTGTGCGGGTGCGCGCGTAGCCGAGCGTCATCAGCAGCGTTTGAGGTGGTGGCGGATGTGGTGGGTGTGGTGGCAGGGATGCAGGTGAGGCAGAGGATGGGGGCATGGAGGCGCCAGGTGGTTGCAGCCGGCGGGTTGCGCCTACCGTCGCCGCCGACGCGCGCGGCGCTGGCGTCCAATGCGGGTCGGGCGACGCACTGGCAAGGCGACCAGAGGCGCCGTCGCTAGATGGCAGCAGTGGCATGGTGCCGGGCGATGCCAGCACCGACGGCAGTGGCAGTGGCGCGGGGTCGTGCATGTGCGCCCCACTACCAGTACCACCGGTCCCGGTGTCCGACGGTGCTGCCACTGCAAGAGCCAGCGCCGAACTTGCCCACCGCGCCGCAGTCGCGCTCGCCACCCGCAGCGCCGCCGCCATCCCCGTGGTTGGCGGCATGGGTGCCACCAGGGGCGGGGCGGTGGCGCCGCCGCCGCTTGCCATTCTGCTGTATTCTAACTGCGGCGGCAGGGCGCTGGCGCGGCGGCAGGGCGCTGCGACGACAGCCTCGCTCGAACGCGTTGGCACGGCGTTTCCAGCAACACGTGACGCGCTGCTGCTGTCGCTGCAACTTGCCCTCCAGCACCTCGGCTGCAGCCGCGTCAACGCAGTGTACCAACACCGTGTACCAGCAGACAACAGCTGCAGCACAGTCGCAGCACAGCACCAGGTGCCGGCGGGTTCAAGGGCTAGTGGTGTTCAAGGACGGTGTGAGGGGGCGGCAGCAGGATGGGCGCCGTACACAGCGGCGGCAGCGGATATCAGCGGACGTAACAAGGCGGTGAGACGCGGAGCGTTGTTCGCTGCAGCGCGCGCCTGTGTGTGTGCCACCGCCGCCTTCACACGAGCAAGGTGTGGGGGCGTGTCGTAGCTAGTAGACAGCAGCAGGTGGAGCAGCTGGAGCTGGAGATGAACAACTGCTGCCTCTTCGCCGCGCCCGCCGCCGCGCCCCGCGCCCGCCGCCGCGCCTGCGCACGCCGGACACGCAGGGGTATACCGTGTACGGCACGTACACGGGCGCGGCGGCGGGCGGGCGTGCGCAGCTGGCTGTGGCTGGCGCGGCGGCGTGGGAGCGAGTGGGCACTGGCCACTGTCCACTGGTACCAGTGGACTATTCAGGCTGGGGTGGTGGTAACCAGTTAAACAATGGCGGCGGGCGCACGCCCCGCGGCCGCCGTGATCATGCGCAGCTCGGTGGTGCACGCGTGTGTGCTAGCGTGTAGTTTGGTGTGACTTTCGACGGGAATTGGCGCGTCACCGCGTCGGGGAACTGGTGGCATGTTTGCATGCCGCCACCCCCTCTTTCGTCTCGCCTTTCTGCCCTCGCTTGCAGCCGCCTCTCGTGCCAACACTCGCAGCCGCGTCCGCGTCTGTTTCCAGTTGCAGCTGCGCCACACAAACTTCAGCAAACACGCGCGCGCGCGTGCACACACGCGGCGCCAGGTGACTCTCCGACACATCGCGCTCTGGCGCTGCCACCACACAGCGCCACCACGACAGCAGCGGTCACGCTGGTGGCGTGAACAGCGAACACCGCCATCGGTGTTGCATCATTGTGCAATGAATCAGCAGCAGCAGCGGCAACAACAACGATGACGCCGCGCCAGGCACGTCCTTGTTGTACCCGGCACCGCCGTGACCTACCGCCGCCTGCGAGCCGCCCGCCACCTTGACCGCGTTGCGTGTGTGATACCGGGTACCAACGTTGCAGCGGCAATGTAGTCGTGTGTGTGCACAGCACGCGGGTGTGTGTGCGTGTGTGTGGTGCAGTTGGTGTCCTCCACTTCTTTGTGGCGTCATCGCAGCAGAAGGCAGGTGTGGGATGCGTGGGTGCCCGGCGGGTTGGTTGTGCCACCAGGCGGATAACCTGTACACACCTACTCAATGGTGGCGACACACGTGATGGCACTCGTACACTCATGCCCAGCAGTTGCGTACCATCCAACTCATTTTGTAATTCAGTTGCTGCGACTGCTTCCGTTGTGGTCGGCGCCGGTTGACATCGGTCGTCGGACAACCACCGACACCGACCGACAGCCTGAGGAGCAAGTCAACCGGCTGCTGACATCAACACACATGCAGCCAGCATACACATCTCAGTGGTGGCACACCATCACACATGTAGTTATAGCACAGGCGGCGCCGCCGCAGCGAGTATAAGACGCGCAACGACGGACGTTTGTGTCACTGTGTTGCATCGCTGTCCTAAACGTCAAGGCAAAATGCAGCAGCGCGCGACGGTGGCGTACGCGGGTGCCACCGCGCCGGCAACGCTGGCACTGCACCCGCGGGTGCCGTGGCGCGTCCTGCCGCGGGCAGGCGCAGCGACGGCGACCCGGCCCACCGCCACCCTGCCGTCGTGGCTGGTCATGCTGCTGGTGGCCTCCCTCACCGCCTCCGGCCTGTTTGCGTACATCCGGCTGAAGGGGAGGTCACCCGCCGTCGTGGTGCGTCCCACCTATGGCACCGGCGACGATGCCGCCGCGGCGGTGCCGACGGGCGCGCCGGCAGGCATGGTCCTGCAGCAGCCGCCAGCGGCGGTGGCGGGAAGCACCGGTACCGGTGCAACTGCCGGCGGAAGTGCCACCGGTAGTGGCACCGGCGGTGCTACCACTGGCGACGGCAAAGCGCCGTCAGTAGCGGCGCCGGGATGGGTGCCGCCGCTGGAGAAGCCGCAGCCGGTGGGGTCACTGCACGTTGCCACCCTGCTGCCGGCCCGCTTTGCGTACTGCGACGCGGCGGCGTGCACGGGGCAGACGAAGGTCATCTCCATCAGCCTGTACGGCGGCAACCCGCGGTACGCGGTGGGCGCGGTGCGCAATAGCGAGATCGTGCGCGACGCCTTCCCCGACTGGCAGCTGTGGGTGTACATCCCCGCGCCGTCCATCAACCCGGACTGGGTGGTGCCCGATGACATCAAGGCGGTGCTGGTGGCCAACGGCGCGGTGTTGAAGGAGGTGGACGCCGACACGGTGCGCGCCGTCGGCTTTGGCATGAACCAGCGCTTCCTCATTGCCGACGACCCGACGGTGGACCGCTATGTGGTGCGCGACGGCGACTCCCGCCTGCTGCTGCGCGAGCGCTGGGCCATGGATGAGTGGGAGAAGTCTGGCAAGGCGTTCCACGTCCTGCGCGACCACCCCAGCCACTCCAACTTTTACATCTCCGGTGCGTGCCTTCACATCATCGTGGTTGCCCACCCCCCCCCCCCCCCCCCCCCCCCCCCCCCCCCCCCCCCCCCCCCCCAAACTGCAGCCTGTTCCTGGAGTACGGCGACATGACGGACAGCAGCAACCTGTGCGAGATCGTGACGCGCGTGAAGCCGGACGAGGTGTACAACCTGGCGGCGCAGAGCCACGTGAAGGTGTCGTTTGAGATGAGCGAGTACACGGCGAACGTGGACGCGCTGGGCACGCTGCGCCTGCTGAACGCGCTGCGCACGTGCGGGCTGGAGAAGCGCACGCGCTTCTACCAGGCGTCCACCAGCGAGCTGTTTGGGAAGGTGCAGGAGACGCCGCAGCGCGAGACGACGCCCTTCTACCCGCGCTCGCCGTACGCGGTGGCGAAGCAGTACGCGTACTGGCAGTGCATCAACTACCGCGAGGCGTACGGCATGTACGCCGTCAACGGCATCCTGTTCAACCACGAGAGCCCGCGCCGCGGGCCCACCTTCGTGACACGCAAGATCACGCGCGCGGTGGCGCGCATCGCGCGCGGCATGCAGCACACCGTGTTCCTGGGCAACCTGGACGCCAAGCGCGACTGGGGCCACGCGCGCGACTACTGCGAGATGATGTGGCTCATGCTGCAGAAGGACGTGCCGGACGACTTTGTGGTGGCCACCGGCGAGACGCACACCGTGAAGGAGTTCTGCGAGCGCGCCTTTGCCGTCGTGGGCATCCCCATCACCTGGACGGGCGCCGGCGTGGAGGAGAAGGGCGTGGACTCGCGCGACGCCAGCCGCGTGCTGGTGGCGGTGGACGAGGCGTACTTCCGCCCCACCGAGGTGGACCTGCTGCTGGGCGACCCCACCAAGGCGCGCGAGAAGCTGGGCTGGGTGCCGCGCACCAGGTTTGAGGAGCTCGTGCGCGAGATGGTGCTCGGTACGTTATTTGTTTTGTTTTACCCTGCTGCACACACGCACTCACACACTCACCCACACACCATACACTAATAACTGCAGCCGACCTGGCGCTGGTCGACCGCGGCGAGTTTGCGCTGTAGGCACACACCCCCGTCGCCACGCCGGCTGCGCCGCCGCCGCGCCGCGCGCCGCGCCACGCCGGCTGCTACATGTTTCCACCCTGGCCTGCCCACCCCCCACGGCAGCGCTGCGCCCCTGTGCCGCGTTGCATCCCGCCGGCGGCAGCGCCAGCACCACCGATAGAGTACCACTAACTTGCTTCCTCCCCCACCATCACTGCATGGCATGCATGTTGCTCTCCGTTGTTGTGCGCCGACTACTTCAAATGAAAGCAAGCGCCCCAACCCGTGTGCCGCTGGCCCGTGCCTCAATTAACAAGTTAACCCATCTTCAGGATGCCGGCGGCAATGAGCTTCTCGATCTTGGCGGACATGACGGGGTCCGACATGACCTTGCGCGCGGCGGCGGGGTTGCGCTGCAGGTCCTGCAGCGCAAACTGCACCATGGGGTCATTCACGATGGCCTGGATCTCGGGGTCATCCATGGCGCGCTTGGCGCGCTCCGGGTCGTGGTCGCCCGACATGGTGGCAGAGATCTGCGCGCGCGTCTTGTGCAGGCCCTCCTTCGCCTCCTCCGAGCTCGCGTCCAGCGCCAGCGCCGCCTGGTACGACTCCAGCGCCTTGTGGTACGTCTTCATCATGTACTGCAGGTTGCCGCGCCGGATGTACGCCTTCACCAGCTTGGGGTCCAGCTTCAGCGCCGCCTCGCAGTCCTCCAGCGCCGCCGCCACGTCCATCAGCCGCGTGCGCGCCAGCGCGCGGTTGGAGTAGTAGATGGCGTTGTAGGGGTCGCGCTTGATGGCGTCCGAGTACTCCGTCACGGCGGTGCGGAAGTCGCCCGCCTTGAACGCCGTGTTGCCGCGCTCCTTCGCCTCCTCGCCCTTGGCGGGGTCAATGTACTCCGTCTCGCGCTGCTTGCGCAGGTCGGCGCGCGCCTTGCGCAGCTTGTCCGTCACGTCGGGCGACGACGACTCCAGCAGCGACGACTCAAACGCCTCCACCGCCGCCGGCAGGTCGTTCAGCTTCAGGTAGCAGTTGCCGATGCGCGCCCACGCCTTCGCCTTGGTGGCAAACGGCGCCATCACCTCCGCGCCGCGCTCCAGCGCGCGCTTGCACGTCGCCACGCACTGCTCGTAGTCACCCGACTCAAACAGCGCCGCGCCGGCGTTCAGCAGGTACGTGATGTCGTGCGGGTCCAGCGCGTCCGCCTCGTGGTACGCCGCCAGCGCCGCCGCAAAGTTGCGCTCCTTGTACCGCGCATTCCCCTCCTCCTTCTTGGCCTGCGCCTTGGCGTGCGCAATCCGCCGCTCCACCGCCGCCGCGCGCGCCTCCGCGTCGCCCTCCTCCTCCTCCCCCTCCTTCCCACCGCCCTCACCCGCCGCACCCTCACTCGCGGGTGCCGGTTCAGATGCCGCAGGGGCCGCCGCCGGGGCCGCCGCCGGCGCCGCCGCCGGCGTCGCCGCCGGTGCAGGTGCAGGTGCGCCCGCCGCGGCACCGCGCGCCGCCGCCGAGGCGTACGAGCCGCCACTGCCGCTGCCGCCACCGCCCGCACCGCCACGCGGCGGCGCCGGCGCGCCGCGCATGCCCGGCATGCCCATGCCCGCCATGGCGTCATCGTCGTCGCCATCCTCCTCGCCGCCGCCCATGCCGCCAACGCCGCCGCCCAGCAGGAACAGGAGTACCTCCATCACGCGGGGGTCCTTGGGACCCGACCCGTCACCCAGCAGCGCCGCCAGTGCGCCGCCGCCGCTCGGGCTGCCCTTTGACGCGTCGTCCTGCAGCGCGCGCAGCTTGGCGCAGAACGCCTCGTCAGCCAGGTACGGCGCGAAGCGCGGGTTGGTGGCCAGGCGCGCAAACATGTCAGAGCCGAACGGGTTGCCAGGGAAGCCGGGCGGCATGCCGCCACGCGGCGGCGGCGGCATGCGCGCCGCCGCTGCCGCCTCCTCGCAGTCCTCCAACCCCTTGGCCATGCTGTCGTTGGTGGGCTCCACCACCAGGCCCGCGCGGTACGCCGCCGCCGCCTCGTCAAACCGGTGCATGGCGTGCAGCGCCGCCGCCTTGCGGCTGTGCCCCTTGCCCCACTTGGGCGCCAGCTCCACGCACTTCTCGCCGTCCGCCAGCGCCGCCTCCAGGTCGCCCGCCGCCTGGTATGCCGCCGCGCGGTTGGAGAAGAACACGTGGTCCGTGGCATCGTGGCTAATGGCCTGTGTTGTGGTGCGACGTGTGGTGTTAGGGTGGTGTGTTGTGTGTGTGGGGATGTGGCTATTGTGGGGGCGACATCCTCCACGCCACGCCACGAACCTCCGTGTACGCCGCAATGGCCGCGCCATAGTCCTTGTCCGACAGCGCCTTGTTACCGCGCGCCTTGGCGGCGGCGGCCGCCTCCTTGTTGCCGCTCATCTTGCCCGTGGTGCAGCTTCTGCTTGAGTGATGGGTTCGCCCGGGCGCCAGCACACAGCGTGCGTGAAAATTACGTAATGCGCGCGCCAAATAGACCTAAAAATGCCCAAGATGCCCAATTGTCACTGTTGTATCTCAACCCGCGTGCCACCTCAACGATTGCTGGTGTGATATTTGCACTCCCGCACCCTATCATCACCGCTGCCGCCACCGCGCGACACGTGTCGCCCCCCCACCCTTCTTTCCTTTCTCCACAGGGGTAAAGTCAATTGGAAAAAATCTGGGCGGGCTGTAGCGAGGGGAGGTATATTGTTTGGAGTAGTTGGAGTAGGCGAGCGCATATCTTGATGTGGGTGGCGGAGTGTCATGCATGAATGGTTGTGGTGTGATCCGTGGCTTGGCTTGTTGGTTGTTTGTGTGTGTTGCACTCATACTGGGTAGTAGCAGGGCAGCTAGTAGTCTTCCCCTCCTATCACTCCCCCTCTCCCCCTCTCCCCTCTCGCCT
>Ga0066256_1004958_pt1 | contig 11394 bp, 3 predicted proteins | sample ThiBio_1000_biof_FD_87107 | JGI IMG/M metagenome (GOLD analysis project Ga0066256, IMG submission 87107) | Wastewater bioreactor microbial communities from Cape Town, South Africa - Thiocy_expt_1000_biof (version 2) | ecosystem: Engineered > Bioreactor > Thiocyanate-remediating >... | reverse complement strand
TGCGCGCTCTCTCTTCCCGCCCTCTCTCATCTCCCCCACCCCCCTCTCCCTGTCCCAAGGGATCCAACCCTAAGCGAACGCGCCGCCACACCCAATCTCCTGCATCAAAACTACACCATGCGCGCTGATACTCACTTGCAGGCACGTGTGTAAGCGCGAAATCGCCTCTCACCTTCCCCCTCTCCTCTCCCCCTCTCCTCTCCTCTCCTCCGCTGCATCCCCGGAAGTGCAGTGATGGCACCGCGCATCTCGCCTTCGTTCCCAGCAACGGCCATCAGCCTTTTTCCTCTCTTCTCTCCTCTCCTCTCCTGCCCTGGTGGCGCCACACACCAACACATCCATCCCTGCGGCCACCCCCCATCACCCCTTCCCACGCGCAATTTCCACAATCCCACGCCACCACACTCACACTACCCCCACCTCATCACCCACAATGGCGCTGTCCACTGCCACCTCCGCCGCGCTGCGCGCGCGCGCCTCCCTCTCTGCCATCGCGCCCGCCCGCCTGGGTGCCGCCGCCACCGCCGCCGCGCTGGCCGCGCGCGTCGCGCCCGCCGTCGTGCCGCGCGTGCCCACGCCCGCCGTGGCGGCGCGTGCGCTCACCGTGTCCGCCGCTGTGGGTCCGTCTTGCTTGGGTGGTTGTTGGTGGGGGGGTGGGTCGGAGGGGGACACGGAGTGGCGACACCCATGGTTCCAGTAGAGGGGGAGAGAGCTTCGCTTCGCACAGGCGTTGCGGGGTGCGGCGTGGCGCACGGGGTGGCCACACCACACCCGGCTCTGGTGTGTGGGCAACCCCCACACACCTGCGTGGATCGCCGCTTCACATGCCGCACGCGCGCGCCTCTAATGCCGCGATTTGTTGTGATACGTGTGACGGATGCGCCTAGGCGAGGAGAGGGAAGGGAGGGGAAAAGGTGTGTGGGGTGACGACGTGCGTCAATCCTGTTCGCGGCCGCCTCACACACACCGCACACGCACACACATCACCTGTTTGTGCGCCCGTGCGCGCTCGCGGGTGCACCCGAGCCGTGGTGGGCGCACACGCACTTGATGTGTGTCGTGCACCGCCTGGTGCAGTGGTGCAGTGACCGGTGCGCATGGTGAGGGGAGTGCAGTGGCGGTTCGAGGGGGTGGGAGGGCGACAAGTGGCGGGCTGATGTCGACGCAGCCGCGGGCCAGGAACGCCACTCGCATCTGCGCAGCGGGTGGTGGCGCGCGGTTGCAATGTGAAGCGCCTGGCCACCCATTGCATGCGGTGCGAAAGTGGGTGGGCGATGCGGCGGCGGGCTGGTGGCGCGATGCGCACACTGCACACTGCAGCAGCTCATCAGGCACCGACGGGCATGCGCACGCACTCCCCCACCACCGTGGCTGCTGGTACACTGTGTGTTTGCAAACACAGCGGTGGCGGCACACGTGTGTTGTATGTGTGTTTCCATGAACACACTCCACTTGTGTGCCCACGTGCGCATGCGTTTGTGGTGTCGGGCCAACTACACTTTTTGCGGCTACCGCGCCCGCCATCACCATCACATCACCCGCGCCACCCGCCAACCCAACACCCCCACACTCGCAGCCGGCAAGGATATGTTCTGCTTCCAGTGCGAGCAGACGGAGGGCGGCAAGGGGTGCACGGTGGTGGGTGTGTGCGGCAAGACGCCCCAGGTGGCGCACCTGCAGGACGGCCTGGTGCACGCGCTGAAGGGCCTGGCGGCGGTGGCGGTGGAGGCGCGCACGCTGGGTGTGAAGGACCCCGAGGCGGACCACCACTTCCTGGCGGCCACGTTTGCGACGCTGACCAACGTGAACTTTGACCCCGACTACTTTGTGGCGGCCATCCCCAAGACCATCGCGCTGCGCGACGGCCTGCGCGCCAAGTACGAGGCGGCGGCCAAGGCGGCGGGCAAGAAGGTGGCCACCTTTGCGGAGGCGCCGGCGGTGGCGTGGAAGCCGGCGGGCACCGGCGCGGCGGCGCTGGAGGAGGCGTCGCTGGCGGTGGGCGTGCTGGAGCGGCGCGAGTCCGTGGGCGTGGAGGCGGCGTGCCTGCAGGAGCTCATCATGTACGGCGTGAAGGGCTCGGCGGCGTACGCGGAGCACGCGCACCAGGCGGGCGTGGAGTCGGAGGACGTGTACGCGGGCCTGTACCACGCCATGGCGGTGCTGGCGCGCAACGAGGCGGACATTGGCAAGCTGGTGGCGGAGGCGATGGCGGTGGGCACCACCAACGTGGCCACGCTCAAGGCGCTGGACGACGCGCACACCAAGCGCTTTGGCGCGCCCGTGCCCACGCCCGTCAACCACGCGCCCACCGCCGGCAAGGCCATCCTGATCTCGGGCCACGACCTGGTGGACCTGCAGGCGCTGCTGGAGCAGACGGAGGGCACGGGCATCAACGTGTACACGCACGGCGAGATGCTGCCGGCGCACGGCTACCCCGGCCTGTCCAAGTACAAGCACCTGGCGGGCCACTACGGCAATGCGTGGCAGCTGCAGCGCATGGAGTACGGCGCCTTCCCCGGCCCCATCATCCAGTCCACCAACTGCATCATGGAGCCGCGCGCGTCGTACAAGGGCCGCCTGTTCACCACCAACTCCACCGGCTGGCCCGGCGTGACGCACATCCCCGGCCGCGACTTTGCGCCCGTCATCGCCGCCGCCAAGGAGGCGGCCGGCTTCCGGGAGACCAAGCCCGCCAAGCACATCCTGACGGGCTTTGGCCACGGCGCCGTGATGGGCGTCGCGCCCGCCGTCATTGACGCCGTGAAGGCCGGCAAGCTGACCAAGTTTGTGCTGATCGGCGGCTGCGACGGCTCCGAGTCGGAGCGCAGCTACTACACTAAGGTCGCCACCGGCCTGCCCGACTCCTCCGTCATCCTGACGCTGGGCTGCGGCAAGTTCCGCGTGCTGGGCAAGAAGGACTACGGCGTGGTGCCCGGCACCGGCATCCCGCGCGTGCTGGACATGGGCCAGTGCAACGACTCCTACTCCGCCGTCGTGGTGGCCACCGAGCTCGCCAAGGCCTTCAACACCGACATCAACTCCCTGCCCCTCTCCATCGTGCTGTCGTGGTTCGAGCAGAAGGCCGTCGCCGTCCTGCTCACCCTGCTGTCGCTGGGCGTCAAGAACATCCGCATCGGCCCCGCGCTGCCCGCCTTTGTCACGCCCGCCACCCTCGACTTCCTGGTCAAGACCTTCAACCTGATGCCCATCAACGCGGAGCACCCGGAGGATGACCTGAAGGCCATGGTGGGCAAGTAAGTGTGCGCGTGCGCCCACGCCACCGCCGGTCCGGCCGTGCTAGAGCCTGGTCCCTGTGCCCGCCCGCCCTCACCTGCTGTCGTCGTCGTCGTTGCCCCTACTTGCACCCTCCTGCCGTCGTATCCTCCGTCGTCCGCGCGCGAGGCCGCCCCGTTTCGGGCTTCGCGCGCGGCGGCGCGGCCGTGGCGGACACAGTTGTGTATGTCTGCTCTGTAGACCACCCCCCAGCGCGCCCGTCGTCACACCACACTCGAAGGTGGTGCACACGGGTCGTTGAATTGTGGCAAGTCTCCCCTCCTCAACATGTATTGTTTTGTGCACACGAACACGCGTTCAACCTACTACCAGGTACCAGGCAGGGCCCCAATCCACACCCACACCCCACACGACCACAATCTACCGGGCACTATCATAACATGAACTCGCGATAATGGTCACACACAGTGACACAGGACACCTTAGGGTGCAGCCACGGCCGCCGCCGCCACCGCCGCCGCCGGTGCCTCGTCCTCGTCCTCCTCGTCCTCCGTGTCGTACGTCGGCGGGCCGGGCGCCACCGCCACCATGTTGTTGACTGCGCACGGGTATGAGGGAGGAGATGTGGTGTGTGCTCGTGTGCGCCGTCGAATGTGCCCCCCACCCCCATATCTCACGCACCAATGCCGCTGGCGTCCCGCGCGGTGGGCTCGGTGGGCGACGTCACCCAGGCGGTGCCGTTGATGATGTACTTGTACTGGTGCGCGCCGGGCGGCAGGTGGACGACGCCCTCAAAGCGGTCGGGCGCCACCAGCGGCAGCGGCACGCGGCCGGTCCAGCCGTTGAAGGTGCCTGCCACCTCCACCGTGGCGGTCGACGTGACGCCGGGCAGCACGCCCACCGCCAGGCTCAGGGTGACGGCCTGCAGCGGCGCGGGGCGGGCGGGCGGCGGCGGGAGGCAGCGGCGCAGGCGGTGGAACTCGCGGTACCAGGCGGCGGACACAACCGCCAGGTCCATGACGGTGGCCGTCGCGTTCGCGCGCAGGCGCGCGTACGACGGCGGGTGGCGGTAGGCGTCCAGGGCGCGGGAGCACGCCGCCACAAAGTCAGATGCGCGGTAGCCCTCAAACACAAACCCGTTGCCGGTGCCCGCCGCCGCGTCCCACTCCATCACCGTGTCCTTCAGGCCGCCCGTCTTGAACGCCACCACCGGCGTGCCCGCCACAAAGAACTCCTGCTGCACGATGCCGCCCGGCTCAAACATGGACGGCATCATGCAGTAGTCGGCGCCCAGGTTCACCAGGTCGCCGTCCGTGAAGAAGGCGTCCGGGTTGGCCCAGAACCGGTCGGGGTACCGCCGCGCCAGCTCGCGCATCACGCCCGCGCAGTTGTTGCCGTACGTGTCGCCCGCCGACGCCATGCCGCCCACCAGGAACATGACGCGGTAGTCGTACCGCCGCAGGATCTCCTCCGCCGCCTGCAGGATGAGGTGCACGCCCTTCTGCAGCGTGATGCGCCCCACAAAGGCAAACAGCGGCAGGTCGAGCGCGGGCGCCGCAAAGTTGAAGTACTTGCGCTGCAGCGCCGCCTTGGCGCCCTCGTGCGTCGGCGTCGCCAGCCCCGCCAGCCGCGCCGCGCGCGCCTTCACCGGGATGCCGTTGGGGTGCGCAAAGGGGTGCGGCGCGAGGCGCAGCAGCGCGCCCAGCGGCGAGCCCGTCAGCAGGTCGTTGCGGTAGCTGCGCGACACCGTTGCCCACGTATCCGACGACAGCAGCGCCGCGCGCGTGGGGTTGATGACGACATCCGACCACGACGCGTCCACCAGCAGGTGGTCCGGCAGGCCGTGCAGGTGCGCCAGCGTGCCTTGGCCGCGCTCCGGCCACAGCCGGCCCTCGTAGTCCGGGTTCAGGTTGTGCGCGATGTGCAGGAAGTCGGTGCGCTTGAACGCGTCGCCAAAGTGGCCGTGCCGCGCGTACGCCGGCACCAGGCCCGTGAACCAGTCGTTGGTCACCACCACGCGCGCCGGGTACGTCTGCTGGCACAGCACCTCCAGCGTCGCCTTGGCAAACGCCGCCAGCACGCGCACCTGCCCGTACGCGTCCAGGTCGGGGTAGGGGCGCGGGAAGACGGCGGCGTTGTGCAGGAAGACGACGCGCACGCCCTTCACCACGCCCTCGTGCACCCCCATGCTGATGCGCTCGGAGCCCACCCCCACCTCAATGGTGCGCCCCGTGTACGTGATGCCGTCCGCCTTCAGGTAGTCCGACACGCCCTTCCGGTTCACGTGGTAGTACGGCGACACGCACACCACGTCCGCGCCCAGCTCCGCCAGGCCCACCGACAGCTCATCCACCATCACGCCCAGCCCGCCCACCGTGCTCCACTTGCCCAGCTCCGGCGTCACAAACACGATGGGCGACGCCGAGTTGGTCCACACCATGCGCGTCGCAAACTCCACCACCGCGCCCTCCACCGCGCCGTGGCTCGCCGGCACGCCGGCGTCACCACCAGCACCACGCGCCGCGCGGCCTGCTGCCGTGCGCCCGCGCGCCACCGCTGTCAACCCGCGTACCAGCGCCGCCGACAGCGACGCGTCGGCGTCGCACATGTCCGTCACCGGCGCGCGGTCCTCCGCCTGCGCCACCACGTCCTTCACCGCCAGGAACAGCGCCGCGCGCGTCACCGCGATGGCGGCGTCGGCGTCAATGCAGTACCACTGGCTCTCCACCGAGCCGCCATCCGGCCCGCTGCCGCCCCGGTTCATGGCGCCGTGCAGCGACGGCAGCGGCTCCGCCATAAGCCGGCGCGGCTCCGGCGTACGCGACGCCGGCCCCTGCCGCAGCTGCCAGTGCGTCACCAGGATGCGCAGCGCCGCGTCCATCAGCTCGGCTGCTGCGCGCACCACGGCGGCGCACGCACGCACCACCTTGCCCTCCGCCGCACCCGCCGGCCCACCGCTGCCCTCCGCCTCCATCTGGTTGCGCAGCAGCCGGTACGTGCGCTTCGCCACGTGCCGCACCAGCGAGTACACCAGGTTGTGCCGCACCGACGCCTGCATCTCGTCGTCCTTCAGCGCCTCGCCGGGGCTGATCCACGGCTCCCGCGCGCCCACTTGGCGCCCTGCCCACAGCGCCGGGTACCCGCCCGCCGCAGCCACCTCGCTCGTCGTCACCACCGCCGACGCCAGGCCGCACTCCTTCAACCGCAGCATGCCCTGCAGGCGCAGCAGGGAGGAGGCAAACAGCCACTGCATAGCGGCAGGGTCCGTCTCCGCACCGCGGTCAAACACGCTGTACGCACCGCCCCCCGCGCCGCTGCCGCCGCCACCGCCGCCAGTCGACTCGGCGCGCGCCGCCGCCACCGCCAGCGGCGTGCCCAACCCACCCACAATGGCACCGCTGCCCGCAGCCAGCCCGCCGCTGGCGCCCGCCGCGGCGCAGAACAGCCAGCAGTGCGACGCGTGCGGCGCCAGCGTCGTGAGCATGGGCGCGTACGCCGCCTCCTCCGACGTCAGAATGCCCACCAGCGGGCCGTCCGCCTCCGTGAACGCCTGCCCGTCAAACCCTGCCACCGCGGCGCCCGGCTGGCTGCGGAACAGGTCGCGCACCTCCCACACGCCGCCGCGCAGGTTCAGCGTCGGCAGCGGCGGCGAAATGGTGGGCAGCGCGGCAGCTGACGGCGGCGGCGGCGCCGCCGACGCTGCGCGGTGCACCAGCGCTGCACCCAGCGCTACGGACGCTGCCATGAGCTGCGCCACCGACGCGCTGGCGTCCGCAGCGGTGGAGGCGCCAAAGGCGGGCACCAGCGGCGTGGCGTCTGCCGCGAAGGTGGAGGGGTGGCCATTGAAGTTGGAGGCCACGATGGCCACCTGGCCGGGCAGGAAGCGGCCAAACGCAAACACGTGGCCGTGCTCGCCGAACCGGTGCCGTGCCGTCAGCACCGCCAGGTCGCCGTCGCGCAGCACGCGGTACCGCGTCCGCAACGCGCGCCGGTGGTCGTAGTGGCCACGGATGCGGTCCAGGTCAAAGCCGTACTGCGGCCCCACGGAGGCGCGCAGCGCCGCCTCGCTGGCAGCCATGCGGCGCAGGCCATCGCGCAAGTCCCCGCTGCCCACCCCCGTCACGCCCGCCGCGTCACCCTTCAGCGACATGTGGTCCATGGCCGCCCAGCTCACCACGCGCGTCATGTCACTGCCGCCACCACCATTGCCACCACCACCGCTCCCGCTGCCGCCGCCGCTCAGGGTGTGGTCGGCACCGCGACGTGCATCCACCACGCCTCCCACCGCCGCCAGCTGCCGGAAGCCAAACCGCGCCGCACGGCCGCTGCCAGTGCCGCCGCCGGCGCCGCCACTAGCGGCACTGCCGTCATCACCATCGTCGTCATCGTCGCCAACCGCGCGCCCGCGTGTCAGCGTGGAGGCGCCGGCGCTGCCGCCCGGCGCGCCAGCACGCACGATGGGTGACGGGATGCTGGGAGTGGAGCGGCCGTCATCAGCGGCGTGCGGTGAGTACAGGCCGCCGTCTGCCGCAAGGCCGTCGCCACCCAGCACGGCGGCGGCCAGGGCAGGCGACGACGACACGTGCGGCAGGCGCATGAGGCCAACGGCGGCGGATGACCGCAGCGCCACGACAGCAGCGGGCAGGAGGCGGCTGGGCGGCATCCGCGTGCCCAGCGGCGCGGGTGGCGCCGGTGCATGCACCGGGTGCGGTGCAGCAGCGTCGGCGGGCACCAGCAGCATGGCGGCACCGCCGCCCATGCCGCCGCCCATGCCACCTCCGCCACCACCACTGCCCGCCGTCACGTCCAGCAGCGTGGGAACCATGCCCGCCAGGTTGGCACTGGAGAAGCCGGTGCGTGTGATCTTGTAGCTGGGATCCCGGCTGCCGTTGCGCAGCGGGCCGGCAGGCACCACGCCGCCCACCCCAATGTGGATGTCCTCCAGCACATCGGCGCCCCACGCCGGCGGGTGCGGGCCGTCGTCACCGCCTGCCCGCCCGCCGCCGCCGCCGCCACCACTGCTGCTGCTGCCACCTGCAGCGTTGCCAGCCGCCGTGTGCATCATGCCCGCACCGGCGTTGTACGCCTCCAGGTGGCTGGCCAGCGCGCCAGAGCTGCCGACGCGGCCACCGTGGCCAAATGGCAGGCCCCCCGCAGCGGCAGCGCTAGAGCGTGATGCCACAGAGGGCGGTGGCACGCCAACAGCGGCGGCCGCTGCTGCCGCGGAGCGGTGCTTGTTGGCCGTCTTCTCTGCCGCCGCGCGCTTGGCGGCGCGCTTGTGCTCCTCCTCCAGGTACTTGTCATTGAGGTAGTAGGTGCCGGTGACGTCCACGCGGTACGCGCGGCCGGCGCGCTCCTCCTGGAACAGCATGGGGATGCCGGGCAGGGTGTACAGCACGTCCACCGCCGTCCAGGCGGTGCGGCCCAGCAGGAGGGCGGGGTAGGGCAGGCGGGCGGAGGAGAGGGAGCGCAGCTGCAGCGACTCGGCGCCGTGCGGCATGGAGCCGCCGGGCGCCAGCGCCAGGTGCTTGAGCGGGTTGGGGAAGTCGCCGTTCACGCGCAGCTTGTTCTGCGCGTACTGCGGCAGGTGCTGCGGCGGCACCGCGCCGTCCTCCTCGCCCGCCACCGCCGCCTTCAGCAGCGCCACGGGGCCCACGTCCTTCGGCAGGCTCACGGTGTCCAGCACGCCGTTCTTGTCCACAAACCGGCCCACCGAGGCGGCAAGCGCGGACACGAGGTCCAGGCTGTGCGGCACGACGCCAGAGCGCGCCAGCGCGGGGCCGCGGCCCCAGTGCGACTCGCCCGTCACCACAAAGTCGGGCACGATGGCCCACAGCGCGCGCACCAGCTTGACGAGCAGCGGGTTGGGGTACGTGGCGGCGGTGCGGCTCGTCCAGTACGCCACCTCCGTGTTGGCCACCACCACCTCGCCCTCCAGGATCTCGCGCGCCGTGTAGTGCCCCTCGCCGTCCACGTCGCGCCGGAACAGCTCGCCGCCGTCGGCCCCCATGATGAACGGGAAGCTCTGCGCGTCGGTGAGGTACAGGCCGCCCACGCCGTACGCCTGCACCAGCGTCTTCATCTCCGACACCAGCAGGTCCCACGCCTCCACCTTGCGGTAGTTCAGCAGCTGCATGTCCTCCCACTGGTTCTCCAGCCCGTCCGTCGCCGCGTGCACCACCGCCTGCCCCTTGCCGTCCAGCGTGCGCGCGTACAGGTGGCGGTACTTGCGGTGCGCGCGCGCCGCCGACACGCCTGCGTTGCACTGCAGCACCACCTGCACGCCCGCCGCCGTCGCGTCACGCACCAGCTTGGCGAGGCCCACGTGGCCGCCCAGCATGCGGTTGGCGGTGTGCCGGTCCACCACCGCGTGCGGGTTGGCGTCCGGCCGTGCCGCGTTGGCGCGCAGCCCGGGCGCCAGCGCGTCAGTGGACACCACGGCGCCGGCGGCAGCAGCAGCTGCAGCGACGGCAGCGGCGGCAGCAACCGCACCTGCGGGCGGCGACGCAGCCGGCAGTGCTGCCACCGCCGGCACGCTGCCGCCGCCGCCGCCGCTGGTGGATGACACCAGCCGCGGCGGGGAGAGCATGCCAGTCAGCCCAGCCAGGCCGCTCAGCGGCGGCCGGCCCGCCATCGACAGCAGTGCACCCGGCGCGCGGGGGGGAGCCAACGGTGGCACACCGGCGTCCATGGACAGGAACCCAAACGCGCCACTCTCCGTCTCACTCTCGCCGCCCACGCTCGCGCCCGACGACTGGCGCGGGTCAGCTGGCCCACCCAGCAGCAGCCCGGACGTGAAGCCGCCGGGCGGTGTGAGCATGGTTGAGGTGGCGGGACTGGCGGACGGCGCAGCGGCGGTGGCAGCGGCGGCAGCAGCGGCGTCCGTGTCGCCCCACCCGTTGTCGCGCTCAATGGCGCCCAGCAGGAAGAGGGAGGTGGTGCCGGCGGCCTTGAGGTCAGGGATGCGTGCTGCCACGTCGGCAAACGTGCCGTGCCGCGTGATCTCGCCCGCGTCGTTGAACGCCATGCCCTCCAGGTCCACCACCATCTCATGAAACTGCTCCTCACGCAGGCCCGCACGCTGCACAATGTACCGCCCCTGCGCCAGCGCCGACGTCGCCTCCGCCTGCACCGCCATGGATGCCAGCATGGCAGCGGTGCCGCTGTCGCCGGCCGCCCCAGTGGCGCCCACGCTCAGCCGCCGGCCAGGCAGCGCGGTCGCCATGGGTGACCCGGCGGCCGACGTGCCGCACGGCAGCAGGCCGGCGGCGCACAGGCGTGCCACCTCGTCGGGCGTGAGGGGGTATGCGGCGGGCACAGGCGTGACAGCCGCGCTGCCCGCCGCCACGTGCACCAGGCGCCAGTCGTAGAAGCCGCAACGCGGGAAGGGCGGCAGGGTGAGGGAGAGGCGCGTGAGGGTGGCCTGCCGCAGGGTTGGTGCGGAGGTGGGCGAAGCCGGTGCAGGTATTATGGCGGTGGAACTACCGCCAGCAGTGGTGGCGGGGCTGGCAGCCGCCGGCGTTGCCATCCACACCGTCTCGGTGGCCACGGCGGGCCGGTGCACCGTCAGCACGTGCGCCACGCCGGCGGACGACATGCGGTCCCACGGCGGCGCGGACAGCAGGAGGAGGAACTCGTCGCCCTCGCCCGCCGCCATGTCGGTGTACACATCCACCACGCACGGCTCGCCCACCAGCGCCACGCGCGCGGGGCGCGCCCCCCCCCCCCGCCCCCCCCCGCCGCCGTACAGCGCAGCGCGCCGGGGGCCGGGCGCGGCGCCCGCCCGCCCCTGGTAGTGCCCCATGCATGCCCCCAGCCCGCCCTCGCTGCCCGTCAGCGCGTCCCGGAACTGGCGGCCCGCCTCCTCGCTCTGGCTCAGCGCCACCGCGTGCGCCGCATCAGTGGCCAGCGCCTCTAGGGCCGTGCGCACGCTGGCAGCGTCGGGGGCCGTCAAGAAGCCGGCGTACTCGTCACGCAGCGCGTCGCCGCTCGCCATGGCCGCCACGTGCGCCCATGCCGCCTGGAAGCGCTCCCGCGCACCTGGCAGCACGACGGGCGCCTCATTTGTCGCGCCGGCAGCAGCAGCAGCGGTTGGTGTGGCGCCAGGCCCCGGCAGCGGCGCGCGGCGCGCCGCCTCCTCCGCCGTCACCGCCACCAGCC
>Ga0066256_1004957_pt1 | contig 11395 bp, 7 predicted proteins | sample ThiBio_1000_biof_FD_87107 | JGI IMG/M metagenome (GOLD analysis project Ga0066256, IMG submission 87107) | Wastewater bioreactor microbial communities from Cape Town, South Africa - Thiocy_expt_1000_biof (version 2) | ecosystem: Engineered > Bioreactor > Thiocyanate-remediating >... | reverse complement strand
ATCCCCCACCCCACCACTGGTGCAGGCCTGGGCATCCCGCTGCAGTACCTGGCGAGCCAGTTCCCGGACGAGTACACGCGGTGGCAGGCGTCGCGCAATAAGGCGCGACATCGCATCACGGGCGGCGAGAGCTTGATGGACGTGGCGGAGCGGCTGACGCCGTTTGTGATTGAGGTGGAGCGCCAGCGCCCGCCCGTCGTCGTCATCTCCCCCCTGTCCACACTGCAGGTGTTGGTGGCGTATTTCAAGGGCGTGCCGGCGGAGTCGTGCGTGTCGCTGCCGTTCCCCATGAACACCGTCGCGGAGTTCACGCCGCACCAGTACGGCTGGCTGGAGCGGCGGTACACCTTCCCTGCCGCCCCTGCGGACGAGGGCATCACGCGCTCCGCCGAACCGTCTGGCGACTCTGGCCACGTCGTGTGGTGACCCCTTTTACTAATTAACTTAACAGCTTGTGACCCGTGTGCATAGTTATCATGATAGTTTGTATTATGATACCCTAAGTACCCTCCTTGTCCCGCCGTGCCCTTGCGACCTTGCGTGAGTGCACCTACATCGCTGTGAACCTCTAATAACGATTCAAAGTATCGTAGGAAGGGAGACGGGGCACACGCGCGCACACCTGGGGTCACACACGCAGCAGCAGCCTGCCGCGCCACATCAAGTTAATTAACTTACTGCCCGAAGGACAGCGGCCGCGTCAGCGCCAGCAGGCGCTCCACGGCATGGATGAAGGAGGGCGAGGTGGCCGCCACGACGCGCACCGCCTCCTCTGACGCGCGCGGCGCCAGAGCGTGGCGGGCGCTGACGTGCGTAATGCAGCCGTCCTCCAGCGTGCCGCTAAAGGCAGGTAGGGGTGCCGATGCCGGCCGGGGCGGCACCGCCGGCGTGGCAGCTGCCACGGGCGCATCAGAACCGGCGCCGCCGGCAGCAGGCGGCATGCCCGCCTCGCCACCCAACGGCACCGCCGGCGGCTCGGTGGCGGCAGTGGCGGAGGCGTACAGGGTGGCGTAGTATGCCCGCCGCCGCGCATCCACGGCGGCGTTGAACGCCGCCTCGCCTTCGCGCTCCGTGTCGGCCACCAGGGCCGCCCGCATGTGCGATGGCACGTCGGCGTCGGCAAAGAATGCCACCTGACGCCACCGCGTGGGGTCCAACAATGGCGCCGCGTCACCCGTCGCTGCCTCCGTCACCGCCTCCTCGGCCGTGCGCAGCGCCGCCTCCGTGCCCGGCACCAGCGGCGGCAGCAGCGTCTCGGTGGCGCGCACGACGGCGGTGACGTCGGGCGTGGAAGGCAGCGCGTTCCACTTGGATGACGCAAACGAAAACACGCCCGCCAGGCGCGCCATATCAGCGTACGCTGCCGCCTCCAGCTCCGGCAGCTTGGGCACCACAGGTAGGTAGGCAGGCAGGGAGGCCAGGCGGTCGACGGGGGAGCCCGCCTCGCCCATACTGCCGCCCCCCTCACCACTGCCCTCCCCCTCCAGCCCACCCTCGCCGCCCCTGGAGTCGCTGGCGCTACCCTCGGGGCTTGGCAGCGCCAATGCCACCCGCCCGCCCTTGCCATCATCCAACCCGCCACCCTCGCCGCCGCCACCAGCGCCAGCACCACCGCCAGCGCCGGCGCCGCCGCCACCGGTGCTGCCATCCCCACCCACGCCGCCACCGCCACCGCCGCCGCTGCCGTCGCCGTCGGCAATGGACGCTGCCGCGGCGGCCGCCGCCATGGTCGCGTTACGATCCAAGTTCAGCAGGTGCGCATCCACGCTGGCGGGCACCAGGTTAATGCCGCTGCGTGCCAGCAGTAGCAGCAGCTGGCCAGGCGGCGCCACCACGGCGTCTGCCCCTGTTACGACGTCGGTGCCAATCAGGTGCCGCAGCTCTGGCACGCCGGACGGGCCCACCACGCGTGCCGTGCCGTCATCGTGCACCATGATGGCCACCGTGAAGCGCGACGTGCCAATGCGCAGCACGGCAGCATTGTGGCGCGCTGGCGCACCACCCCCACTGCCACCGCTGCCGCCACCGCTCCCGCCGCCGCCGCTGCCGCCACCGGCACCATCCTCCCCATCGTCCCCGTCTGGCGATCGGTATGAGCTGCTGTCGTCTGCGTCGCCAGACGACTCCCGGCTTGCTGCCCGCTCCCGCCGCGCGTTGCCGCCGCCGCCGCCACCACCCAGCAGCGCGCGTGGGTCGGTGCTGGGGTCCAGCGCCAGGCCCGACCGCGTGGTGCGCACGCCGTCCGCCTCCCCAGCGGCGCTGCTGCTGCGCCACACCTCCTCCGGGTGGTACACCGGCGTCAGCGCCCAGCTGGTGTACGGCATGTCAAAGTGGCGCGGCTGCACCAGCGCGTGCGCGCCCATGTGCAGCGTGCTGAACGTCAGCACGCGCGACGCCTCGTCGTACACCACATCCAGCGTGTCATCACACCGCCAGTAGCCTGCCGATGCGTCGGTGTCGTCGCCGATTGCCGCCACCGGCAGCTTGGCAATGGCAGCCATGGTGTCTTGCCGCGCATCCGCCACGCCGCCGGCACTCGCACCATCTGCGTCGCCTCGCGCGCTGCCTGACACACTGCTGGTACCGATGGCGCCATCGGCAGCTGTTGTAGGTGCCGCACCGCCGCTGCCGCCAAACGATAGCGCCGCACGTGCCGCGGCGGCAGCCATGCGGCGACTGCGCGGCGAAAACTCCACGTCCAGCATCACGTCACCTGGCGCGCTGCACGTGGCGTCGGGCGCCACCGCCACGGCAGCATACTGCGCCGTCAGTGGGTGGCGCGCCGACAGGCGCACCCACCGCGCTACGCGGCGGCCCGCGGGGGGCGGCACCACCACGTGCTCGGGCACTCGCACGCGCATCTTGATGGCCTGCGCCACAGCACTGGCGCCCTGCCCCACTGCGGGGTGCGGCATGCGGTGCACTGCGGACACCGGGTGTGGGGGTGGGGGCTCGTGGTGAGATTGTGCAGAAGCAAGGGGGTTATATGCGCGCTCGCGGCGCACGTACCACAGAAGGGCGGGTGCAGCGCAGATGACGTCTTGGATAACAGCCAACCCTTCACAACGGTGGGTGGCGTGGGCAGCGCCAGCAGCTCCACATGCACCACGCCGCCCACGGTGCGCAGCGCCGTTGCCAGCAACACCTTGTCCGCCTCCGCCGCCGTCAACGAGGCATCTTCTTCCACCTGCGCGCCACTGCGTGCAGTACGGCCGGCCAAGGCGCGCCGCTCGCCGCGCCCGCCCTCCTCGTCGCCATCGCCGTCCTCATCCTCGTCATCCTCTTTCCCCTCCTTCTCCTCGCCGTCATCCTTCTTCTCCTCGTCGTCGCCACCCGCCTTGCTGCCATCTGCCGCCGCCGCAGCAGCCGCTGCAGCACCGCCGCCGCCATCTGCGGAGCGTGCCGACGAGTGCGCCCCCCGCGCGCTGCTCCGCCGCCCAGCCGAGCTCAGCTGCGAGCTGCTGCGCGCGGACGCGCCGTGCCCCGCACTGCGGGATGTGCGCGTTGCGGATGCGGGCGCCACGCCGCCGGCTGCCACGTCCTCCGGTGCCACGCCCGGCGACCGCGCAATGGCGTCCTCCTCCGCTGCTACCGCGTCCGCCACGTGCGCCGCGTTGTCGTACTCGGTGCGCACCACGCGCAGCGCGGCGTGCAGCGACGCCACGTGCTTGTGCAGGTCGGCGCAGGTGGAGGCGTTGGAGTCGGCGTCCTTTGGCACGATCTTGTCGCGGATGAACAGGTTGCGCACCGTCTTGGTGCGCAGCACCTTGGCCGGCCCCAGGTTGGCCCACACCAGCACCTCACCAGCAGTGCGCGCCGCGGAGAACGCGCGCCGGGCGGAGTGCGCCGCCGCACCGGTTGTCGCCGCGCCTGCGCCGTCACCAGCATCCAATCCGCCGCCCCCACTGCTGCCGCCGCTGCCATGATGATGCCCCAGCTGGCTGCGTGCCACTGTGGAGGTGCGCAGCGGCAGGACGTCAAAGTGCGAGAAGGCATGCAACTCCCGTACGCCGTCCTTCAGCTCCACCGCAAACTCGGACGACGCCTCCAGCAGCTCGTCTGCGGCGGCGGGATCCGTGGGAGGAGTAAATTGTAATGTTTAGGTACGGTGGCAACGTGGTTATAATTGCCCTCCGGACCCCCCATACGCACATGAGATGGCATCCACGCGTTGCGCAATGAGGTCACGCATCTCCAGCAGGGAGCGGTGCAGGCGGTGCGCGCCGGTGGCGTCGCCCACTTCAGCGGCGTCCGCGATGGCACGCTCCGTCTCGTCTGCCAGCGTCGCCAGTGCCGTGCACGCTGCCAGGCCGGGCGAGAACGGCGACACCACCTCCTCCGCTGCAGCAGGTGAGGAGGGAATGCGTGGGGGTGGAGTGTGCCGTGTGGAGCGAGTGGACAACATGGCGGCAACAAGTATGCGCACCAATGCGGACGACAGGCACGGGCACCATGGACGGCATGTTGGGCGGCCGGATGCCGACACCCACTGACACCGGCATGGAGGTGGCGCCGCCGCCGCCGCCGCCGCCGGGCGAAGAGATGCCAAACAAGCCGCTGGCGCCGCCACGCATCGGCGACGTGGGGAAGCCGCCCGTGGCGGTCAAGGCAGCACGCATGGTGGGGCTGGTGGGTGAGGAGGCGCCAGGCGTGGTGGGGTTCAGCGTCACGCCGTACACCTCTGCCAGCGACACGCGCGCTGCGGTGGGCGCTGTCGTGCTGCCCACGGGCGGCAGCGGCATGTTCACCAGCGCCGGCGGCGCCAGCATCGTGCCCGTGCCCTCCAACACGCGCGCCTTGGCCGCCTCGTCCGCGTCGCGCAGCTGCGTCAGCGTCGCCGCCAACACCGCCTCCAGGCTGGCCACCGTGCGCGCCGCGCCCACGCGGTACTCCTCCCACGCTGCGGCTGCCGCGCGTCGATCGCGCTGCGTGGGTTGCGGGGGGCAAATCGGTGGTGGTGGGTGCGGTTGTTGGTGGCACTAGCACTGGCACCCAACAACCAAACGACAACGTACTGCGGCAGCAAGTCGTGCATTCTGGGTGTTGATGACCTCCGTCTCTGCCTCGCAGTCTGCCGTGAGGCGGTCGATCTCCTCGCGCCGCAGCCTGCAATAATCGGTGGGGAGGGGTGCAGCTTTGGTGGTGCGCCGCTACGTGGGTGGGCGGGCGGGGTTTGTGAAGGGCATTGGCACGTACTGCTGCGCCCGCGCCTCTGCGGCAAGCCGCTCCTCCTCGCGCTTCTTGGCTTCCGCAATGGCGCGCTCCTCCGCCGCTGCACGTGGCGGTTGTGGGTTGTGGGTTGTTGTGTGGGTGCGATTGGACTGTGGCTGCCTGTTGCTGCCATCGTCGTCACGTACCCTTGCGCTCTGCCTCTGCGGCCGCCTCTGCTGCCGCCTTCTCGGCTTCAATCTGCGCCTTGGTCTTCTTCACCGCCGCCTTTGCCGCCATCTCGTGGGCGTGGGAGGAAGGAGAGGAGCGGTTGGCGGTTGGGCGGTTGGGGGTGTGGGAGGGAGAGGCAGGAGGGTAGAGAGATGCAAATCAAAGTTGGTAAATAAAAATCAAATCACAAGATTACAAATGGCAACACGCCCCTCCGTGTAAATGCCGGCAACGCTGAAAATTGCGGCGTGTGGCACCGTTGGCATTGCATTGTACCCATGATGGCAACACCCGTTTGCCATGGACGTAACGCACCGCCAACGGCTGCTGGTCGCTGGTTGGCAGTGGGTGCTGCTGGCGGCCAATGACCGGCGGAGCGGCGGAGCGGGCCGGGAGCGGCGGAGCAGTGCCGTCCGTAAAGACCATCACCGTGGGGCTGCTGAAGGGTCTGGCTGCTGTCCGAGTGCTGCTGGGGCGTCGGAGCTACAACTGGCCACCCGTAACTTGCGGCGCTGCCGGCGGCTGCCGCGCAGCGGCTCAGGCCGCGGCCGTCACGACGGAGACGTGGTTGTCCGCTGCTGCGCTGCTTAAGCCTGCTGGCCGACGGCCGACCCGGCCGACCGAAGCCAGCCCTGATGGGTAGAGCACGATAGGAAAAGAATTGAAAGACATGTAGGTGCATGCATTAAAGGCGGTTCAAGGAAGTTGGTATTGTGTGCACGTTGCACGGGGTGGATGGCAGGGCGCACGCCCGAAGGTGCGCCGGGTGCGTGCACGCGCCCCTGCTTACGACGTGCTGGGAACACTCGCTAGCAGACGGCAGACGCCTTTCACATCTTCATCTTCAGAGTGACGCACTGCCACCTGCTTTGCAAATGCCTGCACGCCGTCGCGCACGAGTGCCTTGCGAGCATCGGCTATCGTGCACAGGCAGAGTAGCATGTTGCATGCATCTTGCGCTACCTCCACGTCTCCGACGTGGGCCCGCGCCGCCGCCATCACCACCGTGTGCGCACCATCACTCACCAGCGGCATCGCGTTGTCGTCTGCAGTCGCCATGTTGAGCAGTGCGGCACAGGCAGCCCGCGCTACCTCCACGTCGCCCGCGTGCTCCCGCGCCGCCGCCATCACTGCGGTGTGCGCGCCGTCGCGCACCAGCTGCACCTCAGTGCCGACTACCGCCGCCAGGTACCACAGCACGTTGCATGCAGCCCGCGCCATCACCACGTCGCCGGTGTGGTCCCGCGCCGCCGCCATCACCGCCATGTGCGCGCCGTCACGCACCAGTTGCATGCAGTTGTCGGCTGCTGACGCCAGGTTCTGCAGCGCGCTGCATGCCCACCGCGCCACCACCACGTCGCTGGAGTGCGTCCGCGCTGCCGCCATCACCGCCGTGTGCGCGCCGGCTCGCACCAGCGGCATGCGGTTGTCGGGGATAGTCGCCATGTGTTGCATGGCACGACACGCGGCGCGCACGACTACCACATCCTCTGTGAATGCGGCCAGCGCCTCCAATACCGTGCTGCAAGCCTTCACTCCCACATCATGCACACTCAAGAGCTCAGTAAGCACTGACAGGATCCCTTCCCTCACTTCCTTCATTTGCCGCAGCGAGGTCACAAGCGCGGTGAGCACTGGGGGTGGAACAGCAACTGGATGTAAATACGACGCAAGGGCAGCCACCACGGCCGCCATGGTTGGCCGCATTGCGACGTCCGCAGCCCAGCACTGCTGGATCATGTCAATCACCGTGCCGGGCACGCCACGCTCTGCCAGCACCCCGACTGGCGGACGCTGGCCCGCCGAGCCGCACACTTGCGTGTGCAGCGTCTCGATTGCCGCTGTTTTGGTCATCGCAGCCGTACCAGCCAGCTCCGCCTCGTATGGCACGCGACCGGACAGCACCTGCCACGCGGTGATGGCCCAACTGTACACGTCGCTTGCCGGCGTCGCGCTCTCACCGCCCAACACCGCAGGATCCACGTACGCCAGGTAGGTGTGCGGCATCCGCATGTCGGGTGGGGGGTTGCGTACCAGCGTGCATCCGCGTCGGTGGCCTGTGCTTCCCGCCTACCCCGCGCCACCAGGCGCCGACAGGAGTGAGGCGGCCTGGGCGGTGCGGGGGGGGCCACCTGCCGGGTGCGCCGTCGCATGTCCCTCCGCCGCCTGGCTCGGCCAGTGCGCCCGCCGGCAGGTGTCAGCCCCTGCCAGCACGCCACCTGGCGTCGACACCAACGATCCCAGACTGCCGGCCATCACTGGCATCACGCTGAAGAACCGCAACCACGGGCCACTGTCGTCCATCACCACGCCGCGCAGGGGCAGCACGCCATCAATGGAGACGCGGCCCTGCAGCCGTGCCTCTGCTATCCATTCATTAACTTCCGCGGCGGTTGGTTTGTTATTCCAGGGGAACGCTTGCTTGATTGCCACCGCCTCGCCACTGTACCGGCCACCAAACACGGTGCCAAACACGCTGCTCCCCAGCACTTTCTTCTGACCGACCAGCAGCAGCGCGCTGGTGGCGGCGGCGGCAGCGTCAGCCATGGTTGTCCTACTCACGCCGGCCAGGCCACCACGACACAAACCGCATAGTCACTTGCAATTCTGCAACACATAAACTTGTGCCCCCGCCGCGCATAATTGCGCGTGCGCTTCCCGGTGGGCGCGGGTGCCCCCATTGTTTATTGCTGGAAGAAAAACGAACTTGAAGGTAGTGACTCGGGGGCAGCAGGGCGTTGCGCCGTTCCGCCGATCGCCCCCGAGTTGGCCGCAGGCCGCAGGCGGGACCGCACCATTGCAGTGCTACTGAGTGCACTATCAGACTGTGCAATATTGCAGGGCATTGTGCCTGTGGATCCAACTGCAGCGCCGCATCGCGGCGGCGGGATCCGGAGGGTTCCGCTCGCACATTGTGTGTCCCGCGCGGGCCGGAGCGGCAGGTTACAGCAGCGCGGGTAACAGTCGCCACACAGGCAGAGTCGTCGCTGCAAGCAGTCACGCACAGTCATCGTGATGGACTATGCGCGGGGCTATTCACGACTGCCATCCTTCCCGCTCTGTACAGCATCCACGTTGCTGCACGGCTGCAGCAAACTGGTAGAGCCCAGGTGGACGCGCAGCTGCGCGGCGGTGCAGCGCGCCGGCCCGGACACTGACCACCTGCCCACCGCCTCCGTGTGCTTCCACATCCTGCTGCTGCCAGAGTTCGCCACCACCAACCACGCCGGTACTAGGACCCTAACTACTTAATTACATAATGGCCCCCAGCAGCGCTGCCACCACGATGGGGATGGTGACGTTGTCGGTGCCGTGCGGCGAGGCCGCCTCCACAAGCGTTGCAAACCCCGCTGCGATGGCGGCGTACAACGCGAGGGAGGGCGGCGGCAGCGGGACGGCAGAAAACGACGCGGCGTAGAACGGCGAGCCGGGCGGCGCGGTGTGGCACAGGTGCAGGCTGGCAGCCACGGCAGCAAACGAGACGGCAAACATGGCGGCGGAGCCCTGCAGCGAGCGGGTGGACGACACGCCGGGAATGAGGCGGTAGCGGTGGCGGCCCAGTCGCACGCCCACCAGCGCCGCCATGGCATCGCCAAACGTCATGGCAGCAATGCCCGCCAGCGCTAGGTGTACGCGGTTGGCGGACGACCCGGGGCGCCACAGGAGGGCAAACAGGCCGGTGATGACGACGGCAAAGTACACGGTGCCGGGCGACCGGTCGGGCGAGTCAATGGCGGACACCCATCGTGTGGCGTACAGCACCGCGTTCACGGCAATGAAGGACGCAAACGGTACGATGCCCACCTGCCACGAATCAAACAGCGCCACCACCGCCCAGCACCACGCGCCGGCCCCCATGTGTACCAGCTTGCGTGTCACATCCTGCGGCACGCGGCCCACCGACCGTGCCGCCTGCGCCGCCGCCAGCAGCGCCACCGCAAAGATGTACGACGCCGCCAGCGCCCACGCGTCATTCCGGCTCACTGCCACACCGCCCACCACCGCCACCACCGCCGCTTGCCCCATCTTTGCTGGCTGCTGGCTCCCCGGCCGCGCGTGAAGGCGGCTGCGTCTGGCTGCGTCTGTTGGTTGGGTTGGGATGACCGCCGTATCCACAGCTAATTACGGGCACAATGCGGCCGCGCCAGCAACAAACTTGCCTCCTCCTCCAGGCATCAAGCGCATGGTCCCTCTTTTTCGCCGCTAATGCTACTAATCCATGCACGCCCTGCAGTTTTGCACCCACTCGTGACCCATGCCACCACCACATCTGTTGACAGCCGTTGGCCGCCTCATCCCTCTCTCCCTAACTTAGTAGTACAGCGACGGGCCGGGTCAAACCCACCAAAGCAAAATTGCAAACGCGACGATGCGCGCAAAAGGTGTGCGCAGCAATTGCAACATATCATTGGTTATGGCGTGTTTGACGTAATAATTGTATGATTAACTGCTGTGATCGCGTGATTCATGCGCGCCACCCTCTTCGTGGTAGCAGCAGTCCCACCAGCACCACACAACAAGTACCAGTGGTACCCTACAGCAACACAAGCAGCGGCGGCGCAGCTCAATCGGGGCGTGGTGTGATACATGTGGCTGCGCTGCAGCTGGGCAGTGGCGGCCGCGCACAGCAGCGTACTGCGCAGGATGGCTGCTGCCACACCAGCGGTGTCCGCAGCTGCTGCCACATCAGCTGCCACACCGGCGGCCGCTGCCGCCTCCGCGCCGCCGTCACGCAGCCAAGCGGATGTTGACGGCCTGGAGTCGGCGGAGCAGCGTGCACCGCGCGCCGTGCTGGCTGACACACCGCTGCCCGCCGTATATGACGGGCCCGGTGTGCTGGTAGTGAACAAGCCGTTTGACGTGCGCATGCGCGGTGACTTCGACGTCACACTGGCGGCGCTGGTGGCGGACCGGTATGGGTCACGCACCAGCCCGCCAACCGTGTACTGGCCCGCACACCAGCTGGACTACGCCACGTCAGGCATCGTGGTGCACACGAGCGCGCCGTGGGCGGCGGCGGCGGCGCAGACGCTGTTTCAGGAGCGGCACACGCGGAAGGAGTACTTAGCGCTGGTGGAGGGGCATATCACGGAAGTACCAGTCGCACCTGGCGTGACGCCGCTGGCGACAGTGGCAGCCGTGCTGGCGGGCGGCGCGGCGGCGGCGCCGCTGGAGGCGTTTGTGGCTGGCATCAAGCCGGCGAAAGTGCGTACGCGGCACGGCCGGCGGACCGACATCCCTGAGCCGCGCAACCACTGGCACTGGTACCAGCATGCGGTTGGTGTGGCAGCGGCTCTTACAGCGGGGGACACAGCACCCACCGCGGCGGCGGCGGCCGCGTGGCACACGCTGCTGGCCGACAAGGGATGGCACCTGATACGCGACGCTGCCAAGGCGCAACGTGGCGCCGGCGCCGGCCCCGCCGCGCCGTCCAGCGCCGGCGACGACCGATGGCGCGAGTTGTTTGCCGTGCCGCCCGCCGACGAGAGTTGGGCGGCGCGCGTGTTTTCTGCCTGCGCCGATGCGTCACGCGACGACATTGAGCGGTACCGCCGCGATCGGGAGGCAGCGGACGCCGCTGCCGATGCGGCGACGGGCGCGGCCGTTATTGTGGAGCAGGCGGCGCCCCTGCCAGCAGTCGACGCCGCCGCATGGCCCGCGCCAGCCGATCGCCCCCGTTTTGTTGTCAGCGTGCCCATCATTGAGCACGACGACGAGTTCAAGGTGCAGCTGGCCACCGGCGGGTCAGCGGCGCGGGTGCGTTCCGCGGCATGCGCCCGCGCGCGCGCGTGTGTGTGTGCTGTTGCCCCCGTCGTGCCGGCTTACCCCCCCCCCCCCCCCCCCCCCCCCCCCACACCCCACACACCACAGAGGCGGGGAAAACACCCCCCCCGGGGCGGGGGGGGGGGGGCGGCCCCGCCCGCCGCCGCGCCCCCCCCCCCCCCCACGCCCGCCCGCCCCCCCCCCCGCGCCCCCGCCCCCCCCCACCCCGCCACTGCGCATCTTGTGGCACGCC
>Ga0066256_1004956_pt1 | contig 11397 bp, 8 predicted proteins | sample ThiBio_1000_biof_FD_87107 | JGI IMG/M metagenome (GOLD analysis project Ga0066256, IMG submission 87107) | Wastewater bioreactor microbial communities from Cape Town, South Africa - Thiocy_expt_1000_biof (version 2) | ecosystem: Engineered > Bioreactor > Thiocyanate-remediating >... | reverse complement strand
CGATGTGGAAGTAGATCTGCAGACCCATGCCGACGGCCAGCAACCAGCCGTCGAGATAGCGCGGATCGCGCAGCGCGTGGCCGTAGATCCAGACGAGCCAAAACAGGGCGCCCGAAATTGTCGCGAGCAGGAAGACCTGGAGCGCCCGCATGGCGACCAAGCCGTCAGACGCGCGCCGCACCGCCAATCTCATACCAAGAGACCCATCGCGATGGTTCTTTCCCCATCAAGCTGCTTAGGACGCTGCTATTCCCGGCCAGCCGCAATCAATTGGATGCGCCGCCTTCTCTGACCTTGCCCTTGAACTTGTCCGTTCCGGGGATCAGACCGTCGAGCCCGGCCATTGTGCTGCCGTCGTACTTCTCGCTGATGCTCGCGAGCGTCTTGGAGACGCCGTCGGCCGCAGCCGCCAGCAGGCGTTCATTGTTGAGCTTCAGCCCGGCCGCGTGCCCGTACTCGATCAGCCTTGCGATTTCGGGGACGTTCGGCACAGCTTTTGCCGCAACGGCAAGCTGCTTGCGCGCTCTGTCGGCGCGTCTCGCCATCGCGAACGCGTATGTCCTTCTGACAGTCGCCTTTCCGACTGCGCGCAGGGCCGTCTCGAGCTCGACGCCGAGGCCGATGAGATAGAGCATTCGCTTGCGTGCCGCATTGGCCGGCACATTTTGCTTGCCCTTGGAATGCCAGGTGTTGTGCCGCACCTCACCCTGAGACCAGGACACCATCTCGAACGCGCTACCGGCTGAATGACCGCCCTTGTTCACGAGGTCCTCCTGCGGCACGACATGGCAGCCGTAGCAGTTCTTCGTCAGCCGATAGATCGAGGACGGCCTGATCATTCCCTTGGAGTCGGCAAGCTTTAAGCGCGCCTCCTTCTCGGCCTTGGTTTCAGTCTTCTCGGTCTTGCCGCTGAACTGGCTGTGGACTCTGATCCAATCGTCGCCGGCGCTATGGCAGGACTCGCAGGAGATGCCGGCGACCGGCTGCTTCTTGTTGTCCTTCTGCTGCACCGTGTAGTGGCAGCCGAGGCATATGCCTTCCGACCTGATGCGCGACACACCCATCTTTTCCGCGATCTCGTTCGCCTCCTTCTTGCGCGGCATGTCGCGAAAGGTCTTGAAGTGATGCGAGCCCTGCCAGGCCTCGGACTCCTGCTTGTGACATTCGGCGCAGGCGTTCGGGCCGACAATCTTGCTCGCATCGGACGCACCCGTACCGCCCGCGGCAAAGCCGAGCGTCGCGAGCAAAGCGATAATGCAAAGCACGGAGGCGCGGAGAAGAGCTTTGTGCCCGAACCCGATCCGCCGAAGACAAAATACCCTAAGAACGAAAATGACTTCTCACCCTTGCTTCAGCCATCCCATACATCTGCATTGACGGTTCCCGCCGGCTGCGGGTGCGATTGCGCGCAAGCAACCCCACTTGCCGGATGCTCGACTGAGCGAGCCAGTCGATGGCGCGGATCAAAGCACTTTCCTCGACGGTGTCGTCGGCCGTCGGGAGGAAGGGGTCCGCGTAGCAAACGGCGCCGCTACGCGTCGCGATCGCTTTGATCGCATCGACCATTCCCGGCGCACCACAGGCGTAGAGCACATCTGTCGGCAGCAGGCGTGGCAGATAGTCGGTCGGCCGGCCCAAATTCACCTCAGGCATACTCTGCTGCGGTGTGCTGCAAACCGGGACGACAAGGACGTTGGGAAAGCGCGCCAGTCGCGCGAGAGCCGGCATCATATAGAGAGACTCGATGGTGCGGCCGCCAGCGATGATCATCACCATGCGGTCCGGGCTCTCACGCAGTGCTGCCGCAGCGATCGACCAGATCGGCGCAAAGCCGGTGCTGGTCGCGACCAGAACGAGCCGGCTATCCAGATTGGGCCGGAAATGCGCCGAGCCATAAGGGCCGGTCAACTTCACCCGATGGCCCGGCTTGATACGCCTGCCGAGCGATGGCGTGACACGCCCGCCCTTCATGCGCCGGACATGAAACCAAATCGAGTGGCCGTCGGGATCGCCGTGCAAGGGATGGGTGATGCTGAAGGGCCGGCTCGGATAGCCATTGAAGTGCACCTGCGCATACTGCCCCGCATGATAAGGGAGCGCGCGGTCCGTTCGGATGCCGACTTCCACGACCTCGCGAGCCAAGGGGCGCAAAGGAGTCAGCACGCCGTCGACGCTGCGAACGCCCGACGGCTCAGTCTTCTCTATGACCGCGTCGCCGACGATCCGGCATTGGCAGGCATGGACGATACCCGGCTCGGCACCTTCGCCGCCCTGCACCTTGCCTGAGACAAGCCGCACGCAGCAGGCGCCGCAGTGACCGGCGCGGCAGTCATAGGGCAGCTCGATGCCATTGCCGAGAGCTGCATCCAAGAGCAACTCGCCGCGGCTGGCCTTGAAGCTCTCGCCGTCGATCGTGATCTCGTGGCTTGTCGCGGTTGCACGATCCCGCAAGCCGTCGAGTTCGTGGTTTATGTCTATCGAAGACGACGCGCTATCGCTGCGCCCCCCTGGATGCTCCGCAAGCCTGGTGTGCTGGATCTTAAACACGCAACCTCATCGTTTCACAATGGAAACACCGATATTTGGCGCGGCTGGCGCCTCACCGCACTTTGTTGAGATTGGCCGCTGCGTGCGGGCGCAATGCAATAATCCCAATGCCAAAGCGCGACATTTCCCGAGCGCTGATATTTGCCGTAGGCTCGATCGCACATCGATTGCATATAATAACCACCCTCCCATCTTGGTCAGAACATGACCATTTGGTGATTGCGGGCAGGCAAGCAATTGACGCTTTTCGGGCGAAAGCAGATGGTCTCCGTGCTCCATCATGAGCGCGCGCAGGGCACTGTGGAAATGCATTTTTGCCTTCAAATGACTATTTCAGGATTATTACACGCGCGCTTCACAAAGGCCCGCGGCGAGCATTAATTCGCGAATTATTGCCTCGCTTCGCCATGATTTTGCTTCCTGTCCGACCCCCTATCGCCAATTTCCAACTCTAGCCTTTTTTAATCATCGGTTCAGCAATCGCACAGCGCGGTCGAGCGCCGCTTTGTGCGGGGTTCTGAAAATTGGGATGTTGCCTGATTTCTGTGGGGGAAAGAGGGTTAGGTCGACGGGGAATAGTGTAATGCGTAACGCGATAACGCCCCTCGGCGTTTTGATACTTTACTGCGCTTTTGCGGGGCTCATTCTCGCCAGCACGGCATTCATCAGTCAAAGGGCTGCCGCAGAGTCTGGCGCGGGTGAGCCGACCCCTACCTCATACAAAGAGCAGAGCATCAGGCTGGCTCAGGCCGCGCAGGCCGACCCGAACGCGGTGCTCGAAGCTCTGATCAAGGCGGACGAGGAGAAGAGAGCCAAGGCCAAAGGCGCCCCCGGAAAAGCCGGCGCGGCGAGCGCCAAGCCCGATGCGTCCGGCGGCGATCAGAAGGTTTCCGCCGCCGCGGGGTCGCACGGCAAAGGGCAGATGTCCATCTTCGGAGCCATCGCAAAGGGCTCGAAGAGCAAGGACGCCCCCATTCCCGCGGTCGACGAGGAGACCCTCTCTCTCTACCCGACTGCTGCGCAATGCGGCGAGTGCCACAAGGAGATCTACGAGGAGTGGGCGTCGTCGCAGCACGCTTACTCTTCGATCTCGCCGATGTTCCATGCCTTCGAGCAGAAGTTTCAAAAACTGACTCAGGGCACGGTCGGCACCTTCTGTGTGCGCTGTCATGCGCAGGTCGGCACACAGCTCGGCGAGAAGCGCGAGGCACCGCTTTGGGAGCGCGCTGCAATCTCACGCGAGGGCGTGAGCTGCATCACCTGCCACCGGGTCGCCGAGCAGTACGGCAAGGTCGATGGCGAGCGACGCGTCGAGCCGGGCAAGATCTTCGACCCGATCTACGGCACTGGCGAAAAGAGCGTCATCAAGGACATCCTCGCCGACAAGGAAACCTACTCCGTCAAAACCGGCAAGGACGGGCGCGGCACGAGCATTCACAACGGCATGATGACGAACCCGCAGCTTTCCAAGTCGGAGTTCTGCGTCAGTTGCCATCAGGTCGCGGTCAACCTCGGCATCAAGCTCGAGATCGTTTGGGATCAGTATCGCGACAGCCCCGCAAAAAGAGACGGCGTCACTTGCCAGGACTGCCACATGGGCAAGGTGCCCGGAAAACCTGAAGGCTATGCGACCGCTCCCTCCGCAGTGATCGGCGGCAAGCAGATCAACCCGGGACGCAAGCACTCAAATCATCGTTTCATCGGTCCGGGCTATTCGATCGCCCACCCCGGCATATTCCCACACAATGTGAAGGCGAAGACCTTCACCATGGAGGAGTGGCTGCAGTTCGACTGGCGCGCAGGCTGGGGCACGACCGAGTTCGAAGACAAGGTCGCCTCCGGCAAGATCAAGATCGCCTTCCCCAAACGTTGGAGCGATGCGCTCGACCGCGAAGATGCCCGCCAGATCATCGAGGAGAATATCCGAAGCCTCGACAAGCGCGACGAGGTCCGGCGGCAGCTCATGGAGAACGGCACCGAGGTCGGCGGTCCCTACATCGACGGCGAGCCGAGGGTCGGTAGAGACCTAGCGTTCTCGTACAGGATCAAGAACCTCAACTCGGGCCACAACTTGCCATCCGGCTCGCTCGGCGCGCAGCCGCAGCTCTGGGTAAACGTCGCCCTCATCGATCCAGACGGCAGGAACGTCTGGGAGTCGGGCTATGTGGACAGCAATGGCGACGTTGCCGATCTGCACAGCCTCGATGTCGCCGCCGGCCGCATCAAGGCCGACCAGCAGCTCGTGAATTTCCAGACCAAGTTCCTGACCACCAACGTCAAGGGCACGGATCGGGAGATGTACCTGCCGGTCAACTTCGATGTCGACCCGCTGCCGCATCTGCGCCCGCCGCAGATCCCGACCAAGGTTCTCAATCATCCGCCGCTGGTGCGCCTGGAAAATCACTCGCTGCCGCCGCTCGGTGAGAGGCTCGCGAAATACCGGGTGCCAGGGAACCTCATCACGAAGGCCGGCAAATACCGCCTCGCCTTCCGCCTGAGAAGCCGTGCTGAGCCGATCTACTTCATGCGCTTTGTCGGTGCCACCAAGGAGATGGAGCGGCGCATGAACGAGCGGATGCTGAGCTTCAAGACCTCCACGGTGCCGCTCGAAGTGAAGCGCTAGCGCCGAGACGCCGAGGGAACTGGATCGGGAACCGCGAGGGACAGCAGAAGCGGATCCTGCCCCTTCCCGCAGATCAGAACACGACATGGGATTATTGTATGACTTGTATTAGCAGCATTCTTTGCCGTGCCGGAACAGCGGCCAGCACTGTTGCGCTGGTCGTCGGTGGCTACCTCGCGATGTCGGGCGCGACGGCGAGCGCCGCGTCTGCTCAAAGCAGCGGCGAGAGCTGGTTCAGCAAGCTGTGGCCCGGCTCGTCGCTGGTCTTCTCATCCGAGCCCAAATCCGAACCGATGTACGTCGGCGCGGCCTCCAAGAAGAAGACGGACGCGGCAGACAGCAAACGCAGCGACAAGGACAGCAAGGACGATCTTTTTCGACCTGATCCACTGTACGAGGCCAAGTACGATCACAAGGCCAACGTCGACATCTACGGTGCCAAGGTCGAAGTCGATCCTCCGCGTCCGCTCGTCGAGATCGGTCGCCAGCAGTACACCTCCGGCATGTACGACCAGAGCAGCACGCTCCTCGGTCAATTGAATCCGCTGCTGCCGGGCCTGTCCGTCTACGGCGACGTCAGGACCGCGGTCGCCTACAACAGAAATGCCGGCAAGGATGTTGCGCAGATCGCGACCCGCGTGAACGTCGACGTCGACTTCAAGATCACTGCCACCGAGCGCATCCACGCCTTCTTCACGCCGCTCCAGAGAGGCACGCAGTTCACGCGCTTTGAATTCGGCGGCGCCGACGGCAATGGCAGGTTCAACGGTGAGGTCGACCTCAGGCCGCAGACGCTGTTCTTCGAAGGCGACCTCGGCTCGCTCTACTCGGGCTTCTCCGGCAAGCAAGCCGGGTTCGACCTGCCCTTCACGTTCGGTCTCTTCCCGCTATTCCTGCAGAACGGCATCTGGGCAAACGACGCAATCCTCGGCGGCGCAGTGAGCATTCCGGCCAAAAACTCGGCAAAGCTGGGACTGCCCAACTTCGACATCACGCTCTTCGCCGGCTTCGACAATGTCGACAATCCCGGCATCCTCGGCGCGAACAAGCGCAACGCCAACATCTATGGCATCACCACCTTCATCGATGCCTTCGGCGGCTATGTCGAAGCAGGCTACGGGCTTCTGGAGGGCGTCAGAGAGCGCGCCGGCCAATACACGAACTTCCTGACCGCGGCTTACACGCGACGCTATGCGCACACCATTTCGAATTCGACGCGTGTCTTTGCAAACTTCGGGAATGGGCCGAACGACGATGGCGTTGCCATCATCTCGGAGAACAGTCTGATCAGCGGCTTGCCGAGCACGCTGGTCCCTTACGCCAACTTCTTCGTCGGCTTCGGCAATCCTCAGCCCCTCGTCGACGGCTTCAACGCCGGCATCCTGAAGAATGTCGGCATCAACTTCGAGACCGACGCGCTGACCGGCTACCCGAAGCTCAACGATACGGCCTCCAATGCCTGGGGCGGCGCGATCGGCCTGCAGTATCTCTTCAACTTCGATCAGCAGCTCGTCTTCGAAGCTGCGATGGTTCAGCCGTTCAGCAACAACGGCACGGGCGTCCAGGAGGCGCAATACGGCCTCGGTGTCCGCTATCAGATCGCACTCAACCACTCCTGGATCTTCCGTACCGACGCGACCTACCACTTCATCGAAGGCAAAGAAGACAACTTCGGCGTCCGCGCCGAGCTCCGAAGGAAATTCTAACCGATAGCGGACGACGGCCCAGGCCCGGAGAAGAGAACGCGAGGTAATATCATGAGCAGATCCGACATACCGGCTGAGCCGTCCATTCTGTCCCGAGTGCGCTCGTCGAGCGTCGCACTCGACCGAAGAACTCGCGGCCGCACCGGGATACTCGGTGTGACTGCCGCCGTCTTTCTGCTCGTCGCATGCCTCGGCGCAGCAACCTCATATTTGAGGAATCTGCCGGAAGCGACCTCGGCCGACGTCCTCGTCGGGGCTGCCCCGCCGGCTGCTCGACGCCGGGCTCGTCCCGGGGGCCGCGCCCCGGACCGCGGAGACCTCGCGCTACCCGGCGGCGCTGACGCGGGACGGGGGCGCGGACTTCCACGTCACGCGCGGGCGGATGCTCGGCGGGTCCTACTTCTACACCGAGCGCTACAAAGAGGCGGTCACGGCCTATGCGAGAGCCGTGGAGCTCGATCCGACTTCCGCTGATCTGAAGCTCGAATACGAAGAGGCCAAGGAGAAGGCCTCCGAAGGCGACGGCGCGAAAACAGCCGCCGCACCTCCGCAAGGCGAGGCCACCGGCAAGGGTGCCGAGGGACCGACCGCCGAGCAGATCAGCGCATATCAGGCGATGCCGCCGCACGAGCGCGAGGTTGCCATTCGATCGATGGTCGATGGTCTTGCGGCGCGCTTGGAAAATTCTCCGCGGGATGTCGAGGGCTGGATGCGCCTCATGCGCTCTCGCGTCGTGCTTGGTGAGAGCGAGATTGCAGCAGCGGCATTCCGCAAGGCACTCAGTATCTTCAAGGACGACGCGTCTGCAGCGAGCAGAATCCGGGCCTCCGCATTCGAGCTCGGCCTGAAGACTGAATGACGGCCCACACGACGATGCTCGCGACACTCTTGGAAGGCTGAGCCCTTCATCCTCCGCCCGGCGATCAGGTTCCTCGGCCGCGCGTCTCACTGACTGTCCTCTCCAGCTTCAAAGCTGGCTAGCAGGCTGAGCACCTCACCAGCAACGTGCCGGCCTGGAGAGACGACGAGCGCCTGCTCTGAATAGAACGCCGCGGGGGCCGGCCGGTGCACCGGTCCCTATCACCCACTACGGCGGTTGAAATCCACCGGTCCACTCGGCACGGCGCCCCGGATCTCGGCAACAGCAATGGGCCGTGCCTGGCACGGCGCGTGCTTCGGTCAACTAACCGAGGCGGGCTCAGACAAAGATTCGAGGAAGATTCCCATGTCGGAAGCCACCGTTGAAGCAACCACGCCAAGCCAAGACCAGATCTACAAGGTCGCGCTGGCGAGTATCATCGGCTCCGTAATCGAACAGTACGATTTCCTGGTTACGGGTGTGATCGCGGCCACCGTCTGGGGTGGACTCTTCTTCAAGCTGTCCACGCTCGCCGCCGCTTCCGCGGCGATCAGCGTCTATGGCATTGGCATCATCATCCGACCGATCGGCGCCTACATTTTCGGCCATATCGCGGATCGGCATGGGCGCAGGGACGCGCTTGTCTACGCGCTCGTCCTGATGGGCATCAGCACGTTGCTGATCGGCCTGACGCCAAGTTTCGACAGCATCGGCATCGCTGCGCCGATTCTGTTGATCGTCTTCCGTCTGGCTCAGGGGATCAGTTTCGGCGCCGAGTTCGGCACGGCCGCAACGTGGGTCGTCGAACAGGCGCCGCATCCCAAGTACCGTGCGGTCTGGGGTGCCTGGGTCGGGCTCGCGATCCCGATCGGACTACTCCTCGGCTTCGGCTCCGTGATCCTCGTCAAATCGCTCATGACGCCAGAGGAGTTTTCCGAATGGGGCTGGCGCCTTCTGTTCGTTGCTGGCTTCCTCGTAACGATCGTCGGCATCATCATTCGCACGCGAACCGAGGACAGCTTCGTCTTCGAGCGGCACAGGGCGCAGCGCTCGGTCCTCGAGCACCCCGCATGGCAGGTGTGGCGCGACATGCCGCTGACGATCCTCCGAACGTCGCTCGTCAACGCCATGTTTGGCGGAGCCTTCTTCCTCTACTTCGTGTTCGGCACGAGCTATATGAAGGCAGTTGGTTTTACCGGCTCGACGCCTGAAACTATCGGTCTGATCGCCGCAGCTTTCATGCTGGTCTTCATGATCATCGGCGCCTTGCTCGCCGACCTCATCAACCGCCGGACGGTCCTGCTCGTCGCCGCTGTCGTGTTTCTGGTTTTCTCGATCCCCTATTTCTACCTCGTCAACACGGGCAGTGTCGTCCTCGCGACCGTCGGGGAGATCATCGGATTCGGCTTCGTCTTCGGTTTCGGCTACGGTGCGATCCCGAGCTTCTACACCGAGAATTTCCCCACGCGCTATCGCGCCTCGGGAGCAAGCGCCGCATATCAAATCGCGCAGGTCTATGGCGGCGGTCTCATCCCGATCCTCGCCGGACTTTTGCTCAACGCGTACGGCGTCCGCGAGGCTTACCTCTATATCGGTGGACTTGTCATGATCTACGCGGTGCTTGCGATCCTGGCCATTCTCGCGACGCCGGAGACCAAAGACGTCGATCTGGAAGGCTGACACGACGGCCATCCGACCAAGCGTGCAGGCGACAAGGGGACGTCAGCGCCGCGATCATCTAACCCTCGAGCGGATCACCAGGGACGCCGCCGCGATAACTGAAAAGCCTGTGACGACGGCATCACCAGGCGTGGGAGTGCCGAATGTTATGGTCCCTCTCCCGGTTCCGTCCTCAATTCTTGTCCTTCCACGCGCGGATCGACTTGAGGGCAAGCTGGATGTGACTTTCGGCGTCTGAGGCCGTCAGGACAGAGTGGATCCTACTGTCCGGCGCGATCACGTATGATGTACGGCTCGCCATGATACGAGAAGTTGTCCCTCGCGCTGCATCATAGGCACGCACGACGCTCCCGTCCGTATCGGCACCGACCGGAAACTTGTCGCGACATTCTAGTCTCGAGAATTCGCGCTGAGTGTCCAACGTATCTGTCGAGATGCCGATCACCGAGGCCCCCAGCGTCTCGAATTCTTCCATGGCCTCCGCAAAAAGGCGCGCTTCCTCGGTGCAGACGGATGTGAAGCTCTTCGGATAGAAGTACACGACAACCGGCCCCTTGGTCAGGGATGCCGCTAGATCGAATACAATGTCCTTGCCTCCGAGCGCGGCAGGGATTGAGAACGCTGGCGCGGGCGATCCGACGTTCAACTCGGCTCTGGCACCGATCGACAAAAGCGTCAGGAGACAAATCAGAAGGGCGTGCGAGAGGACTTTCATGCAGCTCTCCTCGGCTTCGAGCTTGCGGTCTCGTCTCGCCAACCTAGTGCAGGAGCCTCGACAGCGCTATGGCAAGTCTGACAATTGGCTTTCCGGACTGAGGTTCCGCGCCGACAATGTAGGCTGTCACATTTGACGCGCCAACCAGGCCTGGATGCGTTGTGGGCTCTCGGGGCTTGTGACCAGCCGGAAATGGTTGATCGACGGGATGATTTCGACACGCGCCTGCTGAAGGCTTGCGAAGATCTCAGTGTATCCCTCCGAGCGAAATATCGCATCCTGCTCGGCCCCCAGCACCAGGACAGGGCAGACAATACGCAGGATATCCGCTTTCCAGTCCGGTCGGGGCGTTACCGACGCAAAGAGCCGCCAGCTATACAGCGGCGTCTCGGTTCCATCTCTGGCGGACCGCGGAATCTCGAAGCGCAAGACGGGAAGGCCATCAAAGGCGTGAATGCCGAGCCGCTGCAGCATGTCGATCCCGGCAAAGCGAGGCACGAACGGGGTTGCCCAGCCGCCTGAGTCCGCCCGAGCAGCCGGCGAGCTGCGATGGATGTAGGGAGCCAGAAGCAGAAGCGCATCCGGTCTTGGCTGTCGGTCTCCGGAAGCGTAGCGGATGGCCAATCCGCCCCCGATCGAATGGCCGCCAACCAAAAAGCGCTTGAAGGGCTTGCTTGCCCTCAGCGCCGAGGCGAGGTCAGCGATGTCGTCTTCCTGCTGGACGACCGTGTCGACATCACCACGCCTTCCCGGCGCCGCTCCGTGACCGCGCATATCCGGGGTGACAACAGTCACTCCCGTCAACTCCGCGATCGAGCGAGCAAACCGGGCTAGATACTGGGCGTCGCTTCCAGAACCGTGGAGAAAGACCAACACATCAGGGCCGCTACCCAAGTAGCGTCGATAAAGGCGCTTGGCGCCATCGCGTGCGACGAAGAATTCCGGCGCGGCAGGTTGGCCGAGATCCCCGCTCCGCACCAGGTCGGTGAGCTCTCCCGTCGCCTGTGTCGTCACTTCCTTCTCGGCAGGTGGCGGCCACGCCACGAGAGCAAGTGCCAGACCGACATAGACTGCAAAGGCGATGGCTACGAATATGAGCGAGCGTCTGATCATCGCGCCCCACTATCGCCAATTGTGCGTCGCCCGCATGACGGCAGCTCTCAAGAGAAGCGGTCCCAGGCCGCCTGCCGCGAGATCCCGAGTGCCCTTCCAATGGCATCCCAACTGACGGTCCGTTTGCGCAACTCCTCGATCTTGGCCTGCAGCC
>Ga0066256_1004955_pt1 | contig 11397 bp, 10 predicted proteins | sample ThiBio_1000_biof_FD_87107 | JGI IMG/M metagenome (GOLD analysis project Ga0066256, IMG submission 87107) | Wastewater bioreactor microbial communities from Cape Town, South Africa - Thiocy_expt_1000_biof (version 2) | ecosystem: Engineered > Bioreactor > Thiocyanate-remediating >... | reverse complement strand
GGAAGTCAACGCCGTGGGCAATCACGAGTTCGACCGCGGACGGCAGGAACTGCTGCGGATGCAGCGCGGGGGATGCGAGCGCCACACCGCGCGCGAACCATGCCAGGTGGAGCGCTTCACCGGGGCAGACTTCCGCTTCCTGTCCGCCAGCACCTTCACCGAAGACGGCTCCACCCTGTTTCCCGGGACCGGGATCAAGAGCTTCGGCAGCGGCGCGGACGCGGTGGCGGTGGGCTTCATCGGGCTAACCTTGAAGGACACGCCCCGCCTGATCTCCCCCGGCGGCATCGAAGGCCTGGAATTCGGGGACGAGGCCGATGCGATTAACGCCGCCGTGCCGCAGTTGAAGGCGCAAGGCGCGGATGCCGTCGTGGTGCTGATCCATCAGGGCGGAAAGACCTCCGGCGATCCCGATCCGAACGGCTGCAACGCGCTTTCGGGAGAGATCCTGCCGATCCTCACCCGGCTCGATCCACGGGTGGACGTGGTGGTCTCCGGCCACACCCATTGGGCCTATGTCTGCGACTACGGCACGATCGACCCGGCCCGCCCGATCCTGCTGACCAGCGCAGGCGTCTATGGCGAACTGGTCACCGACATAACCCTCACCATCGATCCGCGAACGGACCGGGTGACCGGAAAGCGGGCCCACAACGTCATCGTCCAGTCCCCCGGCTACAGCTCCGGACGAGGCGAAGCGCCCAACACCGATCTCTATCCGCGTTTCGCCCCACGGCAGGACGTGGCGGATTATATCGCCCGCTACACCGAGGCAGCGAAAGCCTTCGCCGGCCGGCCCGTCGGCCGTATCTCCGGCCCGGCGGCGCGGCCCGAGAGCGCCGGCGCCAACAGCGGCGGCCCGCTGGGCAACCTGATCGCGGATTCGCAGCTTGCCGCCACTCGCGACGCCGGCGCGCAAATCGCCTTCATGAACCCCTTCGGCATCCGGGCACCGCTCGATCCCGCGCCGGACGGCACGCTGACCTTCGGCGACATCTACCGCACCCAGCCCTTCGGCAACACGCTGCTCACCCAGACGATGACCGGAGCGGAGATCAAGGCCGCGCTGGAGCGGGGGCTCGACGGGGGCGGGCGGGAGCACCGGCTCGCCCCCGCGCGGGGCCTGGTCTCCCGGTAGCACGGCTCGCGCCCCTCGGGAATCCGCGCGGCCGGGATCGAACTTGACGGCAAGCCGTTCGATGCAGCGGTCGACTATCGCGTCCCCGTGAATATTTTCCTGGCCGGCGGAGGCGACGGCTTTTCCCCCTCCCCCCGCCAGCGCGATGCGATGACCGGCCCCGGCGACATCGATGCCTTCGAAGCCTGGCTCAAAGGCGCCACTCCGCGCGCGGTTCCGCAGGAGGAGCGCACCGTGGATGCGGCAGCCCAGCAACACTCGCTCAGCCTGAGCGGGTTTAGGGCGTTGCGAAACCCGCCCCTCCCGGCCAGCTCGGCCCAGCGAGCCCCATTACCTTGAACAATTCACCCATCTGCTCCGGCACAACCAGCCGCTCCAGCGCCGTGCGCACGGCCTCGGCCTGAGCCGGCGCCGCAGCGACCAGCGCCTGCGCGCGCGCTTCTATCCCCAGCGCCTGCAGGAAGGCACCTTGCGGCACGGTGCCCAGCCAGCGCGCGCCGGCTTCGCCTGCAACCCCGACCAGCATGGCGAAATCGACGTGGGCGGTGAGGTCCGCCTCGCCGGGATCGGCGAAGGGATCGACCTTGCGATGGGCGCGCACGGCCTGGAGGGTGGAGCCGGTGCGCGGTGCGGTGTGGCCGTAATCGACGAACAGCGCCGCGCCGCCCTGCCGGGCAAGGCGCCCGGCGACTTCGCGCATGACGGCGGCGGCCGCCGGACAGGTTTCGAGGATCGTGCCCTCTTCCGCCTCGCGCCGGGCTGCGGGAACCGCTGCGTCCATCGGCCGGTCACCCGCGACGCAGACGAAGCGGCCTTCCTGCACGGAGACCATCCTTTCGCGCCAGCCCTGCACCGTCTTCACCAGCTGGCGCACCGGCAGCGCATCGAGGAACTCGTTCGCCACCAGCAGGATCGCGCCGTCTTCGGGCAGAGTCGAAAGATCGTGATGCCATTCGGCCTGCGGCACGGTGGCGAGCTGGACATGGCGCAAGGCGGCGGAGCCTTCGACGAAATGCACCGGCGGCGTGAGACCGGCCCGCCCCATCGCCCGCAGCGCATCGCACGCCAGCGTGCCGCGCCCCGGCCCCAGCTCGACATAGGCAACGCGCTCTCCGGCGCCCGCCCGCAGCGCCAGATCGGCGAACCACATGCCGATGAGTTCGCCGAACATCTGGCTGATCTCAGGCGCGGTGATGAAATCGCCGGCCTGTCCGAGCGGATCGCGTGAGGCGTAATAGGCCGTGTTGGCCGCGGCCATGAAGTCATGCAGCGTCTGGATGTTCGCGCTCCCCGCCGCCTCAGGCGACGCTGTCGGCACCGGCGATCGGCTCGACGCGGGTACGGCGGCCCTTGGCGGTGACAACCAGATAGAGGCCGAGCACGAGCATGGGGATGGTCAGCCACTGGCCCATGTGCAGGCCGGTGCGCTGCGCGAACTCCATGAGCTGCTCGTCCGCCTCGCGATAATATTCCACGAAGAAGCGAGCGGCGCCGTAGCTGAGCGCGGCGAGGCCGAACAGCTTGCCGGGCTCGTAGCGCGCCCTGGTCTTCCAGAAGAAGAAGGCGAGGATGGCGAACATGACCGGCCCTTCCAGCAGCGCCTCGTAGAGCTGGCTCGGATGGCGCGGCAGGTCGCCCGGCGCATTGGGGAAGACGATGCCCCAGGGCACGTCCGTCACCTTGCCCCAAAGCTCGCCGTTCACGAAATTGGCGAGGCGGCCGAAGAACAGGCCGAAAGGAACGACGCAGGCGATATAGTCGCACATGCGCAGGAAGGAGAGCTTCTCGCGCCGCGCCATCAGCCAGATGGCGATAACGACGCCGATCGTGCCGCCATGGAGCGACATGCCGCCTTCCCACAGCTTGAAGATATCAAGCGGCCGCAGGAAGATGTCCGGCTGATAGAAGAGGATATAGCCCAGGCGCCCGCCCAGGATGATGCCGAGCGTCGCATGGAAGATGAAGTCATCGGCATGGCGCCGCGCCATCGGCGAGCCCGGCTGGCGGATCAGCACGGTCAGATACCAGTAGCCGGTCAGGATGCCGGCCAGATAGGCGAGGCTGTACCATTTGATGTCGAAGAAGCCGAGTGAGATGGCGACCGGATTGAGCCCGAGATCCTCGAAACGGATGGGGGCGGCGGCCGCGAGCAGATCGAGCGTCAAGGAAATGTCCTCTGCGGTTTGCCGCTGCATAGTTCAAGACGCCGGGCAGACCAAGCGCGGAAGCGCCGCGCTACATCGTTTGGTCTGGCCCGATGCGCGGTGGGCCATGGGCTGTGCTCTCTGGATGGAAACAAGCTGTGCTCCGGCTTGCGCCGGTCAGGGCAAGGTCTTCGTTCCTCGCGCCGCGCGGATCCGCCCCTCCGCCATGTTCGCCAACTGGCGCTTGAGCACCTCGGGGGATGGCGCGACGAGGAAGCCGAAGCTGACATTGCCCTCCCGCGTCTCCACGACATGGTGCAGACGGTGCGCCTGGACGATCCGCTTCATATAGGCCGAGCGCGGGACATAATGGTGGGCGAGGCGCCGGTGCACGATGATGTCGTGGAAGCCGAGATAAATGGCGCCATAAGCAGCGATTCCCGCGCCGGCCGCTGTCGCCCAGTCTCCCCAGCCCCATTGAACGCCGCCGAGCAGCAGCAGGATGGAGGGCGCCGCGAAGATCACGAAATAGAGGTCGTTCAGCTCCCACATCCCGGTGCGAGGCCGGTGATGGCTGGCATGGAGGAACCAGCCCGGGCCGTGCATCACCCAGCGGTGCATGACATAGGCGAAACCTTCCATCAGCGCGACGGTGAGGATGAACAGGGCAAGGAGCGCCGGGGTGGCCATGGCCGCGCTATAGGCCCGGCGGGGCGCGCTGTGAAGCGAGCGCGGCGCATGCTTGTCACACGGGTGAGGTGCGCCAGAGCGTTTTCAAGTCAGGTCGCCTCACCTGACGGCTCGGAAAACGCGGAAATCAAATGAGAGCATTGGTCTGCTTCAATCCAGGCGGACCATGCACTAGCATATCAACATGACCTTCTCGACGACTCTGCGCCGCTGCGCCTTGCCGCTGATCCTCCTTGCCGGGGCCGGATCGTTCGTCTCGCCGGCCGGCGCCGCGCCATCCGAACGGGAGATCCAGGCCCGGATCGATGCCGAACTGGCCGCTCAGGCCAAAGCGGACGCGGAAGCGAGGGCAGAGGCCGCCGAGGCGCAGCGGCAGGCGGCGGCGGCGGAGGCAGCGGCCGAGCCGCCCGCGCAGCCCGAGCAGCATTACGAGACCGTCCCGGTGGTGGTCACGACCAGCCTCGGCGCCTTCACGCTGGCGATCGAGGTGGAGCGCGCGCCGGTCACGTCCGCCAATTTCCTCGCTTATGTCGACCAGAAGCGATTCGACGGCACGGCCTTCTACCGCTCGTTCAAATGGGACGATGGCACGCCGGGCGGCTTCATCCAGGGCGGTACCCAGAACGATCCCAAGCGGATACTCAAGCCCGTGCCGCACGAGCCGACCAGCACGACGGGGCTCAGCCATGTGAACGGCGTCATCTCGATGGCGCAGGCGGCTCCGGGGACGGCGACGGGCGACTTCTTCATCATCGTCGGCGACATGAAAGGCTTTGACGCCGACGCGAGCCAGCCGGGTTTCGCCGCCTTTGGGCGGGTGATTTCCGGCATGGACGTGGTGCGCGCCATCGCCGATTCGCCGCGCAGCGCCACCAGGGGCGATGGCGTCATGAAGGGGCAGATGCTGGAGCCGATGATCCGGATCCTGACCGTCCGTCGGAAGCCTGCGGCTTAAGGCGGGCTAGCCCATGGGGTGAGAGGGGCGAGAGGGTAGGCCCGGCTCAACCATCCCGTCATTCCGGGACGAAAATGGGCTGCGACAAGATGTCGCAGCCCATTCCTGGCGCGTCGCTCGTCCCACGCGGGTCAGCGCCCCCCCGGGATCGGTTTCGCTTTTGCTTAGAAGGCTGCCGTCAGCGAGAAGACCACCGCAGCGTCGCTGCCCTTGATCTGGCCCGGCTCGTCGGTGTCGACATAAGAGACGCCGAAGGTGATGTTCTTGTAGGTCGCGGTGCCGCCGAGCGACCAGTCCCACACCTTGCCGTCCGTGCCGCCGGGGAAGGCGTCGCTGCTGGCATAGCCGAGATGGCCGTTGACGCCGAACGGCGTGCCGGGGATCGCCATCGAAGGCTCGGCATGCAGGTAGATCGCGTCCGTCGACTTGCCGTCCTTGAACGAGGTGAGCGCATCCTGCGACCAGGCGTAGTTGGCGCCGACCTTGAGCGTCGCGGGGCCGATCGCGGCGATGACGTTCACATAGGGCTCGAAGAAATCGGTGTTGATGTCGCCGGTGACCGACTTGTGCTTCGGATAGAGGTAATAGAGCAGGCCGACGTCGACCGTCACGCCCTCGGCGACCGCTTTCGACCAGCCGGCGAAGATGTCGATCTCGGAGCTCAGATTGCTGTTGGCGAAATTGATGCTCGAACCCCAGGTGCCGACATAAAGGCCGCTCTCATGCGTGGCCGTGATGCCGCCCTGCACGGCCGCATCCTGCTGGGTCTGCGAAAAGCCGCGGAAGCGATAGTCGGACACGAGGGCGACCGAGCCGGTGATGGTGATCGGGCTGGCTGCTTCCTCGTCCTGCGCGAAAGCGGGCGCAGCCGAAGCGAGCAGAGCGAGGGCCGAGAGGCCCAGAATGGACTTACGCATGGGATTCCCCTTACCGAGATAAAAATGCGATCGTCCCTACCTGCGGCTACCGGAGATCACTTCCTTTGGGTCGCGGGGCGACCTGAGCGACTTTTCCGGAAAGCCACGGATTAAATGCCCGCCCGTTGTGCGGCGCACAAGTCCAAATCGTTTCCAATTTATTGCAGAACATTGCTCTGTTGCCGGTTTGCAACGACACGGCACCGCCCATCTTGCGAGAGGACGGTGTGCGACCAGTTGCCGAATCGACCGAAAAACCGGGAAAAAACGAGGGCGCGTGAGACACGAAAGCCGGCCCGCATGGTCCGGTCCCGTGTCTCACGCGCCTGGAAAATTCGCCGCGCCAGACAAGCTCTATTGCCGCTACGGCTTAGCCACTCTGCGCATTGCGCCAGTGCACAAAGGCCTGATCCATGTCGGCGATCAGGTCTTCGACATCCTCCAGACCCACATTGATGCGCACCAGCGGGCCGCGCGCCTCATCCCAGCGCCGGGCGCTGCGCAGGCTGGCCGGGTCGACCGGCAGGGCGAGGCTCTCATAACCGCCCCAGCTATAGCCGATGCCGAACAGTTCCAGCGCATCGATGAAGGCAGTGCGCGCAGCGTCTCAGCCGCCTGCCAGCTCAAAGGAGAAGAGGCCCGCGGCGCCATGGAAATCGCGCGCCCAGACGTCATGGCCGGGGCAGGCGGGCAAGGCGGGGTGCAATACGCTGGCCACTTCCGGCCGCGCATCCAGCCAGCGCGCCAGCGCGAGCGCGCTCGCGCCCTGCTCCTTGAGGCGCACGCGCATCGTCCGCAGGCCGCGCAGCGCCAGCCAGCAATCGTCCGGGCTCGCCATCTGGCCCAGCATCAGCGCGCGTGCCTGCACCTTGGGCCAGAGCGCGGCATTGGCCGTGACCGAACCCAGCATCACATCGCTGTGGCCCACGATATATTTGGTGCAGGCGAGGATCGAAATGTCCACGCCATAGCCCAGGGCCGGCAGCAGCAGCGGCGTCGCCCAGGTATTGTCGAGCAGGGTGATGAGCCCGCGGTCCTTCGCCACCGCGACGATGGCCGGCACGTCCTGCACCTCAAAGGTGAGGCTGCCGGGGCTTTCCAGAAAAATGGCGCGCGTCTTTTCGCCGATGAGGTCGGCGATGCCGGCACCGATCAGCGGATCGTAATAGCGCGTCATGACGCCAATTTCGCGCAGCAGCCCGTCGCAGATCGAGCGGGTGGGGCCATAGACGCTGTCGACCATCAACAGCTCGTCGCCCGGCTTCAGCACCGCCAGCAGCGCGCTCGCAATGGCGGCCACGCCCGAGGGGAACAGCATGGTCCCCGCCGCCTCGGGCTCCATCTGGGTGATCGCATCGGCGAGTGCCCAGCCCGTGGGCGCGCCGCGCCGCCCATAATAGAGACGCTGCTCGGTATGGAAGTTGGCGCTGCGCAGGTGGGCGACGTCCTCATAGAGAACCGTCGATGCGCGCCACACCGGCGGGTTGACGATGGTGCCCGGATCGCCGGGCATACCGGTCCACTCGCGCCGCCGCCCTGCGTGAACCAGACGCGTTCCTTGCTTGAGCTTGCCGCCCTCGCCCTGATCGCCGCTCATGCCGCGCCCGTCGCCTTGGGCAGGGCGGGATCGGCGCCCCACTCGGACCAGCTCCCGTCATAGATGGCGACGTCCCCCTTGCCGAGCAGCGCCGCGCCGAACAGCAGATTGCAGGCCGTGACGCCGCTGCCGCAGGTCATGATGAGCGGGCGATCGAGATCGACACCAGCGGATTCGAAGGCGGCCCGCATCGCATCGCCCTGCTTCCAGCGGCCGTCCGCATCCAGCAACTGGCCGGTTGGCAGATTGACCGAGCCGGGAATATGGCCCGCCGCCATGCCGGGGCGCGGCTCCGGATCTTCGCCGGCGAAGCGGCTGGCGCCGCGCGCATCGACGACTTGCGCGGCGCAACTCTCGATATTCGCAAGCATCTGCGCCTTGTCGCGCACCTGCGCCTCGTCCTTCGCTGCGGCGAAATGGCCGCCGGGCACGGGCGCGCTCTCGCCGCTCTCGGTGGGCAGCCCCTCGGCAATCCAGCGGGCGAGGCCGCCATCCAGAATGGCCACGGACCGGGCGCCAAACAGGCGCATCAGCCACCAGGCGCGGCCGGAGCTGGCCAGCGGGCTGTTATCGTAAATCACGATCCGGTCACTGTCGCTCACGCCCAGTTGCGCCATGCGGGCTGCAAACTGCGCGTTGCTCGGCACCATGGCGGGGCGCGGATCGTCCGGGTCGTTGAGACTGTTCAGATCGAGATAGAGTGCGCCGGGAATATGCGCGGCGCGGAACTCCGCCTCCGGGTCACGCGGGGTGCCGGGGAGGAAGCTGGTCGCATCAAGGATGCGCAGGTCGGCCGCGCCCAGTTCGGCAGCGAGCCATTGGGGGGAAACTAGCAGGTCCATGGCCCCGTCTCGTCGGCTCTTTCGCAGGCCAGCGCAAGGGGGTTCGCGCGCGGGCGGAATCATATTAAGGCGCGACCATGACATTGAAGCATCTCGGCCAGACCAGCGCTCTCCCGGCCAGCCCGGAGGAAGCGGTGCTCGACTATGTGCCCAATCCCCGGCCGGGCACGCCCTATCTCGTGCGCTTCTCCGCGCCCGAATTCACCTCGCTCTGCCCGATCACCGGCCAGCCCGACTTTGCGCATCTGGTCATCGACTATGTGCCGGACGAGACGATCGTCGAATCCAAGTCGCTCAAGCTGTTTCTCGGCAGCTTCCGCAATCACGGCGCATTCCATGAGGACTGCACTGTGGGGATCGGCGAGCGGCTGTTCGCGGAGATGAAGCCCCGCTGGCTGCGCATCGGCGGCTATTGGTATCCGCGCGGCGGCATCCCGATCGACGTTTTCTGGCAATCCGGGCCGCCGGTCGAGGGCGTGTGGGTGCCGGATCAGGGCGTTCAGGGCTACCGCGGGCGGGGCTGACGCCCCGCCTTTCACGCGGCCTCCCTATTTGAACAGGCCGCCGAGCACCCCGCGCACCAGGCTGCCGATGATGCCGCCGCCGCTGCTGCGCCGGCTCGATCCGCCGAGCACGGCCTTGCCGATCTCGTTCGCCACCTGACGGCCGACCGAGGAGGCGGCCGAGCGGGTCGCGGACTGGATGGCGCGGTCGAAATTGCTGGGCTTGGCCGCCTCGCGCGCGGCGGCGGCTTCGGCGCGGGCCTGTTCCTTCAATTGCTGCTCGCGCTGCTTCGCCTCGACCTTCGCCTGAGCGGCGGCTGCCTTGTCGGCCTCGGCCTGCGCCTTTGCGGCGGTGGCTGCCGCTGCGGCTGCGGCGCCGCGAGCGGCGAGGATTTCCTCGGCCGATTCGCGGTCGATCTCCTCGTCATATCGGCCCGCGCAGGGCGAGATGGACTGGATGATCGCGCGCTCCTTGGGTTCGAGCGGCCCCAGGCGCGAGCGCGGCGGCGCGATGAGGGTGCGTTGGACGATCGAGGGCGAGCCGTCCTCCTGCAGCAGCGAGACGAGCGCCTCGCCGACCTTGAGTTCGGTGATCGCGCTCTCCACGTCGATCTGCGGATTGGCGCGGAAGGTCTCGGCGGCGGACTTGACCGCCTTCTGATCGCGCGGGGTGAAGGCGCGCAGGGCGTGCTGCACGCGATTGCCGAGCTGCCCGGCGATTTCCTCGGGAATGTCGATCGGGTTCTGCGTGACGAAATAGACGCCGACGCCCTTGGAGCGGATCAGCCGCACGACCTGCTCGATCTTGTCGACCAGCGCTTTGGGCGCATCGTCGAACAGCAGATGCGCTTCGTCAAAGAAGAAGACGAGCACGGGCTTGTCCGGATCGCCGATTTCCGGGAGCGTCTCGAACAGCTCGGACAGGAGCCAGAGCAGGAAGGTGGCGTAGAGCTTGGGGCTCTGCATCAGCTTGTCGGCGGCGAGGATGGTGATGTAGCCGCGGCCCTTGTCATCCGTCTGGATGAAGTCATGAATGTCGAGCGCGGGCTCGCCGAAGAAGCGACCGCCGCCCTGGCTGTCCAGCTGGAGGAGCTGGCGCTGGATGGCGCCGACGCTCGCCTTGGTGACGTTTCCGTACTTGGCGGTCAGCGCGTCGGCATTTTCGGCGCAATAGGCCAGCATTGACTGGAGATCATCGAGATTGAGGAGCAGCAAGCCCTCCTCGTCGGCATAGCGGAAGGCGATGGAGAGCACGCCTTCCTGCACCTCGTTCAGGTCCATGAGGCGGGCGAGCAGGAGGGGGCCCATCTCGGAGATGGTGGTGCGAACCGGGTGGCCCTGTTCGCCGTAGAGATCCCAGAAGATCGCCGGATTATCGGCGAAGGCATAGTCGGCGAGGCCGATCTCCTGCGCGCGAGCGATGAGCTTGTCAGCATTCTTCGCGGTCGGCGAGCCGGCCATGGCGATGCCGGAGAGATCGCCTTTCACGTCCGCGAGGAAGACGGGCACGCCATGGGCCGAAAAGCTCTCGGCGATGCCCTGCAGGGTCACGGTCTTGCCGGTGCCGGTCGCGCCGGCGATGAGGCCATGGCGGTTGGCGCGGCGCAGGACGAGCTTCTGGGGCTCGCCGCCCCCCAGGCCGATGAAGATGCTGGTCTCGTCCGCCATATGGCTCTCCTTCAGAAGACTGCGTCGACAGCAGAGATACCAGCTTCGGCGCGGATGACGAGGGGAGAAGCGCGGATGCTCCGCGCAACAAAAAGGGGCGCGGTTGCCCGCACCCCTCTTTGTCGAATGGCGACGCCGCGCTTACTTGTCGCGCAGGCGCACGGCCAGGAAGATGGGCGGCGAACCCCGGCGCAGGACCTGGAGCAGCACCGCGTTGCGGCCTGACGCCTTGGCGGCCTGCGCGGCCTTGGCGAGATCGGCCTCGTTGGTGACCGGCATCCCGTTGGCCATCATGATCACGTCGCCGCGACGAAGGCCCTTGGCGCCGGCATCGGTCGAGGGATCGACCCCCGCGATCACGACGCCCTTGGTGTCGGTCGACAGACCGAGCTGGCGCGCGATGTTGGGCGTGAGCACCTGCACCGCGAGGCCGAGCATCTGCTGCGAGACCTGCTTGCTGTCCTGCGGCTGCTGATCGTCGCCCTGCGAGAAGTCGTCGTCACCCTGCGGCGCGAAATTGGACAGCTTGTCCTCCGCGGGGCGCTCGGCGATGGTCGGGCGCACCGTCATCCGCTTGCCGTTGCGGATGAGCTCGACCGGCACGGTCGAGTTCACCGGCAGGCCGCCGACGATGTAGGACAAGGTGAGATCGGGCGTCACCTCCTGATTGTTCACGCGCACGATGACGTCGCCCGCCTTGATGCCGGCCTTCTCCGCCGCGCCGCCGGGCTCGACGCCCTGCACGAACTCGCCGCGATTCTTGGGCAGGCCCAGCGAATCGGCGACATCCTCGGAGAGCGGACTGATCTGGATGCCCAGATAGCCGCGCTTGACGCTCTGGCCCTTGCGCAGCGTCTCGATCACCGGGATCGCTTCCTCGGAAGGAATGGCGAAGCCGATGCCGACATTGCCGCCGGTGGGCGAGAGAATCTGCGAGTTGATG
>Ga0066256_1004041_pt1 | contig 11398 bp, 8 predicted proteins | sample ThiBio_1000_biof_FD_87107 | JGI IMG/M metagenome (GOLD analysis project Ga0066256, IMG submission 87107) | Wastewater bioreactor microbial communities from Cape Town, South Africa - Thiocy_expt_1000_biof (version 2) | ecosystem: Engineered > Bioreactor > Thiocyanate-remediating >... | reverse complement strand
CAGTGAGCCATAGCTTTGATGTGAAGGCTGTAGTCTTCGCATTAGTAGGAGTTTTTTTTTTTTCAAGCAGAAGACGGCATACGAGATCGTGATGTGACTGGAGTTCCAGACGTGTGCTCTTCCGATCTCGACCAGTCCTCCCCAGCCCAGCGCCTCGCGCCAGCGCCGCTCCCACAGGGCGAAGGCGAGGCAGAGCAGGACGAAGGGCAGGGCCAGCTCGCGGATCGCCAGGGCGGCTCCGGCGGCGGCCAGGGCCCAGGGCCAGGCTCGCCGCCAGCCGACCCGCAGGGCCAGCGCGAGGCCGAGGAACAGGCCGGCCCAGCGCTCGTGGAGGATCATCGGATCGCCGGTGAGCATCGCCCCGCTGGAGGCGACCAGCGCGGCCGCCGCGAGCCGCTCGGGCCAGGAGGCCTTGCCGCGCAGGGCGAGCAGCCAGGCGAGCGTCGTCGCGGCCAGCACGGCGAAGGCGAAAAGGCGCAGCGCAGCCCAGCCGAAGGTCGCCGCGGCCAGTGTCAGCGTCGGCAGGCGGACGGTGATCCCCGGCTTCAGCGGATAGCGATGGTTGCGCTGGAGCCGGGCCGCGGCCTCGTAATAGGGGGCGCCGGCCGCGACCTGGGCGGTGATCTCGCGGTAGAGCTGCTTGTCGGTATAGCGCGCCTGGGCGGGCAGGGGGCGCGCTTCGGCGCGGGCCGCGCAGCCGGCGAGCCCCAATATGGCGGCGATCAGGATCGCGAGGAGGGCAGTGCGCGCCGACATCCGGCGCTTGTGCCAGCCGGCAGCGCCCGCGCAAAGGGCGGGGCCGGACTTATCCCGGCCCCGCCCGCTCGGTTCCTGTCAACTCGGCTTTACCAGCGGCGACCGTAATAGCCGCGGTGATCGTAGCGGTAGCCGTTGCGATAGTAGCGGTCGTCCCAGCGCGCTTCCCGGCGGGCCCGGGCGATCTCGCGCTGGCACTCGCGGCGCTCGCGCTGATATTCCCAGCGGTTGCGGGCGTGGCGCAGCTCGCGCTGGCACTCGCGGATCTCGTGGCGCACCTGGGGGCTGCGCGCGCCGTAGCCGTAGGGCTGGGCCGAGGCCGCGGTGGCACTCGCGGCCAGCGGGATGGCGATGGCGGCACTCATCAGTAGCTTAAGCATGGCGTCTCTCCGTGTCGTTTGGACGCGCAGACGACTGGCACCGCGCAACTGAACCTCGGCGGAGCGGGCGGTTCATCTTCGGTCCAAGTGCCTGCGAAGCCGACGAAACGGCTTCAGGGCGAGATCAGTGCACGTTGGAGAGGTCGGTCGGGCCTTTGGTCCGCGGCGCGATCCAGACCACGGCGGCGGCGACGAACAGGACGATCGCGGTCACGAAGAAGGTATAGTCGACCGCCAGGGTGGTCGCCTCCTGGCCGACCAGGTTGCCGATCACCTGGCGCGCCTGTTCCAGGCCGAAGCCCGAGCCTTGCAGCTTCGTCATGGTCTCGCCCGGATCGAGCACGCCGACGAGGTCGTTCTGCGCGGTGCGCTGGGCGTCGCCCCAGATGGTCAGGGCCAGGGCGGTCGAGACGGCGATCGCCATCGTCCGCAGGAAGTTCTGGAGGCCGGCGCCCGAGGCGGTCTCGTCCGGCCGCAACCCGTTGAGCGACAGCGCGGTCAGCGGCACGATGAAGAAGGGCATGGCAAACCCTTGCGCGAGCTGCGGGATCGCCATGGTCCAGAAATCGATGCCGCTGGTCCAGGTGGTCCGCACCAGGGTCATCAGGCCGAGCCAGACGACCGAGGAGGAGATCAACAGGCGCGGGTCGACCTTGGTCATCAGCTTGGCCGCGATGGGTGCCGTGGTGATCGCGGTCATCGCGGTCATCGCCGTCACCAGGCCGGCGTCGGTCGCGGTATAGCCGAGCGAGGTCTGGAGCCATTGCGGGATGACCACGATCGAGGCGAAATAGGCCCCGAAGCTCAGCGCCAGGGTGAACACGCCCGAGGTGAAGCCGCGATAGCGGAATATCCGCAGGTCGACCGCCGGGTGCTCCTCGGTCAGCTCCCAGATCACGAAGACCAGGAAGCCGATGAAGGCCATGATCGCCAGGGCGACGATCAGCGGGCTGCCGAACCAGTCGCGGTCGCGCCCGAGGTCGAGCAGGAGCTGGAGGCAGCCGATCCAGAAGACGAGCAGCATCACGCCGATCCCGTCGATCGGCACGATCCGTGTCGGCGTCTCGGCCGGGCGCAGCAGGAACCAGGCGGCGGCGGTGCAGGCCGCGGCGACCGGCGTGTGGGCGAGGAAGACGCAGTCCCCGGACTGGTTGTCGCGCCCCCCCCCGCCGATGATCGGACCCATCGCCGGGCCGAGCAGGGTGGTCATCGCCCAGATGCCGGCGGCCGCGCCGCGCTTCTCCGGCGGGAACACGCGGATCATCAGGGTCTGCGACATCGGCATCAGCGGCGCGCCGCACAGGCCCTGGCCGATCCGGCAGGCGACCAGCATCCCCAGCGTCACGCTCATCCCGCAGAGCAGCGAGAACAGGCCGAACCCGGCCATGGCGAAGATGAACAGCTTGACCACGCCGACCCGCTGGGAAAGCCAGCCGGTCAGCGGCACGCAGACCGCCTCGGCCACGGCGTAGGAAGTGATGATCCAGGTGCCCTGGTCGAGCGAGATGCCGAGGTTGCCGGAGATGTGCGGGATCGAGACGTTGGCGATCGTCAGGTCGAGCACGACCATGAAGTTGCTCAGCGCCAGCACCATGCCGGCGAGGAACTGCCGGCGGGTGCTGAACACGGGTTCGGGGGCAGGAGGCGCGCTGCTCACCGGATCGAGCTCCCGCTCATCGGCCCGAGATGTCGATCTCGACTTCCATCGACAGCCCGACCCGCAGCGGATGGGCCGCGACCTCCTTGGGATCGAGTTCGATCCGCACCGGTAGGCGCTGGACCACCTTGATCCAGTTGCCGGTGGCGTTCTGGGCGGGGATCAGCGCCTGCGAGGCGCCGGTGCCGCCGGAGATGCCCGCGACGCGGCCGTGATAGACCACGCTGCCGCCGTAGATGTCGGCCTTGACCTCGGCCGGCATCCCGACGCGGACGTCGCGGAGCTGCTTCTCCTTGAAGTTCGCCTCGACATAGACCTGGTTCACCGGGACGATCGTCATGATCGGGGTGCCCTGGGCCACGCGCTGGCCGAGCTGGACCTGGCGCTTGGTCACGACGCCGTCGATCGGGGCGCGGATCACCGTGCGCTCGAGGTCGAGCCGGGCAGCCTCGACCTTGGCCTTGGCGGCGAGGACGCCGGGGTCGGTGTCCTCGCTGAGGCCGCGGACCAGGGCCTGGTTGGCGGACAGCTCGCCGCTCGCGGAGCTGCGGCCGGCCTCGGCCTGGGCGATCGCGGCGCGGGCCGTGGCCACGGCGGCCTGGGCCCCGGCATAGGCGTTGCGCGCCGTCGTCAGCTCCTCACCGGAGACCGCGCCGCCGCTGACCAGGGCCGCGGGGGGGCCCCGCCCCCGGGCGTTGTTTCCCTGGCCCGCGGGGGGGGCGGGGAGGGGGGCGGGGGGGGGGGGGATGGGGGGGCGGGGGGCCGTGCCCGGGGGGGGGGGCGCGGTGCGGGTCGCCAGGGTCGGGGGGAACCGCCGCTGCGCCTCGGCCAGCTCGGCCTGGGCCTGGGCCATGGCGATCTGCGGATTGGTGGGGTCGAGCCGGACCAGGAGCTGGCCGCGCTTGACCGTCTCGGTGTCCTTGACCGCGACCTCGACCGCCTGGCCCGAGATCAGCGGCGTCACCTGCGCGACCTCGGCGTTCACATAGGCGTTGTCGGTGCCGACGTGGTTGCGCCCGACCAGGAAGTAGTAGAGCCCCCAGATCACTGCGCCCGCGAGCACCACCAGGGCCAGGCGGCCCAGCCAGGTGCGGCGCTGCGCGCTGCGGCGCGCCTTGGCCTCGGCTTCGGCGATGGAACCTTCGGTGGGCTCAAGCATGGGGTGCGTCCTTGGTCGTAAAGCCGCCGCCCAGGGCCCGGATCAGGGCGACGTCGGCGCTGCGCGCGGCGGCTTCGAGTTCGGCGACGGCGCTGCGGGCCTGGACCAGCCGGTCCTCGATCGTCAGCACGTCGAGATAGTTGGATAGCCCGCCCTGGTAACGGCGGCGGGCGATGGCATAGGCCTCGTTCGAGGCGGCAAGGGCCGCGCGCGCCTCCGCCCGGCGCTGGGCGACCATCTGCTCCGCCGTGACCGCGTCGGCGGTATCCTGATAGGCGGCAAGCACGCTCTTGTCGTAGGCGGCGACGGCCTCGTCGTAGGTGGCGCGGGCGCCCTTGTACTGGCCGGCGAGGGCGCCGCCGTGGAAGATCGGCAGGGTCACGGCCGGGCCGACGCTGCCGAAGGTCGAATCGCCCGAGATCAGGTTGGAGAGACCGAGCGACTGGAGGCCGATCAGGGCCTTGAGGCTGACCGCGGGGAAGAAGTCGGCGCGGGCGACCTTGATCCGGCTGGCGGCGGCCTCGACCCGCTCGCGCGCGGCGACCACGTCGGGGCGGCGGCCGATCAGGTCGGTCGTCACGCCGGCGGGCAGGCCGCGCGCCGCGGCGGCGGCGAGCGGGGGCGGGGGGATCTCCAGCCCGCGATCCGGGCCCGCCCCGACGAGCGCGGCGAGCTGGTGGCGGCGCAGGGCGATCGACTGGTCGATCTCGGCCAGGCCGGCGCGGGCAGTCGCGACCTGGGCTTTGGCCTGGGCCAGGCTGCCGCGCATGTCGAGGCCCTGGGCCACCCGGTCGGAGACCAGCTTGCGCGAGTTCTCGCGGATCGTCAGCGTCGCCGCGCGTACCTCGCGCAGCGCGAAGAGGCGGGCCAGGTCGACATAGGCCGAGGCGATGCCGGTGCTGAGCAGCAGCTCGGCCTCGCGCACGTCGATCTCGGCGGCGCGCCGGTCCGAGGTCGCGGCGGCGAGCGCCGCGCGGTTCTTGCCCCAGAGGTCGAGGTCGAAGTTGAAGCTCGCCGCGACCTGGCCGCTGTCCTGCCAGCCCTTGGGCAGGTACTGCTTGAATGCATCGGGATAGCCCATGTTGAGGCTCTGGCGGTCGGCCCCGACGCGGCCGGTTACGTCCAGCGAGGGCAGGGTCGCCGCGCCGGCCTGCTGGGCGAGGCCCGCGGCGCGGCGATAGCGCGCCGCGGCGGTCGCGACGTCGGGCGAGGCCTTGAGCCCTTCCTCGATCAGCGCGGTGAGCTGGGAGTCACCGTAGTCCTGCCACCAGGCATCGCGCGGCCAGGCGGCTTCCGGGCTGGCTGGCAGGCTTTTCTCCGCGGCGACGGTCTCGGGCCCGCGCGGCACGGGCCTGGGGCCGAGGTCGGGCACGGCGGCGCAGCCTGCCAGCAGCAGGAAGGCCGTCAGGGCCGGGAGCGGGCTAAGGGAAGGGGATGGCTGCATCTAAAAGCGTACCGTCTGGTATGATGGGGTGTCCTTGGGCTGAGCTTACACGGTTGTCAATCAAAAAATCGTACTGTATGGTACGGGAATGGTCGTCAACGATCTTTCGGCTCCCAGCCGCCGCGAAGCGAACCGCGAGGCGCGCCGGGAAGCGATTCTCGATGTCGCGAAGCAGTCGTTCCTGGAGAACGGCTATGCCGGCACGACGATGTCGGGAATTGCCGGGGAGCTCGGTGGTTCCAAGGGCACCCTGTGGAGCTACTTCCCCTCGAAGGAGGCGCTGTTCACCGCAGTGGTCGATCGCGCGACGCGGCAGTACCGCGCGGAGATGACCGTCATCCTCAATCGCGACGACGATCTGGAGACCGCTTTGCGGCGGTTCTGCGCGGAATTCCTCACCAAGATCGCCTCGCCCGAGGCCCTTGCCCTGCGCCGCCTGGTGATCGGCGAGACCCGCCGCTTTCCCGAACTCGGCAAAATCTTCTACGAGCGCGCGCCGCGCCAGACCCACCTGTTGCTCGCCGAGTTCGTCGCCCATGTCCAGAAACGCGGCCTGCTGCCCGGCGTTGATCCGCTCCGGGCGGCGCAGCATCTCACCTGGCTGTGCATGTCGGGCCATTACGAGATGCTGCTGACCGGCGTGATCGCGGAGGTTTCTCCGGTGCAGGTCGCCGCCGACATCGATGCCGCGCTGGCCACCTTCCTGCGCGCCTACGGCAGGGCCGGCTGACTCCCGAACGGCCTGTGCGCCATCGCCTTCGCTCGCAGGGGTGAAGATCGTCCGGGACATGATCCTGCTCGCTACTGTGGGAAACCCATAGAGCGGGGCGAGGCCGTCCGGAAAGCCGGGCCGGCAAGATTTACCCATCAATCGTTGATCCCGCTCTCAGAAAAGAACATAAAGAGAACATGAGCGATTCGCGACTCGTCCTTGCCCGACTGCGCCGCAGCCTGGAGCGGCTCGAGCCGCGCCGCGCGCCGGCGCGGGCGGGGCTGTTCGCGCTCGGTCATCGCGGGGTGGACCGGGCGCTCGGCGGTGGTCTCGCGCGCGGGCGGCTGCACGAGGTCTTCGCCGGGCTGGAGGAGGCGGGCAGCGCTGCGGGCTTCGCCGCGCTGCTCGGCCTCCAGGCCGGGGCGGGCAAGCCGCTGCTCTGGCTGCGCGACGAGGGCGCGCAGGGCGGGGCGGGCCGGCTTCATGCCACGGGCCTGGGGGAACTGGGCCTCGATCCCGCCGCGCTGCTGCTCGGCCTGGCACCCGACGAGCCGGCCCTGCTGCGCGCCGCGGCCGAGGCGGCGCGCTGTGCCGGGCTGGGTGCGCTGCTGGTCGAATGCCGCGGGGTCCTGCGCGGGCTCGACCTCACCGCCAGCCGGCGGCTGATGCTGGCGGCCGAGGCCTCGGGCGTCACCGTCCTGGTGCTGCGCCTCATGGCCGAGCCGCGCTTCGCGCCGAGCGCCGCTTATACCCGCTGGCGCGTCGCCGCCGCGCCGTCCGCTGCGCTGGAAGCCCAGGCCCCCGGCGCGCCGATGTTCGAACTGGAATTGTTGCGCCGCCGCGCCGGACCTTCCGCCGGCCCGTGGCGCGTGGAGTGGAACCGTGACCGATCGTGCTTCCAGGAACCGGACGAGAGCAGGACGGAATCGCCGCTATCTCGCCCTGTTCCTGCCGTGGCTGCCGGCCGAGCGGCTGGCGCGCCGCTCCGGCGCAGCGCCTGACGGGCCTTACGCCTTCGTCGAGAAGGCCGGCAACGCGCTGCGCCTCTCTGCCGTGGACCGGAGCGCGGCGGCGCTCGGCCTCGTCCCCGGCCTGCCGATGGCCGATGCCCGCGCCCGCCTGCCCGACCTGACCCTGTTCGACCAGGATCTCCACGCCGACCAGGCCTGGCTGGAACGTCTCGCCGACCTCTGCTTCCGCTATACGCCGACCGTCGCGCTCGATCCCCCGCACGGGCTGATCCTCGATACCACCGGCTGCGATCACCTGCTGGGCGGCGAGGCGAGCCTTGCGGCGGACCTGACGGCGCGGCTGGCGCGCCTCGGCATGACCGCCTGCCATGCCTATGCCGCGACGCCTGAGGGCGCCCGGGCGCTCGCCCGCCATGCCGGCGTGCCGGGCAAGGATGAGGCCGACGCGATCCGCCGCCTCCCGGTCGCCGCGCTGGAGCTGGACGAGCGCGCCACCCTGGCCCTGCGTCGCGCCGGGCTGAAGACCGTGGGCGAGGTCGCCCGGCGGCCCCTCTCGGCCATCGCCGCGCGCTTCGGCGAGCCGGCGGTCACTGCGATCCGCCGCATCCTGGGCGAGGCCGACAGCGCGCTGGTCCCCCGCATCGCCGCCCCGCCGCTCGGTGTCGAGCGCCGTTTCGCCGAGCCGGTCGGCCGCACCGGGACGGCGCTCGCCGTCCTCGCCGAGCTGGCCGAGGAGGCCGCCGGGATGCTGGCGGAGCGCCGCCTTGGCGGCCGCCGCTTCGAGGCGCTGTTCTTCCGTACCGACGGCCTCGTCCAGCGCCTGGCCGTCGAGACCGGCAGCCCCAGCCGCGACGTCGCCGTCCTGATGCGCCTGATGCGCGAGCGGATCGACACGCTCGCCGATCCGCTCGACCCCGGCTTCGGCTTCGACCTGATCCGCCTCAACGTGCCGCTGGTCGAGCCGCTCGGCCCGTCGCAATTGGGGCTCGAAGGCGGCAGCGTCGCCGAGGCCGAGGTCATGGCCCTGGTCGAGCGCCTCAGCACCCGCCTCGGCCGCGCCCGCATCCGCCGCTTCGCCCCGCGCGACACCCATATCCCCGAGCAGGCGGAGTTCGAGCTGCCCGCGCTGGAAGCGCCGCCGCCCGTCGCGGGCGGGCAAGGTTGGCCCCAGGGCGAGGCCGGCGAGCCGCCGCTGCGCCCGATCCACCTGTTCGACCCGCCGCAGCGGATCGAGGTACTCGGCGCCGAGGTTCCCGACGGCCCGCCCGCCCGCTTCCGCTGGCGCCGCACCCTGCACGACGTCGCCCGCTACGAAGGACCCGAGCGCATCGCCGGCGAATGGTGGCGCCGCCCGCCCGAGCCGATCGCGCTGCCCCAATACGGCGGCGAGGAGGGGGAGACGATCACCCGCTATCGCCTGGGCGACGATCCGTCCCACGCCCGCGACTATTATCGCGTCGAGGACCGCCGCGGCCGGCGCTTCTGGATCTTCCGCCACGGGTTCTACGCGGCGCGTCAGCCGATGCCGGGCTGGTATCTGCACGGGCTGTTCGCATGAAGGCCCCGGCCTTCGCGCGGCTGGACCACGATCCGGCCAGCGGGATGCCCCTCATCCCCGAGCCGCCGGACTGCGCCTTCGCCGAGTTGGTGGCCGCGACTAACTATTCCTTCCTCCACGGCGCGTCGCACCCTTCGGACATGGTGGCCCAGGCTATCGCCCTCGGCCATGCCGGCATCGGCATCGCCGACCGCAATACGGTGGCCGGCGTGGTGCGCGCCTGGGCCTGCCTGCGCGAGGCGCGGCGCATCCTCACGACCGACGCCGAGGACGAGCTGGTGCGGGAGAAGGAGACGCCGGAGACGGCCGAGCACCGCCGGTTGCTGGCGCGCGAAGGGCTGCCGGTGCTCGACGCCTTCCGCCTGGTGACGGGCGCGCGGCTGTGCTTCGCCGACGATACGCCGGACATCGTCGCCTATCCGGTGAACCGCCACGGCTGGGGCCGGCTGACCCGGCTGCTCAGCACCGGCAACCTCAAGCCCCACGTCAGGAAGGGCGATTGCGACCTGCGGCTGGCCGACCTGCTCGATCATGCGCAGGACATGGTGCTGATCGCCATGGCCGGCGAGGCGGACGAGGCGGCGCTCGCCATGTTGCGACAGGCGGCGCCGGGCGCGCTGTGGCTGGGCGCGGCTATGCCGCGCTCCGGCACCGACCGCCGCCGCCTCGCCCGTTCTGCGGCCCTGGCCGAGCGGCTCCGCATCCCCCCGCCGGCGCCCTGCGACGCGCTCTGCCCCGGGCCCGCGGGCCCCCCCCCCCGGGGCGGCGTCACCGGCAGCGGGGAGGGCGTGGCCGGGCAGGCGGGGGGCCGCGGCGTGCGCGCCAGCGCCGAGCGCCAGCAGAAGCCGGCCCGGGCGCTGACCCGCCTGTTCCGCGACCATCCCCAGGCGGTCACGGGCTGGCGCGACGTGCTCGACCGGATCGGGTTCGATCTGGGGCACCTCCAGTACGAATACCCGCACGAGCCCGTGCCCGAAAGCTGGGAGCCCCAGGCCTGGCTCGAGCACGAGGTCCTGCGGTTGGCGGAGGAGCGGCATTCCGCAGCTGTCCCCGAGAAGGCCATGAAGCTGCTGGAGGAGGAGTTCGCGCTGATCCGACAGCGGAACTATGCCTATTACTTCCTCACCGTCTATGAAGTGGTAAAGTTCGCACGTAGTCAGAATATCCTTTGCCAAGGGCGCGGATCAGCAGCGAATTCCGCAGTCTGTTTCTATCTCGGGATCACCTCGGTCGACCCGGTCGTGAACAACCTGCTGTTCTCGCGTTTCCTGTCGGACGATCGCAACGAACCGCCGGACATCGACGTCGATTTCGAGCACGAGCGGCGCGAGGAGGTGATCCAGCACATCTACCAGCGCTACACGCGCAAACGGGCCGGCATCGCCGCGACCGTCATCCACTACCGCCCGCGCAGCACGGTGCGCGAGGTCGGGAAAGTGCTCGGCCTGAGCGAGGATGTGACCGCGCGGATCGGCAGAACGGTCTGGGGTTCCTATGCCGCCGGGATGGAAGAACGGCGCTTCGCCGATGCCGGGCTCGACCTGAATCACCCCGACGTCATGCGGCTGAAGGAACTGGTTTCCCGGCTGCTGGAATTCCCCCGCCACCTGTCGCAGCACGTCGGCGGCTTCGTCCTGACGGAGGACCGGCTGGACGAGACCGTGCCGATCCACAAGGCGGCGATGGATGACCGGACCTTCATCGAGTGGGACAAGGACGACATCGACGCCCTGGGCCTGATGAAGGTCGATGTCCTGGCGCTCGGCATGTTGACCTGCATCCGCAAGGGCTTTGGCCTGATCCGGCGGCATGGGCTGGCCGATCTGGCCCTGACGACGGTGCCGTCCGAAGTGCCGGCAGTCTATGACATGCTCTGTCGCGGCGATAGCGTCGGCGTCTTCCAGGTGGAGAGCCGCGCCCAGATCAACATGCTGCCGCGGCTCAGGCCTCGGGAGTTTTACGATCTCGCCATCCAGGTGGCGATCGTCCGGCCGGGGCCGATCGAGGGCGACATGGTCCATCCGTACCTGCTGCGCCGGGCGGGTAAGGAAAAGGTCGAATATCCTTCGCCTTCGCCGGAATACGATCAGAACGAACTGGTCGATGTGCTCGGCAAGACTCATGGCGTGCCCCTGTTCCAGGAGCAGGCGATGAACCTGGCCATCACTGCGGCCAACTTCACGCCTGCCGAGGCGGACCGGCTGCGCCGGGCGATGGCCACCTTCCGCAACGTCGGAACCATCGGCCAGTTCGAGCAGAAGATGGTCGGCGGCATGACCGCCCGCGGGTATGAGCGAGAGTTCGCCCAGCGCTGCTACAACCAGATCAAGGGCTTCGGCTCTTACGGTTTTCCCGAGAGCCATGCGATCAGCTTCGCGCTGCTGGTCTATTGCTCGGCCTGGCTCAAGTGCTTCTACCCGGCCGCCTTCGCCGCTTCGCTGCTCAATTCGCAGCCGATGGGGTTCTATGCCCCGCCGCAGATCGTCCGCGACGCGGTCGAGCATGGGGTCGTGGTGCGGGCGGTCGATGTCAATGCCAGCGGCTGGGACAACGGACTGGGGCCGCTTAACTGCCCCGATCCGGCCGGCGGCGGGGGGGGCTGGACCCCGGGCAACCCGCGCTGGGGCGGCATCGGGCAGCGGGACCGCGAGGGCGGCGCCTTCGCCCTGCGCCTCGGCCCGCGCCAGGGCGACGGGCTTCAGGAGCCGTGGGGCAGGGCCAGCGCCCGCGCGCGGGGGGCGGGCGGGCCGTTCGCCAGGCG
>Ga0066256_1004953_pt1 | contig 11400 bp, 1 predicted proteins | sample ThiBio_1000_biof_FD_87107 | JGI IMG/M metagenome (GOLD analysis project Ga0066256, IMG submission 87107) | Wastewater bioreactor microbial communities from Cape Town, South Africa - Thiocy_expt_1000_biof (version 2) | ecosystem: Engineered > Bioreactor > Thiocyanate-remediating >... | reverse complement strand
CGGCGTGGGCGGACGCGCTGGCGGCGCTGCGCGCGGGCGGCGTGGCGGGCGTGCCGTCGCTGATGGTGCACGTGGGCAGCACCGACATTGCGGAGGCGCAGGTGTTGGCGGCGGCGGCAGAGGCGGCGGGGGTGGACTCCATCCTCATCGTGTCGCCCTCCATCGTGTACGGCGCGTCCAGCACGCTGCAGGCGGTGCAGGACCTGGCGTCCCTTGCCGCTGCCGCGCCGTCCCCGCCCTCCTACTACTACCACTTCCCCCGCCTGTACCACGTGGACCCGCCCATGGTGGGCCTCATGCAGGCGGCGTTCACGGGTGGGCCCGGTAACACCACCCTGTGGCCCACGCTGGCGGGCGTCAAGTACATTGACTCTGACTTCCAGGACATGACGGCGGCGGCGCAGTGGGCGACGGCGGCTGGCCACCCGCAGCACTGGGACGTCGGCACCGGCGTCCTGCTGCAGCAGTTTGCGTTTGCGGGTGTGGGCGCCCCGCCCGCCGGCTCGCCCATCTACTCCATCCAGCTGGAGGCGGCGGCGCCCATCTGGGCGGGGTTCGCGGCAGGCTACCCGAGCGCTGGCGGCGGTGGTCCAGGTGGATTCCTTTGGTTCACCCACCTACACCTCAGGCCACTGCGCCACCCGCGCCATCTACCGCCTCCTGTACGGCGTCGACATTGGTCCCTCCCGCCGCCCCAACACCGACTGCACGCCGGCGCAGGCGGCCGCCATGGTTGCTGCCCTGCAGGCTGCCGGCCTGCTGTAATCGCTTGTATGTGTGCACAGTGGTTTGTGATTCAAGTGGAACCACGTTTGGCGACCCCTTACCGTACCCGCTACCCCTTTCGCCGCGAGGCGGACACAACAGTGGGTACGTCATTCTTATCGTGCTGGAAGGTGATGTCATGCAACACGGCACCCACTTGCATCTCGTACACCTGCACGGGCGTGGCGGGCGGGCATGGTATGTCATTGCGCAGTGTGGTGCCAGGCAGTCCCCCGCCCCCACACGTACCAGCAGCGACATGATGGCTTGGTCGTGGCGGTGCTCACGGAAGGTGGCCGCGTTGGGGCGGACGGAGCGGGCATCATTCACCAGCGCCGGCGTCTGCGCCAGTGCCGCCCACCGGTCTACTAGCGCATCCACCGCCGGCTCTTTGTGCATGATCCACACGGTGGACATAACCTGCGACTCGCGGCCTATGATGCCATTGGGGTCCAGCCCCAGCGCCTCAAACAGGTCGCCCTTGGCCCAGTCACGGTTGTACAGGCCGTCCATACGAAAGAACACGGCGCCGTAGCGGCGCGCGTGGTCAATGTACTCGCGCGCCGACGACAGGAAGGTGCAGCCAGCGTCAGCATACATGAGCACGTCGCCCGGCTGCATGGACTTCAGCAGCCGCTGCGCTATGTGGCTCTTCCATATCCAATACCCGCCGCCGCGGGGCGCCGACAGCACCGCCTTGTTCTTGGCCACGAACTCCGGCTCCAACGACGTGGGGTCATACGCATACACCTCCGTAAAGTCGCCGGTGGCGCGCGCCTCCGCCGCCAGCCGCTCCCGGCCTGCCTTAAACTTGTTGTCGCCGTAAGTGAAGAACACGACGCGCGGCGTCCGACCCGCCGCCGACGCGGGCGCTACCTCGCTGCGTGGGACGTAGGCGCAGTACCGCCCGCCCACTGCACCCGCCGCCACCTCGCCGCTACTGGTTGACTGCTGCCCCGCCGGCTGTGTGTCTGCTGCCACTGACGCAATAGGCGGCGGCCCCACGTCGCTGGCGTTGATGCCGCTATGCTCAGACAGCTGCCACATTGATGACCGGTGGGGGGTGGGCTGTTCGTGCGCCGTTGGTTTACGCGTGTACGCCACGTACGCCGCTACCAACAGAAGCGCACCCCCTGTCCCGCCCCCATACGTCATCTGACCGCTGGGGGCGGCGCGCCCGGCGCGACCACGGTTGCTACCGGCCCCGTCGCCCTCCACGCCACCCGAGCCGGCGCGCCCGCCTCGGATTGCGGCACCACCCCCACCCACGTTGCCACTGCGCCACATGGCGGCTGCTATCAGAGAGTACCATCAGATGTGCACGGTGGTACTGGTACCGTCGACGGCAGGGCGCAACGCTAATACCGATAACGAATGCAACGCAGCACTGACGGCCTCGCCACGCCCTCCACCGGCGACACAGCTGGCAACCATAAACATGATTAAATAACATGCAATTATAATATTGCGTGTGTTGCAACTACTACTGCTGTTTGCAGCTGCACCTGGCGCCTTGTCGTGGTCTGTGGTCTGTGGCTTTCATCGCCTTCAAGCCGTGGCGTGCGGGCCGCAGCACTTACAAGCAGCCAACACGGGCTTCAAACAAATTGACAAACCGAAGAGGTGCGGCCTCCAACTTACTATCATTATTGTAGACAAATAGCGGTACATCGTCACACGGAGGCGGCGGCCGCCGCTGCAGCGCCCCACTGCGTGCGGCTGCACCGCGGGCACAGGTAGTCAGTCTCCACGTTGATGTGCGTGCCGGCGGGGGTGACGAGGCAGGTGAGGGGGTCAGGCGCGTCGTCCAAATCGGGCGTCCCGCCGGGCGTGCGCTCTGGGCAGCCGGCGAGGCGCAGGCAGCGGATGTGGACCCACCCCTCGCGCCCGCTGCAGTCCACCATCACGCTGCTGTCTCGCGCGTACGTCTTGCGGGAGATGCAGTAGCGCGAGTTGTCCAGCGTCACCGTCTCGCGCACTACGTTGCCGTGGCTGTCCTTGTGTACCACCTCCACTACCTCCGCCGCGCGCGCCGCCAAGCCAGCCCCAAATGCGGCTGCCCCTTGCCCTTCCGCATCCCACGACGCCGCCGGCTCCGGCTGCCACGCCCCCAAGTCGCCGTACCACCGCACGCTGCCGCCACCGTCGTCGCCGCTGCCGCCCAGCACCTGCTTCACATGGCTGCTGCCTGGCAGCAGGCGGGAGGCGCGCAACGCAGCCTGGCGCGTCGCCGCCGCCGTCGCGGCCGGCGTCTGCTGCTGTTGCTGCTGCTGCGGCAGCGGCGTCGCTGGCAGCAGTGTGCTACCCGACGGCGCGCCCGCCGCCAGCCACCCTGCAGCAGACGCCTTGGCGTCAACGGCTGCCACCAGGGAGGCAGCTGCCGCGCTGGCAGCCAGGCTGGCAGCCAGCGCCACCGCGGCGCGACCAAACAGCGGCGGCAGGTTCACGTTCAGCCACGCGCCGCGCCCAAACAGCAGCTTGCGGTCCAGCGCCGTGCGCAGGTCGTCGTCAATGTCCTCGTCATCACTGCCGCCGTCATCCGACCCGTCATCACCGCCACCGCCGCCGCCACGGCGACGCTTGTTGCGCCGCCGGCCGCCGTCATTGCGCACCATCGGCACGCCCGCCTGGATGCGCGCCAGCAGGCGCGCCTCAAACTTGGACTTGATGTCCGGTGCGGTGCCCAGCGCGCGGCAGTTCACGCCGTAGCCGTACAGCGCCACCAGCCGGCGCACCAGCGGCTCAAACAGAGGCGAGGCAGCGTCGCTGGTAACCGTGAGCAGCGGCGGATAGCGGTGCAGCAGCATGGCAGCGTCGCGCCGCTCGCGGTAAGCAATGCTGGTGGCGCTCAGCCCGGGCGCAGAGGGGGCAGGTGCCGGTGACGGCGCGGCAGCTGACGCATCGCCGTTGGCGGCGCCGCTGTTGCCACCCCCGCCCACGTCCTCCCCAGCTGTGGCGCTGGCCGGCAGCTTGCGGATGGCGGCACGCCGCACCTCCGCGTACGCCGCCGTCGCACTGCTACTGTCGGTGCTCAGGCCCAGGCCCGCCAGCACCGGCGCAAACGGATCCGCTGGCGTCCCTGCCACCGCCTGCCACGTGATGCTGTCCTCCAACTTGCCCGACCCCAGTTGCGCCGCCCGCAGCGCCGGCGCGGCCGCCAGCAGCATGTGCAGCGCCGCCGCCGGTGTCCGGCTGCGCAGCAGCGGCGCGGTGGGGTACCAGTAGCATGCGGGCGGCTTGCCGCTGTGCTCGCGCGGGCCCACCGCGTGCGGCGTGTGCCGCGGGCAGAAGGACATGCGCACCACTACGCGGCCGTCGTCCTCCTCCCCGTCGTCGTCGTCCTCCTCCCCGCTGCCCTCCGCCGCTGCTGCTGCAGTGGCTGCTGGCGCGGCCACAGCAGTAGCCGCCACTGCGGCTGCGGCAGCCGCTGAGACAGCGGCGCGGGGCGGGCGGCCACGCCGCCGTCCACCACTGCCGCCCCTACCTCCGCCCCTACCGCCGCCCCTGCCGGTGCTGCTGCGGCCGCTTCGTGCACGTTTGCGCTCCGCGGCGGCAGCCAGCAGCGCCGCCTCGTCGGCGTAGTCAAAGTAGTAGCCGCGATGGAGGCCGCAGGTGACGTGGTACGCCGCCGTGCATGCCGGGTCTTGGCACTGGATGGGCGCGCCGGTCTGGATCTTGCACACGCGGCAGCGCAGGCGCAGGCGCGAGTCGGGGATGTCCTCCAGCCCCGTGATGGGCGTCATGGCGTCCACGTCGCCAAACCGCACCTCCGGCACCCAAATGGCGCACGCGGTGTGTGCCCACTCCACCGCCGCGCCGGCCGCCGCCGACCCACGCCGCTGCACCGGCTTCAGGGCGCCGCCCGACCCGGCGCATAGCACGCAGGGTACCAGCGGGGTGGGTAACCCCACGGCACACGGGTCGCACCGCCACGACCCGCGCGGGATGTCTGCCACGCCGTAGCACGCCTGGTGCACGCGCAGCGGGCAGCCGTCACAAAACACGATCTGGTTGTTGCCGCGCGAGTCGCCCGCGCCACACACGCCACAAATCACGTCATCCACCGCCTCTGCCTCTGCTGCCGCCTCTCCAGCCATGGCCACGTCGTCATCCACGCGCGGTGATGGCAGGGGTGACGGTGTTGGTGGCAGTGGCGGTGGTGACGGCGCCGGTGGCGGTGGCGGTGGCGGCGGCGGTGGCGGAGGTGGTGGCGGCGGCGGCGGTGGCGGTGCCTCAACAACTGGAGGCGGCATGGGTGAGGCTGCAATGGGTTGCTCGGGCGGCGGCAGCGTGGAGCCTGCCACCTCTACCACCTTCCCCTGCACCGCCTGCAACAAATCCACGTCACCGACGCACGACGGCCGGAACGCGCCGGTACCAGTCGCCACCCGCAAGAGGCGGTAAGCCAACCGCTCGCCGCTGTCCACGTCACCCGGCTGCGGCGCCGCCAGCACCTCGCTGCGCGCCTCCGCCGGCAGCTCCGCCAGGTAATTAGCACGGCGTACCACCTCCACCGCGCGGTCAGCAAGTGCCATGCGCCCCTCCCACGCGCCATCCCCGCCCCCGCCCCCGCCACTTCCACCGACGCCGCCGCCACCGGTGTCTGGCGGCGGCGGCGGTGGCGCCACGGTTTCAGTAGGTGCGGTCTCCGACAGCGGCGGCGGAGATGGCGACGGCGCTGGCGGCGCGTCACCCCGGGCACCGCGAGGCAGGCGGGGACGTGCAGCGTGGGCTGCTGCCAGACCCGGCGGCATCGGCCGCCGCTTGCGCGGCCCACGAGGACGCCCTGGCCGCCGCTTCACAGCCTGCGCTGCATCGGGTGCCGCCGCCTCGTCCTCCTCCTCCTCGTGGCTGCTGTCACCACCCTCACCCTCACCCACACCCTTGCCGCCCGCAACGCTGTCGCCGTCGCCACTGGCGGCAGCAGCGGAGGCGCTGCTGCTGCTCGATGCCTGGCGCGCCCCTGCCAACAGCCGCCACCCAACCGCCAGCTCCCCCAGCTCCTGCGCGCCCTCCTGCAGGCGGCAGGGCGTGGCAACGCGGTGGGAGGCACAGAAGGTCAGCGGCAGGGGCGGCGGCGGGCTGCTGCCAGTCCCCAGCGCGCCACGGATGGCAGCCGCCAGTGCATGCGGGTGCAGCGGCGGCGCGGTGGATGCCAGCCAGCGCGCGCTGGGGCCGTCCAGCGGCGGCGCGGCATCGGGCGGCAGGCGGCTGACCAGAGTGGCCAGCACGGGGGCGGTGGGGTTCGGCAGCGCCGTGGGCGCCGGCGGCGCCGCCGCCAGCAGGCCGCACTCGGCAGCACACAGCGCGTGGAGGCGGCCACGGCACCCCGGGACGGCACATGCCGTCACCACGCCGTCGTCGGCGGCGCACACGCAGCATGTGCCACCGCGTCCAGCTGCGCCATCCAACCAGGCGCGGTCGCTGCCGCCCTCGCCACTGCCGCTGCCACCGCCGCCGCGAGCGTACAGTCCGACCACAGACACGTCATTGGGACCCGGGCCGCGTGCCAGCCGCAGGTGCGGCGCATGTAGCGCGGTACACAGCACGTGTGCCCACCGCGGCGCTCGCCCACCCCGCCCGCCTCCGCTATTGGCACTGCCACTGCCGCTACCGCCGCCGCCGTCGCCGCTGCTGCCGCTGCCGGCATCGTCGACGGCAGCCGGCCGCAGCGCACCGCCGCGCACGGTGCACAGGACGCAGGGCGTGTCGACGGGGCGGGAGCCGGCAGCGCACGGCGCGCAGAACCACTCGCCGTCCGGGATGACGGTCACACCGTAGCACATCTGGTGCACCGCCACGTTGCAGCGGTCGCAGAACAGGATCTGGTTCTTGGGCATGGAGTCGGCGCCGCCGCACGCCGCGCAGCAGGCGTCCATATCCTCCTGCGCCTTGTTGCGCTCCGCCTCCAGCGCCGCCGCGCGGCGCTCGTGGACCGCAGAGTAGATGGCCCACGCACGCCGGTCCGCCCGCCGCGTTGCCGCCGCGCCCTCTTCCTCAGTCGCCGCCGCCTCACCCGCCACGCGGCGCAGCAGCGACGCAATGCGCGCATCGCTCTCCCGCCCCGCCACGCTCAGCAGCGCCTGCGCGTCCAGCAGCTCGCCCAGCACCTCGTCGTCGCCGTCGCCGTCACCATTGCCGTTGGCGCCCATGACAACGTCGTCGGTATGCGGCGGCGGCGGGCTGGAAGACGGCACCTGCGGCGGCACCCAGGTGGGCAGCAGCAGGCGAACGGGGCACGTGGTTGCCAGCGGCAGGCCCATGGGCTTGTACTTGACGCCAGTGCGCGGCAGGAGCGGCGCCATGGCCGCCACGCGCAGGTAGTACGGCGCAGCAGCGTCGGTAGAGTCCACCAGCAGCGCCGCCATGCCGGCGTCAATAGCATGCGCGGCAGCGAGCGCAAACAGCAGGGTGCCAGTGCGCGGCAGGGCGCCCGGGTTGTACGTGGTGTACGGGTAGTACGCCTTGGAGCCACGCGGCGCGGAGCTCACCGACCCCGCCGGCGCTGGCTGCGCGTACGCCGCCTCTGCAGCAGCCACCGCCGCCGCGGCACGGGCGGTCACAGCGGCATTGCTAGGGCGGCCGCGGCGGCGCGGCTGCTGTGCCGCCTGCTGCTGCTGCTGTTGTTGCTCTGCTGCCGGCAATCCGGTGGCCTCCGTCAGCGCACCGCCGCCCGCTGACACCTCTGCTACCGCGCTCCCAAACAAGGCGGCCCGCGTGCCGTGCCAGTCGCCGTCATCGCTGCTCCCGCCGTCCTCGCCATCGTCAGACTCTGCACGCCGCCGCTCGGCCGTGCTGGGCAGGCGCGCCACGCTGGGCGGCAGGCGGGACACTGACGACGTTGCACTCGCCGCCCCCGCCTTCGCTGCCGCCGCAGTCGAGTCTGCTGCCGTTGAGTCTGCCGCCGTCGCATCTGCCACCGCGGCCGCCGCAAACGGCTCCACGCCGCAAATGTCGCCGTGCGTGGACGGCCGCACCGCCTGCAGGGTGGCCATGTAGCACACGCGCACGGGCAGCGCGCGCTCGCCCTGCGGCCGCACCGAGTCCACAAACCAGGAGAAGTAGTAGTTCACAAACCCCACAATGTGCACTTCGCCACCCACGACGCGCTCCGCCACCAACACAAACTCGTTCTTGGCACGCGTGGTGGCGGCCAGGTCGGCGGCGGAGGTGAACGACTCATTCACGCGATTGACGACGTGCAGGAGCGCGGCGTCGGCGGGCGTCGCAAACCGGATGGTGACGTCACCCAGCACGCCTGCCGCCTCCGCCGCTGCCAGCACGCGTGCCATGCTGGGAGTGGTAGCCGGCGCGTGCTCATGGCGCATCTCCATAAAGTCGCTGCCGTCTGCCCAGCCGCCAAACCGCAGCCAGCCGTCCGACGCGGGGTCGCTGCTGGCCGCCAGGGCGGCGCTGACGCGGACGGCGGCAGGCGCGCCGCCACTCGATGGCGCAGCTGCCGCCGTGGCAACGGCGGTGTACCACGGCACATACTCGCCGCGGGGTGGCACCACGTACGCGGGGTCCCCCGCCGCCGCGGTGGCGGCAGCATCTTCACGCGCACTGCGCGGGATGACGGGCAGCACAGCACCGCCGCCGCTGCCGCCACCGCCGCCACCGCCGCGAACGGCGGGCTGCGTCGCAGCAGCGGCGGCGCGCGCCGCGGCGCTGACGTCAGATGTTGGCGCGGGGTTGCGGATGACGGCCAGCGCGTCGCAGTCATTGCCCACCGCAGTGCCGTACTGCGCCTCATACGCGTCGCCGGCGTAGGTGGGCGCATACCGCAGCGCGTCCAGCAGCCGGTTGTCCAGCTCGCCAGCGGGGTCTACTAGGAAGGAGGGCAGCGCTGCGGGCGCCATGGCAGCGTCGCCAGCAATGCGCACCCATGCGCGCGCCGGCACCGTCTCGCGCCCGCCATCGCGCTCTAGCGCCTTCCGCGCATCCCCAACCGCCGCTGCCAGGCTGGCCTCGCCTGCCACGCATGCCGGCACGTCGTTGTACCTTGGCACGCCCGCCAGCGCCGCCAGAATGGACCAGCTTCCGTTGCCAGCGGCATCAGTTGCGGCGGCGGCGCCATCGGCGGCGGCGGCGTCACGAGGGTCGCTCGTCAGCGCGGTGCCAGTCACACCCGGCGGCAGCAGAGCGCAGCCTGGCGCCGTTGCCTCCCGCCCGCGCAGCCGGTTGTACACGTCGTTCACAGGGAGGAGCGCCACATCCAGCACGGACGGCCACTCCAGCACCGGTGCCGACGACGACGACGACGACGACGACGACGCAGGGGGTGGCAGCCAGCCTGCCACGCGGCTGTCGCACGCGCCGGCAACGCGCCGGCGCAGGCGGCGCAGTGCGCGGTGCAGTGGCATGCGGCGCGAATACACTGCCGCGTCGGTCCACAACCGCGCTGCATTGCCTGCCTGCAGCGCCATGGACTTTGGTTGCCGCCGCGCTGCCGCACCCACCCCAGCGGCTGATGCCGCAGCCTCGCCCTCGCCATCGCCGCCTGCCGCCTTTGGTGCCGGCCGTGCACGCGATGACCGGCGCACAAAGCCGTCGGTGGCCTCTGGTGCATCTGCTCCTGGAGTCATCGCCGCTGCTACCGCCGCCGCTGCAACCGCTGCAGCAGCCCGTGGTGGCCGGCCCGGTCGCCGGCGCTCCGACTGCTCTCCACCAGCCGCCGCTGCAGCTGCTGCCGCCGCCGCTGCTGCTGCCGCTGCCGCTGCCGCCGCAGCCCGCTCTTCCTCTGCCAGCGCGCTCGCCGCGGCTGCGTCATCCGCCGTGGTGCCATCGTCGTCTTGCGCTGCGGCGGCAGCTAGCAACGCGTCCAGCTCCTCCGCCGCAGCGTCTTCCTCCTCCTGCGCACTGCCGCCGCTGGCATCCGACGCGGAGTCAAAGTCGGCCAGGTCGTCGCCAAACCCCGCCATCAGCGTCGCCAGCGCGTCATCAATGGCGTCCTGGCGCGCAGAGGCGGCGGCAGTGCCGCGGGCACGCGCCCGCTGCATGCGCGCAGCATGGCGGGCGCGGCGTGCGTCTGCGCGGTCCGCGCGCACCGCTCGCATGCGTGCCGCAGTTGCCGCAAAGCGGCGCACCTCGGCGCGCTGCAGCGCCGCGCGGTCGGCGTACAGCACGCGGCTGAGGTGGGTGGCGTCGCGGTCCTCGTGCTTGGGGCAGTGCACCGCCATGCGCAGCGACCCCGTGCGCGTGTCATCCTCCACCACCATCTCCATGCAGCTCAGACGCGCGCACTGCGGGTGCACCGCATAGCCGCACGTGCCGCGCGTGCACTGCACCACCGCGCTGCCGGCGGTGCGGCACACGCGGCACGACAGGGTGGAGCGGCGGGAGTGGATGGCAGACAGGTGGACGACGGGAGACAGGGTGGCGGCGTCACCAAAGTGCACCTCCGGCACACACGCGGCACACAGCACGTGCGCCCACTCGGACGCCACCTCGCCCTCGCCGCCGCCGACCGCGCCGTCCACACCCGGAACGGGCGCCACGGCGTGCGGCGGCGCGGGCGCTGCCAGCCCGCGCTCCGTGGGCTTGTACGCACCGCCCGTGTGCGGGCAGAGGGCACAGCGCAGGGCGGGGGTGTGCAGGCCGGCGGCGCACGGCTCACAGCGCCACGCGCCGGCGGGCGGCGGCGAGGTGCCCAACCCGTAACACGCCTGGTGCACCACGACGGAGCACGCGGGGTTAGCGCACCGCAGCAGCGCATTGTCCTCCGCCGCGTCGCCGTCGTCGCACACGGCGCAGCACCACATGTCCTCCTGCGGCACGTAGTCCACCGCGGGGTCCACCACCAGCCGCGTCAGCAACGCGCCGGCGTGCGGCGGCGGCAGGTGTAGGATGGTGGTGGGCGGCGTGAACGGCGGAAAAGGCAGGCGGTACGGCTCAGTGGCGGCAGTAAACCCGCCGCCGTGCGCTACCGGCACACGCGTCAGTGGACTATCCCGCGCCGGCACAGCAGGCGGCACAGGGACGGCAGCAGGCGGGTGTGTTGTACTAGTGGTGTCAGCAGCGGCAGCGGCAGCAGCAGCGGGTGGCGGCGCTCCCGCCCACTGGTCTAGCACCAGGTCACGCAAGTCGATGAGGCCGGCGCGCGCTGCCGCATCCCGGCCACCACGCCCTCCGGAATCATCACCATCAAGCGCTGCTGCGGTCCCGCCCGCCGCCACCGCCGCCGTGGCTGCCGCACGTGCGGCGGCGTCCCGCGCGCGCTTGGCCAGCACCGCCGCCGTGTCGTCAAATAACAGGCTGCCGTCTGCCGCCATGATTGGCGGCAGGTTGGCAAGCACGTCAGCTAGGGTGGCATGCGGCATGGAGGGCGTGTGGCGTGCGGGTGCGGATGCGGCGGCGGCGGCAGCAGCGGCAGCAGCGGCGGCTTCAGCGGCAGCGGCGGCGGCAACGGCCGCAGCGGATGTCGAACCCCGCCACTTTGCGCGGCCGCCACTGGTTGTGGCAGCGGCGGCAAGGGCGCCCGAGGGGCCCACACTACCCCGCGCCCGCCCCGGGCGCGCCGCAGCCGCGGGCGGCGCGGGGGCGGCCCCCCCCCCCGCCGCCCCCCCCCGCGGCGCCGGGGCCCGGCCCCCCGGCGCCCGCCCGCCCGCGGGCCCGCGCCGGCCCCGGTCCTGGCGC
>Ga0066256_1002526_pt1 | contig 11402 bp, 10 predicted proteins | sample ThiBio_1000_biof_FD_87107 | JGI IMG/M metagenome (GOLD analysis project Ga0066256, IMG submission 87107) | Wastewater bioreactor microbial communities from Cape Town, South Africa - Thiocy_expt_1000_biof (version 2) | ecosystem: Engineered > Bioreactor > Thiocyanate-remediating >... | reverse complement strand
TCCAGGATATCGACCAGCAGGCCCATGGTTTCGCTCGTCCGCGCCGCCGTGGCACCCCAGCCAGGCTCGAATCCCAGCCGGCCAAGCGCGGCCGCCAGGTCGACCCACGGCGTGTCGGGGTCGCGCGCTTCGAGCTGCTGCATGGCCTCGCGCAAGGCGGCACGCAAGGCAGTCACGTCGCCGAGGTGCGGCGCCAGCATCAGCTGCTGGCCGTCGATCGAGTGCATGCGCAGGAAGTTCAGCATCCGCGCGTGGCCCACCTCGGGCCGGGTGAACATCGCGCTCGCCAGATGCCGGTTGAGATGCAGCACACCCTGCCCGATCGAGCGCGTTTCCTGCAGCCGCGGCACATGGCGGCCGAAGGGTTCGAAATCGATTTCCAGCACGCTGTCGCCGTCGTTCGGCGGTTTCACGAACAACTCCTTGGACGCGAGGAATTCGCTCACCGACACGCTTTCCGGCATCAGTTGCTCCTGATGCATGCGCAGATAACGCCAGCGTCCCGCCCCTTCGCGCAAGGCGAAATAGGCCCAGGGGTGCTGGAACACGCCTTCCTGGAAATGACGTACAGCCTGTTGCAGCGGCGTGCCGTCGAGCGAACTGGCGGATTCCGCAGCCAGGGTGTCGAGCACATGGCACAGGTCGCTTTGCAGCAGCAGCACGCGGTTCTCGGCGAAACAGCGGCGCAGAAAGGCATCCACCGGATCGCGATGATCCGTCGTCCAGGTTCTCAATGCGTCGATCATGCCGCCTCCTGCTGTAACGTCGGCGCCGGGTTGCAGGCGAACCCGTAATGCGCCATGCCTTCGAGAATGCCGGATGCGCTGGGCGTCTCGGCGAAATAGATCTGTTCCAGCCCGCGCAGCTTTTCCAGTTCGGCGCTATGGTTGGACACCACCACGGCCTGCGTGTCCCCGACCAGCATTTCCAGATCGTTGCCGGAGTCGCCCGCCACCAGGAAGGCACGCAACGGCAATCCCCATTTATAGGCCAGATAACGGATGGCCTGCCCCTTGGATGCGCGGACCGGCAGCACGTCGAGGAAGACATCGTGCGAATGGATCAGGTTGGCATGCAGCCCTGCCCGGCGTAGAAGTGCCTTGAGTTCGCGCAATGTCGGCGCCGTATCCGGGTCGGCGTTGAAACTCAGTTTGAATTCACTTTGCTGATCGTCGGATTGCAGCGTCAGCCCTGGCAGGCCTGTGAACAACGAAGCCACGGCATCGCGCCGCCACAGGTGCTGGATATGGCGGCGCCATCCGCTATCGGGGCGGATCTCGGGACCATAATGGATTTCACTGCCGACTGCGGTGATCAGTACGTCGGGCAGCGGGACACGCGACTGCCGCAACACGTCGAGCGTACTCGGCAGATGGCGCCCGGTCGCCACGCCGAAGCCGAAGCCGCGCGGCTGCGTGCGGAGTACGCGAATCAGGGCGTCGAGACCGGCGCGGTCGCCCAGCAATGTGTTATCGATGTCGCTGACCAGCATGCGCCGCACGTAGGGCATGAGGCTGGCCGCTGGACGATGCACTTCGCGTTCGCGCCGTACCTGTTTGCGGCTACGGCGGATCACCCGGTCGACCGCCTTGAGGTATTTCTCGACATGGGCATCCCAGGTGTAGTGACGTGCCACACCGCTGATGCCACGCCGCGCATAGCGCTGCCAGGCACGGGGGTCCGACACCACGTCGAGCAGGCCGCGCGCGATGTCCGTGCTGTCGAGGGGATCGACCAGCACACCGTTTTCGCAATGCGCAATGATGTCGGGGGGGCCGCCGTCGCGGGTGGCGACCACCGGCAGACCGCTCGCTGCCGCTTCGATCAGGGTCAGGCCAAAAGGCTCGGTCAGTGCCGGATTGACGAACACACCCCGGCGTTGTGCCGCCAACCGGTAGAGCGCTGGGATATCGTCCGGCTGATGCTGTTTGGGCAGCGCCACGCTGCCCCACAGGTCGTAGCGGTCGACGTCGAGCAACAAACCCTTCAATACATCCGCCTGGGCCTCATCCAGATTGCGAATGTCGTCACGGTTGCCCGCCACGATCGCGAGATTGGCGCGCGCGCGCAACTCGGGCGATTCGCCATAGGCCGCCACCAGCCGTTCCAGGTTCTTGCGCATTTCGGGACGGCAGATGGCGAGGATGAGCGGCTTCTTCGGCTGCATGAAAAAGCGATCGACCAGCGCCGGCACATGGGGAGGAATCGGCGCACGCCCGGGCGGCGCGAAACGCGACGTATCGGTGCCGGGCGGAACCACCACGATCCGTGCCGGCTGATGGTTGTCATACAGGCCATACTGTTCGCTGCTTTCCTGCGCGGTACTGGTGACCACCAGGGCGGCGTGTTCGAGCACCTCCTCCTCGGCAGCGATACGACGCGCAAAATTGAACTGGCGATCGATCGCCTGCGCCTTGCGGCCATGGTCGAGCAAACGCTGACGCTTGCAGCGCCCGAGCGAGTGGCCGGTATGCACCAGCGGAACACCCAGCAGCTGCGACAGATGCACGCCCACGTAGCCGGCGTCGGCATAGTGGCTGTGGATGACATCGGGCAGGCGCGGTTGCTGGCGCAGATAGCTGAGGATGCGGTCGACCAGTTGATCGAGGTGACTCCACAGGCTTTCCTTGCGCAGATAACGCCTCGGCCCGCAGGGCAGCCGCACCAGACGCGCACGCTCCCCCAGCGCTTCGCTCGGCACCGCATAGTCCGGCGACACCGAGGCATCGTCGACCAGGCGCGTGACCACGTCGACCTGCTCGATCCGGGGATGGCGCCCCAGCGCCCGCGCCAGTTCGATCACGTAGAGCGTCTGGCCACCGGTATCGGCGTCGCGCCCCAGTTCCAGGTCGTGTCCACGCATCAGCCCGTGCACACTCAGCATCAGCACATAGATATCACGCACGCATCACCTCAGATTCGAGCCGCCAGTCGCGTATGAACGGACGATAGAAATCCTGCGAGGCCGGTACCGCACCACGTATGCCGCACAAGGCGCGAGCAAAGGCATCGGCGCGCGCCAGCTGCTTGGCCAGAGGCCAGCCGCGCAACATGCCGAGCATGAACACGGCGGCAAAGCCGTCGCCCGCCCCCACGGTATCGACCACCTGGCTCAGCGGCGTCCCGGTCACCGATTCGATACGCCCGGCGGCATCGAGCGTCCAGGCGCCCCCCGCGCCGCAGGTCACGACCAGCCTCTGCAGGTCGAAACCCGACAGCAGCACGGCGGCTCGGGCTTGCGGCGTGGCGCCATCGAGCGAAAAAAGATCGCCAATGCGAACCAGTTCGTCCTCATTGAGCTTGACCACGCGGGCCTGCTGCAGGGACCAGCGCAAGGTGTCGGCATCCACCCAGGGGTCGCGCAGGTTGACGTCCAGAAACGCGCAAGCATCGACCGTGGCAAGCAGTTCACGCAACGCACGGCGCGAATCACCCCGCTGCGACAGTGTGCCGAAGTAGACCATCTGCGGATGTAAGGACAGGCCTACCATCCGTGCCAGACTGGCGTGAATGTGGTCGTAGGCCTGGTCGGACAGAATGTCGAACGCATGGCCGCGAGCGGTCTCGGTCACCTTGACCCGTCCGGTCGGACGCGCCGGATCGCGCTGCACGCCGCGCATGTCGAGGCCGCGTTCGCCCATCGCCTGCAACAGCTGATCGCCCAGCGCGTCCTTGCCCGCCCGCGTCACCAATACTGGGTGCGCACCCAGCGCGCCGAGATGACACGCCACGTTGAATGGCGCGCCGCCCAGCACGTTGCGGTCGCGAAACTGATCGACCAGGGTTTCGCCAAAGGCAATCACAGTCTGGCTGTCCTCCCGGACCGCAGCGTGGGGTGCTGTCGCTTCACTCGGCATCGTCATGATGAACACTCACATAAAACATATTGCACAATAGTTTCTATTGACACACTGGCCAACCGAAGATTCCTCAGGCTAGATCGTGTAATCCAGTTTGAACAGCAGAGCCGTGTCGGCACTGCCCTTGCCCGCAGCGGGCACGGCGTCGTAATCGAAATTCACCTGGGTCCCCAGACTGAAACCCTTGCCCATTGGCACCCGGAACCCGGTACGACTCTGGTAGAGGTAATCATCCAGCGACTCCAGGCTCAACAGCAGGTCGCTGTTGTGGAACAGCTTCAGGCGCCCCTGCCAGACAGTCTGCTCGTAGCGGGCGCCGAATCTCGCACTGGGAAAACGGGTGTCGGCCGCGTGGGCGTAGTCTTCGTTCACCAGGCTCAGGCCGCCTTCCAGCGACAGCTTGAGATCGTCGCGCTCGAATAACTGGCGGCCGGCCCCTGCGCCCAGCGTGCTGCGCAGATCGAGGCCGGCCTGCCCGTCATGGTCGAAGCGGGTGTTCGCATAGTAATAGATGCGCTCGCTGGCGAAATGGTCGTATTTCATCCCCACCCGCCAGTTCGACGCAGTCTCGACGCCATCCTGCCCCGCCTCGTTGAGTTCGCCGTCGAGCGTCACGCGCTGGCCGGCATTGCGCGCGACCAGTTCGCCGTCCAGATGTAGGGCCTGTGCATCGGTATTGCCACGCGCAAGGTTGCCGCCCAGCGATGCGCGTCCGCTCAATACGGTCCGGTCGCTCTGCCGCGGCGGGTTGATGGCGTCGATGCGGTCGAGTGCCAATGGAGCAGTCTCGGCCAGGCTGCCGATCCGGATGCGCACTTGGCGTGCGCGGTCGGCCTGTAATTGGCCGTCCAGTTCGGTTCCGTCGGCCAGGCGCACCCGCACCGGCGCGTCGGTTTCGATCTGGTCCACCTGGGTCCATGGCAATTTGAGCGTGCCTGCATAGGCGGTTTTCAACCACAAGGTTTTGGTTTCCAGGCGAACGAGGGTACCGCTCAGGCGGTCTCCATTGAGGAGCGTGACCGTGTCGGCCAGGGCAGTGGACGTGAACAGGCAACCCACCGCCACAATTTTCCAGTCGTGCTTCAACGTATTCCTTTCCCAGGCCAAATCGATGAGGACAGCCGTATCGACAGAGAAAACTCGAGCCGGACACGCTGAAAGGAAATTCGGATGCGCGATTGCCGGCAAGCCGGATCGCAGGATGATGCGCAGGTCCCCTGACACCCCTGGCCATGAACTGGATGGTGGGCGAGCTGCCTTTTTATGTTTGCACAAAATTATTTATCTACGCAAGCCCAATTCACCCTGCGCTTGTCATGCACGTTAAGATAATCCCGCTGCGCGTCGCCCTGAGTGCCCACAACAACAAACCTGATGCCAGCTGAACCCTTACCCGACAGGACATCCCCATGGAACTCCACCAATTCTTTCTGTACCTCGCCGTCATCCTGATCGCCGCGCGGCTGTTTTCCGAGATCGCGGGACGCCACGGCATCCCGTCGGTGATCGGCGAGTTGCTGGCCGGTCTGTTGATCGGTCCGTCGCTGCTGGGCTGGATCTCGCCCGACGACACCATGAAGCTGCTGGCGGAGATCGGCATCATCCTGCTGCTGTTCGAGGTCGGCATGGATACCGACCTGTTCCGCTTGGCCAAGTCCGGCATCAAGCCCATCGTCGTGGCGGTCATCGGCTTCGCCCTGCCTTTCGCGCTCGGCTATGCCGTCTGCCGCTGGGGCTTCGGCCTCGACAATCTGGTGGCACTGTTCATCGGCGGCACGCTGACCGCGACCAGCATCGGCATCACCGTGCGGGTGCTCGACGACCTCGGCAAGCGGCACACGGACGAGGCGCAGATCGTGATCGGCGCGGCAGTGCTGGACGATATTCTCGGCGTGCTCGCCCTGGCCTTCCTGTACCAGTTCGCCGAGCAGCGCGAAGTCTCGCTGGCGGCCACCGGCACGGTCGCGCTCTTCATCGTGCTGTTCATGCTGCTGTCGCCGCTGGTCGCCAAGCTGGCCGGCCAGATCATCGACCATTACGACCAGCGCTCGGCCACCCCCGGCCTGCTCATCACCATGGCGCTCGCATTGATCCTGCTGTTTTCCTGGCTGGCGCATGCGGTGGGCGCACCGCTGATCATGGGCGGCTTCGCAGCAGGCATCGCGCTGTCGCAACACTTCCGCTTCGACGTGATGAGCCGGCTCGGCATGCCGGCGCTCGACCGCTGGTTCGCACCCAGCCCGCAACTGGCGCACCGGCTGGAAGAACAGATGCGGCCGCTGATCCACACCTTCGCCCCGCTGTTCTTCGTGATGGTCGGCGTATCGCTCAACCTCAACACGGTGGACTGGGGCTCGCCCCGCGTCTGGCAGCTGGGCGGCGCCCTGATCGTGGTAGCCATCGTCGGCAAACTCGCCGCCGGCTTCTTCATCCGCGAAAGCCGTTTCCGCCAGGTGGCCATCGGCCTGTCGATGATTCCGCGCGGCGAGGTTGGCCTGATCTTCGCGCAGCTGGGGTTGAACCAGGGCATCCTCGATGCCGAGACCTATGCTGCGCTGCTGATCGTCATCGCGCTCACCACGGTTGCGCCGCCCTTCATGCTGAAGGCCTACTATGGTCGCCACGCGGGCGCAGCGGCATGAATGCGCTACCGTCAGCCCGGCGCATCTGCAAAAATGCGGTCTTTACCCACGAAAGCCGCCTGCCATGACCCTGCGCGCCGTGCCACTCCTTCCGGAACCTGTTTGCCTGCGTCCGGACACGTCCCTGCTGGAGGCCTTGCGCCTGATGCTGGACAAGAGCGTCAACCACCTGCCAGTCTGCAATGGCGGCATATGGGCCGGGTTGGTGGACATCAACGACATCCTGGGTGAACTGCTGCCGGCCAGCGCGCGCGGCGAGCACGGCCTGAAGGACCTGCGCTTCGTCGGCGACGGAACCGCGCTGATCGCAACCCACATCAAGGAACTGGCGGCCAAGCGAGTGCTCGATGTGGAGCTGCTCGACCTGCCGACCCTGGATGAAGACACCCCGCTGCTGGAAGCCGCCCTGCTGCTGCATCGGCATGCCGCGCCGCTGCCGGTTCTGGGAGCGGACGGCAGGCTCAAGGGCATGCTGTCGCGGCGCGCCCTGCTGGCGCACCTGATCGCCCAGGTCGGAATCTGACATGACACATCCCGCAACCGCCGAAACCCTCTTCGGCTTGTCGCCCCTTGTGGTGTCGCTTGCCATCTTCGTGCTGACCTACGCCGTCATCGTCACCGAGAAGATCAACCGCTCGGTGGTCGCACTGCTCGGAGCCGGATTGATGGTGTTCGCCGGCGTGCTGAACCAGGCCGAGGCCTTTCACGGCATCGACCTCAACACCATCAGCCTGCTCACCGGCATGATGGTCATCGTCGCCATCACACAGAAAAGCGGCGTGTTCCAGTACGTGGCGGTCAAGGCCGCCAAGGTCGTGAAGGCCGACCCATGGGGCCTGCTGGTCATGCTGTCGCTCGTGACCGCCGTGTTCTCCGCGCTGCTGGACAACGTCACCACCGTGCTGCTGATCGCCCCGGTGACGCTGCTGATCACCGATGCCCTGCGCATCGGTCCCTATCCCTATCTGTTCTCGGTGATCTTCGCCTCCAACATCGGCGGTACCGCGACGCTGATCGGCGACCCGCCCAACATCATGATCGGTTCGGCGGCCAAGCTGACCTTCAACGACTTCCTGATCAACGTGGGGCCCGTCGCCGCCGTCGTCATGGCGCTGACGCTGATCCCCATCTATTTCATCTGGGGACGCAAGCTGCGTGCCGCGCCGGAGGACCGCGCCCTGGTGATGGCGTTCAACGAACGCGAATCCATTACCGATGCGCGCCTGCTGAAGCAGGCGCTGTTCGTCATCGCGCTGGTGATCGCGGGTTTTGTGTTCGCGCATGCCCTCGGGCAGGAACCGGGCACCATTGCGATGTTCGGCGCCGCGCTGCTGCTGCTGCTCCGCGTCTATGACAAGAAAGCCGAAGAGCAGTCGCACGCCATCCACCACACCTTCGGCGAGGTCGAATGGATCACCATCTTCTTTTTCATCGGCCTGTTCGTGGTGGTGGCCGGTATCGAGAAGGCAGGCGCGCTGGAACTGCTGGCGCACAAGATCGTCGAGTGGACCGGCGGCAACTTCACCGCCACCGCCTATACCATCCTGTGGGTCTCGGCCGTACTCTCCGCCGTCGTCGACAATATTCCCTTCGTCGCCACCATGATCCCGGTGATCCAGAGCATGGGCAACGCGTTCACACCGGAGCAGATCGACATCCTGTGGTGGGCGCTGTCGCTGGGCGCCTGCCTTGGCGGCAACGGCACCCTGGTGGGGGCGTCGGCGAATCTGGTCGTCGCCGGCATGGCCGAGCGTGCCGGCCAGCCGGTCCGCTTCCTGCCCTTCATGCTGATGGCGTTTCCGCTCATGCTGGCAAGCATCGCGGTAAGCAGCGTGTATCTCTGGATACGCTACCTCTAGGCGCACGACGGAGTCCGGGATTACGTCTACAGTGGAAAGATGAACCCGCTTCACGCTCTGTCGCGCTTTGCGCTGTGGACATGTTGTCTAATTCTGCTGCCTTTTTCCGCCAACGCCACCACCGTGCGCGTGTTGACAGTACAGGGCGCGATCGGACCGGCCAGCGCGGACTACCTGGTACGCGGCCTGGACAAGGCGATCGCAGACCGGGCCCAGCTGGTCGTGATCGAACTGGACACGCCAGGCGGGCTGGACACCTCGATGCGCGACATCATCAAGGCCATCCTCGCCTCGCCGGTGCCTGTGGCCACCTATGTCTCGCCCCAGGGCGCGCGTGCCGCCAGCGCAGGCACCTATATCCTCTATGCCAGCCACATTGCGGCGATGGCGCCGGCCACCAACCTCGGTGCCGCGACACCGGTCGAGCTGGCGCCGGCTGGCGACAAGCCCGACGCAGCCAGACCCGCCGACGCGCCGCCGGGCGATGCCAAGATGCGCAAGGTGGTACATGATGCCGCGGCCTACATTCGCAGCCTGGCCGAGTTGCGCGGGCGCAATGCCGAGTGGGCCGAACGCGCCGTGCGCGAAGCGGTCAGCCTGCCAGCGTCGGAGGCGCTGAAATTGAAGGTGATCGACGTGGTGGCGACGGATCTGGACGATCTGCTGCGGCAACTGAACGGCCGCAGCGTCAAGCTGGGCGATCGGACGATCACCCTGGATACCGTCCATGCCAAGGTCGAGCGCGTCATGCCCGACTGGCGCAGCCGCCTGCTGGCCGTGATCGGCGACCCCGGCATTGCCTATATCCTGATGCTGCTCGGCATCTACGGGCTGATCTACGAATTCGCCAACCCCGGCATGCTGTTTCCCGGCGTGGTCGGCGGCATCTGTCTGCTGCTCGGGCTGTTTGCGATGCAGGTCATGCCGATCAGCTATGCGGGGCTGGCCCTGATGCTGCTGGGCATCGTGCTGATGATTTCGGAGGCGTTCGTGCCCAGCTTCGGCGCGCTTGGGCTGGGCGGCATCGCCGCCTTCGTCATCGGCTCGGTCATGCTGATCGACACCGATCTGCCCGGCTACGGGCTGCCGTGGATGCTGATCGTTCCGGTGGCGGTGGCCAGCGCACTGTTCAGCTTCTTCGTTGCGAGCATGGCGCTGCGCGCGCGCCGGCGGCCGGTGGTGACCGGCGCCGAGGAACTGGTTGGCGCCACGGGTGTCACCCTGGAGGATATCGAACACGAAGGCTGGGCACGCGTGCACAGCGAGCACTGGCGCGTGCGCAGCAAGACCCCCCTCCCACGCGGCAGCGCGATCCGCGTGCGCGCGCGACACGACCTGATCCTCGATGTCGAACCCTGGCAAGGAGAATGAGCATGTTTGAATTCAGCGGCCTCACCCTCGTATTTGTCATCATCGTGCTGATAATCGCCAGCCTGCGCATCCTGCGCGAGTATGAGCGCGGCGTGGTGTTCATGCTTGGGCGTTTCTGGAAGGTGAAGGGGCCGGGACTGGTGGTCGTCCTGCCCGGCATCCAGCAGATGGTACGGGTCGACCTGCGCACCGTCGTATTCGACGTGCCAAGCCAGGACGTGATCTCGCGCGACAACGTCTCGGTCAAGGTCAATGCGGTGGTGTATTTCCGTGTCATCGACTCGGCCAAGGCGATCCTGCAGGTGGAGGATTTCATGAATGCGACCAGCCAGTTGGCGCAAACCACGTTGCGGGCGGTGCTGGGCAAGCACGAACTCGACGAGATGCTGTCCGAGCGCGAACGTCTGAATCAGGATATCCAGCAATTACTGGACACCCAGACCGACGCCTGGGGCATCAAGGTCTCCAACGTCGAAATCAAGCATGTCGACATCGATGAATCGATGGTGCGTGCGATCGCCAAACAGGCCGAGGCCGAACGCGAGCGGCGCGCCAAGGTGATCCATGCGGAAGGCGAACTGCAGGCATCGGAAAAACTGCTTGCTGCCGCGGAAATTCTCGCCGCCAAGCCGCAGGCCATGCAGCTGCGCTATCTGCAGACACTTTCCAACATCGCCGGCGACAAGACCAATACCATCGTCTTCCCGATGCCGGTCGAGTTGTTGAACCTGCTGCAGCGCGGCACGAAGCCGGGTGAATGACGCTCTTTGAAGCCCAGCGTCCACTCGCATATGGGTGGTCATCGGCCCCGCATCACGGTATGCTCACTTTCACGTCCCGGCCGCACACGGGAACTCGTACCGGCCTGATCGACTCAGAGTGGGTACCTTGTTTCGAAATATGTAGAGGAGCTTAGATGAACCCGCAAGTCACTACCCTGGGGCGCAGCCAGTCTGCTGCCGTATCGGCCACCAACAAGGTCGTCAAGAACACCTACATGCTGCTGGCGATGACGCTGGCGTTTTCCGCGGCAACCGCAGGCGCGGCGATGGCGCTGAACCTGCCGCATCCCGGCATCATCCTCACGCTGGTCGGCTACTACGGCCTGCTGTTCCTCACCACCAAGTTCCGCGACAGCGGACTCGGCATCGCCTTCGTGTTTGGCCTCACCGGCTTCATGGGCTACACGCTCGGCCCCATTCTCAACGCCTATCTGGCCATGCCCAACGGCTCGCAGGTGGTGATGATGGCGATGGGCGGCACCGCGGCAATCTTCCTTGCCCTGTCGGCCTACGTGATGACCACCCGCAAGGATTTCAGCTTCATGGGCGGCTTCCTCATGGTTGGCATCCTGGTTGCCTTCCTCGCCGGCCTGGGGGCGATCTTCTTCCACATGCCCGGCCTGTCGCTGGCGGTGTCTGCGATGTTCGTGCTGCTGATGTCCGGCCTCATCCTGTATGAGACCAGCAACATCATCCACGGCGGCGAAACCAACTACATCATGGCAACCGTCACGCTGTTCGTGGCCATCTTCAACCTCTTCACCAGCCTGCTGAGCCTGCTGGGCTTCGCCAATAACGACTGAACGTGAACGGCCTCGAAAAAACGGCACCTGTTACGGTGCCGTTTTTCATTGACACCCACTGCCATCTCGATGCGGCCGAATTCGA
>Ga0066256_1004952_pt1 | contig 11405 bp, 12 predicted proteins | sample ThiBio_1000_biof_FD_87107 | JGI IMG/M metagenome (GOLD analysis project Ga0066256, IMG submission 87107) | Wastewater bioreactor microbial communities from Cape Town, South Africa - Thiocy_expt_1000_biof (version 2) | ecosystem: Engineered > Bioreactor > Thiocyanate-remediating >... | reverse complement strand
GCGGGTTGTGGCGCAGGCGCTTCGGCAGCGGCCGGGGCTTCGCCATGGGCAAGCGCCTCGAGTTCGCGGATGAGGGTCCGGCTACGGGCCTCGTCGACGCTTCCGCCGTCACGGGCCGCATTGGTCAGATCCGCCAGGACATCGGCGGACTTCAGCATGACCTTCAGGACGTCCTGGGTGGGCTCCAGCTTGTTGGATCGAACGCAATCCAGTGTCGTCTCGAACACATGGGCGAAGGAGACGAGATCGTCGAGGCCGAATGCACCGGCACCGCCCTTGATCGAGTGAACGGCGCGGAACACGGCATTGACCGTCTCCGGGTCGCGATCCCCGTCATTCAGCTTCAAGAGACCGGTTTCCAGTTCGGCGAGCTGCTCCTCGCATTCCTGGAAGAAGATCTCCTTGATTTCGTTCATATCCATCGCGGAAAATCCTGGATTAGGCGGTTACGCGCTCGATTGCATCGATCAGCTTGGTCGGATCGAAGGGCTTGACGATCCAGCCGGTCGCACCGGCCTGGCGGGCGCGGTTCTTCTTTTCCGCATCGCTCTCGGGGGTCAGGACGAGGATCGGGATCGCGCGGGATTTTTCGTTTCGGCGCACGCCCTCGATGAAGCCGAAGCCGTCGAGGCGCGGCATGTTGATGTCGGTGACGATGACGTCTGGGTTGGCGTTTTCCAGCACTTCCAGCCCCTCGACGCCGTCTTCAGCCTGGATGGTCTCGAAGCCTGCATTGTTGAGCGTGACCAGAAGCATGTTCCGGATCGTCCGGGAATCATCCACGGTCAGGACTTTTTTCTTCATTGCCTAGCCTCCTGTGCCAGCAAGTGATAGATGTTCACGCCGATGAGTTGCATTGTCTTCATGAAAGGGTCGGAAACCTTGCCGAAGGTGAAGGGCTGCCTGTCCTCCTCCCAGCTCTTGGCGCCCGCCATCAGGACCTGGGCACAGAGCGCGCCGACCCGCTCGACCGCCGAGGCGTCGATGACGAGCGGATTGCCCTTGAGGCCCATGAGCTGCTTGTGCAGCGCCGTCGCCTCGTTGAGGTCGAGGACGGGGGCAAGGCTTAGACTTTTCTGAGCGGGTTTCTTGCTCGCCATTACCGTGTTCCTTGTCTGCGTCTGTCCAAAGTCGTCTTCGCGGCGGGCGGCTGGCTTGCGTCCGCAAGCCGGCTGCGCGCGGTCGAGAACCAGTGTCGGGGCCGTCTCGTCCCCATCTCAGCCTCCCAGCCCCGCACTGCGCCCCGTCAGGAGGTCGAGGGGAGAGGACGGCGCCTCCGGCCGCTCGGGCAAGGGGCGCGGCGCCGGCCGGGCGGCGCGCGTTTCCTGCCGCGCCGAGACGCGGAATTCGCGGATCGTGCGGCCGAGTTCCAGGATCACGGTGTGGAGGTCGCCGCCCATCGTGCCGATGCGGCCCGCATCGGCAGCGTCCGCCTCCAGCGCGCGGCCGGCGCGGCCGATGTCGGCCGTCACGCCATCCAGCCCCTCGGCGTCGACGGCGCTTTCCTGGACGATGCCGGTGATGGCCTCGTTGATGCCCTCGACCTGGCGCACGATGTCGCCGATCGCATCCTGGGTGCGGTGGACATGCTCGACGCCGGTTTCCACCTGCGCCTTGGTGCCCGTCACGAGCTGCTTGATTTCGCGTGCGGCATCGGCGGAGCGCTGGGCGAGCGCGCGCACTTCCTGCGCGACGACCGCAAAGCCGCGGCCGCTGTCGCCGGCGCGGGCGGCCTCGATGCCGGCATTGAGCGCAAGCAGGTTGGTCTGGAAGGCGATCTCGTCGATGACGCCGATGATCTGGCCGATCTTTTCCGCCGAAGCCTCGATATCCGCCATGGCCGACATGGCTTCGCCGACGATGGAGCCGCTGAGCGCGACCGACTGCCGGGTCGAGGCGGCCGCGCCCTGCGCCTTGCGCGTCTCGGCGAGCGTATGGCGCACGCGCTCGACGATGGCGCCGAGCGCGTTGGCCGTTTCGAGGAGGTGCGCGGATTGCTCGGCGGAGCGGTTGGACAAGGCGTCCGCGCCGGAGGCCAGCGTCGAGACGAGCCGGTCGCTCTCGCCCGCACGGTCGGCGGCGGAGGTGAGGCGCGACTGGATTTCGTTTAGCGCGCCGTTCAGCGTCTCGGCCAGCTCCTGCCAGGCTTCCGGCATCTCGCCGGAAACGCGGGCGGAGAAATCGAGCTGCGAGAGGCTGCGGATGGTTTCGCCGAAGACGCGGTCGAGCTCGGCGCGGTCTTCCCTGCGCTGCTCGCCGAGCGCGCGGCTGTGCGCATGGCGCAATTCGTTGAAGCGCAGCGAGACGCCGATCTCCGCATCGACCATGGCGGTGCGCAGGAAGGCCGAGACGAGGTCCGTCAGTTCCTTGCGGCGGGCCTTGCCGGCGCCGGGCAGGATGGATTTCGGCCAGTATTCCTCGATGAGGCCGGTGACGACCGTCTCCAGGACGACCGAATGGCCGGCGATGCGCCAGCGCGGGTCGAGGCCCATCTGGCTTTCGCTGTCGGCGAGCACCTTGACGCGTTCGGCATAGAGGGCGTCGAACCGGGCGTCGGTCAGCACGCTCCAGTGGGAGCTCTGGAGGTCGTGCAGGCGGTCGATCTGGCGCTCGCTCTGGAAATGGCGGGCGGCATCGGGAAAGGTCTGGAAACGCTGGAAGAGGTCACGGAGCGCCGTTTCGACATGCCGCTCGAGCGTCTGGCGGTGGCGGCGGAGCAGTTCGCCCTCGGCGCTCTCCACGCCGGCAAAGCGCAAACGGTCGCGCAGGCTGGCCGCCTGTCCCGTTCGAGCCTGTTCTGCCGGCATTTCCTGCACCACTATGCTCCCAAACCACGATGCCCCGGCCGCCCTCCGGCAGCCGAGCGAATCCTCACATGGCGGAGACGGCTCGCGGAACCGTGCTCACGGCCGGCACGCTGCCGGCAAGGCGGCCAGCGGCGCTACCCGACGATCCATGATCAAATTCGGTGAAAATCGAATACCGGCTCGGTTCCGGTACGGCGGTTCGGCGTCATGCCTGGGTGAGAAACGGCGAATTTCCCATTCCGACGTGTAAAGCCATGTTTATGGTTAATTCCTTGCCTGAAGGTTAATAATTCATAGCCTGCTTCGGGCCTCGGCGAAATTAACACTGCCTGACGTTGCGCAAGCCACGGGCAAGCTCGCGCGCGTAGAGCGGTCCTGACTGACGATGATGTCAGGAGGAACGGGCAATGATTGTTCTGGGACTGGGTGCCACCGTGATCGCCGCTGCAACGCTTGCGGCCGTCTGTCTTCTCATGGGGATAGATGCGGGGCGTACGCCGGTCAAGGCGCGGGTTTTCTGAGCGTATCGCGCGGGACAACCGTCACATGCCCTCTTGCTTTCCCCGGGCCGCCTGCCACATTCTGCTGGCGACAGAATGAGACTGTCAAAGGGAGCACATCATGGGCATTGAAAGTATTCTGGTTTTCCTCATCGTCGGTGCGATTGCCGGCTGGCTTGCGGGCCTCATCGTCTCGGGCTTCGGCTTCGGGCTCATCGGCAATATCGTGGTCGGCATGGTCGGCGCCTCCAGGGCCGGCTATCTCTTCCCGGCCCCCGGCGTCGGCCTCGGCACCGGCAGCGTCGCCGCCATCATCCATTCCTCGACCGGCGCCGTGACCCTGCTCGTCCTCATCAAGGTCATCAAGCGGGCCTGACCGGGCAGCGCCCTGCCGCTACCAGTTCAGGCCGCGCAGGGCGCGTATGCTCGACGGCGGCGGGCGCGTGCTGCTCGACTTTATGCCGTTCTTCTCGCAGACATAGACATCGCGCGGCATCCAGCGGGAGCTGGTGCTGCGCGGTACCTCCACGCTCAGCGTGCAGTTCGCGTCATTCCTGTTGCTGTATTCCTCCGTGGCATCGGAAGGAACGACGCCGGGAAGATCCTTGAACGCCTGCGCCTGCCCGGCAGGCGCGGACAGCAGGATCGCCAGAACGGCGAGGATGGCTCGTGTCTTCATCGTCTTTCCCGGCCGGGGCCGGCCTTCCGCATTCCACAAAGAAGTACCGCAGGCCGGAAACATGCGCTATAGGCCTGCAAACGTTCAGACAGCTTAGATGGGGTTTTTCATGGCAAGTGCAATCCGGTATCACGAAGGCGACATCCCGGCGGCGGACGCTGCCCGCTATACCGGCGCGATCGCCTCCGCACCGAAACCGCCCGCCGGGACCCCGCCCCGGGCCGGGCTCTGCGCCGTGCAGCTTCCGCCGGGCGCGGGCCCCGCCGACGTGATCCGCATCGCCGCCGGCCAGAAGGACGCGCCGAACCTTACCGCCATGCTGGCGGACCCGGCCCGCCAGAAGATCTTCCACTACGGCCGCTTCGACATCGCCGTGCTGTTCCACACCTTCGGCGTCACCACCACGCCGGTCTTCTGCACCAAGATCGCCTCGCGCCTGACGCGAACCTATACCGACCGGCACGGCCTCAAGGACAATCTCAAGGAGATGCTCGAAGTCGACATTTCCAAGCAGCAGCAGTCCTCGGACTGGGCGGCGGAGACCCTCTCGCCGGCGCAGCTCGAATATGCCGCCTCGGACGTGCTGCATCTGCACGCCCTGCGCGACAAGCTCATGGCCCGCCTCGTGCGCGACGGCCGGCTCGACCATGCCGAAGCCTGCTTTGCCTTCCTGCCGACGCGCGCCAAGCTCGACCTTCTCGGCTGGGAAGAGACCGACATCTTCGCCCATAGCTGAGCCTTGCCGTGGAGAACGGCCGGCAACACCAGACAGGGCCGGCGCTGGAGCCGCTTCGCCGGCTGATCCGCGCCCGGCTGGAAACGCTTCCCCCCGGTCTTGCGGAATTCATCCTGTTCGGCCTGAAGCAGGCCTGGGCCTGCCTCTTCGGCGGGCTCATGCTCGGCCTCATCATCCTCACCAAGCTGGTCTGGCAGCCGGACTGGCCGATCCATCGCTACGACGCACTGTTCGCGATGGCGCTCGTCATCCAGGTGACGTTCCTGGCGCTGAAGATGGAGACCTTCGAGGAAGCGAAGGTCATCCTGATCTACCACCTCGTCGGCACCGCGATGGAGATCTTCAAGGTGCATATGGGCTCCTGGGCCTATCCGGAGGAGGCCGTCATCCGCATCGCCGGCGTGCCGCTCTTTTCCGGCTTCATGTACGCCTCCGTCGGCAGCTACATGGCGCGTGCCATCCGCATCTTCGACATGCGCTTCACGCACTATCCGCCGTTCTGGACGACAGCGCTGCTGGCGGCCGCTATCTATGCCAACTTCTACATGCACCACTTCCTTCCCGACATCCGCCTCGTCCTCTTTGCGGCGACTGTGCTGCTCTTCGGGCGCGTGCGCATCTATTATACCGTGGAGCGAAAGCCGCGCTGGATGCCGCTGGTGCTGGCCGCCTTCCTCACCAGCATCTTCCTCTGGATCGCGGAGAACATCGGCACGGCGACGGGTGTCTGGCTCTATCCGGGCCAGCAGACATGGCACATGGTGCCCTTCACCAAGCTCGGCTCGTGGTATCTGCTTCTCTATGTCAGCTTCGTGCTCGTGACGATCGTCTGCCGGCCGCAGCCGCCGGAGGCATCGTCAAATCCGGCAGGCACAGGCTTAACGCCCGGTTAACGGCCCCGGCGGTATTCTCCGGCAAGACCGGAGATTGCCATGTTGACACCCCTTGAAAGCGCGCGGTCCACCGCCGCCGTCTCGGCCATGCAGTCGATCGTCGAGACGATCGAGGATCGCCGCCGCGAAGAAGCGGAGAAGGCGAGCGGGCAGAAGAAGGACGACATGCCCGGGCAGGCGCAGCTTCGCCCGGACGACGCCGCGCGCAAGGCGAATACCCGCATCAACGAGCATTTCTTCGGCAGCAATGCCGGCGGCGGGGATACGCTCGCCAAGCTGATCTCCCGTTTCAGCGACATGCTCGGCGTCAGCCAGCAGGATGGCGAATCCAGCCGCGCCTTCGCCCAGCGCCTCGCCGACAAGCTCACCCTCATCGACAGCGTGGCACGGCCGGCAAGCGACAGCACCGCGGGCGTCACGCTGCTCTCGCTCGGCACGACGCTTTCCGCCGTCAAGCAGGCGATGAGCGGCGGATCGGACGACGACGCCGCCAGCCTCGTCGCCCGCCTTGCGCTGACGACGGGCGTGACGCAGGGCGAGGACGAGGCGGACGCCGATTTCCAGCAGCGCCTTTCCGCCATGCTCACGCGCCAGCGCGGCGAATTGCCGGCCGATGTCGCGGCGCTGGAAAAGACGTCTGGCCTCTCCGACCTCGGCCTCAAGGCACGCGATCTCGTCGCCGCGATCCGAGATCCCTACGGCCCGGAAGCGCAGCGCGTGAAGGACGCGCTCGCCGACAAGGCCGATGCGGAAAAGGCGCTGACGCCCGAAATGCGCAAGGTGCTCGCCCGCCTGGAGGATGCGGCGAACCCGAAGTCGCTGGAGGAACTGAAGCTCGACCGGACCCGGCGCGATCCGACACGCATCGAGGACGCCGAAACGCGCAGGGAGCGTGAGGAGACGATCGGCAAGCTCGAAGCGGGCCGGAAGCTCGAGGATGTCGAAAAGCTCCAGGACGCCGTGGGCCGCGCCCACGAAGCCGCCGTCAAGGACAAGGCCGACGGCAAGACCGCCGGCGAGGTGCTCGACACGATCCAGTTGCTTGCAGCCGGCGCCGAGGCGACAGAGGTCGCAAGGAAGACGGGAAGCAAGCCGGACCAGTCACACGAGGGCAGCACCGACGCGACGGCCGGGACCAGCGGCGAAGCGGTGCGCAATCTCGATGCGGCCGGCGCCCGCGAACGGCAGGAACAGGAAGAGGCGAAGAAGGAGATCTTCGCCCTGCGCGTCGACGACAACGGTGTCTACGACCTCATCACGCGCCAGCTCGTCGCCTGAAGACCGGTGCGTTTCGCACGGCTGCCGGAACTGTTCTACGGCTTGCGCCGCACGATACCGAGCCGCGCGATGACCGCCGGCGGGATGCCGTAGCGGCGGATCGCATCCTTCTGGCTGCGCAGGCCGCACATTTCCCGCTGGATGAAGAAGGCCCAGACCTTGTCGGCCGCGTCGTCGAGGAGGTCTTCCCGCTCGGTCTCGCCGCAGCCGGCGGCGAGGCGCTCGGCAAGCAGCGCCAGCGCCTTCTCGACCTTCAGCCCGTGCCGGCCGAGCGAATCCGCCCGCTCGGACATCAGTTCGTATTCGAGGATGTTGAGGCCCGTTTCCTTCGAGAAGGAAGGAGCGAGCGCCTGCGGCGGACGAACCGTCATCTCCTGTCTCCCGTCATGGAGCAAAGATGGAGCGGCGGTTGGCCGATCGCAAGGGGTTCAGGCGGCGCGGGCGCGCACCTCGTCGAACGACCAGTCGACGAGCAGCCTGCCGTCGCGCCAGACCGGCTGCAGCAGGTTCTGCCGGCCGGCGAGCTGGTCGACGCGCGCCGCCTCGAGGCCGATATAGTTTTCGACCACCGCCTGGCGGCCGGCCTTGGAGGCCTTGAGGTTCATCGTCGCCGGACGCTTGTAGACGTCGTGCCAGGCGCCGGCGGCATCCTGCCGGGCATTCGCCTTCATGGCGAAGGAATAGGTATCGCGGTTGACGCGCTGGAGGAGGCCCGCGCCCATGCCGAAGGCGATGTTCTCCGCCGAGAAGCCGAAGGCTTCCAGGCGGCCGAGAATGAGGCCGATGTCGGCCGACGAGATGCCGTCGCCCTGGATGACGCGCACGCTGTCGTCGAGCACCTTGTATCCCTTGCCGTTGAGATGGGTGCCGAAGGCATAGGCGAGCTGGCGCACCACCTGCACCGGCGTTTCCACGGGATCACCGCTGTCCGGCCGGACGACCAGCGTGCCGCCGGCGGCCTGCACGCGGTCCTTGAGCTGCTTGCCCCAGATTTCCGAGACGGCATTGTTGATGTCGTAGCTGTCGGAGACGACGGCATAGAGGCCCTTGCCGCCGAACCGGTCGATCATGTTTCCGTAGGCGTCCGCCTCGCGGTCCTGGCCCCAGGAGGTCATGGGGGAAGGCGGGGAGGGGGGAATGGAGAGGCGGGCCATGCCGGCGCGGTAGTGGGGGGGGGCGTAGAGCCCGCGGGCCACGGTGCCGGTGCCAATAAAATGGAGGAGGGGGGCCGCCCCGCCGATGCCCGCCTGCTCGAAGCTCGTCGTTCCGCGCGCGCCGAAATCGTGCAGGCGGAAGGGCAGGACGGCGGCCGGGTCGTCGCAGGTCTTCTCCAGGATCGGCTGGATGACCTGCTTCACCTTGCGCGAATTCGAGGCGACCGTGCTCGGATACCAGATGGCGCGCAACAGCGCCGTCTCGATATAGGAGGTCAGCCAGAAGCAGGCCGGGTCCGTGTTGACCACCTGGGCGACCGGCACGCCGCGGCGCACCAGCGTGCCTTCCGGCAGCGCCTCGATGAGGAGCGGCAGGTAGCCGCCGTGCCGCTGCACGATATGCGTCCAGCCTTCGCGGTTGAACGGCAGGCCATGCGCCGTCACGATCCCCTCGGCCTCGTCGATGTCCTGCATCGTCACCGGCCTGGACAGATATTCCTTGAGGAACATCTGGAGGCCGAAGAACAGCACTTCCGCGCGGTCGGAATGGCCGCGCGCCTCGATATAGGAGGAAATCGCGTGCGTTTCCGGCGGATATTGCAGGTAGTGGCTCAGCTTGTAGCTGTCCGTATTGAGGATGAGGTTGGTGAGGTTCATCAAGGGTCTCCGCCGCATCCGCCGCCCGAAACGACCATGCCGGCAAGATTTACGCGAGCCGAGCATAAGGGGCAAGGGCCGTCGCGACGGCAAGATCGGCCGGATATGCTGCATGTGCGAAGCCTTTTCGCGCGTATTAGCAATTCGTTAACCATAAAATGGCATTTGTTACAGGCAGAAGACTGTCGGGTGTCCCGGGGTTTGCGACCGGTCCCGTCGGCGGCCCTACCCGCCGCCTCACGCATGCATGCCCGGCCAGCCGGGCCGTAAGCTCATCACCTCGCAGCGTCGCGCATGATGCGCCATCCGACGAACGATGGAACATTGGCAGGCCCGGCGATGCGGATGGCATCGGCAACGGCGAACAGGAGACAGGCATGCTGCCGCATGTGGCACGAACGACCGGCGTGACGCAGCCCTCCCCCGCCCTACCGGCGGGCGGTTCGGGCGATGCCGCCGTCAGGCCGGTGCTCTCTGCCGCCGCGCTCGCCAATCTGCGGGCCGAGGTGCTGCTCCGTCTCATCGAGACGATGCTGAAGCACATGCCGCGTACCGCGGAGCCGAATCCTGGCCGCGACCTCCTCGAAACGCTGCTTGCCGCCCTGAAAACCCTGCCGGGCCGCGAGGGCGAAAGCGCCCGTAAATTTGCCGACATCGTCAGTCGGCTGCCGCCGGAGCTTCGCCCCAGCGTCGAGAAGCTGGTCGGCACCGTGCTCTCGGCCATGCCGACACGCAGCCTCGTCGAGATCGTGCGCGATCCGAACGGGCCGGCGGCCCAGAAACTCGCCAGCCTCCTGGCGACGAGCCTTCCGGCCGAGGACCTGTCGGCAGCCGGCACGGAGCGCCAGCAAAAGCCCGTCGGCCTCAATGCCCAGCAGCTCGCCGCCGTCGGCCGTCACGGCGCGCAGCACACGGCGCAAGCGGGACAGACGCCCGGCGACGTCCGTGCGCTCCAGACGGCGCTGAAGCGCATCTTCGATCTCGACGGCAGCGGCAGGACACGCGCGGCGACCGCTGATGCCCCCACCGCCGCGGGCGGCGAATCCCGGCCGGAGCCCCGCCTGCCCGCTGCAAAGCTGCAGGACGGGCAGCCGGTGGACACCGCGGCATCGACGCTTCGCCACCAGGGCAGCGTCGAGGACGTGGACACGGCCCGGCGCGAGACCGCGCCTGCCCGGGCGCAGATCGCCCACACCGCCGGCCAGGCACTTGCCCGCGGGATGCAGGCGATTGCGCGGGACGTCTCCCCGGAAGTGCTGATGCAGGCGGTGGCGCATCTCATGGAAAGCCTCTCGCCGGAGGAAGCCACCTTCCTGCGGGCGCTGCTCGAACGCCCGCTGGGTGCACAGATCGAACAGGAACTTGCCCAGATCGTCCGCGAGCAGGCAGAAGACGGCGCCAAGCCAGGCAAGGCACAGCCCGAAGCGACAGCACAGCCGCGCGCCGCGCCGGAACCGGACAGGCCCGCGCCCATGCCACCGGCCCGCGAGGCGGTGTCCTCCGCGATCCTCGCGGATGCGGCGACCGAACGGCTGCTCGCGGCACCGGTGCTTCGCGACGGCGTACCGCTCGCCTTCGTGCCCTACCTGCCGGCGGAGGAAAATGTCGAATGGCCGGAGCCGCACCAGTCCGATGAGGACGAGGCAGACGAGCAGAACCCGGAGGATGCGGGCGACGGGAACGGCGAGGAACAGGCGCAGGCCGAGGGCGAGCCGCCGGGCGAGGAGCCCGAGAGCCCCGACATGGCGCGCCGGCGCGAGAAGACGGCCGACATGGTCGGCGTCATGGAACCGGGCCTCGTCTTCTACCAGAAGCTCGGCGACTACTGGACCTGACCGAATCCCCAAAAAAAAGCCCGCGGAGATCGCTCTCCGCGGGCCTTTTGTTTCGTAAGCGAGGCTTACTCGGCGTTGTTGCGGTTCTTCAGAGCCGCGCCGAGGATGTCGCCGAGCGAAGCGCCCGAGTCGGACGAACCGAACTGTGCGACGGCTTCCTTCTCTTCGGCGATTTCCAGCGCCTTGATCGAAAGCTGGATCTTGCGATCCTTCTTCGAGAAGTTCAGGACGCGGGCGTCGACGGTCTGGCCGACCGAGAAACGCTCCGGACGCTGTTCGTCACGGTCACGCGACAGGTCGCCGCGACGGATGAACGCGGTGATGTCCTCGTGGTTGACGAGCCTCACTTCGATGCCGCCATCGTTGACCGCGATGACTTCAGCCGAAACGACGGCGTTCTTGCGGAGGTCACCGGAAGCGGCAGCTTCGCCGACCGCATCGCGGCCGAGCTGCTTGATGCCGAGCGAGATGCGCTCCTTGTCGACGTCCACATCGAGAACGACAGCCTTGACGACGTCGCCCTTGTTGAACTCCTCGATGACCTGCTCGCCCGGACGGTTCCAGTCGAGGTCGGAGAGGTGCACCATGCCGTCCACGTCGCCGTCGAGGCCGATGAACAGGCCGAATTCGGTCTTGTTCTTGACTTCGCCTTCGACTTCCGTGCCAGCCGGGTGGCTGTGCGCGAAGGCCTGCCACGGGTTCTCGAGGGTCTGCTTGAGACCGAGCGAGATGCGGCGCTTCGTCGGGTCGACTTCGAGAACGACGACGTCGACTTCCTGGCTCGTGGACAGGATCTTGCCGGGGTGCACGTTCTTCTTGGTCCAGGACATTTCGGAGATGTGGATCAGGCCTTCGATGCCCGGCTC
>Ga0066256_1004949_pt1 | contig 11409 bp, 3 predicted proteins | sample ThiBio_1000_biof_FD_87107 | JGI IMG/M metagenome (GOLD analysis project Ga0066256, IMG submission 87107) | Wastewater bioreactor microbial communities from Cape Town, South Africa - Thiocy_expt_1000_biof (version 2) | ecosystem: Engineered > Bioreactor > Thiocyanate-remediating >... | reverse complement strand
GGGCAAGATCAACGAGGACCTGGCACGCAAGCTGCAGGCGCGCAACGAGTTTGACGCCACCATCCAGGAGACGGAGGCGGCGTACATGAAGATCCTGGAGAGCTCGCAGACGCTGCTGTCGGTGCTGAAGCGGGAGTCGGTGGCGCTGGGCAAGCGCTCCTCGTAGGCAGCGCACCAGCCCCCCGCCCCCCTGCGCTCCGTTGCGCCGTCGCGCCGTTTGGGGGTGTTGTCGTCGCCCTCCCCCTCTCCCCCCTCCAGTCGGTTGTTGACATTCCCCTTCCTTCCCTCCTTGCAACCGCCGCTGCGATACGATACCTAATACCAACTTGAATCTTACTGCACACGCGTTCATCACGCCCTACGGTGACGGCGGCGGCGCGGCACGCGCGAACGGCGACGTGACGCTGTGCCGCGCCGCCAGCACGCCGGCGGCGGCCACCGCTTCGGCAGCCCGTCGCAGGGCGGCATCCACTGGCGACGAGTGCGCCGGCACCACCACGCCGCCGCCGCGCTCCCCTTTCACGGTGTCTGCGCCAGGCAGGCGGCGCGGCAGCACGGGGTTACTACCTGCCAGCGCAGACCGCAAGGCAGCGGGGTTGCCTGTCGCTGCAGCTGCCGCCACCGCACGCCGAGTCGTGGCCAGCACTGCGCTGCTGGCGGCTGTGTGCATGCCGCCGCCACTACCGGTAGCGCCACTACCGCCACCGCCGCCACTCAACGGCGCCAGTGCGGCCGGCAGTGACATCGGCAGCACCGGCGTGCCGAGCACTCCCAGCCGCAACCGCGGTGGTGTGCCATCATGGCTGCCGCTCGCGGTTGCCGTCACCGGGCTTCGGACGGTGGCGGCGGCCGCCCGTGGAACAGCACGGGCAGGGGTACGCATGGCGTCGCCGCCAGAGGCGGCGGTGCCATGCTGCGGCAGCGGCGGCGAGCGGTGTGCACGCGGCGGTGACGGCGTGCGCGCAAGGTCTGCGCGCCCTGTGCCGTACCCGTGCAGCGTGGGCATGTCGGCCGCCATGCGAAACGTCTCAGACAGCTCTGCCGTGTATGCCGCCGGCCGCGGGGTGCGGTTTGCCACCGCCTGCGCCGCCAGCCGCTCCGGCGACGGCGGCACGCGGACGATGGCTTCCACCAGCGCGCTGATGCTGGGTTCCGTGTCCAGCCCCAGGGCGGCGCGCACCGCCAGTGCGCTGGCGCTGCCACCCAGCAGGCTGGCCGCGCTTGACGTTGTGGCGACGGCCGCCGCCGCACCGGCGCCGCCGGCGGGCGGCAGCAGCGCGCTGGTGGCGGACGCCGCCAGTGTGGCAGCGGCAGCGTCGCCGGCAGATGGCGCCAACGGTCGCCGGCGGGCAGGCAGCGGCAAGCGCCGGCGCAACGATGACGTCGGCAGGAGGTGCAACTCAGTGTCAGCGTCAGGCTCGCAATACGGGATGAATGGCGCATAGGCGGCCGCCTCGTAGTCGTGCCGCGCCACCGCCACGGCAGCGTCCGCCGCCTCGCGTGCCACCGAAGCCCGCTCCTCCGCTGCCATGGCTAGCCGCTCACTGGCTGCCGCGCGCCGCAGACGGTCGCGCTCAGCCAGTGCGGTGGCTGCCACGCCCACCGCAGCGGCAGCCGTCGCCGCCTTGGCGGCGCGCAGCGTCGCGTGCTCCACCTCCAGCCGCTGCCGCGCCGCCGCAATGAGCGCCGCGCGCCGCCGGAATGCGGGGAACGCGGCCGCCACCACGGCCGCCGTGCGCCGGCACCGTGCCATCTTCTCTGCCACCGTCAGGTTCCCTGCGTCCACCGCGCGCTCGCCGTCCTCCCGCCGCCGCCGTGCTAACTCGTCTGCGTAGTTGTGGGTGCGGGAGTGTGGGGTGTATGATTATTGCTACCGGTACGTGTGGTGGGATCACCATCATGTGGGACGCACCTCGCGCAACCACCTGCCGCTCTGCCGCCACGGCGCGCTGCTCGCTGGTCAGGCTGCTCCACCGCTGCCGCTCGGCACGCAGCTGCGCCTCCTGCGCCGCCGCCCGCCCGCAGCGCTTGTACCGGAACACTACCTCCTGCATGGCAGCGGCGTCACGCCGGCAGTCCAGCAGCGCACCGCGCGGCTCCGCCAGCTTGTTGCGGGGCGCGGACCGCACCTTGTCCATGGCCAGCACGGACGCCGGCGGCAGCGGCAGGTGCGGCATGAAGTTGCTGTACGTGCGGCGGCCGACGTACCCCATGCTGGTTGCCAAGTCTGCCGCCTGCTCCCGTGCGGCGTTGTGCTCACCGTCGGCAGGCGCAGGCGCGGGTCCCTCACCACCGCTCGTCGACGGCGCCTCATCGTAGTCGCCGCGCAGCGCCGCGGCACCCACCACCGCCGCGTGGATAGTGTCCCGCGCCGTGCTCTCGTGCGCCCGCCACTCCGCTGCGCCGTCAATGTCAGAGTCGTCAGAGTCAAACGCTGCTGCCGCCTCTGCCTCCGCCGCCGCCGCCTCTGCCGCCTTGCGCGCGGCGCCGGCGGCCAGCAGGTCAATGGCCGCCAGGATGACGCGGGCGTGGTCCGTTGCCTCCTTGATCGTGGCGTCGGCGCTGCGCGCCACGCTGGCGACGCCAGCCACAGAGTTGCGGCGTGCTGCCGACCGCCGGCGTGCAACGCCCGCGCGTGCCGCCTCCAGATCGCGGCGAGCTGTCAGCACCTCCGCGTCGTCCTCGCTGTCACTCGCGTCGCTAGACGGCGAGCCCAGCATGCCACTGGCGGCCAGGTCCTCCACCCTGCTGCCCATAACGTGCTCAATGGCGCGCCGCGCTGTGGTGCTCCACTCTGTCGACGGCGACAGCGCAGCCCGTGCTGCCAGCTCCTCGTCAGTGTATGCCGGCCTGCCGCGCCGCCGTTCCAACGCGGTTGGCCGCGAGGACGGCACGCGTGTCGTGCCACGCCCCTGTGCGTCCCCGCTCGCCTCCGCTGCCAGCAGCGCTGCCATGCGCAGCTTGGAAGCGCGCTTTTGCCGCCCCTTGCGCCGCTTCTTTCCGTCCTTCCCCTCACCCCGTGCCGTCGCCTGCGCCGCCACCACCGTCGTTGCCAGGTCATTCGTGGCTTGCCGCAGCTTGTTGACAATGAAGTCATGCCGCGCCGCCGTCGACTGCGGGTTGGCCTCGCTCTCAAACCAGGTTTGGAACCGCTGCAGCGCGTCCAGCGTCTTGGCATCAATCATCGGCTCTGCTGGCGCACTTGCGCGCCGATTGGGCCGCCGATCGCTATCCTCGTCATCGCTGTCATCGTCGTCGTCCTCGTCCTCGTCGTCGTCATCCTCATCTTCCTCGTCGTCGTCGTCGTCGTCGTCATCTTCCTCATCATCGTCGTCGTCCTCCTCGTCGTCATCGTCGTCATCATCGTCGTCATCGCTCCTACGGATGATCTCCGCGCGTGGAACGGTGCCGGACACGCCCCGCGACCCCATCTCTGGCAGGGAGGAGCGCTTGGACCCGCCTGCCTCCGGCCGCCGTTGCAAGGCAGGCACCTTCAGCACCGCACGTTTGCCACCGCCGCCGGCAGCGCCGCTCCACCCCATATCTGCCAGCGCGGCATCCGCTTCGGCGGTGCCGTCATGCGCGTCGCCGCCGCCACCGCCTCGGGCAGCTGGATTACGACGGCTGGCACGAGCTGGGGAGGCACGCGACCCGGGGGACGCATCAGACGGTGTGCGAGATGTTGAACCGGCAGTGCCACCGCGGCCACCACCGCTCCCGCCGCTCCCACGTCGCTTGCCGCCGCCCCCGCTGTCACCCTCGCGTGGTCGTGGCGAACGGGATGCTCCACTGCTGCTGCTGCCGGGCCGCGCGCCACCTGAACTGGAGGTGCGGCGGCCGGCAGCTGCCGCCAGCGCCGCGGAGCCACCCGCCGCGAGTAGCTGTGACAGGCGGCGCATCTGTTCCGGCGGCAGGTCAATACCGGCGGCCCGTGCCGCGCGCATCATGCCGGGGTCCACCAGCGCGTCGCGCAGCAGCGCTGCTTTCGCGTCAATGTCGCCCGACGTGCTGCGCCACAGGTCGGTGGCAACGTCGGTCCCCGCCACTACGGAGGTCATGGAGCGCAGCAGGTGCGAGGTGCGCATGTGGTGCGCCAGCGGGCTGCCCCACCATTCCACAAACTGGCTCATCGTGTCACGCGCAGTGGCTATCAAACCGGCACTGCCACCGCCGCCGCCTGCACCGCTACCGGCGCTGCGCGCAGCCAGCGTGAGCAGGTCCGCCATGTTAGAGTCGTCTGCGCCCCCGCCGTCGTCGCTGTCAGACGCCGTGCCAGTGGCGCCCGCTGCCGCTGCTGCGTCGGCGCGGCGGCTGACTGCCAGGTGGTACCCACTCTTAAACCACGCCTGCAGGTGCACCACGTCGGGCAGCTCGATGCCCGCCTCGCGCGCCGCCGCCAGCACGTACGCGTCCAGCGCCGCCACTGACAGCTCCAGCAGCTTGTCCTCCGCGCGCATCTCCTCAAACGGAGGCAGCATGCCGGCAATGTCTTGCAGCAGGCCGTCGGCGGCGCCGCCCGGGCCACCGGCGGCGGTGCGTGACACCGACTCCTCGCTGCTGGAAGGACCCAGCCCATCTCCCACTGCTGCCAGGCGGTCCGGCAGGTGGCGTGCCAGGTACGCCAGCAGCATGGACGTCGCCGTCGGGGGCGGGTTCAGCTGCATGTTTACCACCGACACGGTGGGCGGCGGCGACGGCGTCGGAGCAGCTGCCGCTACAGACGCCCGCTGCCCCGCTTCGCGTCCCGTCGGCTTCCCGCCGCTGACTTGCGTGCGGATGAGGGGCGCGGTAGGTGCGCCAATGGTGTGCACCGCCACACGCACCCGTCCGCCGCCGCTGCCAACGGGCGGCGAGGGTGACCGAGTGGAGGGGGAGGACGTCTTCGACGGCTGCGGCGACGGCGACGGCGACGGTGCAGGCCAGATTGCCGTCGATGTGGCGGCGGTGGTGGTAGGTGGCACGGGGCTGCCAAACCGCACAATGGTGGCAGGCGACCGGCGGAGCGGCGTGCGTGATGTTGGTGCCCCGCTTGCCCCTCCCGCCGCCTTTGCCTTTGCCTTCGTCGCTGTCGCTGCCGCATGCCGTGGCTCCTTGCCGTGTGGTGGCTGCCGTGCTGTCGACTCCGCACCTCCGCGCTCATTCCCTGCATCGCCGCGCGCACTCCCACCGCTGCCCCGCCGCGTACCCGCACCCGCACCCCCACCTCGACGGCGGCCTGTACTTCTACCATCGTCGCCGCTGCTGGCGCTCCCACTCCCGCTGCTGGCGCTGCCACTGCCGCTACCGCTGCCGCTGTGACCACGACCGCGGCTGCGGCTGCGGCTGCGGGTACGGCTGCGACTGCTGGCACTGTGGCCGCGATCGCGGTCGTGCCGTCCAATGCGGCCATCTGCCACCCGCGACGCAATGTTATGCATAACGCGGGCGGCGCGTGTCCGTGCCGCCACGGCAATACGCTCCACGCGCCGCAGCAGCAGCTGGCCGTTCTCGCTGGTGGCGGCGATGGTCGGCAGCTGGCGTGGCTGACGGTCCAGCACGCCAGCCAGCTCGCTGTACTGCTCGTCGCCGGCGCGGTCGCGCAGGCGTGCAATAATGGCGGCAAAGGAATCTGCAAGCGCGGTTTGGCGGTGCAGCGCGTACATGCGCGCATTGTCAACGCGCGTGCGGTGCGCCGACGCCACGCGCGCCTCCGCCTCACTGCGGTCTGCATGGCCCACCGCCACCGCCGTGCCTGCCCCCGCCACGCCAGCCGCCGGCACCTGCGCCCGCCCAGCCCGAAACGCGGTCACAATGCGCGGCTGGCTGCCCACCATAAACTCTGCCAGCGGCACGGTGGTGGCGGCGGCGGCGGCGGCGGTGTCGCCTGCCCTCGCACCGCTGCTGCCATCAGCGGCGACGGCGGCGGTGGCGGTGGCGCTAGCAGCTCCGCCACGGGTGGCAACGCCAGCGGCGGCAGCAGCAGTTGGGGCAGCGGCGGCTGGGTGCGTGCGCATGGTGTTGAAGTCGGGCGTCAGCGCCAGGCGCACGGTACGCATGGCACCCGTGGAGGGTGGCCGCGTGGTGGCAGCAGTGGCGGCAGCATCGCTGCTACCCGCGATAGGCGGCACGCGCACTGGTGATATGCGGCCTGGTGACCGACCCCGGGGCGGCGACGTGGGGGCGCTGGGAGCGGGAGGGGACCGCAGCAGGCGCAGCGCGGCAGTGGCAGCGGCAGTGGCGGCAGCAATCGCGGCTGCCGTGGCACCGCCGGCTCCTAGCCCGCCCGTCAGCCCAGGGCGGTGCGTCATGCTGCCTGCCAGCCCCGAGCGCGCCGTGTGCGCCGGCGGCGGCAGGGTGGCGGGGTCAAGCGTGGTGGCGTGCAGCGCTGCGGCGGAGACGGAGGTGTGCAGGCGGCTGGGCGACACGGGGACGGGTGCAAGCTGCGGGTGGTGCCGCTGCGGCAACAGGGCGGAGATGGACACCACACGACGGAGCATGGGGACAGCCGCAGCACCACTACCACTACCGGCACTGACCCGGATGGCGGCACTCGGCGCTGGCGGCACCAACGATGACGGCGGCGGCACGGCGTCGCTGACAACAATGGAACGTGCGGTGCTGTTGCCACTGCCACCACCTTTGCTGCTGGCATGCAGCGCCGGCCGCTCCGTATCATTCCAGCCATCTAGGGTGGGGCTGCCAAATGACAGCACGCTGCGCTCCGTCCGCTCCTCCCCCCTTGCAGCCTGCGCGCTGCCGCCTCGGGCAGCGGCGCTGGAGGCAGGCCGGGCATGCGGTGCCGCCAACGCCAGTGGTGGCAGCGACGCACGCAGGGGTAGGGTCGGCACTGACGGTGCCACATGCGCACCCCGGCTGCCCCCACCCCGTGCTGCCGTCACCCCTGCCGCCGCAGCTGCAGCTGCTGCCGCCGCCGCTGCCGCGTCCTCTTGCGCCAGCAGCGACTGCAGCACCCGCAGACCAGCCGACAACGCTGCGGCATCCTCCCTGCCGCCACCACGACTGGGCGTCCGCGAGGATGCGGAGGGTGAGCGACCCGCAGCGGCGGCGACGGGCGACACCGTAGGCAATGGCGGCGGTGGTAGCTGTGCGGTGCGCGTGCCCACCAACGCTGGCCGGCCGGCCTCGTGCTCCGGGATTACGCCCGACCTTGTGTGCACCGGCGTCGCGCCCCCACGCGTGCCCAGCCCCGTGCGCCGCGCACTCTCCGGCAACTCACTGACGTCACCGATGCTGCCGCGTCGCGCGGTCCTGTTGCCGCCGCCAGCAGCTGCCACCGATGCGGCGGGTGAGCCCCACCCGCTACGCAACTCGGCTGACGCCGGGCGTCGTAGTGCGGGCACCACCACGCTGGATGACAACACCAGTGACGCAGTGGGGTGTGACCCTTCCTCCCCCACCATGCCGCTCACGCCAACATACACGCTGCCGCCGCCGCCGCCGTGGGGTGAAAACGACAGGCCGCGCGGCGAGATGCCAACCCGGATGACGCTGGCCGAGTCAGGCAGCTGCAACACGATGCCGGGTGCAGGCAGCCCTCGACTTTCGGCACGTCCGGCACGCTTGCTACCGCTGCCACGCGTTGCAGTGTTGCGGGTGGCCGTAAACCGCGGCCCACCCTCCCCACCGCCGCCACCGCCCCGCCGCTCCGGTGATGGCGGTGGCGCATGGATGGCAGGCGGCCGCAGCCCTGCTGCCTCCACCGCCGCCCCCAGCGCCGCCGCCTCCAGCGGGCTCAACGCCGCGCGCGCCACCGGCGGCGCCCGCGCCGCCCCCTCCATGCTGCTACTGCAGTTTCATGCGCGCACGCCGCCGTCGACAGAAGTACGGTATGCGATGCGGTGGTAACGGCACAGGTTGCTGCCGTTGTTGGCAACACAAAATATCAATGACCGCCCGTCTCCAACACAAACATCCAGCCGGCATTTGCTGGAGACACCACATCGCCTGCAATTCGATTGACTAATGCGTCATTGGTGTTGCTGCGCGCTATTTCTTGTCATTGCTGTGTGCGCTGTTGTGGGCGGTGATGTGACCGCGGTGCTCAGGCTGAGCCTGCAAATCGCTGCTGCTGCTGCTGCTGCCTGCCGTTACGACCACCATGTCATCATGACCATGGCATCATGGCGGCGACACCCTGACTGACCACACCACCGCTGACAACTACTCACACGCTACAGCGATGCTGCCAACACGGGTGTGCAATTCCGACCCCCGTGTGGCGTGACAGACGTGGAAGAAGTCGGACGAGGGATGGACAACACCACCAGCGAGGCGGACAGCGGCGGCGAGCTGACGGAGGGCGAGAGCGAGCCAGGGCTGGTGTACGCGCCTGCGCCCGCGTCAGCGTCAGCATCGGCGTCGGCGGCTGGCACCGCGGCATCGACGTCATGGGTTGGCAACAGCAGTAGCGACGGTGGTGAAGGCGGCGGCGGCGGCGAGGAAGACAACACCGGCAACCTGGATGCTGGGCCGTCTGGCATCTTGGTCGGCAGCGACGGCATCGATGGCGTCGGTGGCGGGGACGGCGACGCCGTGCTGATTGACAAGCACTCCAGCCAGCCGGCGCCGTATGCGGCAGCATTGGCGGCGGCGCTGGCGGGCAACTATGCGGCGCCGAGCGCGGCGGCGGAGCTGCAAGCCATGTGGGAGGCGGTGGCGGAGGCAGAGAGTGGGGAGGGCGGCGGCCGGCCGACCTCCGCCTCTGGTGGCGGCAGCTACCAGGGTTCTGCGCGTACCGGCAGCCGTGGCGGCGGCGGTGGTGCGTCGCGGGATCGGCAACGGTATGTGGCGGGGCCCAGCAGCATCAGTGGTCGGCCGCGGTCGCCCGGTGGCGGGATGGCAACGTATGCCACCGAGTCGCCCCGCAGCGCGTACACGTTCCCGCGCGGCGCTGTGTCCGTGGCCGCGGCGGGCGGCGGCCGGTCACCACGTGGCGGCAGCGCCTCACCGCCACGTGGCCGCACCGGCTCACCCAGCGCCACCGGCGCCGACCTGCGGGCGATGGCAATGGCGGAGGAGGCGAAAGCGGCGGCCAGCCCCGCGGCGGCGCGCGCGGCTGCCATGGCGGCCGCGGTGGCGGGCGCCACGGTGGGACAAAAGAGCGAGACGGGCGTGCCGGGTGCGCACTTTGCGGGACAGCTGCGCAGTGGGCGGGGGCTGGGCATGCCGGCGCCGCGGCCGCCGTGGCCGCGGCCATTGAAGACGCAGGGCGCCAGCGTGGCGGGCACGCACAGCGCGGTGCCGCTGGATGCTGACACGCTGGCACGCGAGACGGAGCGCTACCTGCACCGCATCGTGACGCGGCACACAGCGAGCGAGGCGGCGGCGAGCGAGGCGCTGGAGCGCGCGCTGCAGGCGCAGGCGGCGGCGAAGGAGGCGGCGGGGAACCGGTCGCTGGAGGCGTACGAGGCGGAGGTGGCGGCTGGCCGCGCGCTGCTGGATGAACTCACCGCCACGCACCTGGCGCCGCATGCGGCGCGGCACGAGGCGCGCTCCCGCGCGTTGCATGCCTCCTGGACGTCGGCGGTGTATGCGCCGCTGCGCGCCGACCTGGAGGCCGCCATCACCTCCAAGTTCGGCGTCGTGTCGCCCGACATTGTCACCGCATCGGTGCTGTCGTCCGCCGTGCCGCCGTCGCGTGCCACACGTGGCGTCGGCGGCGCACCTGCGCTGCCTGCCGCCGCTGCGCCACTCCCAGCACGCACGCGCGAGGCGGTGGATGCGCGTGACCCCACGCGTGCGCCGCTGCGTCGTGTGGCAAACGACGAGGCGGTGGTGGGGAACACGGCGTACGTGGGCGAGCTGCGCCGACTGGGCGCGCTGGTGGCACCAGACGGCTCGTACGTCATGCCGGCGCACGTGGGCTCCGTCAGCAAGCGCGCCACGGCACATGCGCTGGCACACCCGGTGGCTGCTGCGGCGGGCACCAGCGGCGGCGCTACCCCCGTAACAGTTACGACGGCAGGCTCCGCGACAGCATGGGCGTCGATGCTGCCGCCCAGCACGGGCGGCGGCGCGCGCAGTATTCGGGCGGCCAGTAGCAGCGTGACGTCCGAGGACGCCGCCTGGATGGCACGCTCGCCCTCTGCGCTGGCGCTGGCGGAAGTGGCAGACCGCATGCGGGCGGTGCAAGTGGGCACGGCGCCTGGGTTCCCTGCCAGCGCTGGCGGCAGCGGCAGCACGGTGCGCGGTGGAAGCGGCGGCGGGCCAAGGACCCACCGTGCACGGGTGCTGGCGGCGGCGGCAACGGCACGCAGCAGCGGAGGGTCGTCGTCACCCCGGCGTGGTGATGTCGGCCCACCGTTGGCGTCGCAGTTGGCGGCGGTGGCGGCGCCGGTGGAGGCGCTCACCTCCCTCTCCGCCACCGTGCCGCCCGCCGTGCGCATGGGCATTGCCACGTACGCACTTGACGGCAGCCTGCCGCTGCGCGCGTCGACGATGACGGGTGCGGCAGAGGCCAGCGGCAGCCCACGCGCGGAGGGCGGCGGCGGTGCAGGGTCGTCGCCGCTGTACTCGGTGGACGGCACGCGGCAGCTGCTGCGGGCGGGCGTGTGGGGCACGGGCGTGATTGAGAGCACGACGTACGCACACACGTGGCAGCTGGCGGGCGACGGCCTGCTGGCGCCCACGCACCCGGAGGTGGTGGCATACGCGCGGGCGGGGGAGGTGGCGTACGGCGCGGCACGGCACCGGATGCAAGGTGACCCGGAGGTTGCGCTGTCACCCACCGAGTTGTCTGCCACCCTGCTCACCGAGTCGTCGGGCTACGGGCCTGGGTACCGCGGCAAGCGGCGCGTGCCGGTGGCGGCCCGCGCGCGGCGTGACGCGGACGCGGCGCCGCGCGGGCGGCGGCGGGACGGCGGGGAGGAGGCGCCCACGCTGGCAACCAGCGAGGTGGCACGCGCGCTGCACCCCACCCACCCGCTGTCAGTGGCACACCCGCCACGCGTGGACCGCCCCGGCGTGCGGCACGTTGCCATGGGCGCAGCGGCGCAGCCAGACCACGTGGCAGAGGCCATGGACGCGCTGGTGAAGCTGCATGCCGGCGCGCCACCGCGCCGGCACGACGTCATTGGCATGCACGTGCCCGTCGGCGAGTTCATGCGCACGCGCCCCGACGACGGCTCCGCCGTTCTCATCCCGCCGCGCGCGCCGCCGCGGACCGACGTGGCGGGCCGGCCCTCTTGGATCGGCGAGCGCGGCGCCGTGGAGCTGGCGTGGGCCACCGAATGACGATGTGACGATGCACACAACATTTTGGACACTCAACGAATGATAAAGTTATATCGATATTTAAATTATAATGGATGGTGGGGACGGGGGTCCAGCGACGCGGCCTACACAAACTCCTTGTTCAGGAACTTGCGCTTGGAAAACATCATCCAAAACTTGTTGGGCGTGCCATCGGCA
>Ga0066256_1002079_pt1 | contig 11410 bp, 12 predicted proteins | sample ThiBio_1000_biof_FD_87107 | JGI IMG/M metagenome (GOLD analysis project Ga0066256, IMG submission 87107) | Wastewater bioreactor microbial communities from Cape Town, South Africa - Thiocy_expt_1000_biof (version 2) | ecosystem: Engineered > Bioreactor > Thiocyanate-remediating >... | reverse complement strand
ATCCATATCCGTCTCGAACTGCATCATGGGCTTCACTCCGTTCGGTTCCCCGGTCATAACGCATGACGCATGGAAGGACCCTATCTCTCCACGGTTTCGGAAACGATTCAGGCGGCGATCGCGCCCGTGTTCCTGTTGGCGGGCATCGGGGCGTTCCTGAACGTGATGGTCGGCCGGCTCGCCCGCATCGTCGATCGCGCGCGCAACATCGAACAGCTCCACCCGCGATCCACCGGGCCCGAGCATGATCGCCACGTCTGGGAGCTGCGGATCATCGATCGCCGCATATCGGTGATCAACAACGCGATCTTCCTGTGCACGGCCAGCGCCCTCGCCATCTGCTTCGTCGTCGCGATGATGTTCGTCGCGCGGCTCAGCAACCTGCATGTCGGCATCTGGGTGGCGAGCGCCTTCATCGTCTCGATGCTGCTGCTGATGGCGGGCCTGATCTACTTCCTCTTCGAGGTGCGCATGTCGCTCGAGGCGATCCATGTCCGCGAGGAACTGCTGGAGCTGGACGGGAAACGCTAGGTTGAGAACCCAGGCAAGTATCTGATTTTCCTTCGTCGCCCCCGCATGGGCGGGGATGACGGGGTTCGTCGAATGCGTTCTGGACCTAGGGCGTCCGCGGCCCCAGGTCCGCCGGGATCGTCGGCAGATATTGCGGCGCCACCCGGGCGTGCGTCGCCTGCTCATAGGCATAGCCGGCCTTGAGCAGCAGCCCGTCGGCATAGGCCGTGCCGATGAAGGACAGGCCGGCCGGCAGCCCGTTCACCAGGCCCATCGGCACGGTGAGGTGCGGATAGCCCGAGACTGCGGGCAGCTCGCTTGCCGAGGGGCCCTGGAACTGGTCGCCATGCGCCGGGTCGCTCAGCCAGGGCGTGCCATAGGTCGGGGTGACGAGGATCCGCGCATCCGCGGCCTTGAGCATCGCGTCGATCCCCTCGGGCCCGGCCATGCGCGCCGATTTCTCGCGCGCCGCCTGATATTCGGGATCGTCCAGGCCCTTGGACTTGTCTGCCTTGATGAAGGTCTCCTGGCCGAAGAACGGCATTTCGGCTTCCTCGTGCGCCGCGTTGAAGGCGATCAGGTCGGCGAGCGTCTTCGCGCCCACGCTCGCCGGCGTGGTGGCGAGATAGGCGGCCATGTCGGCCTTCAACTCGGTGTGGAGCACCAGCCCCTCGGCCTCGCCCAGGCCTTTCAGCTCAGGCACCTTCACTTCGACCAGCACCGCGCCGGCAGCGCCGAGTTCGGCGAGCGCCTTGTCGAAGCGCGCGGCGAGGTCGGCCGCCATCTCGGGCTTCCAATAGCCGATCCGCATGCCCTTGAGCGCGTCCGGAGACAGCCCTGCCGCATAGTCCTTCCGATATTTGTCCGCGTCCTTGGTCGCCGGATCGGCGGGGTCGCTGCCCACCATCGCGCCGAACAGGATCGCCGCGTCCTTCACCGAGCGCGCCATCGGCCCGGGCGTATCCTGGCTGTGGCTGATCGGCACCACGCCGGTGCGGCTGATCAGCCCCAGCGTGGGCTTGAGCCCGACCAGCCCGTTCATCGCCGCCGGGCACACCACCGATCCATCGGTCTCGGTGCCTACCGCGACTGCCGCCAGGCTCGCCGCGACCGCCGCGCCCGATCCGCTCGACGAGCCGCAGGCGGAGCGGTCGAGCGCATAGGGGTTCTTCACCAGGCCGCCCATGGCGCTCCAGCCGCTCATCGAGTTGTTCGAGCGGATGTTCGCCCATTCGGAGAGGTTGGTCTTGCCGAGGATGATCGCGCCCTGTGCCCGCAGCCGCGCGACCAGCGGCGCGTCGCGCCCGGTGTCGTTGTTGGCGAGCGCCAGGCTGCCTGCGGTGGTGGGCATGTTCTGCGTCTCGATATTGTCCTTGATCAGCACCGGAATGCCGTCGAGCGGGCCGAGCGGTTGCCCGGCGCGACGGCGATCACGGAGCGCAGCGTCGGCCCGGCGCGGTCGAGCTTCCCGATCCGCGCGACATAGGCATCGACGATATAGCCGCTGCTCATGCTCCCGTCGGCGAGCGCGGTGCGCAGCGCATCGATCGACTGTTCCTCGACGGTGGGAAGCGGGCGCGGCGTTTCCTGGACCACGATGTCGGATTGGGCGGGGGCAGGGGCGGGGGCCGCTTCCTGTGCCCATGCGGGCGACGTCCATGCCAGAGTCACCGCCAGAGCCGTCATTCCCGTTCGCATGCGCCGTCCCCGAATCTCGTTGCGCGGCCAGCCTAGCGCGTGCGCCGGGCCCTGCAAGCGGAGGGCGGATCGCAAGGGCGCCTATCCCCCTTGGGACACGTATCGCTTGGGCCAAATACCCCCTTTTCGTCATCCCCGCGCAGGCGGGGAACCAAGAGTCACGGGCGATGCTGCAGAGAAACCTGGGCCCCCGCCTGCGCGGGGATGACGGGGTTGGGACGGGGTGGTGGGGCGGGAGGGGATGGCGGGGACGGGGGGCGCCGGATGTTCCGCGACTCTAGTGCCCCACCTCCACGCTTGCCTCCACCGACATGCCCGGCCGCAGCCGTGCCGCCGCGGGCTGGCCCGGATCGATTCGGATCCGCACCGCGATCCGCTGGGGGATCTTCACGAAATTGCCTGTCGCATTGTCGCTGCGGATCACCGCGAACTCCGATCCCGCCGCCGGCGCCAGCTGCTCGACCGTGCCGTTCAGCTTCGCGCCGCCCAGCGCGTCCACCGGGAAGCTCGCCTGGGCGCGTGGGGGGATCTCCGCCGTCGGCGCTTCCTGGAATTTGGGGGCCGCCCATGGGGTCGGCGCCACCGGCGCCATCAGCTGGGTGCCGGCGGTGACATATTGCCCGCGCCGCCCGCCGATCTCGCCCAGCTGACCTGCTACCGGCGCGCGGATCACCGTGTTGGCGAGGTCGATCTCGGCGAGATGGAGCGCCGCCCTGGCCGCATCCACTGCGGCGACCAGCCCGCCCTTGTTCACCGTCACGCTGCGGATGTCCTCGCTCGCCACCGTCCGCGCCGCCTGGGCCTGTGCCACCGCCGACTGGGCGGTGCGCAGCGCGGCGAGCGCCGCGTCGCGATCGCGGCGGGTGATGAAGCCCTGCTTCGCCAATGCGTCGATCCGGCTGAAATCGGCCTGCGCCTTGGCGAGCTGCGCCTGGGCCGAGGCGACCGCCGCTTCCTGCGAGCCAAAGGCCGCGGTCTTGGATGCCGCCTGTTGCGGGTTGTTGGCGAGCGCCGCCTGGGCGCTGGCGACGTTCGCCTTCGCCTGGTCGACGCGCTGGCGATAGATGCGCTCGTCGATCGTCGCGAGCACGTCGCCTGCCTTCACGGTCGCGAAATCCTGGACCGGCACGTCGGTGAGATAGCCGCTCACCTGGGGGCTGATGATCGTCACCTGCCCGCGCACATAGGCATTCTCGGTCGACTGGACGTTCCCGGCAAAGGGCCAGACCTGCCACGCCATCAGCACTGCCGCCATGCCCGCCACCACCCGCAGCACGGCGCGCCCGATGCCGGTCCAGGAGCGGCCGCGCCAGGTCCCCCCCCTCCCGCGGCGTCCTCGGCCGGGGGCCGCGCGGCCCGACCCCCCCCGCGCTGGCCCCGCCGCCCGGCCCCCCCCGCGCCCCGCCTCCCCCCCGCCGCGCCCGGGCGGCGCCCACCTGCCCACCGCCCAGCGGCGCCAGGTGCGTGACGGCAAGGGCGCTGACGTGGTTTGTTTTTTTTTTTCAAGCAGAAGACGGCATACGAGATCGTGATGTGACTGGAGTTCAGACGTGTGCTCTTCCGATCTCCGCGTCGCGATCAGCAGGAAAGTGTCGTTATAGGCCAGGATGTTCGCCTCGCGCGTCACGGTCTGCGAGAGGATCGCCGCGCCCTCGGCCTGGCGCAGGCCGGGATCGATCAGCACCCGGCCATAGGCGCCGGCATTCTGCTGGAGCCGCTGCGCCACCAGCGGATCGCCGCTCGCCAGCTGCGCGACGATGGCGTTGCCGTGCGCCCGCTCGCGGATCACCTGGAAGGTGCCGAGCATCGCCGATCCGAACAGGCCGCCCAGATTCTGGGTGATGCCGAACAACGCCGAGAAGCTGACGAAATGAGTCGGGCCCTCGCGCAGCGCGCGGGTCAGCCCGATCAGCATCGCCGGGCCGATGAACAGTGCGCTGGCGAAGCCCAGCAGCGCCTGGCTGAAATACATGTCGTGCGGGCGGACGAGGTTGGTCGAACCCGAATCGAGCCAGGCGCCCAGGCCGATCAGCGCCAGCGCGATCAGGATCGGCTTGCCCAGGAACAGGGGATCGATCGTCTGCTCCGAAAGCACCACGCGCACCAGGATCGAGACGAAGGCGAAGCGCACGATGTCGCGGCTCGCCAGCCAGCGGGTGTTGAGCAGCGGGCGCTCGCGGTGATGCTCGATCAGCCAGGCGATCGGCAGCAGCACGATCGCCCCGATCAGCGCCGGCGCGATCCATGGCGCCTCGAACCACCACAGCGCCCGGCCCATGCCCAGCACCGCGCAGAGCAGCGCCATGCCGCCTGCGAAGATCGGGAAGGTGACGAAGTCGAGCGGCTCGAACACCTTCATCCGCTCGACCGGCGGCAGCACCAGCAGGCGCACCGCGGCCAGGCAGAACAGGGCCAGGCCCAGCTCGAACAGATACATGGTCTGCCAGCGATCCGGCTCGAAGGCTTCGCTGGGGAAGAGGCGGGCGAGGGGGACGGCGATCTGCGGCAGGCTGATCGCGATCACGATGCCCTTCAGCCGGTGCTCGGGCGTCCAGGCCTGGACCATGTAGAGCAGCCCCACCGTGCTGCACGCGGCGGCCGCGATCCCGCTCAGCGCGCGCACCGCCACCGCCGTCGCGAAGCTGTGCGCGATCAGGTGTCCGGCGGTGGTCAGCGCGAAGGCGCCCAGGAAGATCTGGGTGAACAGCCGGATGCCGAACTGCTGGCGGAACTTGATCAGCACCATGTTGGCGCAGACATTCGTCATCACATAGACGGTCGGCAGCCACTGGATCTCGGCCGAATAGAGCCCGAGCGATCCCTGCAGGGTCGTCAGGTTCGCGGTGACGATCGCATTGCCCAGCGAACCCGACAGGATCACCAGTACCGCCACCGATATATAGGCCGCGCGCCGCAGCGGCGGGTGCCAGGGGGTAGGGGGCGAACCGGGGATCGGCGAGCGCTCGTGCGGGGCCGGCTGCCATTCCGGCTGCTCCCCCGTCGCTGCCCCGTTCGTTGCCATCCCGACATAATCCCGCTCGCGGCGAAACGATCCGCCAAAGGACTGCCTCTAGACCCGGGCAAGTCTGATTGAATATCGCGCAATCGGCAACGCTCGGTTGCGTGGACTGCAACTGCGCACCGGGAGGGCAAGGGAGCCCGGAACTCCGAGATTCCATCCGTCATCCGGCCTTTGCGGAGATGATTGCGGAAGGCGGATGCGTCCGCGCCGCGATCGCCATCCTCTGCGGTGCGATCATGCGGCCGACCACAAGCCCTTGTGGTCCCCCGGATTCCTCCACGCGAAAAAAATTAACGTTCCGCGTTCGTTCCCTTGCCTTTCGCAAACCCTAGGAAAGTCCGCGCGTCGCGGCATTGCAGCAGATATGCAGGTGCCACGAACCGAGTCATTTTAGCGACGAAACGTTGTGGAAATTAACCATTTCGGGTCTTGTGCGCGGACTCGGATTGGCACAATCTGTTGTGGTTGCACTGAGGGGCAAGCTCAAGCACTGGTGGACGCGCCGCCGCATACCCATATGCGGAACGGGTCGATTCGTGCCTGGGACGAAGTGCGATGGACATGTTTTGTTCTTCGCGCGCGGCCGCGTCGATGCTAGGATCGGCAGCCCCTTCGAGTCGGGATTTGATGCCTTCCCCCGGGGGAAGGCCGGTGAAGCTTTTCAGGGGTGAGAGTCATGGAATTCAGGGACACGGAAAACAGCGTGAACGAGACCGTCGCCGAAGCCCCCGCCACTGCCGGCAAGCCGGCTGCGAGCGATGTCGCCAAGGCGGCACCGAAGGCGCGCAAGCGGAACGACAGCAAGGCGGTTGCGCCGCGCGCGTTCGATGTCGAGGTCGATCATTCGCGCGACGCGCTGCTCACCGAATTCGGCAAGGAGACGCTGCGCGACCGCTATCTGCTGCCCGGCGAGACCTTCCAGGACCTGTTCGTGCGCGTCGCCTCGGCCTATGCCGACGATCAGCCGCATGCCCAGCGCATCTACGACTATATCTCGAAGCTGTGGTTCATGCCCGCCACGCCCGTTCTGTCGAACGGCGGCACCGGCCGCGGCCTGCCGATCAGCTGCTTCCTCAATTCGGTGCCGGACAGCCTGAACGGCATTGTCGACACCTGGAACGAGAATGTCTGGCTCGCCTCGCGCGGCGGCGGCATCGGCACCTATTGGGGCAATGTCCGCGGCATCGGCGAGCCGGTGGGCCTCAACGGCAAGACCTCGGGCATCATTCCGTTCGTGCGCGTGATGGATTCGCTCACCCTGGCGATTTCGCAGGGCTCGCTGCGCCGCGGTTCGGCCGCCTGCTATCTCGACATCTCGCATCCGGAGATCGAGGAGTTCCTCGAGATCCGCAAGCCGTCGGGCGACTTCAATCGCAAGGCGCTGAACCTGCACCACGGCGTGCTGATCCCCGATGCGTTCATGGAAGCGGTGCGGGGCGGCGAGGAATGGGTGCTGCGTTCGCCCAAGGACCAGTCCGAGCGGGGCAAGGTCGATGCGCGCGCGCTGTTCCAGAAGCTGGTCGAGACCCGTCTTGCCACCGGCGAGCCCTATATCGTGTTCGCCGACCATGTGAACTCGAACATGCCCAAGCATCATCGCGATCTGGGCCTCAAGGTCTCCACGTCGAACCTCTGCTCGGAAATCACGCTGCCCACGGGCAAGGATCATCTGGGCAATGAGCGCACCGCGGTGTGCTGCCTCTCCTCGCTCAACCTCGAGACCTGGGACGAGTGGAAGGGCGAGACCGGCATGATCGAGGACGTGATGCGCTTCCTCGACAATGTGTTGCAGGATTATATCGACCGGGCCGAGCCGGGCATGGAAAAGGCCGCCTATTCGGCCAGCCGCGAGCGTTCGGTCGGCCTGGGCGTGATGGGCTTCCACTCCTTCCTCCAGGCGCGGAACATCCCGTTCGAGGGCGCAATGGCGAAGAGCTGGAACCTGCGCATGTTCAAGCACGTCAAGGCGCAGGTCGACCAGGCGTCGATGGCGCTGGCGGTGGAGCGCGGGCCGTGCCCGGACGCGGCCGACATGGGCGTGATGGAGCGATTCAGCTGCAAGATGGCGATCGCGCCCACCGCGTCGATCTCGATCATCTGCGGCGGCACTTCGGCCTGTATCGAGCCGATCCCGGCCAACATCTACACGCACAAGACGCTGTCGGGCTCGTTCTCGGTCAAGAATCCCTATCTGGAGAAGCTGCTCAGCGAGAAGAGCAAGAACTCGGATGCGGTGTGGAACTCGATCCTCGAGCAGGGCGGCTCGGTCCAGCACCTCGACTTCCTCAGCCCGGAAGAGAAGGACGTCTACAAGACCTCGTTCGAGATCGACCAGCGCTGGATCCTCGAGCTGGCCGGCGATCGCTCGCCCTATATCGACCAGGCCCAGTCGCTGAACCTGTTCATCCCGGCGGACGTCGAGAAGTGGGACCTGCTGATGCTCCACTTCCGCGCCTGGGAGCTCGGCATCAAGTCGCTCTATTATCTCCGTTCCAAGTCGGTGCAGCGCGCCGGCTTCGCGGGCGGCGTGGAGGCCGACAACACGATCGAGAAGCCGCAGTTCAATCTGGGCGAGTCGACGGATTATGATGAGTGCCTGGCCTGCCAGTGAGGTGAGAATCCCTCTCCCATCGGGAGAGGGAGGGAGCCGCGAAGCGGCGGAAGGGTGAGGGCGAATGCGCCTCTATCAGGATCAGCCGTCCGGTACGGTTTCCCAGCTTCGGGAATTGCGCCGCAACGCGACCGAGGCTGAAAGGCGGCTCCTTCGTTCGCTGCGCGAGGCTTTTCCCGATCGGAAGTGGCGTTTTCAGGCTCCAGCCGGGCCGTATCGCATGGATTTCATGTGCTTCGCCGAAAGGCTGGTCATCGAAGTGGATGGTGGGCAGCACGCGGAAGCCGCCGAATATGATGCGCGACGTACGCGCTTCGTCGAGAATGAAGGCTATCGGGTGCTGCGGTTCTGGAACAATGACGTGCTGGAGAATATCGAGGGCGTTGTAGCGCAAATCTCTCTCTCCCTGAGGGAGAGGGAGGCCCCCCATTGCGCTAGCGACAGAAAGGGCGAGGGCGCGCTATCGCATGGTGCGTCGCGCTCATCCTCACCCCGCGCCGCTTCGCGGCTTGCCCCTCTCCCACGGGGAGAGGGGCTGTGAACTCAGGCCTCTTCCTCGAAGATCTCGACCGCATTGGCCGCGGTGGCCGACAGGCGCACCTTGTCGCCTTCCACGCCGGCGACCAGGCCGATCGAGACATAGTGATGATGCCCGGCATGGCTGCCGGTCGCGCCTTGGCTGCCTTCGACCTTGTCGACCGTGCCGACATGGACGCCGTCGGCGCCGATCACTTCCATATGCTCCTGGATTGCACGCACATCGCTCATGCCGGGTCTCCTTGGGGGGATGGTTCGTTCGCTCAACGCACGCGGCCGGGAAACGATGCAGCCGCCTGCGCCGCCCGTCGCCCATCCGAAAGGAGGATCGCATGAAGCATGTCCGCACGTCCTGGCGCGCCCTGCCGCTTGCCGCTTTGCTGCTGCTTGCCGCCTGCGCGAAGCAGGTGCCGAGCGCCGTACAGCCGGAAGCGCCGGGCTTCCTGCTTGGCCTGTGGCACGGTTTCATCTTCCCGGTCGCCTGGTTCCTCTCGCTGCTGATGCCCGAAGTCGCCGTCTATGCCGTGCCCAACAATGGCGGCTGGTACGACTTCGGCTATTTCCTCGGCATCTGCGTATTCGGCGTCGGCGCCAATCGCGGGCACCGGGTGACGCGCATCGTCTATCGCGACCGCATCGTGCGCGAGCGCGGCGGCCGGGTGATCGACCACGAATGACGCGCAGCATCGCCTTGATGGCCGGGCTGGCCGCTGCCGCGGGCGCCGCGGGGCTGACGGCGCTTGCCCGCCCCGGCCGGGTCCGCCGTGCGCTCGGCCTGCCCGAGGCCGAGGCGACGGCCTATGCCCTGCGCATCGCCGGCATGATGCTCTTCGCGCTCGGCCTGTTCCTCGGCGGCTTCGCGGCGGCGTTCACGCTGGCGGGAGGGGCGGCATGAGCACGCCGCTGTTCCTGATCTTGGCGCTGCCTCTCGGTGCCATGATCTTCGTGGCCGGCTGGGCGCTCGGCCGGGTGCTTGATCCGGTATTCGGGATCGATGCGCGGCTGGCCCGGCTCCATCGTCGCCGCGAACGCCGCCTTGCGCGCGGGCAGGACTGGTATTTCGAGGAACTGCGCAGCATCGAGGTCGATCTGGCCCAGGCCGAGGCGGAGGGCATGCGCCCGCGCCAGAATTGGCTGGCCCGGCCGCTGGTCGTGCTGTTGCCCTTCCTCTGCCTGTCCCTTGGCGTCTTCGCGCTCACATTGCTCGTGCGCCCGCTCGGATTGGGCAGCCCGCCCGTGTGGATCGACGGCTTCCTGCCCTTGGTCCTGCTGCTGGTCGGCGTGCGCTACCTGATCGATCCTTCCTCCATCCACGGCACGCGTGCCGACGTCTCGCGTGGACTCGGCTTCGCTTTCATCGGCGTCTCCGCCGTCCTTCTCGTCCTCAAGTTCATCTAGTTCGTCACGGAGTAACCCCAATGCCGCTTCTCGAAGCCCGCAAGACCTACAAGCCCTTCGAATATCCCTGGGCGTTCGAGTTCTGGAAGCGCCAGCAGCAGATCCACTGGCTGCCGGAGGAAGTGCCGCTGGGCGAGGATTGCCGCGACTGGGCGCAGAAGCTCACCGATCACGAGCGCAACCTGCTCACCCAGATCTTCCGCTTCTTCACCCAGGCGGACGTGGAAGTGCAGGATTGCTACCACGAGAAATATGGCCGCGTGTTCAAGCCGACCGAGATCAAGATGATGCTGACGGCATTCAGCAACATGGAGACGGTCCACATCGCCGCCTATTCGCACCTGCTCGACACGATCGGCATGCCCGAGACCGAATATGCCGCCTTCCTCCAGTATAAGGAGATGAAGGACAAGCACGACTATCTGAGCACCTTCGGCGTCGATACCGACGAGGACATCGCCAAGACGCTGGCCATGTTCGGCGGCTTCACCGAGGGGCTGCAGCTCTTCGCTTCGTTCGCGATGCTGATGAACTTCCCGCGCTTCAACAAGATGAAGGGCACGGGCCAGATCGTGTCCTGGTCGGTGCGCGACGAGAGCCTGCACTGCGAGGGCATCATCAAGCTGTTCCACGCCTTCTGCAAGGAGCGCAACTGCCTGACCCCGTCGGTGCGCGACGACATTCTCGACATGTGCCAGAAGACGGTGCGCATCGAGGACGCGTTCATCGACCTGGTGTTCGAGATGGGCCCGGTGAACGGGATGACGCCCAAGGAGATCAAGAAATATGTCCGCTACATCGCGGACTGGCGCCTGGGCCAGCTCGGCCTCAAGCCGATCTACATGGTCGAGGAGCATCCGCTGCCCTGGCTCGCCCCGCTGCTGAACGGCGTGGAGCACGCCAATTTCTTCGAGACCCGCGCGACGGAATATTCGAAGGCGGCGACCCGGGGTGCATGGAACGAAGTGTGGGATTCGTTCGACAAGCGCCAGAAGGCCAAGATCACGCCGGTCGCCAACGAGGATGGCGGGGACGGCGGGCCGGACATGTTCTCGAAGGCGGGGATCGCGGCGGAGTGATTGCCCCAAGGCGACCAAGGCCTGCATGATCCAGGTTGGGGCCGCGTGAAGTGTGGGTGGTCGAAATGGCCGCCCACACACGCTTGGAACAACCCGGTAGCCAATCTCCTCCTATTCCTCCACCTCATCCCGCGCTCCATGCCGGATGCGTAGGATGATGACCGTGTCGCTCTTCACCCGATATCGCAGGATATAGGGCCAGACGCTGGTCATTTCCCGCCGGCCTTCGCCTGCGTCGCGACCACGCTCGGAGAACGCCGCCAAGCTGTCCGCCACCGCGATCAGACGTTCGCCCAGCCGCGATGCCGCGCCGGGATTGAATGCGGAGACATAGGCAAGAATGGCTTCGAGATGGCTGATCGCCTCCTCGGTCCAGACGATCTTGCGCAAGCTATTCGCCGGTTTTGGGACGGGGCAGCGGTGCTTCGGTTCCCCAGGAAGCGATCCAGCGCTTCACGGCATCATGCCCCACCAGCCGGCTCGCCCTCACATCGGCCTCGGCACGCGCATCCGCTGCCGCTTCGGCAGCAGGGTCACGTTCGTCGAACAGGGAGC
>Ga0066256_1004947_pt1 | contig 11415 bp, 3 predicted proteins | sample ThiBio_1000_biof_FD_87107 | JGI IMG/M metagenome (GOLD analysis project Ga0066256, IMG submission 87107) | Wastewater bioreactor microbial communities from Cape Town, South Africa - Thiocy_expt_1000_biof (version 2) | ecosystem: Engineered > Bioreactor > Thiocyanate-remediating >... | reverse complement strand
TGGTGGCGTGCGCTAAGACTGCAGGGAGGGTGGTGGGGTCGGTGACTGCGAGCATGGCCGCCTGCGCTGCTGGTGCAAGGAGTGCGGCGGGGCAAGCATCTGCGAGCACGGCCGCGAACGCTACTTTTGCAAGGAGTGCGGCGGGGCTGGCATCTGTGAGCATAGCCGCAAACGCAGCTGTTGCAAGGAGTGCGGTGGGCGTCGGATATGTGAACATGGTCGCCAGCGCTACGGCTGCAAGGAATGCGGTGGGGCTGGCATCTGCGAGCATGACCGCGTGCGCTGCCGCTGCAAGGTGTGCGGCGGGAGCGCCATCTGCGAGCACGGCCGCCGGCGCACTGAGTGCAAGGACTGCGGCGGGAGCGGCATCTGCGAGCATGGCCGCGTGCGCCGCGATTGCAGAGAGTGTGTCGGTTGCGCGCACGGCCGCATCCCGCGCCGCTGCAAGGAGTGTGTAGTTAGCGGAAGCGGCGACAGTGCGACTCCTGAGTCCTGACCACACGGGCCGTGAGTGACACGGTCGTTTGCTGGTCAACGTCCCGGGACCCCGATGCTCGCCGATGCCGTGCTGCTGCCAAGCTGCCAGTACCGTCGCGGCGGCGTCGCCCTACTGTCAAGTCCCACCACCTAAAGATAGGAAAGAAGAGAAAGAAAGAGACGCTGTCCCCCGCCTGTCCCACGCGCGAAACTCTGCAACGGCCCGTCACGACGACGCGCGCGCGGCGGCGGACGCACAAGTGCATGTGGTCGGTGTTGGCCTGCGCCCCAGCCCCTGTTTGTCACCCGCCGTTTGATTTTATTTTTTTGTTGCGGTACGCGCATCCTCCCCCCTCGTTCTCTCACTTCCCATTACCCCGGTTACCCCGGTTACCCCCCTTTGCCGGGTAACCCCCTACTACGCATCGTTGTCCGACGGGTGTCGTCGGCCGCATTTACTACTCTGCCTCGTAGTCCTCTTCCTCCTCCCGTTCTTAGTCTCCGTTAATCTGCAGTCGCGGTTGCCACGCGCTTGGCGCTCCCTTCGCGGCGTTGCGTTGACTCCCCAGCGGCGCACCACCTACACGCGCGGTCCCGTCGCCAGGCACGATGGAGGACGCCGCCAGCCCGCCGCCGGACTACCGGTCGCTGGAGTGGCGCGACCTGGACAAGTCGCGCTTCTTCCTGTACAACCCCGCCGTGTTCCTGGCGCTGCGCGTGCTGCAGCACCCCGCCAACGTGGTCAAGACGCGGTACCAGGTGCAGCAGCGCAACAGCCTGTACGCGTCACCCACCGGCACGCTGATACAGACGCTGCGGTATGAGGGCGTGCGCGGCCTGTACCGCGGCTTCTCCACCTCCACGCTCATGCTGGTGGTGCAGCAGGCGTACATCATGATGTACGAGTACCTGCGGTCGGCGGAGCGGTACAGCGTGCCGCTGTCCGAGTCCACACGCAACGCGCTGGCGGCGGGCGTCTCTGTGCTGCTGGTGCAGGTTCCTGCCAACCCGGTGGACGTCGTGACGCAGCGCCTGTTCCTGCAGGGCCAGCTGCTGTCCAACGCGCCCATGCAGGCGCCCGCGCCGCCCTCCTCCACCGCCGCGGTGGGCCCGCTGGCTGCCGGCGCCGCCGCCTCGCCGCCCTCCGCCGGCACGCCGTCCTCCACCGGCGTGCCCCGCGTGCTGACTGCGCGCGAGGTGGCGGTGTCGGTGCTGCGAGAGCACGGCCTCCTGCGCGGCTTCTACTCTGGCTTCCTCATTTCGTGCGCCCAGTTCATCCCTTCTTCCTCGCTGTGGTGGTGGAGCTACCCGCTGTATCGTGACCACCTGCGCAGCATGCTGGCGGCGCCACCTGCACCCGACTCGCGCGACTCGCGAGACGCGGGCGCCACCTCGCCCGCCGCCGCCGGCGTGTCGGTGCGCTCCTGGCTGGCGTCTGTCATCCCCGCCGCGCGCCTGGCGGAGGTGCTGGGCGGCGCGTGCTCATCCGCCACGGTGGCGGTGGCGGTGAACCCGATTGACATTGTGCGCACGCGGGCGCAGGTGGAGGGCAAGCCGGCACTTGCCGTGTTCCGGGAGCTGCTGGCGGTGGAGGGCGCGCGCGGCCTGCTCAAGGGCGCCACCGCACGCATGGCGATGCTGACGCCGCAGGGCGCGCTCACCGTCACCGCGTACGAGCTTGTGAAGCGCATGTCCATGAGCGAAGATGCCGCCGCCGCCCGCCGCACCGCCATGCAATAATTAGTAGCCCCGCTCGTCGTTATTGTCTTGCCGCGCCGCCGCGCCATGCGCCGCCATCATGTTTGTTTGCGCCCAGCGGTGCTGCTGCTGCCATGCCGCCGTCAAGCCAGCCCCGCTGCGCTGCCCTAATAACACGGACATTGTGGTTTCCCACTGATATTCATTGTTACTTATTTAGTTAGCGATTGTAGGATTAGCATGCCATTGACCCTTGCGCGCACGCCTGTGTTGCTGGTTCGCCGCGCCGGCGCACCTGCGGGTGTGACCTTGGCGGTGTTTGTTCTTCCCTCGCGCGCCGCATGCGTGCCACACTTCAATTTGCGCGCTGCGAGGGAGTTGGGATGCCTCAATTAACGTAACGTCATTAGTCACGGCTCCGGTCGCCATCGCCGCTGTCGTCGTCGCCGCTGCTGGCGTCTGCGCGGCGCGGCAGCCAGCCGGCGTCGTCAGACAGCGCTGCCTCGCTGTCCGGATCCTCCAGCAGCAGGTTCTGGATAGTGCCCAGCGCGTCGCGCACGGCGGGCGGCAGCGTGGTCGCCACCGCCACCATCATCAGCGACTCCACAGAGGTGGGTACGGCAATGGCAGTGGGCGGGGGCACGTATGGAATCCCACTCGCGGCGCCGGTGCCGCCTGGCGCCGGGGCTGCTGGCACACCGACGGCAAGGTGGAACAGGTCGCTGCGTGCTTCCCCGTTCCGGCGGCGGGGGATGGCGCCGCTGCCGGGTACACCAGGCGCACCGCCCAACCCTGGGCGCAGCCCGGCAGCCAGACCCAGCACGCTGCGGCCGCCCTCCTCCCCCGAGTCGCCACTCCAATCAGAACCGGGCGCGCCGCGGCCACCCGGCCGGAGCGCAGGCGGCGTGCATGGCTCCCTCGCCTCGCGCGCCGGCCGCCCGTCGGCGGCAGCAGCAACAGGCAGCAGCGACTCAGGCGGCGCGACAGCGTCGCCGCCGTCACGCACCGGCAGTGCTAGCCCAGGTGGCGACGCCGCCGCGGTCGTCGCCTCCATGCGTGCACTGCCGCCTCCTGCCTTGGTGCCAGCCCCAGCTGGCCGTGCTGCCGAGCGGACGGCAGCGGGGTTTGCTGCACCTGTGGCAGCAGCGGCAGCACGCGCCGCCTCGGGGGCCAGTGCCGCCACGAGGGCTGGCGAGGATGCAGTAGCGCCACCGCCCTCGCGCCGCGCCGGCGCAGGTGCGGGAGCGGGAGCGGGCGCCGCCTTGGGGGCAGCCTTTGCCTTGCTGCCGCCACCGCCCCGCCGCTCCGCTGCACTCTCCGCAATGTCGGGCAGTGGCGGCGGCGAGCCGCTGGCGGTAGCGTCGTCACCGACGCCGCCGCCGCCGCGCGCGCCCACGCCGCCCAGCCCATCCGCCGCACCGACACCCCGCCGCAAGCCGGTGTACCGCTTGTGCAGCACGTCGGTGTCAGACAGCGCGCTGTCAGACACCGCGCCGTCGTGCCCGCGGTAGTGGCTGCCATGCCGGCCGCCCCGCGGCACATGCACGACGGTGGCGGGCGACTGGTTGGCAGACATGGACGCCACCCCGCCGCCGCCGCCGCCGCTGCCTTCCAGCCGCCGGCGCGTGCGCGACCACACGGCAAACGCGCGGTACACCTCCGGCACCAGCACTGCCGCCTCCGCGCTCAGGCCGCCCTCGCCGTCGTCCTCCGCGTCGCCGCGCGTCGCCTTCCCGTACGCCGCCCACTGCACCGCCTGCACCAGGTTGGCAACAAACTCGGCGGCCACGGACGGCTCCACGCCATCCAGGCTGGCGCCACCGCCGCCGCCGCCTCCTGTGTTGCACGCAGCGCTAGGCGGGCGCGGCAGCGTGGAGACGGAATACGGCAGCGGGGGTGCTGCCACCATGCTGAGGGGCGTGACCGCGTCTCCGCTGTCGCTGTGTCGCCGGCCGCTACGTGTCGGCGCCGCCGCTGTCATCGCCGCCGCTGGTGCAGTGGTTGTGGCAGCCGCAGCCGCAGCCGCAGTCGCAGGTGGTGCAGGCGCGCTGCCGCGGCTGTCACCACCACGCTTCTGCTTCGTCGGGGAGGCGGCTGGCAGTGGTGGCGACGGCGGTGCCGCCGCGGCACTTCCTGCACCGCCGCTACGCTTACCCGCACCCTTCCCACCGCTACCCTCCACTACTGCTGCTGCTGGTGCTGCTGGTTTTACAGCAGCGCCACCAGCAGCATCGCCTGCTCTACTGGCACTTGCCGCAGACGCTGGCACCGCCGCCTGCGGCGCCTTGCCACTACTCGGTGCGGTGGATGCCGCTGCCACCGGCGGCGTAGTTGCCGTCGCCGCCTTCGTCGGTGGTGCAGCTGCTGCTGCTGCAACTGCCGCCGCCGCCGTCGTTGCCGCCATCGCAGCTGCCATTGCAGCTGCCACTTCAGCGTCCTCATTGATGTGCCGCGCCGCGCCACGATGTGCAGGGCCGCTGCCGGCTGGCAGGCTAGGCAGCAGGCTGCTAAAGGCGGGCACCGCCATCCTTGCCGCCACGGGCGGCACAGGGTGCAACCCAGGCACGCTGGAGTCTATGCCCGGCACACCGCCGCCGCCGCCGTGCTTCAGTGCCCACACGCCCGGCACCGCGCCCTGCAGCAGGCTGCCATGCGACACATCGAGCATGCGGGACGTCCCCATGAACGGCATCGCCCACTTGCCTGCACCACTTGCGCCGCCGCCTACACCACTTGCGCCGCCTGCACCGGGAGCGCCGCCGGCAGGCGCCTTCCCCGGTGGCGGCGCTGCCATGGTGTTGGGTAGCAGGTCGTACCAGGTACCAGCGGGTGGGGAGGCGGACGGTACTCTGGTACCGCACTTGCACGAAAAGCGAAGCAGCTGCGGTTGCTGGGTCAAGGTGGGACCAGGGGGAGATGGGACACGATACGTAACCGGGCCAGGCAGGCAAGAGTGAGAGGCACTAGCGAGAGTAAGAGCGTGTTAGTGTGAGGGTGGGGTGGGGGGAAGGGGGGGAGATATCGGCGGGGGGGAAACGGGAGGAAAGGAAGAAAACAAGGAAATAGCGAGGGGTCTTCGTCAATGGCATTCACTAATGCCACTTGCCGCTCTTTTTCGTGTCGCCCGTGGCTCAGTGCGCACACCAGTGTGCCGACACTACCCCTCTCTAGTACCGGTAGCAGGTAGTAGGAGGCAAGAGAGAGAGGAGGAGAGGCAAGAGAAGAGAGTAAAACCAACCTACGGACAAAGCAACAAGGGGGCAACCACAAAGTACAGTGTACTAAAATCCCTACCCGGCGGGTTACTGCGTGACTGGGAGCGGGCTTTGCCTCGAAATCGTGGCCTGACCACCACTTGGAAAAAATCTCCCCTCCTCATTGCCACTGCATACAGCAGAGCAGCGGGGTCGATGACGTATAATGATAAGTGCACGGGTTCCGGTGGTGGGTGGGTGGGCAGTTGTGCAGTGGTCTCTTGACCTGTGCAGTGGGTTTCATCTGACTGGGTCCAGGTGCAACTGTTGCGGTGCTTATGTTCTGGCAACATAGCTACGGCTCCCCTCTCCTACTCGCTACTACTACTACTACTGTATACTGATACTTGCTACTACTACAACTGTGTGCCGGTAGGGGCGGCGGCGAATAGGGAAGAGGAGGAGGATGGCAGGGGGTAGGGGCAGGGGGCAGCGGCCCCCCCTGCTGGGGCTGGGGGCCGCGGGGGCGGTGGCGGGGGTAGCGGTAGGAAGGCACGGAGTGGGCGCCGCGCCCCCACTACGCCAGCAGCGGCCGCCACAGCAAGCGCGGCAACAAGCAGGAGGAGGAGGAGGAGGAGCAGGGGTTCTGCCGGTGCGCGCGACGGCACAGCAGGCAGCGCCGGCCACTCCCGCGCCGACGCCGGTGGCGGTGCAGGCGCTGACGGTGCACCTCATCCCGCATTCGCACTGCGACCCCGGGTGGCTGGAGAGCTTTGAGCGGTACTACGACACGCAGGTGCGCACCATCCTGAGCAACGTGGTGGCGCAGCTGGCGGAGGACCCCAAGCGCCGGTTCGTGTGGGCGGAGGCGTCGTTCTTCATGCGGTGGTACGAGGTGCAGACGCAGGAGGTGAAGGACGCGGTGCAGCGGCTGGTGGCGAGCGGGCAGCTAGAGTTTGTGGGCGGCGGGTGGGTGCAGAACGACGAGGCCAACCCGTCGGTGGAGTCGGTGGTGGCGCAGTGGACGGAGGGGCACGAGTACCTGCTGTCCCTCTTTGGTGTGAAGCCGCGCGTGGCGGTGCAGTTTGACCCCTTTGGCCACGCCGCCTCCACCGCCACGCTGGCGGCGCTGGCGGGCTACGAGGCGCTGGTGCTGAACCGCATCGACTTCCGGCTGAAGGACGCGCTGAAGGTGCGCGGCGCCATGGAGTTTGTGTGGAAGCCATACGCCACGCCGGGTGCGGCGGGCAGCGGCACCGATGGCAGTGACGCCGCCGCTGCTGCTGCCGCTGCAGCTGCTGCCGCCGGCGACGGCGACGACGACGTGTCGGCGCCGTACACCGATGCCACCATCTTCACGCACGTGCTGCACACGCACTACTCCGCGCCGCGCGGGTTTGACTTTGAGAACCCAGAGAGCCCCGCCATTGGCATGCACAACGTGGCGTCGCGCGCCGCCACGCTGGCCGCCGAGTTCCGCACCCGCGCGGCGGCGTACCGCTCCAGCCACTTGCTGGTGCCGTTTGGCGACGACTTCAAGTTCCAGGACGCCGCCGGCCAGTTCCGCAACATGGACCAGCTCATTGCGCACATCAACGAGGCGGCGCAGCGCGCGGCACCCGGGTCTGACATGGCGGGCATGACGGTGCGGTACTCCACGCTGGGCGAGTACTTTGACGCGGTGTGGTCCGAGTCCACGTCGCCCGCGGGTAGTGGTAGCGGCAGCGGCGGCGGCGAGGGTGGCGACACGACCGGCTCAAACGCTATTGCCGTGGCGGCAGGCGCGGCGGCACCCACGCTCTTCTTCCCCGTGCTCACGCCCGGCTCTGTGGTGGACGGCGGCGTGGACTTCTTCCCGTACGCCGACAACGCGCACTCGTGGTGGGTGGGCTACTACACCTCCCGCCCACTGCTGAAGCAAATGATCCGGCGCGCATTCAACACGCTGCGCGCCGCCGACGCGCTCATGGTATGGACGCGGCCATTCGCCTCGGCGTGGGCAGCGGCGGGTGAGTGCCTGGTGGCGGTAGCGGCGCGCGTTGCCAATTCCAGCGACCCCACGCTGCCGCCTAACCCGACCGCCACGCCGCTGTGGCCGGTAGAGTGCCTGGCGGCGGGTGTGTCGCCGACCGACACGGCACCGCTGACGGCGTTGCTGTCTGCTGCCGCCGCCGGCGGCGGCGGTGGTGGCGACGGCGGTGACGGCGGCGTGCTGTCGGCCGCCGACCGCACGCAGGTGACGCGGTTCATGTGGGGCGCGTCGGCGCGCCCGTACGCGTCGTACTCGTGGCTGACCGCGTTCCAGCGGCTGGAGGCGACGCGGTTGAACACAGCGCTGTGCCTGCACCACGACGCTATCACCGGCACGTCGCGGCAGTCCGCCGTGGATGACTACACCAACCGCATGGTGAGCGGCGTGACCGCGACCCTTAACGTGGTGAGCGACCTGGCGTCGCTGGCGCTGGGCGGACTGCCACGCTTGCTGGTAGCCCCGTCGCCGGCGGCAGCTGGGGCGTCGCGGCCCACTCCACCCGTTACCCTCTCGCCCGCGCCGCTGACGCACGTGCCGCACGTGCTGCCCGTGGCGACCAACGCCACCGTGAGCGTCACCGCGGCGCGCGGCGGCGTCGGCACGTTGACGGTAGACGCTGCCACCCGCGCGCACCCCGTGGTGGTGTACAACCCGACGGGGTGGCGCCGCGTGGCGGTGGCCAACGTGATGGTGGACATTGGTGCCGCGCTGACTGCGGTGGCGCGTGGCGCCACTGACGCTGCGACCGCCGCCTGCTACCTAGAGCGCTGGCCGGTGGCCATCGTCACGGACGACGAGGGCGTGCCCATCCCGGCGCAGTGGCTGGCCACACCAGAGAGCGACCGCCTGGCGCGCGCGGTGGGCATGGCGTTGAACAGCGCGGTGACGCCGCCGTCTGCGGACACCTGCCCGCCGGCGCTTGGCCGCACCGCATGCACGCTGGCGTCGTTGGCGGCTGGGACGACGGAGGTCACAAACCTGGCGCAGACGCTTGCCGCCGGCGCGCGCTACGAGCTGGCATTCACGGTGGACGTGCCTGCTTATGCGCTTGCCACCTACTTTGTGACGGTAGCGTGGGAGGTGCGCGCGGTTGGCAGCGGTGCCACCACTGGCGCCGCCGCCGGGGGTGCCAATGTGCCAGTGGTGGGATGCGGTGGTACCCTGCCGCCAGTGCTGGCGCCGTTGGTAGCCCGCCCCGCCAGCATGCACCTGCTGGTGCCGCTGAACGTGCCGGCGGGTGATGCGCAGCCTGTCGCTGCTGTTACTACCGCCGCGGACGCCTCGCGCGTGCGTGCCACGCAGTGGTCGGCGGCAGCAGCAGCACCTGCGGCGGCGGCGGCGGCACCCGGCGATGCGCCGGCGCAGCCCGCAGCCGAGGCGTCGTCGCTGGTCGTGGAGAACGCGTGCTACGCGGTAGAGGTGAACACACGTACCGGCCTGCTGACCGCCGTGACGTACAAGCACGCGCTACCGTACACCGCCGGCAGCTCGCCAGCGGCGCCACGGCGCCTGCGCGTGCGCGTCGCGCAGCGGTTTGCGGCGTACCGCACGTCAGAGAGCGGCGCGTACCTCTTCCGCCCCGTCTCGGCGCCCGGCGAGCTGGACCAGTCGTCTACCACGCCGGACGGCGCGGGCGCCGCCGAGCGCGTCACCGTGTCCGTGTCCACGGAGGGTGGCAGCGGGTTGGTGCAGGTAGTGCGCGTGGCGGGCGGGCGGTGGAGCCAGAGCGTGCGCATCGTGGACACGCTGGGGTGGGCGTCCGGCGCGGCGTCGAGCCTGGGCAGCGCGGCACTGGCAGAGGCATGCGCAGACCCCCTGGTGGGCGACGGCATCCTGGATGTGCGTCCCACCGTGTCGGCGGACGACGACCAAGAGGTGGTCATGCAGCTGGAGACGGACGTGGCGCTGCCAACGTCGAACACGCGGCCCGCGCTGCGGGACACGCTGGGTGGCCCGCCCCTGGACGCCGCTGCGGCGACAGCAGAGTTTGCGCGCGCAACCGCGGGCGGTGGTGGTGGCAAGTGCGTGGATCATGCGGCGCCGCACGGATGGTGGACGGGTGACGGCCTGGCGCTGCTGGCGCGCAGCCCGGCAGGTGCAGAAGTGACCGCCGGCGGCATTGAGCAGCACTACTACCCCCTCAACACGCTGACCCGCGTGGCGGGGCTTGCCGGCGGGGCAGACGCCAGCACGACGGCGGTGGTGACGCTGTACGCGGCGCAGCCGTTTGGCACCACGGTGCGGCGCACATCCGCTGGCGGCTCCATGATGGAGGTCATGCTGCACCGCCGCCTCATGCGTGACGACGGCCGCGGGTTGGCGGCAGGCGTGGTAGACAGCACGGTGCTGACGGCGCGGTTGGGCCTGACGGGGGGCGGCGAGGCGCATGCCGCCTGCGCGGCGGGCGCCCCCCGCGCGGCCGCCCCCCCCCCCGCGGGGGGGGGGGGGGGGGCGCCCCGCCCCCGCGGGCGGGCGGGGCGGGGGGGGGCGGGGCGCCGCGGGGCCGGGGGGGGGGGCCCGGGGGGGGGGGGGGGGCCCGCGGGGGGGGGGCGGGGGGGGGGGCCCCGGGCGCGGGGGGGCGCCCCCCCCCCCCCCCCGGCCCCCGCCGCGCCTGCGGCGGCTGGCGAGCCCGTCATGCCGCCGCGAGACTCTAGCACGCACCTGGCGACGGAGCCGGTGATGTTGGCGGAGGCGGCGGTGCCGCGCGCCGCGTGGGTGGCGCGCTACTCCACCCGGTTCCACCCGGTGCAGGACGGCGCGTGGAGCGTGGACACGGCGGGCGTTGGCGGTGTCGACGGCAGCGGGCGTGGGGATGGGTATGCACGTGACCTGGCGACGGCGTGCTCGGCGCCGACGGGGCAGTACCGCCAGCTGTGCCACCACCTGGCAGCGCCGCCGGCGGCCACGACCAGCAGCGGCGGCGCCCTGCCGCCCTGGCTGCAGGTGGTGACGCTGTCGGTGCGCGACGGCGTGACGGACGACGTGCTGCTGCGGGTGCAGAATGCGGGCGGCCCCACCACCACGCTGCACCTGCTGCCGCTGCTGGCGGCGGCCAAGCGGGGTGAGGGCGCCGGGCCGGCAGCCGGCGCGGCCCGCGAAGCGGTGGTGCCGCTGCACATTACATCGTGGCGGCCGCGCACGCTGACGCTCAGCCACCATGCGGGCTACGTGTCCGATGCGGCGCACCAGGGCACCACGCCACACCGCCACCGGCGCACGTACCCCTCCGCCGCCAACGTGGCAGCGCGTGCCACACCCGCCCTGCTGGATGCCGCCGCCCTGGCGCTGGCGCCGCTGCACACCGTCATGCGCGCCGACGCCACGGCGGTGCGCAAGGCGGTTGCCGCCGCGTTCATGATGACGGGCGCCACCGGCGTGGCGCACCGGTATGCGTCCATGACCGGCATGTCTGCTGATGCGCTGAGCGCCTTCAGCCAGAACACGGAGGAGTCGGGCGTGTTCCTGTCCGATGCGGCGCTGGCCAAGCAGCGCGCAGACGAAGCCGCCGCCGCTGCGGCGGCTGCTGCCGGTGATGGTGGTGCTGGCCTGCGTGGCCGCCTCCTGCTGGCGCTCCGAGACCCGGCGACGACGGCGGCACCGGGCCTGGGTGGCCACCCGCGGCGGCCGATTGACACCACGGTGCTCACCACCACCCTCCGCCCGCTCACGCTGCACACCTTTGTGGCGGTGCTGGGTGTTGACCATGACCGCCCCCCGCCCCCCGTTGCTGCCGGCGCGGCCCTGGCGCGCGTGGCGCCGGCGGGGGGCGGCCGGGCGGGGGGGGGCCGCGGCGCCGTCCCTGTCGGGGGGCGCGCAGGCGGGTGCCTACCTGTCGCGGCCGCGGGGCAGCGCGGGTGGTGGTGGCTGGGCACCGCGCCAGTCGCCGCTGGGGCTGCGGGTGTCCGAGGCGCCGGGGGCCTATGCCGCGCTGTATGCGCCGCCGGCCGACGCCGCGACACCGGCCGCGCTTGCCGGCGGCAGCCCGGGCCTGCCGGCGACGACCGCCGACAGCGG
>Ga0066256_1004945_pt1 | contig 11418 bp, 9 predicted proteins | sample ThiBio_1000_biof_FD_87107 | JGI IMG/M metagenome (GOLD analysis project Ga0066256, IMG submission 87107) | Wastewater bioreactor microbial communities from Cape Town, South Africa - Thiocy_expt_1000_biof (version 2) | ecosystem: Engineered > Bioreactor > Thiocyanate-remediating >... | reverse complement strand
CAAAACGGGGATTGGGTTCTTGTTTGGCCGCCGCAACGGGCCGCAGACCTTGCCGCGCACCGAGGCTATCTCCCGAGAGATGTGCCGATGGTGAAACGCATCCGGGCCAAGGGTGGTGACACTGTATGTCGATCCGGCCGCGCCGTTTCGGTAAATGGGGAACTGCGCGCTATGGCCCTGTTGCGCGACAAAGCGGGTCGCGCACTGCCAATCTGGCAGGGGTGCAGCCGCCTGCGGGACGATCAGGTTTTTGTGCTCACCGCCCCGCCAGAGTCCTTCGACAGCCGCTATTTCGGCGCCGTTCCAAGCGCCCATGTCATCGAAAGGATTGCCCCGTTATGGACCTTCTGAGCCTTTTCGCCGGATGCGGCTTGTTTGGGGCAGCGGCGGGCGCCAACCAGCCCGTTGGTACGTTGCCGGAAGCCTGGGTGCGCGCGGTGCTGAAGCAGGAAAGCGGCGGGCGGCTCACTCTCAACGGACGGCCGATCACGGCAAAGGCGGGCGCGGTGGGGCTGGTGCAGGTCATGCCAAAGACCTATTCCGACCTGCGCCGCCAATACGATTTGGGGGCCGATCCGCACGCCCCGCGCGACAATATTCTCGCAGGGGCTGCCTATTTGCGGCAGATGTATACGCGCTATGGCTACCCCGGTCTGTTTGCGGCCTACAATGCGGGGCCCGGCCGTCTGGACGCCTACTTGGCGGGCAGGAAGCCGCTTCCTGACGAAACTGTGGCCTATCTTTCTGCTATTTCTCCGGGTCTGGAAACACGCTTTTCAACACCTGGGATGCCGCCGGTGAAAGCCGCAAAGGCACCGGCGAAAGAAGAAATATTCATATCCAATTCGCTGCCGACCTCGCTGTTTATTCCGCTCTCGCAAGGTCGCTTTTGATGCCCCGGATATTGGCGGGCCCGGCCAATGCGCCAAGTTTGGTGGGAGGGGAAGATAAAGCGGTGGTGCCCCTCAGGGGCCATCTTGTTGTCTTCACATCTCTTTCAGGGGTGCAACAGGGCGCCGCTCTGGTGCAACGGTGGCACCGTGGCTGACGACCGCGAATTCGAGCCACGCCTCGGACGCATCCGCTCGGGCGGCGGCGGGCGCGGCAAGACCTACCTGCAGCGTGTGCTCCGGGCGGCGTCTTTGGCGGGCACGGGCCGCGTCCGTCCCAGCGGGTTTACCGGCAGCCGGATTGGCCGCGGCTTTGGCGCTGGCCGCATAATGGCGAGCCGCGACCGGTTATCGGCCTTCCGCAGCCGCCGCGTCATCATCAAGACCCGGATCGTCAAAATGCGCGGCACCGGTGCCAAGGCGGCCGCGCTTCACCTGCGCTATATTCAGCGCGATGGCGTCACGCGGGCGGGCACGCCGGGTGAACTGTATGACAAAGAGGCCGACCGCGTTGACGGCGGCGAATTCCTCAAACGCGCTGGCAAGGACAGGCACCAGTTCCGCTTCATCGTCTCGGCAGAAGACTCTGGGGAGTATCAAGACCTCAAGCCCCTCGTGCGCAAGCTGATGACGCGAATGGAAGCGGATTTGGGCACCGGCCTAGACTGGGTGGCCGTGGACCATCACAACACGGGTCATCCCCATACCCATATTGTGCTGCGCGGGCGTGATAACCTGGGACAGGATTTGATCATCGCGCGCGACTACATCACCCACGGCATGCGCGAACGGGCCGCCGAGATCGTCACGCTCGATTTTGGACCCCGTTCGGATATCGAAGTTGAAGACCGCTTTGCCCGCCAGGTCACGCAAGAGCGCTTAACCGATCTGGACCGCCTGTTGCGCAGGGCCGCCTCTCCAGAAGGCGACGTCACGCTTGCGGATGCGGGATCTCATGTCGCCCATCCGCATTGGGCCGGCAGGTTGCAGACGCTCGGTCGGCTGGGCCTGGCCGAGGAAACGACCCCGGGGCGCTGGAGACTATCGCCGGACATGGAATCTGCGATGCGCGTCATGGGCGAGCGCGGCGACATCATCAAGACCATGCAGCGCGAGCTTGCCGCGCAATCGGTGGATCGCGGACATGCGGACCTTTCTATATTCGGCGCCGACCGCGACCAGGCGCAAGTCATCGGTCAGGTGATCGCCCAAGGGCTGAGCGACGAAAAGGCCGGGACGCACTACCTCGTCTTGGATGGTGTGGACGGGAAGGTCCATTATGTGCGGATTTCAGAAGAGGCGGACGCCGAAATTGCCAATGGCGCTATCGTTCGGGTCGCGCTGCCACGGCATGGAATTCGGGAGGTGGACCGGACGGTGGAAGCTATCGCGGCCCGCCATGGTGGCATCTACAGCCCCGACAAACATCGCGCTTATGACCCCACCGCCCGGTCGGAATTTATTGAGGCCCATACCCGCCGTTTGGAAGCCATGCGCAGGCTAGCGCGCCTGGTGGAACGGCATCCAGATGGAAGCTGGTCGGTCGCGCCAGGCCATGCCGAGCGCGGTGCATCTTTCGATCAAGCCCAGACCAAGCCACGGGTGGAGGTTTTATCCCCGGTCCCATTGGATGGGCTGGCGCAAACCCGCGCTCGAACCTGGCTCGATCAGCTCGAATCTGCGGAGCACACAGAATTGTCGGACGCGGGATTTGGCCATGCTTTGCGGGGTGCGCTGGCGCAGCGACGCGCCTGGCTGGTCGCCCAGGACCTGGCAACGGTGGAAGGTGCTGAGCTTATTTACCGCAAAGGGGCGCTGACCTCTCTCGCACAGCAGGACGTTTCGAAGGCGGCAGAAAGCCTGGTGGCGGCACTCGGCAAACCGTATGCGGCTGCTCGGGATGGTCAAATCGAAGGTCGCTATCGCGGCCCCGTGCAACTGGTGAGCGGCAAGGTTGCAATCGTGGAGAAGAGCCGAGAATTCACGTTGGTACCCTGGCGTCCGGCCTTGGAGCGGCAACTCGGCAAACCTGTTCGCGGCGTCATGCGGGGCGTGGGTGTTTCTTGGACTGTGGGACGGACGAGGGGACCAGCGATCAGCTGAAAAAATGCGAGAGAGGGTTTGAGCGCGTTTGATCGTCAATAAACGCGGTTTACGGAACTGCGATACGGGCATCTGCTGATTCGCACAGGAGAACCCCGTGACGCCCACCAAACTTCTCGCCGGCACCGTCCTCTCGGTCTTGGCCATTGCGATTGGCGGCGTCTGGTTTGCCACCGAATGGGCGGCTTGGAAGCTGGGATTTCAGGCTCAACTCGGAACGCCCTGGTTCGATCTCTTCGGCATTCCCGTGTATCCGGTCTGGGCGTTGTTCGTCTGGTGGTATGCCTATGACGCCTACGCGCCAGAGATTTTTGATCGCGCCGGGACCATCGCCGCCATGGGCGGTATCGCCGGTTGCGGCGTCGCGGTCGCCGGCTCGCTGTGGCGGGCGCGCCAAGCCAAGCATGTCACGACCTACGGTTCCTCGCGCTGGGCAACCGAACGCGACGTTGTCCGGGCGGGTCTCTTCGAGCCGGAGGGCGTCTTCCTGGGCCGCTTGTCGAACCAGTATCTTCGGCACAATGGGCCGGAGCATGTCATGGCCTTTGCGCCGACGCGCTCCGGCAAGGGCGTGGGCCTGGTCGTGCCGACCTTGCTGGCCTGGACCGAAAGCGTCGTCATCCACGACATCAAAGGCGAGAATTGGCAGTTGACGGGCGGCTGGCGGAGCCGCTTCTCGCATTGCCTGCTGTTCAACCCGACCGATCCGCGCAGCGCCAAATACAACCCGTTGCTGGAGGTCCGCAAAGGCCCGCACGAAGTCCGCGACGTGCAGAACATTGCCGATATCCTGGTGGACCCCGAAGGCGCTTTGGAGCGGCGCAACCATTGGGAGAAGACCAGCCACTCGCTGCTGGTCGGGGTCATCCTCCATGTCCTTTATGCAGAAGAGGACAAGACCCTGGCCCGTGTCGCCAGCATTATGTCCGATCCACGGCGCTCTTTCGAGGCCACGCTCCGGCACATGATGGCGACCAACCATCTGGGAAGCGATGAAACCCCGCTGGTGCATCCCGTCGTGGCATCCGCGGCCCGCGAGGTCTTGAACAAGTCCGAAAACGAACGTTCGGGCGTGCTGTCCACCGCCATGTCCTTCCTGGGGCTTTACCGCGACCCCACCGTGGCAGCCGCCACCTCCGGATGCGATTGGCGCATAGCAGACTTGGTGGACGCTGTCCGGCCGGTATCCCTCTACTTGGTGATCCCACCGTCCGATATCTCCCGCACCAAGCCGCTTGTCCGCCTCATCCTCAACCAGATAGGCCGTTGCCTGACTGAGAGACTGGAAGGCGACCCGTCCAAGAGCCGTAAACACAAGCTGCTGCTAATGCTGGACGAGTTTCCGGCGCTGGGACGGCTCGATTTCTTCGAGACGGCACTTGCCTTTATGGCCGGGTACGGCATCCGGGCCTATCTCATTGCCCAGTCTCTGAACCAGATTTCAAAGGCCTATGGCGAGAACAATGCCATCCTCGACAACTGCCATGTTCGCATTGCGTTTTCCTCCAATGACGAACGGACGGCCAAGCGAATTTCCGACGCCTTGGGCACAGCGACCGAACTTCGCGCGCAGCGTAACTATGCCGGGCACCGCCTGGCGCCCTGGCTTAGCCACGTCATGGTCTCCAAACAGGAGACGGCCCGGGCGCTGCTCACGCCGGGCGAAGTCATGCAGCTGCCGCCCCAAGACGAGCTCGTGCTGGTTTCCAGCCTGCCGCCGATCCGCGCCAAAAAGCTGAAATATTTCGAAGACCGCAACTTCATCCAGCGCGTGTTGCCCGTGCCGGACCTTGGCTATGGCGGACCGTATCCGGATCGGCCGGCGCCCCGTTCCAATGACTGGGGCAGCCAGGTGCGCGACGCCAGCCCCGAGCTCGCTGAGGGCGCTGATAAGGCTGGAGAGGAGGACGAAAGCGGCCGTTCCCTTGAGAGGATGCTTGGTGATGACCCCGCCAATGCCTGCGCCCCGGTTTGTCAGGAACCTCAAACGCAGGAAGAGGACTTCTCCAATGATGCGCTGTCGCAGCTTCGCCAAGCCGCGACCGTGCGCGCCCGCGCGATGAATGAGGGCGACCATCACCGGGGGCATGACGACATCATGCCGGCATTCTGACCATGCCCAGCACCAAACCCCGTCACAATCTCCACCTGGACGAGGATTTGACCCGCCGACTTGCGGCGCTGGCCGGGAAGCCGGGCATGAGCAAGGCGCGCATCATATCGGCGGCGCTGCGCAGCTATTTCGATAGGGAAGGCGCCGACACCCTGGACAGCCTCCTGCAAACGCGCCTCAACCGGCTTTCCGGCCAACTCGACCGGGTTGAGCGGGATCAAAGGATCGTTGCGCAAACCCTGGCGGAATTTGTCCGCCATCACTTTCTGGTGACGGCAGCGCCACCGGAATCCGAACTGGCGTCCCGGCGCGCGCAAGCCGAGGCACGATACCAATCGTTTATCGAAACCGTGGGCCGGCAACTCGCTGCAGGGCGCCAGCCCAAAATGGCACCTCCCGGCCTGGAGGCTGCCGAATGACGAGAGCTCTTCCCTCGGACGAAAGCCGGGAACGGCGCGCGACAATGTTGCGGACCGCGATGGGGCCAGCCATCGCCGAAGCACTCGCGGACCCCTTGGTCGTAGAAGTGATGGTCAATCCAGACGGTGTTCTTCGTCTTGATCGGCTGGGCGAAGGCCGTTCGCAGACCAAAGTCAGTCTTTCGCCTGGTGAAGTGGAGCGCGTTATCCGGCTGGTGGCCAGTCACATGCGCCAGGAAGTCCATGCCAACAGCCCCATTGTCAGCGCCGAGCTTCCACCACGCGACGAAGGCGCTGCCGGGGAACGATTTGAGGGTTTGCTGCCGCCGGTTTCGACCGCGCCTTGCTTTTCGATCCGCAAACCCGCCCAGCGAATTTACGGCCTGGCTGACTATGTGGGCGACCGCATCATGACGGAGGCGCAAGCCACCGCACTCAAGAAGGCGGTCACGGACCGTAAGAATATCCTGGTCGCAGGCGGCACCAGCTCTGGCAAAACCACGCTCGCCAATGCCTTGCTGGCTGAAATTGCTGGTCAGGACGACCGCGTGATCCTAATTGAGGATACCCGCGAGCTGCAGTGCGCGGCGCCCGACTGTGTGGCGCTCAGAACCAAGCCGGGCACTGTCAGTCTCGCCGACCTGGTGCGCTCGACCCTGCGCCTGCGGCCGGACCGTATCATCGTCGGCGAGGTCCGCGGCCCCGAAGCGCTGGACATGCTGAAGGCATGGAACACTGGCCATCCGGGTGGCATTGCCACCGTTCACGCAAACTCTGCGGAAAGTGCGCTTTACCGCCTGGAGCAGTTGATTCAGGAGGTGGTGACAACGGTGCCGCGCCGGCTGATCGCCGAGGCCATCGACACGATTGTCTTCATTAGCGGCCGGGGCATCGCCCGGCGGATCGAAACCATCTCCCAACTCGACGGATTGGACCCGGACGGCAATTACCGTCTCTCCCATATCCCTCACCAATGGCTCTTGGCTCTTTGAAGGAGACGTTCATGCGCGCCCGTGTTTCTCTAACCGCCAGCCTTCTGTACGTGGCCCTGATTAGCAGCGCTTACGCCGCCGGTACGAACATGCCGTGGGAACAGCCACTGCAACAGATCTTGGACTCGGTCCAGGGGCCGGTGGCCAAGATCGTGGCGGTGATCATCATTATCGTGACAGGCCTGACCTGGGCGTTCGGCGAGACGGCGGGCGGATTTCGCAAGATGGTGCAGATCGTCTTCGGGCTTTCCATTGCCTTTGCCGCCTCCAGCTTTTTCTTGTCCTTTTTCTCCTTTGGCGGTGGGGCGCTCCTGCCATGATCGAGGGCTTCCAAGTTCCGCTTTACCGTTCTCTGACGGAGCCTGTGCTGCTGGCGGGCGCGCCGCGCGCGGTGGCCGTTGTGAACGGCACCATCGCTGCTGCGCTTGGTTTAGGCCTGCGCCTGTGGCTGGCGGGTTTGATCCTCTGGATCGTGGGCCATTCCATCGCAGTCTTTGCGGCCAAACGCGACCCCGACTTCGTTGACGTGCTGCTGAGGCATTTGCGGCAAAGGAGTTTTCTGAAATGTTGAAACTCGGTGAATACCGCCAGAAGGCCGACCGCCTAGCCGATCATCTGCCTTGGGCCGCCTTGGTGGCGCCCGGCATCGTCTTGAACAAAGACGGCAGCTTTCAGCGCAGCTTTCGCTTTCGTGGACCGGACTTGGAAAGTGCCACGCAATCTGAACTGGTTGCGGTTTGCGCCCGCATCAACAACGTGATGCGCCGGTTCGGGTCTTGCTGGGCGATCTTCTTCGAAGCGGATCGGCAGCCCGCGCCCGGCTATCCCGCCTCCGAGTTTCCCGACGACGCCACTTGGCTGCTCGACGAGGAGCGGCGCGCCCAGTTCGAGGGCGGCGGGGTGGTGGAAGAGGCCGGCCGGCGCGCGGTGCGCCAGCATTTTGAAACGGACTTCTATCTCACACTTCTATTCATGCCGCCCGCCGACAAGGTGGCGACGGCAGAGCGGGTACTCATCGAGACGCCCGCAGGAAATCCAAAGCGGGATTGGCGGTACGAGCTGGCCGTCTTCCAGGCCGAGACGGACCGGGCTTTTGACCTTCTGGGACAAGTGTTGGCTGAAATCCGTCCACTGGATGACGCTGGGACACTCACCTACCTCCATGGAACCATCTCCACCAAGCGCCACACAGTCCGCCTCCCAGAGACGCCGATGTATCTGGACGCAGTGCTGGCGGACACACCGCTTCGCGGCGGCCTCGACCCGGTCTTGGGCGAACAGCATCTGCGATGCGTCACGATTCTGGGATTTCCCGGTGGGACGCAGCCCGGCATCCTGGACGCACTCAATCACCTTGAGTTCCCGTATCGCTGGACCACCCGCTTCATCGCACTGGACAAAACCCGCGCCACCAAATCGCTGACGATCCTGCGGCGACAATGGTTCAACAAACGCAAGTCCATTCTCCAGTTCTTGCGGGAAGTAATGCACAACGAGCCGGTCCAACTTCTGGATTCCGATGCGGATAATAAAATGGTGGACGCCGATGCGGCGCTCCAGGCGCTCGGCAGCGATGATGTCGCCTTTGGTTATCTCACCACCACGGTTTGCTTGGCCGATGCCGACCTTCATCGTGTCACCGAGAAGGTTCGTGCGGTGGAGCGCGCCATCAATGGCCTCGGTTTCACCACCATCGGCGAAACCCTCAACGGCGTGGAAGCGTGGCTCGGCAGCCTGCCCGGCCATGTTTACGCCAACGTGCGTCAACCGCTGGTGCACACCCTCAACCTGGCGCACCTGATGCCGCTATCCTCGGTCTGGGCTGGACCCCAGCGCAACGAGCACCTGTCCGCCCCGCCACTATTTCACGCCGAAACGACAGGCTCGACACCCTTCCGCTACTCGACTCATGTCGGCGATGTCGGCCACACATTGATCGTCGGACCCACCGGCGCCGGCAAGTCTGTCCTTCTGTCGCTGATGGCGATGCAGTTTCGCCGCTACGCGGAGTCGCAGGTCTACATTTTCGACAAGGGAAACTCTGCGCGCGCCGCCGTATTGGCGATGGAAGGCTCACACCACGACCTTGGCTTGGACGGCGGTCTGGCATTCCAGCCATTGCGCAACATCGACGATGCTTCCGAGCGCAGTTGGGCGGCGGACTGGGTATTATCTTTGTTGGAACACGAAGGCGTTAGCCTGACGCCCGAGACCAAGGAGTCCGTCTGGTCGGCACTGTCCAGCCTCGCCACCGCACCTGCCAGCGAGCGTACCCTGACGGGCCTTTCCCTTTTGCTGCAGTCCAATGCGCTCAAATCCGCATTGCAGGGCTATACGCTTGAGGGGCCATTCGGCCGACTGCTCGACGCGGCGGAAGAAACGCTCGCACTCAAGGACGTTCAGTGCTTTGAGACCGAAGGTTTGCTGCACCAGGCACGGGTGGTGCTGCCGGTTCTGATGTATCTGTTCCATCGGCTAGAAGGAAGCCTCACCGGCAAGCCGACCCTGCTGATCCTCGATGAAGCCTGGGTCTATCTCGACAATCCTGCCTTCGCCGCGCGAATCCGGGAATGGCTGAAGGTGCTGCGCAAGAAGAATGTCTCTGTCGTGTTTGCCACCCAATCGCTGGCAGACATCGCCAATTCCGCCATCGCCCCGGCCATCATCGAAAGCTGCCCGCAACGCATCTTCCTCCCCAATGATCGGGCGGTCGAGCCGCAGAGCAGGGCGTTCTATGAAGAGTTCGGCCTGAATGAGCGGCAAATCGAGCTTGTCGCGCGCGCGGTGCCCAAACGGCAATATTATCTTCAGTCCCGCCGCGGCAATCGGCTGTTCGAGTTGGGTCTGGGACCGATTGCGATAGCGTTCTGCGGTGCCTCGTCGCCGTTAGACCAGCTTCTCATTGACCGAACCTTGGCAGGTGGCGCCGAAGACTTTGCCCGACGCTTTCTGGCGGCTCGCGGCCATGCTTGGGCCGCAGCGCTCTTGGGGGCAGATCAGACATTGGAGGCTGCGGAATGAGAAAGGCGAAATCGCTTCTCTTGGTGGCGCTACTCACAACATCCGCTGTTGTGCCGGCTCAGGCACAGTGGACCGTGTTCGATCCGCAGAATTATGCGCAGAATCTGCTATCGGCGGCGCGCGCCCTTCAACAGATCAACAACCAGATCCAGGCACTGCAGAACCAGGCGCAGATGCTGCAGAACATGGCGACGGACCTCAGCCCGCTAAGAGAGGTGTCGCAGTTGACCGGCATGGTCAATTCGCTGACCCGGATTACCAGCCTCATGAACCAAGCTCAGGGCATTGCCTTTGATGTCGATTCCACCATGTCGGCTTGGTCGCGGGCGTACCCGACATCCCGGCCGGCAGGCACGTCCGGCGTGACATTGGCCGCCGACGCACAGCAACGGTGGCAGAACTCCATGTCGGCCTTCCAAGACACGCTGAAGATACAATCCCAGGTCGTCCAGAATGTGCAGGCCGACACGGCCACGCTCACCAAGCTTACCGATCAGTCGCAGAACGCCACCGGCAATCTGGCGGTGTCTCAGGCGACCAACCAACTGATCGCGCTATCCACCAAGCAGCAACTTCAAATCCAAAGCTTAATGGCTGCGCAGTATCGGGCGAGTGCGCTCGATCAGGCTCGCAACGCGCAGGCCGAACAGGATGGGAAAGCTCAGTTCGAGACCTTTCTCGGCGATCGGAATGCCTATAACCCGCAATAAGGCTTTGCGATGAACAATCTCAACGTCATCGACCAATTCATGCAGACCTTCATCACCTACATCGACAGTGGGTTCGGTTTGCTGGCCGGTGACGTCGCCAGCTTAAGCTCAATCCTCATCGGCATCGACATCACCTTGGCCGCGCTATTCTGGGCAATGGACGGCGAGGCGCATATCCTGGCCCGGCTCATCAAGAAGGTCCTCTATGTCGGGGCTTTCGCCTACATCATCACCAATTTCCATATGCTAGCGGGGCTGATCTATGACTCCTTCTCCCACCTTGGACTTGCCGCCACCGGCAGCAACATGTCTGCTGGCGACTTGCTGCGTCCCGGCAAACTGGCCGGGACCGGTTTCACCGCGGCCTATCCGCTGCTGCAGCAAGCTGGCAAGCTTCTAGGGTTCACGACGGTCTTCACCCATTTGGTGACCATCCTGGTGCTTGTCGGCGCCTGGTTCATTGTGGTGCTGGCCTTCTTCATTCTCGCGGTCCAACTCTTCATCACCATTCTGGAATTCAAGCTGACCACGTTGGCTGGCTTTATCTTGGTGCCGTTCGCCTTGTGGGGCAAAACGGCCTTTCTGGCCGAACGGGTCCTGGGCAATGTCATTTCCTCCGGGATAAAGGTCATGGTGCTGGCAGTGATCGTTGGCATCGGCACCACATTCTTTTCGCAGTTCACGGCCGCCATCACATCGCCCGAGCCCAACCTTCAAGAAGCTATGACGTTGGTGCTGGCCTCGCTTTCGTTGTTCGGTCTCGGAATTTTCGGGCCCGGCATCGCGACGGGTTTGGTCTCCGGCGCCCCCCAGCTCGGGGCCGGGGCTGCCGTAGGCACGACGGGCGCGCTGGTGGGCGGGACCGCCCTGGGCGGCGCCGTTGCCTCCGGCACGGTTCAGTCGGGGGTGCACGCCGGGCGGTCCGCTGTCCAGGCCGGCAGCAGTCTCGGCGGCGGGGCCGCCACCGCTTATGGCATGGCCCAGGCTACCTCAGGCCACAGCGAGTTGGCGGGGGTGGCGGCGGGGTTGGGCGGGGGGGCCGCTACCGGGATGGGAGACGCCCACCAAGCCGCCCGAAATTGGGGTGAAGGAGGTTGGGGCGACGCGGCCCGCCGCGCCAAGGCCAGGGGCGAGGCCGCCTTCCCGGCGCCCGGCGGGCGGCGGGCGCGG
>Ga0066256_1004943_pt1 | contig 11425 bp, 8 predicted proteins | sample ThiBio_1000_biof_FD_87107 | JGI IMG/M metagenome (GOLD analysis project Ga0066256, IMG submission 87107) | Wastewater bioreactor microbial communities from Cape Town, South Africa - Thiocy_expt_1000_biof (version 2) | ecosystem: Engineered > Bioreactor > Thiocyanate-remediating >... | reverse complement strand
GGTCTGATGCAGGCCGTTGCGCGGAATGATTTCGATGAGCGGCGGGCGGCTCAGCACCTGCTGGCGCATGCGGGCCATGCGCTGGTCCACCACTTCGAGGCCGCCCGTTTCCAGCGTCACGCCTTCCGGCAACTGCGGCGCTTCGACGAGAAGCACAGCCTTGGACTGATAGGTGACAGGCAGAATGAAAGCGGTGGCGATGCCGCCAAGCAGGCCGATTGCCGCCGGGACAATCAGCAGCCATTTGCGCTCAAGGATGATGCGCGGAATATAGGCGATGAAGGAGCCCGAACCTGAATCCTCAGGCGCATCCAATGCGGTCATTTGATTGTTCATGATGTCCGCCCTAGGCGATAATTAACGCTCACACCGCCATATATATTGTCACGAGTTGCCACGATCGCCTCAAAGGATTTGGTGTAAAGTGCCTTAACCGTGAAAGAGAGGCGCTCAGTCATCTGCCTGGAAAAATTGCCGCCGGCGGAGACGAATGACAAGTTTCGTGCGATGGCTTGATTGTCCAACGTATTCGTTTTCGAATAATTGGCGTTCAGTTCAATGCGGCTCCGCGGCGTCAGCCGGTAGGAATAATTGGCGCCGACTGCCGTCACGTTGGATAGACCGGAAAACGCGGTCGGGCTGGTGCTTCTGCGGGCATCGAGACAGAGAGACGATCGATCGCCATCGCGGCACAGATTGGCACTGGCGTTTAAAGAGGTTCTCGTGGACGAGATTCCAGCCTGGTCAATCGTGCTAATGGCAGCCCCTGCCGTCAATGCCAGACGCAACCGGGACGGAAAGCGCTATGCGGGGCCTGTCCGGCCCGGCGCGCGGTCTTTGCATGGGTGGGCATTTCTTTTTGCGCCGCTCTCCCCAGGAGTTCCGCAATGGACCTTGGTTTCGCCGCTGTGCGCATACGCTTGCGCACGCACCAGCCCCCGGCCGCTGACGCGGCCCGCCGGGCTCGGGGGCAAGGGGTTGAAATGCGCACTCTGGCACCACCAAGGCCGCCGCCCCGTGCCGCTCTGGCTGCTGTTGCCACTTGCTCTGTGCTCTTTTCCCACCGCTGGCACGCAGCCAGCGGGGCTCAGCCGTGTGCATCGTTTCCCTCAGGAGTGTTGTCATGAACCAGTTCAAGATTTCCACCCGCCTGGCGGGTTTGCTTGCGGCCCTGTGTCTGCTGGTGCTGCTGGTGGGCGTGGCAGGGCTGTATGGCATGGGCAATTCCAATGCCGGGCTCAAGTCGGTCTACGACGACCGGGTGGTGCCACTCAAGCAGATCAAGGTGGTGGCGGACATGTATGCCGTCAACGTGGTGGACACGGCCCACAAGGTGCGCGACGGCGCGCTGACCCCTGCGCAAGGCCTGCAGTCCGTGGCCGACGCGCGCAAGGCCATCGATACCAACTGGAAGGCCTACCTGGCCACGCAGCTGGTGCCGGAGGAAACGCAGCTGGTCGAGCGCTTCAAGCCGCTGCAGGCCAAGGCCGATGCGGCGACCGACGTGCTGGCGGGGCACTTCAAGTCGGGCGATGTGGCGGCGCTGACCGCGTTTGCTGCCAAGGAGATGTACCCCGCTATCGACCCGTTGCAGGCGGTGCTGGGCCAGCTGATGCAGGTGCAGCTGGACCGTGCCAAGGCCGAGTACGACAGCGCGGCCGCCAGCTACCAGACCATCCGCGCGTTGGCGGTCACAGCGGTGGTGGCAGGCATCGCGCTGGCGGTGCTGATGGGCGGCGCCATGATCCGGCAGATTTCGCGCGCGCTGGGCGATGCAGTGCAGATCACCGACGCGGTGGCGCAGGGCGACCTGACCGTGGCGATCCACGCCCGGGGCAAGGACGAGATCGCCCATCTGCTCAGCGGCCTGACCACCATGCGTGACAACCTGGCGCATGTGGTGTCGGGCGTGCGCAGTAACGCCCAGGGGGTGGCGTCTGCCAGTGCCGAAATCGCGTCGGGCAATAACGATCTGTCGATCCGCACCGAACAGCAGGCCAGCGCACTGCAGGAGACCGCAGCGTCGATGGAGGAGCTGAGTTCCACCGTCAAGCAAAACGCCGACAACGCGCGCCAGGCCAACCAGCTGGCGATGAGTGCATCCACCGTGGCGGGGCAGGGCGGCGACGTGGTGGCCGAGGTGGTGACCACCATGAAGGGCATCAACGACAGCAGCAAGAAAATTGCCGACATCATCTCGGTCATCGACGGCATCGCATTCCAGACCAACATCCTCGCGCTGAATGCCGCGGTGGAGGCCGCCCGCGCGGGCGAGCAGGGCCGGGGCTTTGCCGTGGTGGCGGGCGAGGTACGCAACCTGGCCCAGCGCAGCGCCGAGGCGGCCAAGGAGATCAAGTCGCTCATCACCGCCAGCGTGGAGCGTGTGGAGCAGGGCTCGCAGCTGGTGGACAAGGCTGGTACCACCATGACCGAGGTGGTGGGCGCCATTCGCCGCGTGACGGACATCATGGGCGAGATCAGCGCCGCCAGCAGCGAGCAGAGCACCGGCGTGTCGCAGGTGGGTGAGGCCGTGACGCAGATGGACCAGGTCACCCAGCAGAACGCCGCGCTGGTCGAGGAAATGGCCGCTGCCGCCAGCAGCCTGAGCCATCAGGCGCAGGCTTTGGTGGGGGCGGTGGCCGTGTTCAAGCTCACGGCCGACCAGGCGCGTGCAGCGCAGCCGGGCGGCGGGGCGACCGGGGCGCAGCACCCCACGCCCGCCGCCCCGGCGGGCAAGCCTGGATCGAGCGGCACGCCCGGCAGATCGGCACCCACCCTGCGGCCTACACCCACCGCCGCTGCCAGAAAAGCGTCTGCGCCTGCAGCGCCGTCCGCGGCCAAACCTGCCGGTGCATCGCCCAAGCTGGCCCAGCCTGTCGCCGCAGGTGCTGAGGACGATTGGGAGAGCTTTTGATGTGGCGCAGGCAGAGAGGCCCGTTGTAAGGTTTTTGCACCTTCTTGGGGCATAAACTTCTTCATCAAAGCGGGCCAACCAAAAGCGCCCGCTATTCAAGGCACAGGGACCATAGGCCGCTCATGGCTCCCAACGGGCGGTGCGTGCGTCTGGGTGCGTTTCTTTCCGGGCAATGGGGCGGGGGTGTCCACCCTTTGCTGCGCCAGCGCGCCACACCACGGGCGCCTTTCCCTCTCCCGTCCCTGCCCACGCGTCATAGTTATAAATTGATAAAATCATTTTTATCAAAAACAATGATACAATTGACGCCAATCCAGACCTTGCCATCGTCCTGACCGGCCACCCGTGCATGAGCACGCCCCGGGCGACATGACCCAACGGCTGGCAAAAACCTACAAGTCCCACGAAAGAGTCCATGAACAACCTCAAAATCGGAGCACGCCTGAGCCTGGCCTTTGGCCTCGTCCTGTTGATCACCGCCGCCATTGCCGCCACCGGCGTGTGGCGACTGGCGGTGTTGAAGGAGGCCAGTGCTCGCATCGCCACTGTCGAGATGGAGCGCAACGCGCTTGCGCAGGAATGGAAGGCCGCCATTGACCTGAACTGGGTGCGGGCATCGGCATCGCTGAAGGCCACGGACGCGGGCTATATCCAGTCGCTGACTACCGATATGGCCGCCACGTCGCAGCGTGCCAGCGAGGCACAGAAAAAGCTGGAAGCGCTGGTGGATGACCCGACCGAAAAGGCGCTGATGGAGCGCGTGGCAGTCACCCGCAAGGCCTATGTGGATGCCCGCGCCAAGCTGCTGGACCGCAAAAAGGCGGGCGAGGATGTGTTTGCGCTGGTGGACAGCGACCTCAAGCCGCTGGCCACTGCCTACCTGCAATCGCTGGCCGATGTGGCAGACAACACGCACAAGCAGCTCGACCAGTTTGAAGGCACCATCATCCAGGACGCGGTGACCAGCCAGTGGGTGCTGGCGCTGGCTGCGGTGGCATCGCTGGTGCTGGGTGCCTTGTTTGCGCTGTGGACCACGCGCTCCATCGTGGGGCCGGTGCAGCGGGCTGTGCACGCGGCCGACGAAATCAGCCATGGCAATCTGTCGGTCCACATCCCGGATGTGGGGGAGAGCCGCAATGAGATGGCGCACCTGCTGCGGTCGCTGAATGAGATGCAGCAGAACCTGTCGCGCATCGTGGGGCATGTGCGCTCGGGCTCCGAGAACGTGGCCACGGCATCGTCCGAGATCGCCCAGGGCAACAACGACCTGAGTGCGCGCACCGAGCAGCAGGCCAGCGCACTGCAGGAAACGGCGGCATCCATGGAGCAGCTCAATTCGACCGTGCGCCAGAACGCCGACAACGCTCGGCAGGCCAACCAGCTTGCGCAAAGTGCGTCCACCGTGGCGGTGCATGGGGGCGAGGTGGTGAGCCAGGTGGTGGACACCATGAAGGGCATCCACGACAGCAGCAGCAAGATCGCCGACATCATCGGCGTGATCGATGGCATCGCCTTCCAGACCAACATCCTCGCGCTGAACGCGGCCGTGGAAGCGGCGCGTGCCGGCGAGCAGGGCCGGGGCTTTGCGGTCGTGGCGTCCGAGGTGCGCAGCCTGGCGGGCCGTTCGGCCGACGCAGCCAAGCAGATCAAGGCCCTGATCAACGACAGCGTGGAGCGCGTGACTGCGGGCACCACACTGGTCGATCAGGCCGGTGCAACGATGACCGAGGTGGTGGGCGCCATCAAGCGGGTGACGGACCTGATGGGCGAGATCAGCGCCGCCAGCTCTGAACAAAGCCAGGGCGTGGCCCAGGTGGGCGAGGCCGTCACGCAGATGGACCAGGTCACCCAGCAGAACGCCGCCCTGGTGGAAGAAATGGCTGCAGCTGCCAGCAGCCTCAACACCCAGGCGCAGGACCTGGTGAGCACGGTGGCTTTCTTCAAACTGGGCGCCCAGGGGGCGGTGGCAACGCAGGCGGCCAGCGGCAGCACGCAGCGTGTTTCCTTTGCTCCAGCGGCGCGTGTGGGCACCGCACCGGCCTATGCACCGTTGCCGTCCCAGCGCGCCCTTGGCGCTGCGCCTGCGGGCAACGCGGGCGCTGCGCTGGGCATCAACCTGGACACTGCCATCCAGGCCCATGCCAACTGGCGCGCCAAGCTGCGCACCGCCGTCACTCAGAAGGAGCGGCTGGATGCGGACACCGTGGGCCGCGACGACTGCTGCGAACTGGGCCAATGGCTGCACGGCGCGGGCAGCTCGCAATACGGTGGCAAGCCGTCTTTTGTGAACCTGCTGGACGCACACCGCCAGTTCCACGAAGAGGCGGGCAAGGTGGCGCGCATGATCAATCAGGGGGCCTATGACCACGCAGAAAAGCAGTTGGCCAACGACACCGCGTTCTCCCGTGCTTCGCAAAAGGTCGCCACGGCGGTGATCCAGCTGGCCAAGGAACTCAAGGTGCGCCTGGCGGGCTCGTCCCAGGCTGCGGCACCCCGGCCTGCGCAGCCTGTGGCTCTGGCCAGTGCGCCGCGCCCCAAGGTCACAAGTGCTGTGGGGGACGACGATTGGGAATCGTTCTGAGCCGTCGAGCCGCGCCGCCCCTTGCACTGCGCGGGCAAGGGGCGCGTGGCGAAGCCTTTGAACAGATTCTTACGGCGCTTGCTTGAACGGCAGGCGCTGGTGTAGGGACTCCAGGTAGTTCTCCACCCCGGCCCCTTCGCGGTCCAGAAAACGCTGTACCGCCTCTGCAAACGCCGGGTGCGCCAGCCAGTGCGCGCTGGTGGCCTGCACGGGCAGCAGGGCGCGGGCCATCTTGTGCTCGCCCTGGGCGCCCCCCTCAAACCGCACGGCCCCGTTAGCGATGCACCATTGCAGCGGCTGGTAGTAACAGGCCTCGAAATGCAGGCAGTCCACACGCTCCAGGGCTCCCCAGTAGCGGCCATAGGCCACCAGTCCGGTGCCTGATTCAGAGCATGAATCAGAGTCATTTGGGCCTGTAGCGCTAGGTTCATATGCGCCGATAGCTATCAAACTGCTAGCAATAGGCCGCCCGTCCCGCTCTCCCACAAACAGCAGCCAGGCGTCGGGCATGTGCGCGGCCATGCGGGCAAAGAAGTCGCGCGTGAGGTAGGGCGGGTTGCCGTGCTCCAGGTAGGTGCGCTCGTAGCAGCAGTAGAAAAAGTCCCAGTCTGCAGTGCTGATGTCGGCCCCGCGCGACCAGCGGAAGGTCACCCTCGCATCGGCCACGCGGCGGCGCTCCTGGCGGATCTTCTTGCGCTTGTCCTGCGACAGGCTGGCCAGAAAGTGGTCAAAGTCCCGGTAGCGCGGGGGCTGCCCAGCCGTGGCCGCCTCCCCTTGCGCAGCAGCCAGCGTGGGGAGCTCGTTCTTCCAGTGAAACTGCACGGTGTGCCGCAGCATCAAATCTTGCTGCACGCTGGTCTGCACATCGTCATCGCTGGCAAACAGCAGGTGCACGGACGACACGTCTTCTTGCTCGCACCACTGGCACACCGCCTGCACCAGCAGGGCCCGCGTGGCGGCATCGCGCGCCAGCAGGCGGCTGCCGGGCACGGGGGTAAACGGCACGGCGATGACGGCCTTGGGGTAGTAGGGCACGCCATGCTGCTCATAAGCGCTGGCCCAGGCCCAGTCGAAGACGTATTCGCCATACGAATGGCTCTTGAGGTACAGCGGGCAGGCGGCCACCAGGGTGTCGCCTTGCCACAGCGTCATGAAGCGGGGCGTCCATCCGGTGCGGGGCGTGGCGCTGCCGCTGCTTTCCAGCGCCGCCAGGTATTCATGCCGCATGAAGGGCGTGGGGTGGCTTTGCTGCGCCAGCAGGCGGTTCCAGGCCGCAGCGTCCACGTCCAGCGCGGAGGGGAGCACGCGGGCGATAATATCAGCTTCAGCCATGCAGGCCCCTGTGATGCTCCCTTGATGGCGGGCCTGCAACGGCGGTATCCAACCCGGCCGCAGGGGCCGATTCCAGTTCCATGACGCTCTCCATTTGCACTGCGCAGCTCAACTTTGTTGTGGGCGACATGCCCGGCAACGCCCAAAAGATCATTGCGGCAGCCCGCGAAGCCTATGCCCAGGGGGCCCGCCTGTTGCTGACGCCGGAGCTGGCTATCTGCGGCTATGCGGCCGAAGACCTGTTCCTGCGCCCCGCCTTCATTGCGGCCTGTGATGATGCCGTGAAAACCGTGGCCCGCGAGACTGCGGGGTTGAAAGGCCTCGCTATCGTGCTGGGCCACCCGCAGGCCATGGCCCCTGGCGCGCAGGCCTTCAGCGTGTGCTTCAACGCCGCCAGCGTGGTGCGCGACGGCAAGATCGAGCAGACGTACGCCAAGCGCGAGCTGCCCAACTACCAGGTGTTTGACGAGCGGCGCTACTTTGTGCCGGGCAGCAAGCCTTGCGTGTTCGAGGTGGAGGGCGTGAAGGTGGGCGTGCTGGTGTGCGAAGACGCCTGGTTTGCCACCCCCGCGCGCGACACGGCCGCCGCCGGGGCGCAGCTGCTGGCGGTCATTAATGCATCGCCTTTCCACCTGGGCAAGGGCACGGAGCGCGAGGCCACGATGCGCGCGCGTGTGGTCGAGACGGGCCTGCCGCTGGTCTACGCCCACCTGGTGGGCGGGCAGGATGAGGTGGTGTTTGAAGGCCGGTCGTTTGCGCTGGCGGCCGACGGCTCGGTGGCGGCCCGGGCGCCTGCTTTTGTGGAAAAACTGGTCTATGCGCTAGTGGAACCTGCCCAGGGTGCTATCAAAATTACAGCAGAGGTGGCCCCCGAGCGCACGCTGGAGGCGGACCTGTGGGATGCCTTGGTGCTGGGCGTGCGCGACTACGTGGGCAAGAACGGCTTCCCGGGCGCGCTGCTGGGGCTGTCGGGCGGCATCGACTCAGCCCTGGTGCTGGCGATTGCGGTGGACGCCCTGGGGGCCGACAAGGTCCGCACGGTGATGATGCCGTCGCCTTATACCGCCGACATCAGCTGGATCGACGCGCGCGACATGGCCACGCGCATGGGCGTGCGCTACGACGAGATCTCGATCAAGCCGCAGTTCGAGGCCTTCAAGGCCGCGCTGGCCACCGAGTTTGCTGGTTTGCCTGAAGACACCACCGAAGAAAACCTGCAGGCGCGCATCCGGGGCACGCTGCTGATGGCGCTGTCCAACAAGTTCGGTGCCATCGTGCTGACCACGGGCAACAAGAGCGAAATGTCCACCGGCTACTGCACCCTGTACGGCGACATGGCCGGCGGCTTTGCGGTGATCAAGGACGTGGCCAAGACCCGGGTGTTCGACCTGGCCCGCTGGCGCAATGTCAACGACCCGTATGGCACGGGTGCCAACCCCATTCCCGAGCGCATCATCACCCGCCCGCCCAGCGCTGAACTGCGGCCCGACCAGAAAGACCAGGACAGCCTGCCGCCGTACGAAGTGCTGGACGCCATCGTGGCCCGCTACATGGAGAACGATGAGCCCATCGAATCCATCATCGCCAGCGGCTTTGCGCGCGCCGATGTGGAGCGCGTGACACGCCTCATCAAACTCAACGAGTACAAACGCCGCCAGGCTCCCGTAGGGATTCGCGTCACGCGCCGCAGCTTCGGCAAAGACTGGCGTTACCCTATCACCAGCAAATTCAGGGCGTGACGCATTCGCGCCGTGCCTTCAGCCCCTTTTTTACATCCTCCAGGAGACCCGCCATGAAAATGATCACCGCCGTCATCAAGCCCTTCAAGCTCGAAGAAGTCCGCGAAGCCCTGGCCGAATGCGGCGTGACCGGCCTCACCGTGACCGAAGTGAAGGGTTTTGGCCGCCAGAAGGGCCACACCGAGCTGTACCGTGGCGCGGAATACGTGGTGGACTTTCTGCCCAAGGTGAAGGTCGAGGTCGTCGTCAAGTCCGAGGATGTGGACCGCTGCGTGGACGCCATCGTGAACGTGGCGCGCACCGGCAAGATCGGTGACGGCAAGATTTTTGTGACTGCCGTGGAGCGCACGGTGCGCATCCGCACGGGCGATCTGGATGACGCTGCGGTCTGAGGTGGCTATCCTCTGAACCGCTTGGCGCCTACCGCCTTCTCATAAGGTTGCGCCATCCGGGAAGAGGGTGCCCCGCCTGTACAGCGGTGCCGCCCATGAGCTGCATTCGCTGGCGTGGGGCGCGCCAGCACAAGCCAGCTTTTTGGAAAATTAGATCACTGAGCGCAGCGGGATCTGGCGGGCATTGGTGCCAGCCTGTTCCACCAGGGATTGCAGCAGCTCGCTGGCGTCACTGCCAGAGTGCAGCAGGCCCATCTGCCACTCGCCCATGAAGCCACTGGCCACGCTGGTCTGCAGAAAGCCCAGCAGGCCGTCGTAGTAGCCCGTCACGTTCAGCAAGCCCAGCGGCTTGTCGTGGTAGCCCAGCTGGCGCCAGGTCCGCACTTCAAACAGTTCTTCAAACGTGCCGATGCCCCCGGGCAGGGCCAGGAAGGCGTCGCTGCGCTCGGCCATCATCGCCTTGCGCTCGTGCATGGTCTGCACGATGTGCAACTCGTCGCACTGTCGGTTGGCCAGTTCCTTGTCCACCAGCGCCTGCGGGATCACACCCACCACCCGGCCCCCCGCCAGCCGCGTGGCTTCGGCCACGGTGCCCATCAGGCCGCTGCGGCCACCGCCGTACACCAGTTGCCCCTGGTGAGCGCCAATCCATTGGCCCACCGCTTGCGCAACCTGGGTATAGGCCGGGTTGTCGCCAGGGCGCGAGCCGCAGTACACGCACACAGAAAAAGCGGGTTCAGCCATGGAAAAACCTCTGAAATAACGCGGCGGCCCAGATGCCGATGCACAGCAGCAAAGCGAGCAAAACTGCCGCACTGCCCATGTCCTTGGCACGCTTGGACAGGTCATGCCACTCGGGCCCGATGCGGTCGATGGCGGTTTCGATGCCAGTGTTGAGTAGTTCCACGATCATCACGCTGACCACGGTGCCCGCCAGCAGGGCCACTTCGACCCAGCTGCGGCCCAGCCAGAGCGACAGGGGCAGCAGCACCATGGCGCCGATGGCCTCCTGGCGGAAGGCTTTCTCGTTCCAGCCGGCCCGCAGCCCTTCCAGGGAATAGCCTGCCGCGTGCCAGATGCGGTTGAGGCCCGTGCGGGCCTTCTGGGGGTTGGCAGGGGCCGCCGATGGGGGGGGAGAGGGTTGCATGCGCTTATTTTTTGGGGATTTCGTAGTGCACCAGACGCGTGCCGGCCAATGCGTCGTGCCAGAACTGCCGAGTGGGGTGGAAGCGGCTGAGCAACGCCCAGACGGCCACCCAGCCCAGCACGATCACCGCAGACTCACCGCCAGAAAGGGAAAACGGTGCAATCGCCGCCAAAGGCGGCAAAAACCACAGCCAGCTCAAGACATAGCGCAGCAAGGCACGCGGCTGGCTGATGGGTTGACCGGCGGTGCCGACGACGCGGATGTGCCAGGTTTTCTGCGCCAGGGTCTGTCCTTTGGCCCAGAACCAGGTGAAATAAATGCCGAACACCACGAACAGAAAGGCCTGCAGCGCGTGGCGGTTGTCCATCGCGTTCCGGGTTTGGCTCAACGTGCCGAACAGGTAGCCCGCAATGAAGACCACACCAAACATGAGCATGCCTTCATACAGCCAGCAAGCCATGCGCCGCCACAGATTGGGCGTAGGGGCGCCTGCGAGGGTGGTGCCGAAGGAGGCGGGGGCCGCCGCTTGCGGCGTGAGGGGAGGGGGAGAAGCGGACATTCCAGGTCAGGCCCGTCGGGCCGGGGGCAGGTTGCAAACCTACTGAGGATACAGGCCGGAGGTGTCAGGGGTCACCGGGGGAGGCGATGGCGAGCTGGCGCCTTCCGCGCCGCGGCGACCCAGAGGGGGGAGCGCAGCAGGCACCGCGCTGGGGATCGCCACGGGGGCCGTTTCCACCCCGGCTGTGGAGGCCGCTGGCGCTGGGGGTGCCGGGGCAGCAACGGTTGCTGGTGCAGGCACGGGCGCTGCAACGCGGGGCGAATGGTCTACGACCGGTGGAATCTTGGGCGCGTTCGGCCGGTCAGGGCTGACCTGGGTGGCGGCTGGCACCTGCACCAGCTTCTTGGGAGACACCGGGCGCAGGGCGGGAGCTGCACCATGCGGGTTGGGGGCTGCCTTGGAAGCCAGGGCCTTGCGTTCTTCGTCCGACAGTGCCTTGTAGGCCTCCCACTGGGCCCGCTTGTCATCGCCGGCCAGGCGTTTGGTGACGGCGTAGTTCAGGCGCGCCTGGTTGCGTTGCTGGGCACTCAGGCTCGCCCAGTCGGTGATGCGGTCATGGAACTTGCGCTGTTCCTCTTCCGAAAGGTTGGGGTAGTTGGTGGCCAGATCGAGCCAGCGGCGTTTTTGGGCTTCGCTGATCAGTGCCCACCGTTCTGCCAGCGGATACAGCGCCAGCTTTTGCGCCGTGTTGAGCGTGCCCCAGCCCGGTCCCGATTCAGTGGCGGGGGGCATGTTGACGGCAGACAAGTCCGCACGGGCAT
>Ga0066256_1004941_pt1 | contig 11427 bp, 8 predicted proteins | sample ThiBio_1000_biof_FD_87107 | JGI IMG/M metagenome (GOLD analysis project Ga0066256, IMG submission 87107) | Wastewater bioreactor microbial communities from Cape Town, South Africa - Thiocy_expt_1000_biof (version 2) | ecosystem: Engineered > Bioreactor > Thiocyanate-remediating >... | reverse complement strand
CGCGCCGCGCCGTCTCGCCCACGCCGACGCACCCCGGGGCCTTTCCGACGCGCAGGGCCCCCCCACCAGCTCGCCCAGCGCGGCGAGGGCCCCGGCGCGCCGCGCGGGCGCGGGCCGGGCCTCCTGCGCCCGCCGCGGCGGCCGCCAGCGCCATAGCGTCGGCCGGGACGGGCCGAACATGCCCTCGGGCAGCGGGCGGGGCACGCTCGGCTGGAAGCCGGCGAGGCGCAGGAGCTGCCCGTGGCTTTCCGGCGTGAGGCCCATCGAGCGGGCCAGCGCGGGATCGATCGCGAAGCCGCGCCGCCCGCCGTGAGCGGTGCGGCGGCCGTGGGCTTCGAGCAGCAGCTTCTCGGCCATGTCGATCCGTACCGCCTGGCGGCCGAGCCGGCGATAGCCGAGCGGCGGCGCCCCGCGTCCAGTCGCCACGACCGGGGGCATGGCGGGCAGGGCCGGCGCGGCCTCGCGGCCCTTGAGCGCGGCCAGGGCGCGCCACAGCGCCAGCGTGGCCGGGCGCAGCATGGCCGGGACGAACAGGTCGAGCGCGCCGACCCGCACCCCCAGCGCGCGCAGCCGGTCGCGCTGCTCCTTGCCGAGCTGGGCCACGCCGGAGGCCGCGCGCGCCAGCACGCCGCCCGCCTCGACCAGGCGGATCAGCAGGGCGCGCAACTCGGGCCCGCCGGCTAGGGCCGCGCTCGCCGCGTCGAGCTTGCGCAGTGGGGTGAGCGGGGTGAGGGCTTGGTCGAGCCATGCCGCCAGGGCGGCGGTCAGCACCTTGCGCTCGGCTGGCGGAATCGCCTCCAGTGCGGGGTCGAGGACCAGGTGCGGCGTCAAGACGGCGCGGCCGGGCGCGAGCCGGGCCAGCGGCTCGCCATGCCACCGCACCGTATCGTCCTCCAGCGCGATTTCCGCCAGATCGGCGGCGAGGGCGCGGGCGCGGGCGGCGAGGACCGCAGGCAGGTGCTTCTCCGCCGCGGCGAGCAGCAGCTTGCGGTCGGAATGGCGCGCCTCGGGATCGACCCGGAAGCGGAAGCCGCGCAGCGCGCCGATCGCCTCGCCGTCGACCATGACGTCATCGCCGTCGAGCCGCACCGGCAGCAGGCCGGCGTCGGCGCCGAGCTTGCGCATCAGCACCGTGGTCCGGCGGTTGACGAAGCGCTCGGTCAGCCGCGCGTGGAGCGCGTCGGACAGCCGCGCCTCGACCGCGCGGGCGCGGGCCGCCATTTCGTCGCGGGCCAGCACCCAGTCGGGCCGCTGGGCGATATAGGCCCAGCTCCGGATCGCGGCGATCCGGCCCTGGAGCGTGTCGATGTCGCCCGAGACGTGGTCGAGCGCGGCGATCGCCTGGGCCACGTAGTCGGCGCCAAGCTGGCCCTGGCGCAGGTCCTGCCACAGCCGCGCGACGAAGCGGGCGTGGGTCTCGGCGCCCTGGTGGCGGAAGTCGGGCAGGCGGCAGGCTTCCCAGAAGCGGCGGACCTGGCCGCTCCCGCGCACCGTGCCGGCGACCTCGGGCTCCTCGGCGAGGCGCTTGAGCACGGCGAGGTCGATCGCCTCGGGCGCGGGGGCCAGCTCGGGGCGGCCGGGCGGGGTCTCGAGGTCGGCGATCAGGGTCGCCAGGCTGTCGAAGCGCGGCGCGGCCTCGCGCCAGTAGAGGCGGGGGAGCGGCGCGAAGCGATGCTCCTCGATCGCGTAGATCTCCTCGGGGGTGAATTCGGCGTCATGGCCTCCGCCGCCCGCCAGCGTGCCGAAGGTGCCGTCGCGCTGGTGCCGCCCGGCGCGCCCGGCGATCTGCGCCATCTCCGCCGGGGTCAGCCGCCGCTGGCGCAGCCCGTCGAACTTGGCGAGGCCGGCGAAGGCGACGTGGTTGACGTCAAGGTTCAGCCCCATGCCGATCGCGTCGGTGGCGACGAGGTAGTCGACCTCGCCCGACTGGTACATCGCGACCTGGGCGTTGCGGGTCTGGGGCGAGAGCGCGCCCATCACCACCGCCGCGCCGCCGCGGAAGCGGCGCAGCATCTCGGCCACGGCATAGACCTGCTCGGCCGAGAAGGCGACGATCGCGCTGCGCGGCGGGATGCGGCTGAGCTTCTTCGCCCCGACGTGGCTCAACGTCGAGAAGCGCGGGCGGGTGACGATCTCGGCCTCGGGCACCAGCGCCCGGACCATCGGCTCCAGCGTGGCGGAACCCAGGATCATCGTCTCCTCGCGGCCGCGGGCGTGGAGCAGGCGGTCGGTGAAGACGTGGCCGCGCTCGCGGTCGGCGGCGAGCTGGGCCTCGTCGATCGCGACGAAGGCCAGGTCGCGCTCGGTGGGCATGGCTTCCACCGTGCACAGCAGCCAGCGCGCATCCCGGGGCTCGATCCGCTCCTCGCCGGTGATCAGGGCGACGCGGTTCTCGCCCTTGATCGCGCAGACCCGGTCGTAGACCTCGCGCGCCAGCAGCCGCAACGGGAAGCCGATCGCGCCCGAGGAATGGGCGCAGAGCCGTTCGATCGCGAGATGGGTCTTGCCGGTGTTGGTCGGGCCGAGCACCGCCCGCACGCGGGAATCGGCGGAATTGCGGAAGGCGGCGGCGTGACGCCCGAGATCGTGCAGGGCCATTGCCAGGGAATGTGGCGAGCCTGCCGCCGCGCGGCAAGGCATGCTGCGACGGCCTGCGGCTTACTTTCGCGGTAATTCACAGCTATCGCAGGACCCATGCGAACGAACTACTGGCTCGGCATGACCCGCGACATGGCCCTGCTCGGGCTCGAATCGGCCGAGGTCATGTGGCGGCGCGTCGTCAAGCTCGGGCGCGGCGGAGAGCCGGCCTGGGCCGAATTCCAGCTCATGGTCGCGGAAAAGGTCGAGGCGACGCTGGAATTGCAGCACCGCCTGCTGACCGGCCGGCTCGGCCCGGGCAAGACGGTGGCGGCCCGCGCCGCGCTCAACCACGTCCGCCGCAAGGTCCGCGCCAACCGCACGCGCCTCAGGGCGGGGCAAAGGCGCGGATAGCGCGGCTTTCCGCGCGGCGGTGACGTCGCCGTTAGGCGGAATTTAACTTTGCCGGTGCAGGAATTGGCCCCGAAGCGCGCGGCGACGGCCGTGGCGCATTGCCGGGATACGTGTTGTTCAAGCCGCGTGAGCAGGTCGAGAGCGGGGCCGGGGGGCCCGCGGCCACCGCCGCGGCGCTCAGCCATGCCCAGCTCCTGCCCGCCCATCCGGCCGCTGCGCTGCGCGGGTTCGAACGCCACCTCGTCCACGATCTTGCCGAGGATATCGGCAGCATCCGCTGGTATCGCGGGCTGGCGACCATGCTCGGCCTCGGCGTCGTCGCCCTGGCCTTCTGGCCCGACTTCTCCGCGCTCGACGCCGCCCCGGCCATGCGCGTCGACCGCGCGATCCGCGACGAGTTCCGCAGCCAGATGATCCTGCCGCTCGCCGCGGGCGGGGACAGCGGGCGGCGGATGGGCGCCAATACGGCGCTGGTCGTGCCGCTCGCCGCCGCGCCCGAGCGCGCCTCGATCCACATGGTCGCGACCCTGGCCGAGGGCGACAGCTTCGGCCGGATGCTCCAGCGCGCCGGGGTCGGCGGCTACGACGCGGCGCGTGCCGCCGAGCTGGTCGGCGCGGTCCTGCCCGTGGCCGAGATCAAGCCCGGCACCCGCTTCGAGATCACCCTCGGCCAGCGTCCCGCGCCGGGCCAGCCGCGGCTGCTCGACAAGCTCGATTTCCAGGCGCGGTTCGACACGGCCCTGACGATCTCGCGCACCAGGAATGAAGGGGGGAGCACGGGCCTCGCCATCGGCCGCCGCGCCATTCCGGTCGACACGACCCCGCTGCGGATCCGCGGCACGGTCGGCCCCAGCCTCTACCGCTCGGCCCGCGCCGCCGGGGCCCCGGCCGAGGCGGTCCAGCAGTTCCTCCAGGCGATCGACCGGCAGGTCAGCCTCGAGGAGATTTCGCCGACCGACCAGTTCGACCTGATCGTCGCCTACAAGCGCTCGGCCGGCGGCGCGGCCGAGAGCGGCAAGCTGCTGTTCGCCGGGCTGGAGAGCGGCGGCAAGCCGCGCGTCCAGCTCGTCCGCGACGAGAGCGGCGCGCTCCAGGACGCGCTCGGCGGCGCGCCGCGCCAGGACTGGACGCCCACCGTCGTCACCGGCGGGGGGAGCATCGGCGGCGGGCTGCTGATGCCGGTCAACGGCCATATCACCTCGCCCTACGGGATGCGCCGCCATCCGATCCTCGGCTATTCGCGGATGCATGCCGGGGTCGACTTCGGCGCGCCCTGGGGCTCGCCGATCGTCGCCGTGGCGAGCGGCGTCGTCACCTTCGCCGGGCGGCACGGCGGCCACGGCAACTACGTCCGGCTCGACCACGGCGGCTTCGGCACCGGCTACGGCCATATGAGCCGGATCGCCGTCGCGCCGGGCACCAAGGTCTCGGCGGGGCAGGTGATCGGCTATGTCGGCTCGACCGGCCTCTCGACCGGGCCGCACCTCCACTACGAGGTCTATCAGGGCGGCCGCACGGTCAATCCGCTCGGCTTCCGCCCGATGGCGGGGGGCTTCGCGGTCAAGGTCCAGGCCCAGGCCGCCGCCGGCAAGGCCGTCGACGCCAAGCAGCTCACCACGCTCAAGGGCCTGCTGGCCAAGCTCAAGGGGGTGAAGCCCGGCGCGGCGCTCGGCAAGTTCAATCCCAAGGCGCCGACCGACTGACGCCCCCGACTGATGCTTGTCCGGTCGCGCCCCAAGCGGCATTGAAGCGCCGCGCGCTTTGGGCCAAAGCCGGGGCATGACCAGCTATCCCGCACTCCGCCTCCGCCGCACCCGCGCCACGGCCTGGAGCCGGGCGATGCACCGCGAGGCGGTCGTCACCCCGGCCGACCTCATCTGGCCGCTGTTCGTCACCGAGGGCGAGGGCGTGGAGGAGCCGGTCGCGGCCCTGCCCGGCGTCTCGCGCTGGTCGGTCGACGGGATCGCGGCCCGCGCGCGGGAGGCGGTCGCGCTCGGCATCCCCTGCCTCGCCCTGTTCCCCAACACCCAGGCCGAGCGCCGCAGCGCGGACGGGCGCGAGGCGCTCAGCCCCGACAACCTGATGTGCCGCGCGATCCGCGCGATCAAGCAGGCCTGCGGCGATGACATCGGGGTGCTGACCGACGTCGCGCTCGATCCCTACACCAGCCACGGCCAGGACGGGCTGATCGACGAGGCGGGCTACGTGCTCAACGATGCGACGGTCGACATGCTGGTCGGCCAGGCGCTGAACCAGGCGGCGGCGGGGGCGGACATCATCGCCCCCTCGGACATGATGGACGGCCGCATCGCCGCGATCCGCACCGCGCTGGAGGACGCCGGCCACGCCAATGTCCAGATCATGAGCTACGCCGCGAAATACGCCTCGGCCTTCTACGGCCCGTTCCGCCACGCGGTGGGCTCCAGCGGCGTGCTCAAGGGCGACAAGAAGACCTACCAGATGGACCCGGCCAACGGCGAGGAGGCCCTGCGCGAGGTCGCCATGGACCTGGCCGAGGGCGCCGACACGGTGATGGTCAAGCCCGGCCTGCCCTATCTCGACATCGCGCGCCGGGTGAAGGAGCGCTTCGAGGTGCCGGTCTTCGCCTATCAGGTGAGCGGCGAATATGCGATGATCGAGGCCGCCGTGGCCGCCGGCGCCGCCGACCGCGACGCCATGGTCCTCGAAACCCTGACCGCCTTCAAGCGCGCCGGCTGCTCGGGCGTCCTGACCTACCACGCCGCCCACGCCGCGCGGTTGCTCGGGGCGTGACGGCCCCACGGGCGTCCGCGCAGCGGGCGCTTTTCGTAATCACGATCCTCACCGGCAGCTTCCTGCTGTTCCTGGTCCAGCCGATGGTCGCGCGGATGGCGCTGCCGCGGCTGGGCGGGGCGCCGAACGTCTGGAACAGCGCCATGCTGGTCTATCAGGCGCTGCTGCTGGCGGGCTACGGCTATGCGCACTGGCTGGGCGGGCTGGCGTTCCGGCGGCAGGCGGCGATCCACCTCGGCCTGCTGGTCCTCGCCGCGCTGTGGCTGCCGTTGCGGCTCGCCGACCTGCCCGCGCCCGCGCCGGGGTGGGAGGCGCTGCGGGTCCCGGCGCTATTGGCGCTGACCGTCGGGCCGGTGTTCCTGCTGGTCTCGGCCCAGGCGCCGCTGATGCAGCGCTGGTACGCGCTGGACCCTTCCGCGGGGGAGCCCTGGGCGCTCTACGCCGCCTCGAACCTCGGCAGCTTCGCCGGGCTGCTCGCCTATCCGCTGCTGGCCGAGCCGCTGCTCAGCCTGCGCGCCCAGGCCTGGGCCTGGACCGCGGGCTACGGCCTGCTGATCGTGCTGGTCGCCCTCGCCGCGCGGGCGCGCCGCCGGCTCGCGCAGGCCGCGCCGGTCGCGGCGGAGGAGGACTGGAGCGAGGAGAGCGGGCGGGTCGGCTGGCGGCGCATCCTGCTGTGGCTCGCGCTGGCGGCCGTGCCCTCGGGGCTGATGCTCTCGACCACGACGCACCTCACCACCGACATCTTCGCCATGCCGCTGCTCTGGGTGATCCCGCTCGGGCTCTACCTGCTCAGCTTCGTCGTCTCGTTCTCCGACCGGCGGCGGATCGCCTGGGCGGTCACGGTCTCGACGCCCTTCGTGATGATGCTGGCCGGCGGCATGGCCATGGCCTCGCGCAGCGCGGGGACCATGGCGATGGTCCTGGCCAGCGTCCTGCTGCTGTTCATGGTCTGCGTCGCGCTGCACGGCCGGCTCTACGACGCCCGGCCCGATCCGCGGCGGCTGACCCTGTTCTATTTCGTCATGGCCGCCGGCGGGGCGCTCGGCGGGCTGTTCACCGCCCTGATCGCGCCGATGCTGTTCGACTGGGTGTGGGAGCATCCCCTGCTGGTCCTGGCCGCCGCCGCGCTGCTCCCCCGGCAGTACCTGTTCGACCTCAGCCGCCTGCCCGGGACCTCGCCCGCCATGCGCCTGCTCGCCGCCGCGGCCCTCGCCGGGCTGGCGCTGTTCCTCGCCTGGCAGCTCGGCGGCCTGCCGCTGGAGGAGGAGGCCGGGCAGGAGCGCGCCCTGCTCGCCCTCGGCATCGCCCTGTGCGGGGTGCTGTTGGTGCCGTGGCGGCCGGCCTTCGTCGCCCTGCTCGCCCTGCTGATGCTGGTCCAGGGCGGGACCGAGACGATCCGGGACTCGCTCGACGGCCGCCGCAGCCGCTCCTATTTCGGCATCTACACGGTGCGCGACTATCCCGACCAGCAGGTGCGCCTGCTCTCGCAGGGTACGACCCTCCACGGCGAGCAGTCGACCGATCCCGCCCGGCGGCGCAGCCCGACGACCTATTACGGCCCCAGCTCGGGCGTCGGCCTCGCCTTCGCCCAGGCGCCCGCGCTCTATGGGCCGGCGGCGCGGATCGGAGTGGTCGGGCTCGGCGCGGGGACGCTCGCCTGCTATCACCGCCCCGGCCAGGCCTGGCATTTCTTCGAGATCGACCCGAAGGTGCTCGGCTATTCGCGCAGCCGCACCTTCACCTACCTGTCGGACTGCGCGCCCGACGCCAGGGTGGTGATCGGCGACGCGCGGATCGAGCTCGCCCGGATGCCGCGCGGCTCCTTCGACCTGCTGGCGATCGACGCCTTCTCCTCCGACGCGATCCCCCTGCACCTGCTCACCGACGAGGCGCTGGGGATCTACCTCGACGCGCTCGCGCCAGATGGACTGCTGCTGATCCACATCTCCAACCGCTTCATCGACCTCGAGCCGGTGCTCGCCGCCGCGGCGCGGGGGCGCGGGCTGGCGGCCGCGATCCGCACCGACAACCCGGTGCGCGAGAACATGCTGACCGCCTCGTCCTGGGTCCTGCTGACCCGCGACGCCGCGCAGCTCGCCCGGCTCCGCGCGCTCGACCGCGCGCATCCGTGGGACCCGCTGGCCCCGCCGGGTGGGCGCGTCTGGACGGATGACCACGCCTCGATCATGCCCTATATCCGCTGGCGACATTTCCTGGTGAAGCAATGACCACTCCGCGACCCGACACGACCATCGCCTCCCTCCACGGCAAGACCCCGCGCATCCACGACAGCGCCTTCATCGCCCCCGGCTGCCGCATCGTCGGCGACGTGGAGATCGGGCCGGATGCCAGCGTCTGGTACAACTGCGTGATCCGCGGCGACGCCAACCGCGTGGTCATCGGCGCGCGGAGCAACATCCAGGACGGCACCGTGGTCCACTGCGACAGCCCCAAGCCCAAGCGGCCCGAGGGCTTCCCGACGATCATCGGCGACGACGTGCTGATCGGCCACCTCGCCATGGTCCACGGCTGCATTCTGGAGGACTGCGCCTTCGTCGGCCTCGGCTCGATCGTGATGGACGGGTGCCGAATCGAATCGGGCGGAATGCTCGCCGCCGGGGCCATGCTGACGCCGGGCAAGGTGATCAAGGCGCGCCAGATGTGGCTGGGCCGCCCGGCGGTCTTCACCCGCGACCTCACCGACGAGGCGCTGGCCGACATGCAGCTGGGCGTCCAGGGCTACGTCATCAACGGCCGGCTCCATCAGGCGGCCTTCGATGGCGCGGCCGAAGGCTGAGCTGCCTCCGGCCGCGGCGATCCGCGCCCTGGCCGACGGGCAGGGTCGCCTCGCCCTGCGGGTGACGCCCGGCGCGCGGAGCGAGGGGCTGGAGATCGCGGACGGCCGCCTCCTCGCCAGGGTCCGTGCCAAGCCCGAGGACGGCAAGGCCACCGCCGCGGTGCTCGACCTGCTCGCCGCCGCCCTGGCCGTCGCCCCCTCGCGCCTCCACTTGTTGCGCGGCGCAACTTCGCGCGAGAAGCTGGTGCAGCTCGACGGCTAGGGCCTGCTCGCTCGCGCTCAGCCCGCATCCCGCGCCGCCACGCGCCAGGCCCAGACGGTGAGCGCCGCCGCCAGCAGCACGGCCAGCCAGAAGACCCCCGCGCTGAAATGGGTGAACAGCAGGGCGCCCGTCGTCCCCCCGACGAAGAGGCCGCCCCACAGCAGCAGGTAGGCGCCCCAGCCGGTGTAGCGCCGGCCCGAGAGCACACCGCCGATCGCCTGGCCGAGCTTGACCAGCGCCCCGGTCATGTAGGTCAGGCCGACCGCCACCTCGCCGTCGCGCTGGAACATGTTGTTCACGGCCCCCATCGCCAGGACCAGCGCGCCGAGCGCCGCGTCCGTCCGCTCCGCCATGTGGAAGGCGCCGCCCACGGCCAGCAGCGCGGCGACCACGGCCATCAGCGCCGGCTTGCGCCAGGGCCCGGCGCGGGCGACCACCGCCGCGCCGCCGGCCACCCCGACGATGAAGCCCAGGATCAGCAGCGCAGGCACCAACGCGGTCCGCGGCGCCGTGGCGAGGTCGACCGCCAGCCGGGTCGTGTTGCCCGACATGAACGAGACGAAATAGCGGTCGCCCGACATGAAGCCGAGCGCGTCGACGAAGCCCGCGAGGAAGGCGATGGCGATCGCCAGGCTCTGGCGCGGGCGGTCGAAGCGGTTCATGTCGCCAGCCTAGCGGGCCGGGCGCGACCTGTTCAATCCCGCACCATGTTCCGCAAGGTCTCGATCCGGTCGGCCTCGTGCGCGGGCTTGTCGGTGCGGATGCGGGCGATGCGGGGGAAGCGCATGGCGAGGCCGGACTTGTGGCGCCGGCTCTCGTGGACCGAATCGAAGGCGACCTCCAGGACCAGGCTCTTGTCGGTCTCGCGCACCGGGCCGAAGCGGTTGACCGTGTGGCGGCGGACGTAGGAATCGAGCCAGCGCAACTCCTCGTCGGTGAAGCCGAAATAGGCCTTGCCGACCGGCAGCAGCTCCGCGCCCGCATCGGGATCGCCGTCCCAGCAGCCGAAGGTGTAGTCCGAATAGAACGAGCTGCGCTTGCCGCTGCCGCGCTGGGCGTACATCAGCACGCAGTCGACCAGCAGCGGATCGCGCTTCCACTTGTACCACAGGCCGGTCCGGCGGCCGGCGACGTAGGGGCTGTCGCGGCGCTTGAGCATGACCCCCTCGATCGCCTCGTCGCGGGCGCGCTCGCGGATCGCGGCCAGCTCGTCGAGGCTGGCGGCGGCGATCACCGGGCTGAGGTCGAAGCGCGCGGGATCGAGCCCGGCGGCGAACTCCTCCAGCAGCAGGCGGCGCTGCTCCCAGGCATGGGCGCGCAGGTCCTCGTCCGCGTGGATCAGTAGGTCGTAGAGGCGGACGAAGGCCGGGTAGTCCTCCAGCATCTTCCTGGAGACGGTCTTGCGCCCCAGCCGCTGCTGGAGCGCGTTGAAGCTCGCCGCGCCGCCTTCCTCGCCGCCCTGGTGGCTGCCCCGCACCAGCAGCTCGCCGTCGAGCACGGCGGGGACGGCGAGGGCGGCGGCGATCTCGGGGAAGGCGCCGGAGATGTCGTCGCCCGAGCGCGAATAGACCCGCGTCTCGTCGCCCGCCCGGACGATCTGGACGCGGATGCCGTCCCATTTCCACTCGGCGGCGAAGTCGGCCATGTCGACCGCCGTCTCCTCCAGCGGATGGGCCAGCATGAAGGGCCGGAACAGCGGCAGGTCCTTGCCCGAGGGCGGCTCCGCGCCGTGCGCGGCCCAGTCGAACAGCGGCGCATAGGGCGCGGCCTGGCCGTGCCAGTATTCCTCGACGTCGTCGAGCGGGACGGCGAAGGCCTGGGCGAAGGCGGTCTTGGCCAGCCGCGCCGAGATCCCGATCCGCATCGCCCCCGTCGCCAGCTTGAGCAGGGCGTAGCGCCCGTTCGCGTCGAGCCGGTCGAGCAGGGCCGGCAGCTCGCGCGCCACGCTGGCGCGGGTCATGCCGGAGAGGATGTCGACCGCCTCGGCGACGGAGGGCGGGGAGGGCGGATCGGCCGGCTCGGGCCAGAGCAGGCTCGCGGTCTCGGCGGTGTCCCCGACATAGTCGCGCGACAGGGCGTAGAGCACGGGGTCGACACGTTCCATCAGCAGGTTGCGGATCGCCGCCGACTTGACCGCGGGGAAGTCCAGCCCGCCGGTCAGCGCCGCCAGCGCCCAGCCGCGATCGGGGTCGGGGGTGCGGCGCAGGTAGTCGGCCAGCAGCTTGAGCTTGGCGTTGCGCGAGCTGGTATAGACCAGCGCGTCGAGCAGGGCGGCGAATTGCTCCACCTAGAAGCCTCCCCGGCACGGGGAGGGGGACCATCCGCAGGATGGTGGAGGGGGCCGGCCCCAAGGTATGCGCTCGCCCGGTCGCATCCCGACGAGAGCCCCCTCCACCCCGCCGCTGCGCGGCGCGGCCCCCCCCCCCGCGGCGGGCCGGTCCGGGGCGGCCGCCCCCATCGCCCTCCTCCGCGCAGCCGGCCCCGGCCCACCCCCCCACCCTGCGCCGGGCCCGCGCGCCCCCGCCCCCGCGGCGCCCGCCGCCGGCCGCGGGTCTCCCAGCCCCAGCCCGGGGGACGCCCCGGGGCGGCCCTGACCCCGCGGCCC
>Ga0066256_1004940_pt1 | contig 11428 bp, 10 predicted proteins | sample ThiBio_1000_biof_FD_87107 | JGI IMG/M metagenome (GOLD analysis project Ga0066256, IMG submission 87107) | Wastewater bioreactor microbial communities from Cape Town, South Africa - Thiocy_expt_1000_biof (version 2) | ecosystem: Engineered > Bioreactor > Thiocyanate-remediating >... | reverse complement strand
TCTGGCACAATTTTCCGATGGCCGCTCAGGCGAGGTTCTTTTTCAGGAAATCCACGGTGCGCTGCCAGGCGAGGTCCGCCGCGGCCTTGTCGTAGCGCGCGGCCGATGTGTCGTTGTTGAAGGCATGGTTGACGCCGTCTTACATGTGGATCTCGAAGGTTTTGCCGTTTGCCTCCAGCGCCTTGCGATAGGCGTCGATGCCGGCATTGATGCGCTCGTCGAGGCCGGCATAGTGCAGCATCAGCGCAGCCTTGATGCCGGGCACGTCCTCGGCCGCCGCCTGCGCTCCGTAATAGGCGACACCCGCCTTCAGGTCCGGCGACCTGGCGGCGAAGCGATTGACGAGGCCGCCGCCCCAGCAGAAGCCGACGGCACCGACCTTGCCGGTAGAGCCATCCACCTTCGCAAGATAGCTCAGGCTCGCCTCGGCATTGTCTGCCGTCACTATCGGATCGAGATTGGTGAACATATCCCGCGCCTTATCTTCATCCTCGGGCGTGCCGCCGAGAGGAGAGAGGAAATCGGGCGCCAGTGCCACGAAGCCTTCCAGCGCCATGCGGCGGGCGACATCGCGGATATGCGGATTGAGGCCGCGGTTCTCGTGGATGACGATGATGCCGCCGAGCTGGCCGCTCGCATCCTTCGGGCGAACGAGATAGCCCTTCATTTCGCCCTTGCTGCCGGCATAGGTCACGTCCTTTGCGTCCAACCTGCTATCATCGGCGGCAATGACCTCGGCGCTTGCCTTGTTGGCGGCAAGCAGAGGCGCGATGGCAGCGGCGGCTCCTGCCGAGCCCGCGAGTTTCGTCAGCTTTTCCATGAAACTCCGACGATCGAGCGTCAGATGCGTGTATTCATCATAGGCGTTGATCATCGCCTGCGTCACGATGGGCTTTTCCGTCGTCATGATCCTGTTCTCCCCGTTTCCCCGGCAGCAGGCAGCAAATGGCCAGCCACCCGCTGACAAGATAGGTCAGCGGGCAGCAGCGTGACGGTCAAGGAAAAACACAAACGCGTGAGCGCGGGTCGTTACCCCGCTAACACGCATAGCATCAGGAGAAGGCGAGCCAGATGCCAAGCCAGCCCCACATGCAGACAAGGGCCGCAAAGCCGAGAGCAAAGAGCGGGCTGCGATAGCGCAGGTCATTGCTCGTGACATGCACATAGGCGTGCGCATAGCGCGTAACGACGAAGATCCAGGCGAGGATCACCGCCACCAGGTTATCCGCCTGCGTGGTGTAGAGCACGATGCAGCAGGCATGGAAAAGCAAAGGGACTTCAAACTGATTTGCAATGCTGTTGCGCACCACCAGGCTTTCCGCCGGCTCGTTCGCCGCATGGTTCTCGCGAAATTGTGCTGGCTGGATGCGCCCGGTCTTCACCAAAACGCGGCGGCGCCATCCGAGGAGCGCGTAGAGAATGAACACCAGCACCGCATGCGCCACCATGGGCCAGAACATTTCATAGCCTGTCACGCTGCCAACTCCCTTCGAATTTCCGAAAGCTATACAGTAGATCTAAAATGCTACAGCGACCTTTGCGCCTCACGTATGACGCGCGGCGCTGTAGTCGATCAGGACGGTCTGGAGCCGTCCTGCGAGAGGTAGCGAAAAATCGCGAACCGGGCCAGCAGAATAACGGTAACCACAAGCGTCAGGAATTTCAGCCTGACGATAACGGGCAGAAGGCTCGCAAGCAGCGAAACCGTAGCATCGGAGGGCGTTGCCGGCGGGTAAAGCATGAGGCCGGCAATATTCTCGGCATAGTCGACGACCGTATAGAAGATCGGCAGGCAGAAAATGACTGCCGTCGCGCCGGGCGGGATCGGCCGGCCGAAGAAAAAGCCGCCCGGACCGACCAGCCGCATCAGGCAAAACAGCAACCCACCCAACACCAGCGGGAAGACCAGCTCCGGTCCGAGATACATGGAATGCAGGATCGAGGCCGGATCGGGATGATCCTTGAGATAGCGCAGCATGGCGACGACGTCTTCGCTCTCGTAGCCGCCGATGCGTGTATCGAGCATCGACTGGCCAGCTGCGGCAGCGCTGAACGCCCTGGCAAAGCCGGCATAGATCCACGCGAAGAGTGCCAGGGAAAGAGCCGCAAGGATCGCCGCCAGACCCTGCAAGGATCTGGCATTGCCCGAAGCGCGATCTGCCATGGATCAGCCGCCTGCGCCCGGATAGTTCGGGCTTTCGCGGGTGATGGTGACGTCATGCGCATGGCTTTCGCGCAGGCCCGCGCCGGAGATACGCACGAAGGTTGCGCGCTCCTGGAAGTCCTTGAGGTCGGCGCCGCCGACATAGCCCATCGCAGCCTTGAGGCCACCTGCGAGCTGGTGCAGCACGCCGGAGACGGAGCCCTTGTACGGAACCTGGCCTTCGATGCCCTCCGGCACGAGCTTCAGCGTGTCGCGGACCTCGGCCTGGAAGTAGCGGTCAGCCGAGCCGCGCGCCATGGCGCCGACGGAGCCCATGCCCCGATAGGCCTTGAAGGAGCGGCCCTGGTAAAGAAACACTTCGCCCGGGCTCTCGTCCGTACCGGCAAGCAGCGAGCCGATCATGACAGCCGATGCCCCGGCGGCGATCGCCTTGGCAAGATCGCCAGAGAATTTGATGCCGCCATCGGCGATGACAGGGATGTTCTGTTCGCGCGCCGCTTCGACCGCCGACATGATGGCGGCAAGCTGCGGCACGCCGACGCCGGCGACGATGCGGGTCGTGCAGATAGAGCCGGGACCAATCCCGACCTTGACGGCATCGGCACCGGCATCGATCAGCGCGCGCGTGCCGTCATAGGTGGCGACGTTGCCGGCCATGATGCGGACCGAGTTGGACAGCTTCTTGACGCGGGTAACGGCATCGAGAACGCGTTGGGAATGGCCGTGGGCGGTGTCGACGACCAGAAGGTCGACGCCGGCCTCGATCAGGCGTTCTGCACGCTCGAAACCATCGTCGCCGACATTGATTGCCGCAGCAGCGCGCAGGCGGCCCTGCACATCCTTGGAAGCGTTCGGGTTGAGCTGCGACTTCTCGATGTCCTTGACGGTGATCAGGCCGACCAGACGACCATCGCCGTCGACAACGAGCAGCTTTTCGATGCGATGCGTGTGGAGCAGGCGCTTGGCTTCCTGCTGCTGAACGCCGTCCTTGACCGTCACGAGATTTTCGCGGGTCATCAGTTCGTAGATCTTCTGCTGGGGATCGGAGGCGAAGCGGACGTCGCGATTGGTGAGGATGCCGACGAGGCGATGCGACTTCTCGACGACCGGAATGCCCGAAATGCCGTGCGCCTTCATCAAGGCCAGCGCTTCGGCAAGCGTCGCATCCGGACCGATGGTGACCGGATTGACCACCATGCCGCTTTCGAACTTCTTGACCTGGCGGACCTCTTCGGCCTGCTGCACCGGCGTCAGATTGCGGTGGATAACGCCGATACCACCGGCCTGGGCCATGGCGATCGCCAAACGGCTTTCCGTCACCGTATCCATCGCCGCTGAAATGATCGGCAGGTTGAGATCGATATCCTGGGCGATGCGGGTGGCGACATTCGTCTGGCCGGGCATGACCTCGGAGTGCCCCGGCTGCAGGAGCACGTCGTCGAATGTCAGGGCATCCAAACCGGTTGGCGTTTCAATAATGCGTGCCATGGCCAATTCCTTCGTCTGTGAAAAACAGGAAAGCCCGGAACGAGTCGTCTACCGGGCGATCTTGCAAGTGTTGCTTGGAAGTTGGCGAGGGCTGGTAACACGTCTATGACAGGAAGGGAATAGCAAAAAGCGCGGGGCAGATATGCCAAGCCTTGGCATGCTCGCGCCCGGACAGTCGCTCCGCCGGGAACCGACCCGGCAATGCACTTTTCATGCCGCGCAAGCTGAAGATTTCCGGTTGTCGTCAAAAACCGGTTTTGTCATGTTGGAAAAATCACATGCGCCTTTGGTCGGAAGAGGAACGGCACATGAAGAAAGTCACAGCCGGCATTCTGGAAATTGCCTATCGTGAAAGCGGACCACTCGACGGCCAGCCGGTGATCCTTTTGCACGGCTTCCCCTATGACATTCATGCCTATGACCAGGTTGACGAGCAACTTGCCGCAGATGGATGGCATTGTTTCGTGCCGTTTCTGCGTGGATTCGGCTCGACACGATTCCTTTCTGACGAAACCTTCAGGTCGGGAGAGCAAGCCGCTCTGGGTGCAGACCTTCTGGCTTTCATGGACGCGCTTGGCATCTCTTCGGCAACACTTGGCGGCTATGACTGGGGCGGCCGAGCGGCTTGCATCGTCTCAGCCCTCTGGCCCGAACGCGTTCGCGGGCTGGTAAGTTGCGGGATGGGATACAACATCCAGAACATCGCCGCCGCCGGACAGCCCGCGCCAGCGGAAGAGGAATATCGCTACTGGTATCAATATTACTTCCATTCGGAACGTGGCCGAAGGGGACTGACCGAAAGACGCCGCGAGCTTTGCCGCTTTATCTGGCGTCTCTGGTCGCCGACGTGGATCTTCGATGACGCCACTTTCGAACGAAGCTTTCCGGCATTTGAAAATCCGGATTTCGTCGACATCGTCATTCATTCGTATCGACACCGGTTCGGCGGCGTTCCTGGAGATCCGGCGCTGCAATCCATCGAGGCCGAACTCGCCAAGCAGCCGGATATCGCCGTGCCGACCTTCGTTCTGCAGGGCGCGGACGACAGCGTGGACCCGCCTGACGCGGTCGATCATGCCGCGCGCCACTTCAAGGCGTCATTCTACCGACGGCGCATCGTTCCTGGGGTCGGGCACAATTTGCCACAGGAGGCGCCTGCCATATTTGCAGACGCCATCCGTTCCGTTTCACGATAGGGTAACGTTCTCTCCGTTACCGGCCCTTGAGCTGGTTCTCTACCGTCGAGGGAGAGTAACCTCAACCCTCACAGGTCGAGCTGATAGGTTTTCGGAATGTAGCGGAAACCTTCCGCCTGCTTTTCGACGAAGCCGACCGCGGGGAAAGGCATGTGGAAGCCGAGGAAGGGAATGCGGTCGGCGGCGATCATGTCGAAGATGCGCCGGCGTGTCTTTGCGGCCTGCGCCTTGTCCACGTCGAAGCGCACTTCCCAATCCGGCCGGCCGAGCGACAGAATATAGTGGTTGGCGGTGTCGCCAGTCATGACCAGTTGCTTGCCGTCGGACTCCAGATGAAAGACGAGGTGGCCGGGCGTGTGGCCCGGAGCCAGCATGGCGGTCATGCCGCTGACGATCTGGTCGCCATCCTTGAGGAAGGTCATCTTTTCGGCGAAGGGCACGACATTGGCGAGCACGGCCTTGTGACCACCTTCCGCCGGCGTTCCCTCGCGCGCCTTGTCCGTCCAGAACGCATATTCGATCTCGCCGGTGACATAGCGCGCATTCGGAAAGGCCGGAGCGCCCTCCTCCATCATGCCGCCGATGTGGTCGCCGTGCAGATGCGTCAGGGCGACGACAGTGACCTGCTCGGGCGTATAACCTGCAGCCTTCAAGCCTTCGCGAAAGCGGCCTAGACCACGACCGCGACCGGCCGCACCAATTCCGGTATCGACGACGATCACGTCGGAGCCGGTATCGATGATGGTGGGCGCGTAGCTGTTGACCAGCTTTTCCGTCGGCAGGAAATTCTGCTCCAGCAGTTTGCGCACGGTGTCGGGCGCCTGGTTCGAGCCGAAGATATCCCACGGGCTCTCCGTGATATTGGCGCCGTCCTTGACGACGGTAATGGTAGAGTGTCCCAATTTAAACTGGTGCGTGTCTGGGGGTAGGACGGCAGTCATGAACTCACTCCTTGTGCTGATGCGCAGCGTAAGCTGCACCTATCGTCATCGCTGGCGGCAACGGTTCGGAAAGGCGTCGTCGCGACCGCAATTTTGGTCATGACAAGACAATCCAAATCCGCTAATAGACCGGGCGACGTTTTATGCGTTTAGCATTTCCATGCTCTTAGCATATGTCAAATCCTGCATTCCACCCCATGCGGCAGCGGATATCACGAAGACGTGATCCCCAAGCCCTAATGGAGCAAAATCCGGGATTGGCAGCGGCCTCGCATAAGACTACAGAGCGGCTGATCGCCCTACAGCGCCGCGCGTCACATGTGACACGCAAAGGTCGCTGTAGTACTTTCAGTCTGCTGCATAATTCCTGAAATCGATTCCGATTTCAGGAATTATGCAGTGGGCGGCAGCCTTCCCGAAGACAGATCTATCAAGGCAGATGCCTATGAATCGCATCGTTCCATTGATCCTCGCCGTCGCCCTTTTCATGGAACAGATGGATTCCACCGTCATCGCGACAGCGCTGCCGGCCATCGCCAACGATCTCCATGTCGGCCCGATCACGCTCAAGCTCGCGCTGACCTCCTACATGGTGTCGCTCGCCGTGTTCATCCCGATCAGCGGCTGGATGGCGGATCGCTTCGGCGCGAAAAACATCTTCCGCATCGCCATCTGCGTCTTCGTCATCGGTTCCATCATGTGCGCTGCCTCCGGCGGCCTGCTGGAATTCGTCTTCGCCCGCTTCCTGCAGGGTGTCGGCGGCTCGATGATGACGCCGGTCGGGCGCCTCGTGCTGGTGCGCACCACGCAGAAGAGCGATCTGGTGTCCGCCATGGCGCTCCTCTCGATTCCCGCGCTCGTCGGTCCGCTTGCCGGCCCACCGCTCGGCGGCTTCATCACCACCTATGCCTCCTGGCACTGGATCTTTCTCATCAATGTTCCCGTCGGTATCCTCGGCGTCATCCTGTCGTCGATCTTCCTGCCGGACGTGGAAGCGACCATGCCGCCGAAGCTCGATGTCATTGGCTTCCTGCTGACGTCCTTCGCGGCCTCCGGCGTCGTGTTCGGCATGTCGGTCATCAGCCTGCCGGCGTTGCCGCCCTATGTCGGCATTACCGCCGTCGTCATCGGCTTTATCTGCGGCTTCCTCTATGTCGGCCACGCCCGCCGCCATCCGGCGCCAATCCTCGATCTCACGCTGCTGAAGAACGCCACCTTCCGCGCCTCGGTGACCGGCGGTACGTTGTTCCGCATCTGTATCGGCGCCATGCCCTTCCTGACGCCGCTGATGCTGCAGCTCGGCTTCGGCCTCAACCCGTTCCAGTCGGGCCTGATCACCTTTGCCGGCGCGATCGGCGCGATTTCTACGAAGTTCATCGCGCGGCGCGTCTTTACCGCCGTCGGCTTCAAGACGGCACTGCTTTCGGCCGCAGCGATCACCACCGTCACCACGATCTGCACCGGCTTCTTCCAGCCCTGGACGCCGCATATCGTCATCGTCGCCATCCTGCTGATCGGCGGCTTCTCACGCTCGTTCTTCTTCACCGGCATCAATGCGCTCGCCTTCGCCGACATCAGCGACAAGCAAGCGAGCCAGGCAACGTCAATGAGCTCCGTCATGCAGCAGATCAGCCTGGCACTCGGCGTCGCGGTCGCCGCCATGATCCTGGAAGCCTCGACCTTCTTCAGCGGCACGGAACTGCAGGTGCGCGATTTCCACATCGCCTTCTTCTGCATCTCGATCCTGACCGTGGTTGCGACCATCCCCTTCATCCGGATGGACCGCAGCGCCGGCGCCATGGTTTCAGGCCACAAGGCCGGCCTCAAGCGCGTCGATGCGCTGCAGCCGCAGGTGCAGCAGCCGGCCGCGAAATGATGGCACGATCCTCGTTACGCTTCGGCGCGGCCGTAGTGTAATGAGGGTTTCGTCGGTCTATCGATTGAGAATCGCCGGGTTTAGCGCTCGGCGACGGATTGTTCTTCTTCCGTCTCGCCTTCCGGCTTCCGGCCCTTGAAGCCCTTCGCCAGCAGGAACATTTCTACCGACTCGGCCCTGGATGCGCCCGGCTTCACATGGATGACCTGGCGGAAATTCTGCTTGAGGAAGGTCAGCAGATCACGCTCCGTGCCGCCCTGGAAGGTCTTGGCAAGGAAGTGTCCACCTTCGGCCAGCACCTCGACCGCGAAATGCGCGGCGACTTCGCAGAGATGCATGGTCCGCAGGTGGTCGGTGCGGTGATGACCCGTGGTCGGCGCGGCCATATCGGAAAGCACGAGATTCGGCGTACCGCCGACAGCCTCGATCAGCCGCTGTGGCGCATCCGGTTCCAGAAAATCGAGCTGCAGGATGCTGACGCCCGGTATCGGCGCCATTTCGAGAAAGTCGATGGCGGCGACGCGGATGTCCTCTTCGGTCGAGTCGGTCACCTTGGCGGCGATCTGCGACCAGCTTCCCGGTGCCGCGCCCAGATCGATGATGCGGCGCGCACCCTTCAGGATCTGATGCTTCTCGTCGATCTCCAGCAACTTGAAGGCGGCGCGGGCGCGATAGCCCTCGAGCTGTGCACGCTGCACGTAGGGATCGTTGATATGCCGTTGCAGCCATTGCCGCGACGAAGCCTTCAGCTTCTTTTTCTTGACGCGCTGGCCGAGCTTGCGGCCCGTGCGGTTGCCGGCGATGGTTGGCTTGGTCACGTCTGCGGCCCCTTCATATCCCTCGGTCGATGACCCCGGCGCGAGCGGCCCCGCCGCCAGACGCCGTCGTCTGCCATCATGTCGGTCAGCAATCCCTCGCGCAGGCCGCGATCGGCAACGCGCATGCGCGGGCTCGGCCAGCGGCGGCGGATCGCCTCCAGAATAGCGCATCCCGCCAACACCAGATCGGCGCGATCCGGCCCGATGCAGGGATTGGCGGCGCGGCCGGCAAAATCCCAGGACAAGAGCTTCGCCTGCATCGCGCTCACTTCATCGTCCGACAGCCAGACGCCGTCGACCCTGCGCCGGTCGTAGCGCGGCAGATCGAGATGAACGCCGGCAAGCGTCGTCACCGTGCCCGAAGTTCCGATCAGATGGAAGTCGCCACTCTCGCGCGCCGCACCATTCACCGGCGGGCAATCGAAACGCTCGAGCATACGCTGGACCTCGCACACCATCGTTTCGAACAGCTCCGGGGTCACGTCGCGGCCGCCGTGCCGCTCCGAAAGCGTTACGACCCCGACGGGCAAAGAGGTCCAGTGGGTGATGTGATTGGCAAGCCGGCTGGAGCGATTGTCGCCGATACGTATGACAGCGATTTCGGATGAGCCGCCGCCGATGTCGAACAACACGACGGAGCGCGCCTCCGGCCCGACGAGCGAAGAGCAGCCGGAGACGGCAAGACGGGCCTCTGTCTCGCGGTCAATGATCTCAAGCCGAAGCCCGGTTTCTTCGGTCACGCGCGACAGAAACGCTTCGCCATTGTCGGCAGCGCGGCAGGCCTCGGTCGCGATCAGCCGCATGCGGCGGATTTCGCGCGTCTTCAGCTTGGCCGCGCAGATACGCAGCGCCTCCACCGCGCGATCCATGGCATCGCTGGACAGACGCCCGCTGGGGGCGAGATCAAGGGCGGCATAGAGGGCGAGCGGGCGGGGGTCGGCATCGGCATGGTGCTGCTGCCCGTCGCGTCGCGGCTGCGATTGTCGGTTCTGCCGATGATCGTCATGGGCGGGAGCGTGGGCACTTGCCTGCGCATTCGTCGGAGCAGCGATCTGCGCCGTCTTCTCATGCGCCAGCGGCCGACCCTGCAGGCCTCGCTTGCTACGATGCTTGCGCCGGCTCTTGCCGCTCTTGTGCGAAGAGGCATGGCCGTGATCCGGCGAAGCACGATGTTCCACCGGCGACGAAAGCTGCTGTGTTGAAGAGGCGGGCTGCGCACCACCCTGAACCGCGCCGCGCGCACGGCGTCGACGCTTGCGCTTTCTGGCCGGTGAACCGGCCTCATCCTCTGCTGGGCGTTGCACCACCTGGCCGGACTTGCCCGCCTGGTTGGCCTCCGCAGAATGAGCGTTCGGGCGGCCATGACCACGCTTACGCTTCGCGCGCCGGGAGGATTTACCCTTCCTGCGCTCTGCTGCCGACGCCCCGTCTGCCTGCGGCGCAGGGCCGCTTTCGGGGTCACTCACGTATCTTTTCCACCGCGCCGCGCAAGGCCTTGGGGGCATGCTGCTGGCGCTCGTTCGATTTTCGTTGGGCAAAGAATACCAGCAGGATGGGTTTTCGCCAAATTCTTTTTGAATTACGTGAATTTGGAGCCGGCGGAAGCAGCCATCAGGCGATCAAATGCGCCCTGACGTCGGCCGCGAGTTGCTGCATCCGATCGATCGGCGCATGGCCGATCAGCATGAAGGCATGTGTGGCGTTCGACCAATAGACGACATTCATGCCGCGGCGATTTTCCATGTCCGGCGCTGCCGCTCCTTTCGCGGATTGGACGATGCAGAGCGCCATCGGGCCGCTTTCCGGATCGAGATAGGCGATCTGGGCCAGCGGCTTGCCGTCATAATTCAGGATCTGGGCGCGCTTGAACTCGACGTCAGGCATCGCGATGACATCAGGCGTAAGCGGCAACCCCAGCTTGGCGCCGACGCCGTTCAATTGCGCCACCTGCTGCGCATGATCGCCTGCCGGCGCGCTCAGCGTGTCTGCCGTATAGAGCGACAGATATTCGGCAACCGCGGCTCGCCATTCGCTATCCTCATCCGGCTTCGAAAGGCGATGGCCGATGCCGATCACGGCGCGATCAATGGCGACGGCGGCCACGAAGCTTGCGGCTATTGCTGTCAGAAAGCCACGGCGGCCGATGCCGGCGGCCCAAACCTTGTTCTTCTTTGACGGGGGAATGGCGGCAAGCATGGCGTCCAGCTTCGCAGCCGGTGCTTCCGCAAGCATTGGCTGGAACGCCTCGCTGAAAGACAGCGTGCTGCGCGACAGAAAATCGAAACGCTCCGCTACATGCTCGTCATCGGCGATCAGCCGTTCGATCCGCTCGCGCTCGACCGCATCCAGCTCGCCATCGATGAAAGCGGTTAGCTGTTCGTCCGTCGGCATCTGTCCTTTGTTCAATTCACTCATTACCATTCCCCAGTCGCCCACCACCGGACGGTTTTCCGTCGGCCGCCACCCCCATGCCCTCGGCAAGCTTCGCCCTCGCCGCCGCCAGCCGGCTCATGACGGTGCCGATCGGCACCTCCAGCACCTCAGCCACTTCGCGATAGGAAAGCCCTTCGACATAAGCCAGGAAGACCGCGCTACGCTGCGCCTCCGGCAAGGCTTGCACGCGCTGCAGCACCTGTCCGGCGAGAACATGTGTTTCAGTCTCCTGCGCACCGTCGAACACCAGCGTCTCGTCGGCATCGACAAAACCCTGCCCCATGCGCACCCGGCGCGAACGGACCTCGTTCAGCCATATCGAATGGAGGATGGCAAACAGCCAGCGATCGAGGCGCGTTCCGGCGGTAAACTGGGCCGCCCGCTCCAACGCCCTGACGCAGGTCGCCTGCACGAGGTCATCCGCCACGTCACGCTGACGCGACAGCACGACTCCATAACGCCATAACCGCGTCAGGTGCTGGGACAGGCCTGCCCTGATATACTCTTCGCTC
>Ga0066256_1004939_pt1 | contig 11429 bp, 10 predicted proteins | sample ThiBio_1000_biof_FD_87107 | JGI IMG/M metagenome (GOLD analysis project Ga0066256, IMG submission 87107) | Wastewater bioreactor microbial communities from Cape Town, South Africa - Thiocy_expt_1000_biof (version 2) | ecosystem: Engineered > Bioreactor > Thiocyanate-remediating >... | reverse complement strand
GCGCGCGGCGTGCTGGCGGGGGTGAACGCCGCCGTCGTCGGCCTGCTGCTGGCCGCACTCATCGACCCGGTGGGCCGCAGCGCCCTGCACAACCCCGCCGATGCCGCCCTGGCCCTGGCCGCGTGGGCGGCGCTGCTGTGGGGGCGCGTGCCGCCCTGGGCGGTGGTGTTCGCCTGCGGGGCCGCCGGGGCCTGGTGGGGCTGAGCCGGGCGGCGCCCGTTCGCTGCGCCGCAGTGCAATCACTCCTGGATTCATAGCTGGCCGCGCTTTGCCAGAAAGCGCTGGAGGCCGATTTCGTTCATAACCACGGCCGGGGCATGACCAGAGCAACTCGGCGCGCGTTCGGCGCAGGGGTGCAGCGCCGGCCGTGCCGCCCAGGCGCGTAGCGCGCAACCGCGGGGCCACATCCACGGCACCACGCTGGACGGCCTGCAACTGCTGCAATACGCCCAGCAAAACGCCACCTTCACCGGCATCGAAGCCCAGGTGCGCCAGCGTCTGAACCACCCCCCCCGCATCCCCCCGGCCCGCGCCGGCCTACGCCTGGACGCCACCTGGAACGCCTGGCAGGGGCAGGTGGAGTGGGTGCAAGTTGCCCGCCAGAGCCGCGTGGCCGCCTTCGAGCAGCCCACGCCCGGCTACGGCATGCTGAACCTGGGCGTGAGCTACAACGGGCAGACGAACGGCACGCCCTGGCAGGTGTACCTGAAGGGCAACAACCTGACGGACCGGCTGGCCTACGCGCACTCCTCCTTCATCAAGACCGCCGCGCCTTGGATGGGGCGCAATGTGACGGTGGGGGTGAGGGTGGCGGTCTGACGGGGGATGCCGTGAGCGGGCCAGCGACGGCGGAGATCGTTCTGAACCGCTTGATGTCTTTACTTTGTGACTTTGTGGTAGTCTTTGAACATGGTTTATTCCAAGGCACGTTCTGTTGAGCAAGGTCACGTCGATGACAATCGACGTGTTGAGCCTATGTCTTCGTGGAATGAGTCCAAGCGCCAGGCGGTCGATGCCGCCAGTGACAAGGTGCCCCCCTCTGCCGACGCTCGGCAGGCCATGGGTTTCATGCCCATGAAAATGAAAGGCGCGGTCATTCGCTGGCGTGGTTTGTGATGGTTGCCAAGGGCTTGGGGCAACGTGCCATGGCAGGGCAACTCGCACCCTTCTCGCCCGACGATTTTTACTATGTGGTGGACAAGACATCACGCTTCCCCGAGCGCCTGGTGTTGGTGGGCGGACAGGCTCTGGAAGTATGGGGGGTGGTGCTCGATGTGGCCCCGCCCAATGCCGTTGCCAGTGGTGGGCATCAATTTCACGCGTTGACTGTTGACGCCGACTGGCTGGGACAAGAGGCGGATGCGCAGTGGCTGGCCGATTTACTGGGTCGCGACCAAACCGAGTTGTGCATTCCTGCGAAGAGCGACCCAACGCCCAGTACGGCAGCCCTGTACCTGGAGCGCAATGGCCGGGTGATGTTGATGGATTTTCTTGCGTCTATCACTGGCTTGAAAAACTCCGAACTGCTGAGGTACGCCGCCGAGGTGGACGTAGAAATGCCGGATGGCAGAAGCGTGCCGTTGCGCGTGCTGGACCCTTTGCATTGTCTGCTCAGCCGCATGGCCAACCTGAAGGCCTACGCATCAAAGCGCCAGGGTAACGGTATTTTGCAAGCTCAATGGGCACTGGCCATTCTGGGGGCCTACCTGCTCTACATGGTGCAAAGCGGCGCGCGTGAAAAAACCATGCGTGCGCAGTGCCACAGGGTGGCCGAACTGGCCGAGTACGGCCATGGTGCGGCCGAGTTTTGCTTAACCCGCTATCACATTGACCCGCTGCAAGCGGCCGGAGCCCAGGTGGTGGCTGCAGGCGGCGCCAGTTTCGCAGAGAAGGATTGGCCGCATACCGTGGAACGCATTCGGCGTAAACAAGCCCATTGGCTAAACAAGAAAGCCGCAAGCCTGCACAGCGGAAAGTAAATGGCGACGGTTGGCTCAATAGCAGGCTGCTGAAATACTGGTTTGCCTACCGGCGGCCAAGAACATCGACCGTCCCGAACGGGTTACAAGCGTTTTTTTGAGCCTGACATTCGCGCAGCACGTTGTTGATGCGTGTTTGCCCGCCCGCACCGCTGTCTTTGAATACGCCCACCACGTCGGCATCCAGGCGGATATTGACGTGTTCTTTCGGCCTGGCCAAGGCAGGCGGGCCCCGTTTGGGCTTGAGCATTTCGCGCTCGGCATCGCTGCCCAGCAACTCCATGAGTACATCGCCCGCAGGGCGTGCCTTGGCAACCCATTCGACGGTGGCTTCGGGCGCGTCGTCAGGTGTACCTGTAAGGTCACAACCTGACGGATCGGCTGGCCTATGTGCACACCTCGTTCATCAAGACGGCCGCGCCTTGGATGGGGCGCAATATGACGGTAGGGGTGAGGGTGGCGCTCTGATCAAAAAATATAATTCAATATACTGAATATCAAGTGATATTGCGTGATTTTAAAGGTTGCGCAAAATTTATCTACATTGTGAATCTTTGAATTGATCAACATAATTCTTGCCAACTATTTTTATAGTTGATGCGTCGAATTTTTGAGTGATCGATGGGTATTTTGTGTTGTATCCCAGTATTTCTAGTATTGTTGAAAAAAATATTCGATTGTCATGAGTGGTGTGAGCTTCTTTGAGCGCCATATCAAACCATGATTTGTTGGTTTTCAGGAAATTTTCATTTGCCCAAATAAAAAGAGGAACCTGAAAAGCGCTTTTTGAAAAACCATGCGAATAATTTGCACCGCATTCGGGTGTAACAAGGCCATGATCTGATATGTAAATCAAAATTATTCTTTTGTTGTTGTGATTTTGCAGTAAATTGATCCAGTCTTCCAGTAAAGACGACGTATAGAGAATACTATTGTCATAAGGATCATTGAATTTCTCCATGCTTTTTGGGTATCGCTTTGATACAACAGGATGGCTGCCAATTGTATGCAGCGTCAATAGTATGGATTCTCCATTGTGCGCGTATTTGATTGCCTCCTGCACGCCAACTTGGAGTGCCTCATCCATGCTTCCATCTTGCACCTTTCTGAAATTATCAGATCTTTTTATAAAGGCCATATGGAAAAAATTTTCATTAGCATCAAATACATTTTGATTACTATATGTTAGTGTGTGGAATCCGGCTTTTTTTGCATAATCTAAGGATGTCCTGAACAACTCGGTTTCGCGCGTGCTACGAGACTGAGTTTTTCAGCTGGCGCAATGGAGACCGTCTTTCCAGCGGTTTCGCCTTGTTTGGTGCCCCTTGTGGGGGCCGCTTGCGCAGCCGCTGCGGCTGCACGGCTGTTTGCGGGCGCACTCATCCCTGCGCCTCCAGCAATTGGTGGCGCACCATCCACAGGTTGGATAGCGCAAACAGCGTCTTGAGCTGCAGTGTGTTCTTCTTCAATCCCCGGTAGCGCACCTTCACATATCCAAACTGCCGCTTGATCACCCGAAAGGGATGCTCCACCTTGGCCCGGATGCTTGCCTTGATCTTCTCCATCTGGTCTATGAGCGCGTCAACGGGGTTGTTCTCTTTGTCCAGCTCTTTGCGCTTGCCCGGGCGCATCGCTATGTGCCACGTCACGCCCGCCCTGGCATCCGGGCGCTTGTGAACGCCTTGATAGCCCGCGTCACCAAACCCGTCTTTCTCCTGCCCGTGCAGCAAGCTGTTGCCTTCTACAACGTCGGCCACGTTGCCCGAGGTTCCGATGACGGTGTGCACCAGTCCTGAGTCCGCGTCCACGCCAATGTGGGCCTTCATGCCGAAGTGCCATTCATTGCCCTTTTGGCTTGAGTGCATCTCTGGATCGCGCTTTCTGTCCTTGTTCTTGGTAGAGCTGGGCGCTGCGATCAACGTGGCGTCCACCGCAGTGCCCGCCTTGAGCAGCAAGCCCTGCGCTGCCAGCAGTTCGTTGACGGTGGCCAGAATCTGCTCGGCCAGCTTGTGTTTCTCCAGCCGATGGCGAAACCTCAAAATGGTGCTCTCGTCAGGCATTCGTCCATGGGCATCGAGCCCTGCAAACTCCCGGTAGATCGGGGTGTCAAAGAGGGCTTCTTCCATCGCCAGATCCGACAAGGTAAACCACTGCTGCATGCAGTGGATGCGCAGCATGGTCTCCAGGGCAAAGGGTGGGCGGCCGTTCTTGCCCTCAGGGTAGTACGGGGCAATGACATCGATCAATGCAGCCCAGGGAACCACCCGATCCATCTGGGCCAGCAGTTCCTGTTTGCGGGTCTTCTTGGTGCTCAGGTTCAGGTCAAGGCTGCTTTGCTTCATGGCCTGTGAGGATGCCATTGCATGCTGACAGGTACCAAACACTGCGGGGGGTTTCGCAGGATTTCCCTAGCCCTGAAGCCTGGCGCGTGCAAAGCCCAAGGGAAAAAGGCATGCAGCGCTTGCTGCACAAGCGCTAGCAGCTATGAAAAACAGAGCGAATGGCGGGCGGTGCCGTGTCAGGCGCCGACCACGCGGTTCTTGCCCGAGCGCTTGGCCAGGTACATGCCCTGGTCGGCGCGGCGTATGGCTTCGGTCGCCGTCTCGGAGGGCATCCATTGCGCCACGCCGGCGCTGAAGGTGATGAGAATGCGCTCGTCGTTGCGCAGAAAAAAGCGCGTGGTCAGCTCGCGCTGCAGGCGCTGCATGGCCTCCACGCCGTGCTCCTGGGTGGTGTCGGGCAGCAGCAGCACGAACTCCTCGCCGCCGTAGCGGGCCAGCTGGTCCTGCGGGCGCATCACGGTGCGCACGACCTGGGCCAGGTGCGCCAGGGCTGCGTCGCCGGTCTCGTGCCCCAGCCGGTCGTTGAGCTGCTTGAAGTTGTCCACGTCCAGCAGGGCCACGCACAGGGGCGATTCGGTGCGGCGCGCACGCGCCATTTCGCGCTCGATGACTTCGTCCAGCCCCTTGCGGTTGAGCGAGCCGGTCAGCGGGTCGTGGCGCGCCTGGGCGCTGGCCTTGTCGAGCTCCTGCTGCAGTTGCGCCATCTCGGCCTGCTTTTGCGCTGTGCGCTCGCGCAGCTCGGTCAGCTCGGCATGGGTCAGGCGCGTGTCCAGGGCCATGGCGCGCGTGGCGCGCACCACCTCGCCCAGCACGGGGGTGATGTCCTCGATGCGGCTGGCCTGGGCGATCTGCTCGGCGCAGCGCTCCATCTGGCTCTGGTAGCCGCTGCTGGCATCGGTCATGGCCGAGAGGCGTTCGATGAAGATGGCCAGCATCTCCTTCATCTGCTCCTGCGCCTCGACCATGCGGCCCTTGGCCTCGGTCTGCTTGAAGATCACGTCCTTGAGGCGGCGCTGCACATCGTCCAGGCGGCGCAGGGTGAGCGGCTGCGTCGTGGCCGCCATGAGCGCCTCGGCCTGGCCGTGCAGCCACTGGTCGTCGATGCTTAGCGCGGTGATGTTGGCGAACACCAGCTGCAGCAGCTCCAGCAGCGTGGCGCGGATGGCGGCCTGGTCTTCGGCGGCGAACGAGAGCCGGAAGGTGAAGTTGCCCAGCATGAGCTGCAGGGTGCTGGCCGCGGGCTCGGGCTGGCGCAGGAAGTGCACGAGCTGCTCGCCCAGCAGGTGCACGCGCGCGTCGTCGCTGCTCAGGCCATGCAGGGTGTGCTCGATGAGCCGCGCCATTTGCTCGGCCAGCTCCTTGGGCACCACCCCGGGGCGTGTGCCCGCCGCGGCGCTGGCGCTGGGCGCAGCAGCAGCGGCCGGGGACGCCAGGGGCGCTGCCGCGGCGCCGGCGTCCAGGCTGGCCACCGGCGCGCTGCCGCCGAGCTTGGCGTAGCCCACCAGCACGGCCTGCAGGGCGGACCAGTCCTTCTGGCCCACGGCGGCTTCGAACTGCTCGAGCAGGCGCTTTTGCGCGGCGGTCTGGCCCGGGATGACGCGCAGGATCTGGCGCAGCGGCAGCTCGGGGAAGGGGGTGGGGGAGGTGCAGCCCGCAATTTCGTCGTAGATCTGCCGGAAATGCTCCGGCGTGGGCGGCAGGCGCTGCTGGGCAAGCTGCTTGAGGGTGTCGCGCGCGATATCCGAGGGAAGGCGTTCAGCCATGGCGGGCAGGAGTGAAGACAGGGGTCTGTCCAAAGTCCGCTAGTGTGACAGAGGCGGCATGCCTTGCACAGAGCGGCCGCCCGGCCATGGCGTCCGGCGATGCCGGGTGCTCAGTTGACCAGCACCAGCTTGCCTTGCACGCTGCGCGAGCCCATGCGGGCAAAGGCCGCGGGCAGTTCGGCCATGGGCATGGTGCGGTCGATCACGGGCTTGATCTTGCCCTGGGCGTACCACTGGGCCAGCTCCATCATCATGGCGGCGTTGGCCTTGGGTTCGCGCTTGGCGAACTCGCCCCAGAACACGCCCACGATGGAGGCGCCCTTGAGCAGGGGCAGGTTCAGCGGCAGCGCCGGGATGGGGCCGGAGGCGAAGCCCACCACCAGGTAGCGGCCGCGCCAGGCGATGGAGCGGAAGGCCGGCTCGGCGAAGTCGCCGCCCACGGGGTCGTAGATGACGTCCGGGCCCTTGCCCTCGGTCAGGCGCTTGATGGCTTCGCGCAGGTCTTCCTTGCCGTAATTGATGGTGGCGTCCGCGCCCAGCGAGGTGCACAGGGCGCATTTCTCGTCGGTGGAGCCGGCGGCGATCACCTTGGCGCCCATGGCCTTGGCGATCTGGATGGCCGCCGTGCCCACGCCGCCGGCCGCGCCCAGGATCAGCACGGTCTCGCCGGCTTTGAGCTGGGCACGGTCCACCAGCGCGTGGTGCGAGGTGGCGTAGATCATGATGAAGGCGGCCGCGTCCACATGCGGGAAGCCGGGGGGCAGGGGCATGCACAGCGCGGCCGGGGCGATGGTGTGGGTGCCGAAGCCGCCGGTGCCCGAGAGGCAGGCCACGTTCTGGCCGGGCTGCAGGTGGGTCACGCCCTCGCCCACGGCCTGCACCACACCCGCGTATTCCGAGCCCGGCACGAAGGGCAGCGGGGGCTTCATCTGGTACTTGTTCTGCACGATCAGCAGGTCGGGGAAGTTCAGGCTCGCGGCCTTGATCTCCACCAGCACCTCCCCGGCCTTGGGCGCAGGGGTGGGCAGTTCGGTCCAGGTCAGGGCATCGACGCCCGTGGGGGTGGTGCATAGCCATGCGTGCATGGTTTGTCTCCGGTCAAGAAAATCGAAAACAAAATCATAGGCGCCGCTCCAGGGCGGTCGTGTCCCTCGGGCGACGGCACCAGGCCGCTCCGGCGCCGCGCCGGGAGCGGGCGCCTACAATCGCCGCGAATTGCGCACTGAACCATGAAGATTCTTCTGTCCAACGACGATGGCTACCAGGCCCCGGGCATCGTGGCCCTGCACCGCGCCCTGCAGCAGGTCGCCGAGGTGGAGGTGGTGGCCCCCGAGCACAACAACAGCGCCAAGTCCAACGCGCTCACGCTCAACGCCCCTCTGTACGTGCACCAGGCGGCCAACGGCTTCCGCTACGTCAATGGCACGCCGGCCGACTGCGTCCACATCGCGCTCACCGGCCTGCTGGGCTACCGGCCCGACCTCGTGGTCTCGGGCATCAACAACGGTGCCAACATGGGCGACGACACCATTTACTCCGGTACCGTGGGCGCCGCCATGGAGGGCTACCTGTTCGGCATTCCCGCCATCGCCTTCTCGCAGGTGGACAAGGGCTGGGGCGAGCTCGAAGCCGCTGCCCAGAAGGCGGCCGACATGGTGCGCCAGATGACCGCCCAGAAGCTCATCGGCCCGGCGCCCTGGCTGCTCAATGTGAACATTCCCAACCTGCCCCTGGAAGCCCTGCGCGGCATCAAGCTCTGCCGCCTGGGGCGGCGCCATGCCGCCGAGCGCGTCATCACCCAGGTCAGCCCGCGCGGCGAGACCATGTACTGGATCGGCGGTGCCGGGGCGGCGCCGGGCGCCCGCGAGGGCCCGGGCCTCCCTGCCCCCGCGCCGGGGCAGGTTCCGGTCACGCCGCTGAAGATCGACCTGACCGACCACCAGACCCTGGGCTACTGGGCGCAGCCGGCGGCCCGGCTCTCGGCCTGAGGCCGCCACAGGCATGCAGCAGCGCCGCCCCGGTTTCCCTGCACGCATCGCACCCGCGCCCCCGGTCAAGGCGCGCCCGGGCGCGGCGCCGGCCGCACCCTACCCGAGCGCGCGCCTGAGCGTCGCCATGGCCCCACCTGCGGGCCTGGGACTGGACTCGGCCGCAGTGCGCGCGCGCATGGTGCAGCGCCTGGCAGCGGGCGGCGTGACCGACCCTGCCGTCCTGGCCGCCATGGGCGCCGTCGAGCGCCACCGTTTCGTGGACAGCGCCCTGGTCAACCAGGCCTACGAGGACACCAGCCTGCCCATCGGCCTGGGCCAGACCATCTCCAAGCCCAGCATTGTGGCGCGCATGGCACAGTTGCTGCTGGGCGCGGACATCGTGCGCACCACCGGCCGCCTGGGCCGGGTGCTGGAAATCGGCACCGGCTGCGGCTACCAGGCGGCGGTGCTGGCCTGCCTGGCGCGCGAGGTCTACAGCATCGAGCGCCTGCGCGGCCTGCACGAGAAGGCGCGCACCCACCTGCGCCCCCTGCGTCTGGCCAATGTGCATCTGCTCTTTGGCGACGGCATGCAGGGCTATGCGCGCGGTGCACCCTATGCAGCCATCGTGGCCGCGGCCGGGGGCACGCAACTGCCCGAGGCCTGGTGCGAGCAATTGGCTCCCGGGGGGCGCCTGGTGGCGCCCATGGCCGGCGCGAACGGGCAGCAGGTGCTGCTGGTGGTGGACCGGACGGCACAGGGGCTGAAACAAACCGTGCTGGAGCCCGTGCATTTTGTCCCCCTAAAATCGGGCGTTGCCTGAAGGATGTTGGAAGCGCATATGTTTTTTTCCCGTGGTCGAGGTCTGTGGGTGGGTGTCGCGGTCTGCAGCATGGCGCTGGCCGCTTGCAGCACGCGCATGACCAGGGCGCCGGTCGAGGACCGGGGTACGGCACTGACCGTTCCGGTGCAGCCGCAAACCGCCGAAGTCGTTCCGGCCAAGCCCCTGCCGGGCGCCGAGAATGCCGGCAAGCCGGGGTACTACACCGTCAAGCCCGGGGATACGCTGATCCGTATCGGGCTGGACAACGGCCAGAGCTGGAAGGACATCGCCCGCTGGAACAACCTGGAGAACCCCAACCTCATCGAGGTCGGGCAGGTGCTGCGCGTGGCGCCCGTGGGGGCTGCCGTGGCAGTGGCCGAGCCCTCGGGCGTGGTGACCCGGCCTGTGGCTTCCTCCACCCTGGCCGTGGCCCCGGTGGCCACGGCGTCCAAGCCGGCGGCAGCAGGCAGCGCGCCTGCGCCCGCGCCTGCCGCTTCGGCGCCGGCCGAGGCCAGCGCCGCGCCCGCAGCAGCAGCACCCGCGCCTGCTGCCGCGCCTGCAGCCACGGGTGACGACGCCATGGGCTTCATCTGGCCGGCCAGCGGCTCCGTGCTGGCCGGTTTCGACGAGGCCCGCAACAAGGGGCTGGACATCGGCGGCAAGGCCGGCGACCCCGTGCATGCCGCGGCGGACGGGCGGGTGGTGTATGCGGGGGCCGGCCTGCGCGGCTACGGCAATCTTGTCATCCTCAAGCACAACAACACCTACCTCACGGCCTATGCCCACAACCAGACGCTGCTGGTCAAGGAAGACCAGAACGTGCGCAAGGGCCAGAAGATTGCCGAGATGGGCAGCACCGATGCGGACCGCGTGAAGCTGCACTTCGAGATCCGCCGCCAGGGCAAGCCCGTGGATCCGGCGCGCTTCCTGCCGGCGCGCTGACATGAAACAACACCCCGGTATGACCCTGCGGGCCTTATCCCGCCGCTTGCAGCGCGGCCCCATGTGGTCCGGGGCGCGCAGCGCTGTGGATCACTGACATGCCCGTCCCGGCAGTGCCAGACCGGGAGCCTGGCCCCGTGCCAGATCCTGCCGGCGATCAGGCCGAAGACGAGGCAACGGAGGCGCCCGAGGTCGAATGGCGCAGCCTCACCATCGGCATGGCCGAGCATGGCCAGCGGCTCGATCGCGTGCTGGCGGGGGCGGTGACGGAGTTTTCCCGCAGCTACCTGCAGCAGCTCATCGACAAGGGCGCCGTGCTGCTGCACGGCACGCCGGTGACCAAGGCGGCGCACCGGGTCAAGGCGGGCGACAGCCTGCGGCTGGAACTGCGCCCCACGCAGGAGAGCCAGGCCTTTCGTCCCGAGCCCATGGCGCTGGCGGTGGTGTACGAGGACGCGCACCTGCTGGTCATCGACAAGCCCGCCGGCCTGGTCGTGCACCCGGCGCCCGGCCATTGGGGCGGCACGCTGCTCAACGGCCTGCTGGCCCACGACCCGGCCTGCACCCGCGTGCCGCGCGCGGGCATCGTGCACCGGCTGGACAAGGACACCAGCGGCCTCATGGTGGTGGCCAAGACGCGCGCCGCCATGGATGCCCTGGTCGCCATGATTGCGCAGCGCCAGGTGCAGCGCCAGTACCTGGCCTTGGCCCATGGGCCCTGGCGCGGGGAGCGGCAGTTGCGCGTGGATGCGCCCATCGGGCGCGATCCGCGCAACCGGCTGCGCATGGCCGTCGTGGACCTGGCCCTGCACGCGGGCAAGCCGGCGCGTACCGACTTCGAATTGCTGGCCAGCACCGCCCAGGCGTCCTGGGTGCGCTGCACCCTGCACACCGGCCGCACGCACCAGATCCGCGTACACATGGCGCATCACGGGCACCCGCTCGTGGCCGATACGCTGTACGGCGGGCATCCTGCCTTCGGCCTGCAGCGCCAGGCCCTGCATGCCTTCCGGCTCGCTTTTCCGCACCCCATGCGGGAACAGATGCTGGAATTCCTGGCACCCCTGCCGCCCGACCTGTGCGCGGCGCTGGCCGTCGCAGGCCTGGACGGGGCGGTGCCGGTGGGGGCGCTGCCGCCACGCCCGTCCTAGGCCGCCGCGCCGCCGCGCCGCCGCGCCCAGTGGCGGTGCGATGCCCTGGGCTACAATGGCCGCGACGACTTGCGCATGCTGGCTTTGGCGCAGGTTCTTGTTGCCGGGTCTGCGCCTTTGCCGCACGGCGACGCTGCCTGATCCCCATGGGCCGCAGCCCCCCGTTTCTCTTTGCCCTCTGTGGCTTGAGTGCCCCCGCACGGACGGGGACTTCCCTTTTCCCGAATACCGCTGACCATGAACACGGTGGATGCCAAACGGGTCCTTGAAACTGCCCTGATCTGCGCGCCGCAGCCCCTGCCGCTGCGCGAGCTGCGTGCGCTGTTTGACGACGTGCTGGGTGCCGATACGCTCAAGGCGCTGCTCCAGGATCTGCAGCACGAATGGGCGCAGCGCGGTGTCGAACTGGTGCAGGTGGCTTCGGGCTGGCGCTTCCAGAGCCGGCCGGAGACGCGCGTC
>Ga0066256_1004938_pt1 | contig 11432 bp, 11 predicted proteins | sample ThiBio_1000_biof_FD_87107 | JGI IMG/M metagenome (GOLD analysis project Ga0066256, IMG submission 87107) | Wastewater bioreactor microbial communities from Cape Town, South Africa - Thiocy_expt_1000_biof (version 2) | ecosystem: Engineered > Bioreactor > Thiocyanate-remediating >... | reverse complement strand
GACACTCATGCCGATGGCGCGGGCATTGCAGGCGGAAAGCCAGCCGTCACGCTCGGCCGTCACGGCAATCTCCACCGGGGCACGCGGCAGGTAGGTCTCCGACCTCTCGACAAAATCCGCCGGGCCGCCGAGCGCATGCACCATCCGCCCGAAAATCTCCGCCGCTCGGCCGGATTGAAGCGCGCGCACCGCCTGCCGTTCGCCATCGGCGGGCGAGATCGCAAGCCCGGATTGCACCAGCATCTCCGCCGCGAAGGCGAGCACCACGGTCTCCAGCCGCGTGCCGCCCTTCAGGCCCTTGAGGAAATCGACGCAGTTGCGCATCTCGACTGCATTGCCGGCGGCATCCGCCAGCGGCTGGTTCATATCGGTCATCAGTGCCGCGGTGCGCACGCCGGCGCCGTTGGCGACGTCGACCAGCGATTGCGCCAGTTCCTGTGCCTCGTCCGCCGTGGTCATGAAGGCGCCGTTGCCGATCTTGACGTCGAGCGTCAGTGTTTCCAGCCCGGCCGCGAGTTTCTTGGAAAGGATCGAGGCGGTGATCAACGGCACGGAATCGACAGTCGCCGTCACGTCGCGGATGGCGTAGAGCCGCTTGTCGGCCGGCGCCAGCGCCGCCGTCTGGCCGATGATGGCGCAGCCGACCTCCTTCACCGTGCGGCGGAACAGGGCCGCATCCGGCATGATGGCGTAGCCCGGAATGGATTCCAGCTTGTCGAGCGTGCCGCCGGTATGGCCGAGCCCGCGGCCGGAGATCATCGGCACCGCCAGGCCGCAGGCGGCGGCGATCGGCGCCAGCATCAGCGAGACGTTGTCGCCGATGCCGCCGGTGGAATGCTTGTCGGCGATCGGCCGGCCGATTTCCTGCCAGGACAGCACCTCGCCGGAATCCCGCATGGCCAGCGTCAGCGCCACGGTTTCATCCGCCGTCATGCCGCGGAACCAGCAGGCCATGGCGAAGGCGCCGACCTGGGCTTCGGCGATCTCGTTGCGGGCCATGGCGCCGATGAAGGCGGCAATGTCTTCGCGCGCCAGCCGTTCGCCGTCACGCTTGCGGCGGATGATGTCTTGCGGGATCATGATCTATCCTGTGGAACGAAGGGCAGGCGGCGGGCTGCCGAGAATGGCGACGATGTCGTCGAGCAGGCCATCGGCCCCGAAGCGGAATGTGGAAGGCATGGCCCAGTCCGAGGCCAGGATGGTTTCGGCAAGCCGCAGGTAGAGGATCGCCACCGCGACCGTATCGATGCCGCCGGCGGCCTTGAAACCCACCTTGCCGCCGTTTGCACGGATCGCCCGCAGCAGGATGTCGGCCGCTTCCAGTGTTGCGCCGTCAGCCATGTGGCCCGCGGAGGTGCTGACGAGTTCGGCGACGGCCGTAATGGCAAGGCTTGCCGCCTTGCCGATCAGCAGCGTGTCCTTCAGCGTGCCGGTTTCGAGGATTGCCTTGACCGGCACGCCCGGCGGGCAAGCCTCGCGCACCGCGGCGACCATGTCTTTCACCGCCTCGCCATCGCCCTCCGCGACGGTTCGGTGCGGGATCACCAGTTCGATTTCGTCGGCGCCGTCGGCCACCGCCTGGCGGGCCTCCGATACGACATCGGCCAATTCGAAGCCGCCATCGGGAAAATTGACGACCGCGGCGATGCGGATCGCGTGGCTGTTGCCGAGGGTCATCCGCGCCCGCGGCACGAAACGCGGCAGGATGCAGATCGCCGCGACATTGCCGAAAGGCGTCTGCGCCCTGCGGCACAAGGCGTCGATCCTCTCCGGCGCAGCGGTTTCGTCGAGTTCGGTCAGGTCGAGAAGCGACAGGCCGAAGGCTGCGGTCTCCCGCAGGCTGTGATGCTCCATGATCGGTTGTCCTCCCCTACCTCGATCATTCGCGAATCGAGGGCCTCAAGGCAAACTTCTGGATAGACTGGAGCCGAAGAACACCCGGCTCGCGCCTGCATGTCAACCTGTAATCATCTCGGCAAGGATGGCGGCAAGCTGCCGGCCGCCGATCGGCGCCATGTCCTTTGTCTCGGTATGGCTCAGTTCGCCGCCCGTCATGCCCGCTCCGTAATTGGTGATGACGGAGGCGGCCGCGACCTTGAGGCCGAGGAAACGGGCGATGATCACCTCCGGCACGGTGGACATGCCGACGGCATCGGCACCGAGGATGCGCGCCATGCGGATTTCCGCCGGCGTTTCGAAGCTCGGGCCGGAAAACCACATGTAGACGCCCTGTTGCAGCGGCACGCCGCAGCGGTCTGCCGCGGTCCGCATACGGGCGGCGAGCTCGGCGTCGTAGGCGGTGGTCATGCCGACGAAACGGGCGTCGCTTTCCTCGCCGATCAGCGGGTTCATGCCGGAATAGTTGATGTGATCGGTGATCTGCATCACCGAGCCCGGCGGCAGGTCCTCGCGCAGCGAACCGGCCGAGTTGGTGAGGATCAGCGTATCGACGCCGAGGTCCCTGAGAATCTCGATCGGCCGGCGCATGGCGTTGGCATCGCCCTTTTCGTAATAATGGACGCGGCCGGAGAGGATGAACACCGGCACGCTGCCCAGCATGCCGGCTACCAGTTCGCCCGCATGGCCGGAGACGGCGCTGACGGGGAAGCCGGACAGATCGGCATAAGGAATGCGCACCGCATCCGTCACCGCATCGACCAGCGAGCCGAGGCCGGAGCCGAGGATGATGGCGTGGCGCGGTCTCGACGTGCCGAGCCGGCCGGTAATCAGATCGAGGGTCATCCGAGGATCTCCGTCTTGAAGCTGGCGGGCAGCAACTCGTTCATCGTCATCGTCTGCGTCACGCCGGCATCGTCGCAGAGGTAGATGCGGGTTTCGGCGGAGGCGAATTCCGAGATTTTCTGGCGGCAGCCGCCGCAGGGCGGGCAGGAGGCGAGCTTTTCGGCGATCACCGCCATCTCGACGATGCGTTTCGCCCCGCCCATGATCATGGCGCTGATCGCCGTCGGTTCGGCGCACCAGCCTTGTGGAAAGGAGAGGTTTTCGATGTTGGCGCCGGTATAGATCTTGCCGTCCTCGGCGCGGATGGCCGCGCCGACGGGGAATTTCGAATAGGGCGCGTGCGCAAAGGCCATCGCCCCCTTGGCGGCGGCAAACAGGTCTTGAGACATCGATCAACGTTCCTTCGTATAGGGCACGCCACCCGCCTTGGGCGGATTGGCGACACCGATGAAGCCGGCAAGCAGGATGCAGGTGAGCACATAGGGCAACGCCTGGAAGATTTGTACCGGCACTTCGCCGATCAGCGGCACCGACTTGCCCTGCATGAAGTTGGCGAAGGCATCGAGGAAACCGAACAGCAGGCAGGCGAACATGACAGGCACCGGCTTCCATTTGGCGAAGATCAGTGCGGCGAGCGCGATATAGCCCTTGCCGGCCGACATGTCCTTGATGAAGGCCGCCGATTGCGCCACCGCCAGGTAGGTGCCGGAAAAACCGCAGAGGATACCGGCGCAGATGACGGCGCGGTAGCGCAGCCAGGTGACCGAGATGCCGGCCGTATCCACCGCGCCCGGATTTTCGCCGACGGCGCGCAGGCGCAGGCCGAAGCGGGTGCGGTAGAGGATCCACCAGGAGATCGGCACGGCGAGGAAGGCCATGTAGGTGAGGATGTTGTTGCCGGAAATGACGTTGGCGTAGAGCGGCCCGATGACCGGGATGCCGCGCAGGGCCTCGACGCCGGGCAGGATGATCGGCGAGAACCGGCCTTGCGGCAGCAGTTGCGGCGTGCGGCCGCCTTGCCCGAACCACGCCTGGCCGAGCACGATGGTCAGGCCGGCGACGACGAAGTTGATGGCGACGCCCGAAACGATCTGGTTGCCGCGGTTGGTGATCGAGGCAAAGCCGTGCAGCAGCGAAAAGGCCACCGAAACGCCGATGCCGGCGACCAGGCCCAGCCAGGGCGAGGCGGTGATATAAGCGACGCAGGCGGCGGAGAAGGCGGCCGCCAGCATCTTGCCCTCGAGGCCGATGTCGAAGACGCCGGCGCGTTCGGAAAACAGCCCGGCAAGCGCGGTAAACACCAGCGGCACGGAAAGCCTTATGGTGGAGCCGAGGATGCTGACGAGAATATCGAAGAAATCCATCTCTTTCGCCTCACGCCTTCCTGGCCATGGAGTAATAGAGCCGCGCCAGCGCCGGCCGGGTCATGTATTCCAGCGCGCCGGCAAACAGGATGACGAGACCCTGGATCACCACGATCATCTCGCGGGTGATGTTGGGCATCTCGAAGGACACCCAGTCGCCGCCCTGGTAGAGGATGCCGAACAGGATGGCGGCAAGGATGATGCCGGCCGGATGGTTCCGCCCCATCAGCGACACGGCGATGCCGACGAAACCGGCGCCGCCGACGAATTCCACCTGCAGGCGACCGGAGGAGCCGAGCACCGGGTTCAGCGCCATCATGCCGGCAAGGCCGCCGGAGATCAGCATGGCGATGATGACGGTGCGCGCGTATGGGATGCCGGCATAGACCGCCGCCGACGGGCTGACGCCGAGCGTGCGCATCTCGTAACCGAGCTTGGTGCGCCAGATCAGCGCCCAGACGACGACACACATCACCAGCGCCACCAGGAAGGAGACGTTGAAGGGCGCCGGGCCGAGCTTCAGCCCGAACAGCGCCATCAGCCAGTCGAGCTTCGGCAGCTGTCCGCCTTCGAGGAAGGTGCGGGTTTCCGGCGCCATCTTGCCCGGTACGATCAGCACGTTGACCAGCAGGTACACCATCAGTGCCGCGCCGATGAAGTTGAACATGATGGTGGTGATGACGATGTGGCTGCCGCGCTTGGCCTGCAGGAAGGCCGGGATGAAGGCCCAGCCGGCGCCGAACAGCGCGGCACCCAGGATCGCGAAGGGCATCGTCACGTACCACGGCACGTAATGATCGAGCGACAGTGCCACCAGCGCCGCGCCCAGCCCGCCGACATAGGCCTGGCCTTCCGAGCCGATGTTGAACAGGCCGGCATGGATGGCGACGGCGACGGAGAGGCCGGTGAAGATGAAGTTGGTGGCGAAATAAAGCGTGAAGCCGATGCCTTCGCCGCTGCCGAGCGCGCCTTCCAGCATCAGCGCCAGCGCATCGAAGGGGTTTTCGCCGATGAACCAGACGACGAGGCCGGAAAAGAAGAAGGCCAGCACCAGGTTGATCAGCGGGATGAGGCCGAAGGTGATCCAGCCGGGAAGGGGGAGGGATGCGGTGTTCATCGGGGCCTCACGCGGCAATGCCGGCCATCATCAGGCCGAGGGTCTGTTCGCCGGCATCCGCCGTCTTCTCGCCGACGATCTGGCCGGCAAACATCACGAGGATGCGGTCGGAAAGGGCGCGGATCTCGTCGAGTTCGACCGAGACCAGCAATTGCGCTTTGCCGGCGTCGCGCATGTCGATGATGCGGCGATGGATGAATTCGATGGCGCCGATATCGACGCCTCGGGTCGGCTGGCCGATGAGAAGCAGTTTTGGATCGCGCTCGATCTCGCGGGCGACGACGATCTTCTGCTGGTTGCCGCCGGAAAAATTCGCCGTCCGCAGCCGCGGGTTCGGCGGGCGGATGTCGTATTTTTCGATCTTCTCGACGGCGTCCTTGCGGATCGCATCGAGATCGAGGAACAGGCCGCCATATTTCGGATCGCGATGATAACCGAGAATGGCGTTCTCGTATTCCTCGAAGCGCAAGACGAGGCCCATGTGGTGGCGGTCTTCGGGAATATGCGCGAGGCCGAGATCGCGCAGCCGCGCCGGATCGGCCTTGCCGATCGGCTCTCCATCGATGAGGATCTCGCCGGAGGCCGGCATGCGGATACCCGAAATCGCCTCCAGCAGCTCCGACTGGCCGTTGCCGGCGACACCGGCGATGCCGACGATTTCGCCGGCGCGCACGTCGAAGGAAACATTGTCGACCATGGTGACGCCGCGGCCGTCCTTGACGGTGAGGTTGCGCACCGACAGCACCACGTCGCCGGGCTTTGCCTCGCCCTTTTCGACGCGCAGCAATACGCGGCGGCCGACCATCAGCTCGGCCAGTTCCTCGACCGTGGTCTCGGCGGTCCTGCGCGTCGCCACCATCTCGCCGCGGCGCATGACCGACACCGTATCGGTGATCGCCATGATCTCGCGCAGCTTGTGGGTGATGAGGATGACGGTCTTGCCCTGGTCGCGCAGCACGCCGAGGATGCGGAACAGGTGATCGGCCTCCGCCGGCGTCAGGACACCCGTCGGCTCGTCGAGGATGAGGATCTCGGCGCCGCGATACATGGCCTTGAGGATTTCGACGCGCTGCTGCAGGCCGACCGGCAGTTCCTCGATCACCGCATCGGGATCGACTTCGAGGCCGTAGTCTTTCGCCAGCCGCTTCAGCTCGGCGCGCGCCCTGGCGACGCCGCCGGCCAGCAGCATGCCGCCTTCCGCACCCAATACCAGGTTTTCCAGCACGGTGAAATTTTCGACCAGCATGAAGTGCTGGTGCACCATGCCGATGCCGGCATTGATCGCCGCCTGGCTGTCGCGGATGGTGACGGGCGTGCCGCCGACGCGGATCTCGCCGCTGTCGGCATGGTAGAAACCGTAGAGGATCGACATCAGCGTCGACTTGCCGGCGCCGTTTTCGCCGATGATGCCGTGGATCGAACCCTTGGCGACGGCCAGATTGATGTTCTTGTTGGCGTGGACGGCACCGAACTTCTTGTCGATGCCCACGAGTTCTATGGCGGGCGCTTGGCTCACGTTGTGCGGCTCCAGAGCTGGACCTTCCAAAGGCGTTTCAGACGGAACACGCGTCGGCGGCGGTCACGCAGGGCCGCAAGCCTGCCGTGGCGCCGGACACATCATCCCCTGCCCAAATCCGTGCCGGTAAAGCCACAAGGCCGACCGGCCGCCTCTCGGGAAAGCCCGGGACATACAAAAAAGGCGTGTGGCGAAACGATCCGCCCCACGCCCCGTCAAAAACCTGTCACTTCGGGCAGGAATTGTCGCTCATGTAGTCGTGGACCTTGACGGTGCCGGCAATGATGTCGGCCTTCGCCTTGTCGACCGCAGCCTGGATTTCCGGCGTGATCAGCGGCTTGTTGTTGTCGTCGAGTGCCCAGCCGACGCCGTCTTCCTTGACGCCCAGCGCCTGGACGCCGGCGGTGAAATTGTCGCCCTTGGTGTCGGCATAGGCGTTGTAGACGGCGAGGTCGACACGCTTGACCATCGAGGTCAGGACCGAACCCGGATGCAGGTGGTTCTGGTTGGAATCGACGCCGATCGACAGCTTCTTGTTGTCGGCGGCGGTCTGCAGCACGCCGAGGCCGGTGGCGCCGGCTGCCGCGTAGATGACGTCCGCACCCTGGTCGATCTGGTTCTTGGTCAGTTCGCCGCCGCGCACCGGATCGTTCCAGGCCGCACCCGTGGTGCCGGTCATGTTCTGGAAGACTTCGATCTTGGCATTGGCCGCACGGGCGCCCTGCTCGTAACCGCATTCGAACTTGCGGATCAGCGGAATGTCCATCCCGCCGACGAAGCCGACCTTGCCGGTCTTCGACGCCAGGCCAGCCACGACGCCCACGAGATAGGAACCCTCTTCTTCCTTGTAGACGACGGAGCGGACGTTCGGCTTGTCGACGACGGAATCGACGATCACGAACTTGGTATCGGGGAATTCGGCGGCCACCTTCTCGATGGCGGACGTCCAGGCGAAGGATACGGCGACAACCGGGTTGAAGCCGCGGCTGGCGAAATTGCGGATCGCCTGCTCGCCCTGCGTATCGCCGGTCGGCTCGAAATCGCGATAGTCGATGCCGGTTTCCGCCTTGAACTTTTCGGCACCGTTATAGGCCGCTTCGTTGAACGATTTGTCGAACTTGCCGCCGGTGCCATACACCAGCGCCGGCTTGATGTCGGCGGCGAGAGCCGTTGTCGACATGGCAGCCATGGCAAGGAGACCGAAGAGGGATTTTTTCATTGTGCAGCCCTTGTTGCTATTGATCTTTTTGGGTCCTCCCGCACGCCCGTTCTTGTTGCCAGGCCTGTCTGCGGAACTGCCGGCCCCTTTTTTAGAAGCTCGGTGTGCCATCATCCTTGCATGGCTCGGGGAAAAATTCACCAGAAATTTTTCGCTTGGTAAAGAAATGTGGGAAAAGCGAAAGCGGTGTCAAACACACAGGTTTTCGCCATCGAAAGCGCTTTCATCCGCCGTTCGGTTGAAGGGCCGGGCAGGCGACGCCGGTGCCGCGCAGGCCGCAATAGCCGGCCGGATTCCGGGCGAGATATTGCTGGTGATAATCCTCGGCATAATAGAATTCGCTGGCCGGTCCGATCTCCGTCGTCACCTTCGAGGTGCGACCCGCAGCCTTGAGCGCCGCCTGGAAAATCCCGCGCATCCGTTCGGCGGCTTCCAGCTGTTGCGGTGTCGACGTATAGATCGCCGAGCGGTAAGTGGTGCCGATGTCGTTTCCCTGGCGCATGCCTTGCGTCGGATCGTGCGCCTCGAAAAAGATCTTCAGCAACCGTTCCGCGGTGATCACCGTCGGATCGTAGACAACCTTGACGACCTCGGCATGGCCGGTGAGCCCGGTGATCGTTTCCTGGTAGGTCGGGTTCGGCGTGAAGCCGCCGGCATAACCGGCCGCTGTCACCCGGACGCCCGGCGTGGCCCACAAAAGCCGTTCGGCACCCCAGAAACAGCCCATGCCGAGATAGATCGTTTCGCTTCCTTGCGGATAAGGTCCCTTGAGCGGATGCCCGCTGACGAAATGCGCCTCGGCCGTGGCGAGCGCCTCCTTGCGGCCGGCAAGGGCTGTCTCGGCCGTCGGCATCGTCGTCTTGCGGCTGAACATCTCGACCAGGAACATGGCTTCTCCTTCGGTTGCGGCCGCTACACGGCGAAACCCTCGTCGGCATTTTCCCTGCGATAGCCGACGATCCAGAAGGCCAGCGCCAGCACGAGAAAGACCACGAAGGTCGGCTGGAACAGCACCCAGCTCAAGGCCGGGTTCCAGACCCAGGGATGCAGGTAATGCTCGACCATTTCTTCGACATACATCAGGGTCACGGGGCTGAGGTCCAGCCAGGCGCTGCCGAACGAGGTCAGCACGACATCGGAAGCGGAAACCGACTGGATCGAATCGACGGTACCGGCGATGACGGCCAGCACCAGACAAACCATGCTCAAGAATCGAAAGAGAAAACGCATCGAATCCCTTGCCCCGGATTTCCGTGTCCCATGCCGCCGATTGACGCTGTATCCATCCGGCGATGGATGATAGATGCGCCGCCGGTTCAGCGCAATGCGGCAGAAAAAACAGTTTTGTTACAGGATCTGCAAAAAACTGTCAGATTCCGGTTGATCCCGCAACGATCCTCGTTATATACCGCGCCCGTTCGGTTCGATTGCTTCCACGCAACGGCCAGCAGTGGACAGGTGGCCGAGTGGTTTAAGGCGCACGCCTGGAACGCGTGTGTACGTGAAAGCGTACCGAGGGTTCGAATCCCTCCCTGTCCGCCATTTACCTTTGTAAGCTATTGAATTTCATTGATTTTTCAATTTTTCTCTGACAAATCCCTCATTGCGCCCCACAAAATTTAGTCGTCATTGGTGGCTTGCTTGAGGCCGCATCGGACAATGTCGGGCCGGATATCATTTTTGCCGAATTTACAAGCACGGAAAATTTGATGACGCCTCCTGCGGAAACAGCGGGAAAAGCCAAATGTGAATCGTGGCGATGTGGACCCTGATTCCCTCGATGAATTTCGGGCGGAATTACGCTCGCACCAGCGCGAGGGGATTGCCAAAGCTAAAAAGACAGGGCAAGAAAAAGACCCCATCAGAGATAAATCAAGCGATTGGAATTAGTCCTGATAGCTATTTCGAGATCGTGAAAAAAGAAACTCAGGATGGATCATCCATAACGCGCCAAGCTTTTTATAGCAATCTCAAAGAAAATAGCCGCAACAATACTTGTGTCATGCTCGGTGCGCGGTAGCCTGAGAGGAATTTAGGCGAACGTATTGCTGAATGTTCGTATAAATAACCACAAAATTAGGAGTAGGATTTTTTCCTTTACAGGCTTCCCGGTAGTTCCGCGGGTGCAGATCTCATTTCGGCTATTAACGCGGCCCACCACTCAGCCATTTTAATGCGATCTTCCCAATAAAGTGCACGATGATAAGCTCGACGAACCGCATCCGCGCCCACGTGCGCTAATTCGGCCTCAATCACATCAGGTGACCAAAGACCACTTTCGTTAAGTATCGTAGAAGCCGTTGCGCGAAAGCCGTGCGAAGTGACTTCCTCAGCGGTGAAGCCCATACGCCGAAGCGCGCTATTCATGGTGTTTTCGCTCATCGGACGCAGGCGAGAAGTTATTGCTGGAAAAAGCAGGCGCTCGTTCCCGGTCAGCTGCCTAAGCTCCGCGAGCCGCTCCAGAACGTTTTTGGTAAGGTACTTTCGATGTTCGCGGCGCATTTTTGTTTTGGTCGCAGGGATTGTCCAAACGGCATTTTCGACATCAAATTCCTTCCATTCGGCATGTCGAAGCTCGCCGGGGCGTGGATAGAGGTAAGCCATGAGCTGCAGGGCAATCCGTGTCTCGATTGCACCCTCATAGCTCCATACCGCGCGCAGCAAGCCACCGAACGCTCTTCTGTCGGTAAATGCGGCGCGGTGCGTGACGACCGGTGCCGTCAAGGCTCCTCTCAGGCCAAACGTTGGATCATTTTCAGCACGCGCAGTTGCGATAGCAAACCGAAACACCTGTCCGATCGCGGCCCGCATCCTTCGAGCCAGAGGGCGTCTCGTTCCCAAGGCCCGCTTTCTGCCGCCACGCTTGCGCACTGTCAGCTTCTCCTCCCGATAGAGACGTCGAAGCTTCTTCAGGTTCATGACGATCCCCTGACGATCAAGCATCACGTGGATACGGCGATAGCCGAAGCGACGACGCTCAGACGCCACCTTCTTCATAGCCTCCCGAATGGCCGCATCGTCAGGCCGCACACTGCGGTATCGCATGCTCGACCGATCTACCGATAGAACCTCGCACGCCCGACGCTGGCTCACCCCGTGCTGCGAACAGACGTGAACCACCGCATCCCGCTTCACATCGGGCGTCACCATTTTTTTGAAGCGACATCCTTCACGATCGCATTGTCCAGCATGGCCTCAGCCAAAAGCTTCTTCAGCTTGGCGTTCTCGTCCTCGAGCGCCTTCAGCTTGCGGGCATCGGACACGTCCATCCCGCCATACTTCGCCTTGTATTTGTAGAAGGTTGCATCCGAGATGCCGTGCTTGCGGCAGACATCGGCCGTCTTCGCGCCCGCCTCCTGCTCCTTCAATATCCCGATGATCTGTTCTTCCGTGAACCGTGAACGCTTCATTCGTCCGTCTCCTCATTGTGACGGACTCTACCAAAATTTGGAGGAAGTTCAGGGTCTCAGGTCA
>Ga0066256_1004937_pt1 | contig 11432 bp, 4 predicted proteins | sample ThiBio_1000_biof_FD_87107 | JGI IMG/M metagenome (GOLD analysis project Ga0066256, IMG submission 87107) | Wastewater bioreactor microbial communities from Cape Town, South Africa - Thiocy_expt_1000_biof (version 2) | ecosystem: Engineered > Bioreactor > Thiocyanate-remediating >... | reverse complement strand
CGTCTTGTGCAGCATGGTGGGGGGCCCACGCGGCGGGGTGGCCAGCCTGGGGGCGTCGCCGTTGCTGGCCACAATGAGCTCGTCCGCCGCCGGGGGGGGCGGCCGGCCGCCGGCAGCCGTCGGCGCGGCGGCGGCGGGGGCGGCGGCGGCGGCCGTGGCGGCGGCGGTCGCCGCTTCCAGGGGCGCCATCATGGAGGCGGCGGCCGCTTGCGCAGCGGCCACCGCCATGGCCGCGTCCATGTCGCCGGCGCGCAGCCGTTGCGCAAGCGGCACGACGCTGCGGCGCTGGGTGCCGGTGGCAGTCGTGGCGGCGCCAGTGTACTCTGCCACCAGCGTGATGCGGGGGGTGGAGGGGCCACTGGTGCTGCCCGACCGCGACCGCTTGCTGCCGCTCAGTGGCGCCTTGAGCGGCACCACGTCAGTGGCACGTGCCACGCCGTCCGCCGCCGCTTCCGCAATCACGAACACACCACCCCGGCGGGTGTTCCGCCCACCGCCGCCGCCGCCGCCGCCGCCGCCAACAGTAGCAATGCAGCTGCCGCCGCCGCCACTGGCAGCCGCGGCACCACAGTTGGCACACTCGCCTGCCACGCCGTGCGCGCCGCACCGCGGGCAGGAGGCGCGGGCGGGGGAGGTGTGGGCAGCGATGCTCATGGAGCAGCTGGCGCTGCTGCCGACGCTGCGAGCGGTCACGCTGCCAGTCACACTGGTGCCCGTGTCGCTGCTGTTGCCACTGGTGGACCCGCTGGGCACCTTGGTGAGGACGCCGGGCGCCGCCGCCAGGCACATGGGGTCCAGCTCCCACTCCGCCGGCGGCACCGCCACATACCGCGCCAACCCTTGCGGCGCCCAGTACTCCTGCGTCGCGGGCTCCGCGGTGGTGATGTCCTCCACCGTCACCATCTTGCACAGCGTCGGCACGTCCTCCTCCATCAGCTTGAGGTCCAGCGCGCCCTTCAGCTCTGCGCGTGGTGGTGGTGTGGGTGGCGGAGGGGTGGCGAGGCGGGGGTGGCGGGGGAGTGCACACAAGTCACCAGCGGGCGGGGCGCGCACGTACGGGTCACGAAGGTTCTGGACATGGGCGGCGGCGGCACGTGGCGCGGGTGGCAGGGGCGCTTGGTGACGCGCGACTCGCCCTTGGTGACGGTGTGCAGCAGGAAGCCGCAGGTGGGGGAGGAGATGGCGATGGGCGCCTCGTTGCAGTACAGCAGCGCGAGGAGGAAGCAGGGGATGTCGCGCGGCGAGTAGCGCGTCGTGTTGCGGCCGCGCGGCTTGATGGAGCAGGAGGTGTACAACTGCATCTGCAGCGTCACCTCCTCTGCCTTCTCGATGGGCACGTCCGGCGGGTCGTGCGCCACGCCCGCCAGCACCGCCTGCCACGTCATGGTGGTCTGCAGCGCCAGCGTCACGTGGTCGCCCGCCTGGTTGCGGTCCACCTCGCGCATGACCACCCACTTCATGTTGCTTGCCAGCTGCGCGCGTGGGGCGTGGGGCGTGGGAGCGGGAGGGAGGTGGTGGTGGCGTGCGGGTGGCGTGCGGGTACGGTGGCAACGCAACGCAGCGCAACGCAATACTGCCCCCCGCCCCCTAATACGTACGTAGCGCGTGGCGGCGTCGGCGTCGCAGTTGCGCGCCTCGGTGACAAACCAGATGAGCGCGGCCGGCACGGTGACGTCCACGCGGTGCGCGTTGGGGTGCCAGCAGTCACGGCCGCACTCCAGCACCGGCACGGAGGGCTGCATGTTGTCCAGGTAGAAGCCGAGGCCCTTGCTGAGGTCGATGGCAATGCGGACGCAGTGCGAGGTGCGCTGCTGCGGCGGCAGGCGGTCCAGCCACGGCGTCACGCAGTCGGTGAACGGCCCACGCAGCAGCGGCGTGGTCGGCCGCCGGCTGTCCAGCATCATCGAGTGAGGCACCCGGTTGCTGCGCCCCCGCGTGCCACCCCGCCCGGTGCCGCCACTGACGCCGCCGGCGCTGCTGCCGTCGCCGCCCAGTGTCAGGGCGGCGGCGTCGCAGTCCACCGCCGGCGTGTACGCGCCGATGCTCGCCAGCGCGGCGGGGTCCAGGCCCTCGCACATGAGCTGCAGGCCGCCGTCGCCCTCGCCGCCCTCCGCGCCCTCGTACCCCGGCACGTCGTACCCATAGCCACCCAGCACGTCCGCGTTCGCGCCGCTGTCCACGGCATACATGAACTCGCCGCCGCCGCCGCCGCCGCCGCCAACAACAACGTCAACGCCGTCAACCTGCAGGTGGCTGCTGTAATCCGCCAAGTCATAGCCGCCGCCGCCGCCCGCCAACGCAGCCGCCGCATCCGCCAGGGCGGCCGCGGCATCCGCCGCCGACATCGGCGCACTCACTGCCGCCATCTCCGCTGCTGCCGCCGCCGCCGCCGCCGCCACCGCCTCTGCCGACAGCTCATCCACTCCAAATGTCATGGCGCCCATGGCGGGCAGCACCACCACCGGCCCGCCCAGCTCGTCCATGGTGTCGTCGTCGGCGGTGGCGGTAGCGCTGGTGTTCTTGATATCGATGGTAACGGCGTCGCTGGTAGTCGTACTTGCGGTGCTTGTAGCGCCCTTCTTGGCTGCTGCTGCTGCTGCTGCACAGGGATGCGGGGGGAGGGAAGGCGACGGTGTCACGGAAGGGCGCGCGCGTGAATCGGTGTGATGGTCGCGGCCGACCGGCGGCGGGCAGGTTAGGCTGACGCGGTGCCTGCCTGGTGCCTGCCCCTCATCAGATTTTGAGGTGCGCTGGCTGCGGACACGGAGCACGTATGGTGGCCGCACGGCGGCAGCGCAGCGCCGGCCCGGCCGCGGCTGCGTGGGTGTGCTGGGGGGTGTATGCGCCGGCACGCGGCGGGTCGCGGTGGCACCGACCGGCTCGCAGCCGGCGGCTTGACGTGTGTGCGTGTGCGTTGTCGGCGGCGTGCTGTGACACTGACACACTGACGCCACCGCTGTAAGCAGCTGCTGGATACGCGACACGCCCCCACGCCGCCCGTCACGTAAGACACGCGTGGCGCGGCGTGGGTGCTGGTGCCGTGTCGTGGGGTGGGTGGCTGGGGAGCAGTGATGGAGCACGCGCGCGCGGTGTGTGTGACACGACTGTGTGACTGCAGCAGCTGGTGCTGGGGTCAACACATGATTTGGCACCGAATCTGATAACGCGCGTCACTCTCAGACGCGTGCCACAGGCGCAGGCGCATCGCCACCACCGCCGTGTGCCGCTGGATGCTGCTGTATGCACCCAGTGTGTGACTGTGGTGGTGGTGGTAGCCGAGTGGTGGTGGGGTGGAGACACGGTGGTGTGGCAGGTCACGAAGGGGGGCAAGCACCAGCAGCAAAGCGACAAGTGGCTTGACAGCGCAGTACGATCCGATCGCTCCCTCGTCACTCACCACCTCGGCTGCCCCCACGTCAACGCGGCACACCCCCCCACCACCGCGTCCTACTGTGTACCTACCCCCCGCGCGCGTGTGCCACCGCGCCGTGCCAGCCCGCGCGCGGCATCGCGGCGCGCCACCCGCCCCGCATCGCAACACGTCCGAAAAGATTGCCGGAGGGAGGGAGCGGAGAGGAGGAAGAAAAAAGCATGCGAGGCAGGCTGGCTACACACACTCGGCAACGCACCCGAAACCCGGTGGCGCCCCATTTGCGCCTGCGCCTGCCGCCACGCATTGGTGGTGGACCTCCCGCCCGGTGCGCGGTCCGTGTTGGTAAATTGGGCGCGCGCCGCGCCCGCCCGTGCGTGTCGTGGCGGCCCGTGATGATGCCTGGCCACTGCTCGGATGCGGCGCTGACCCAGATCTTCACGCGTGGTTCAATTAGCCTCGAGTCCTTCCTTCTCACACGTACCGTGATATATCCACGTTTCTGACCCCCCGACCGCACCCAAATTGCCACTCCCCGCGCCCCCCTGCCCCCGCCGCCCCCGAGTGTGTGTCACCGCGAATGAGAACGCGGGGGATGGGCTGCGCGCGCTGGTGCAGTGAAGGATTTCGGGTAAGGTGGAGTCTGGCGCACGGCAAAGTGAGGGCGATTGTTTCAGGATACCCGCCGTAATTGCGGCCGCGCGCGGCGCATGTGTGCGGTACTGAGTGAGCGTGACACGGTGTGGCTGTTTGCGCGCGCGCGTGAGTGACGGTGCGGGTGTGCGTGTGGCGGGAGTGGGATGGGCTGCTCACGACTGCCAGTGTGGGTCAGGTGTCACGCCACCATGATGCCATTCCCAAACGCCACACTACCGGTACTCACGTCCAAGCACGCCGCTCGCGCAAGCACCTGCTGCAGGCCAAATGGCGGCCGCGCGTCGCGCCTGGGGGTGGCAGCTACTACCCCTGCCTGTGCTGTGTGCCGGCGCGGCGGCGGCGGCTGTGCGTGTGTGTCTACATGTGCGTGTGTGAGCAACCGAGCTCACGCCTTTCTTCCCTCCTTCCTTCCCACGCGCGTTTCCCACCATTGCCGCATGCTGTCACGCCCACGCCCACACACGCGGCGGCGGCGCCCGCTGCCCCGCGCCCGCGCGCTCGCGCCGCATGCGCTGGGTGTGGTGGTATGCAGGCGCGGCGACGGCGCAGACCCCGCGACAGTGTGTGTTTTCAGCATTGCTGTCCTTCTCGCGCGCGTACGCGCGCCTGGACCTGGTCCTGCTGATGCGGTACTGGACGCAGACGCCACAGTCAACGCGCGCCCACGCGCGCGCCCCCACGCGCCGCACACACCCACGTACCATGCCCACGCCTCCCGTCGGTGATGTGCAGGTGTTAAATTGGCGCCGCGGCGTGCCGTCCGCGCCCACGCACCCCGCCCTTCCCTAACTCCGATCGACAGCGCTGGAGGAGTCCAGGCAAGGCTCAACAAAGCTGGCGTAGGCTGGCTGTGACACCCTGCCTACCACCGTATCTAACGCCAAATACGCGCGGCTCCCGCACTCTCCGTGCCCCACACCCCACCACCTGCATGCTGTTGTAATAGGTGCAGCAGCTCCCGGCCGCTGCTGCCCGGAACACGGCCTGTGGGCGCCGCGACATCACGTTCGATGTCGTTGCAGTTTCATGTCACGGCCGCGCGCCACGCGGCCGCCGGCTGGCATCACCTGCCACGTAGCGGCGGCGGTGGCGGCGGTGGCGGCACACGACACTGGGGCGCGCCCGTCACCGTCGCACGCAGCCATGGCCAGCATTTTTTAACCCACGGCCGGTGGGCGGGTATCGACACACGCGGCTTGCCGGCACGATGACATAATGGCGCCGCGCGACGGCGGCAGGTTTGGTTGTGCGCAGCGCCATCGTGCACGACGCCGTGTGGCGCACCCGAATGTGATAACCCGCCTCGTGCCAGCCCCCCAAACCACGCGCAGACGCGGCGTAAATGGACATGCATGCCGTACGCACCGGAATTATGACGCGGAGCAATGCGGGCAGCAAGCGCGGCGCGCGTAACTGTGTGTCTGGCGGCGCCGCGGCGCGCGGAACGTGTCGAGGGCGGCGGCAATAGAAAAATGGAAAAACAAACGTGCGGTTGGCAGCGTCCCGCCACCCTAAACCGCCGCTACACCCGCGCGCTGCATGCGCACATATCCCCGGTGTCTATACCGTCGTAGTTGTGCCGCCAGCGGCCATTATTCGTCAATTCCGCTGTCGCCGGCGTCACCAGCATGGCGCGCTGATGGCCAACGGCGGCGGTGGTGGCGGCAAGGGTAGGAACGGCGCAGCGACGCGGCGACGACGACGGCGGACAAGTGGTGGCATACTACAATACGCGTGCTCCAGCTTCCAGGAGGTTGCTCGGAGTGAGCGTCATGAGAGGTGAGTGGTTGTTGGCTGGCGCGCTGGCTGCACACGGCCCGCCGCGCTGGTAACGGACGCGCGCCCCACCTCACCCTCCACCCACCCGAAACCACCACCCTCGGTGCAGGTTGCGGCAGTCCAGATGTCTATTGTGCCGGACCATCATGCTGCGCCGGGCTGCGCTCCGCGCTGGTACTGCAATGGAGTGGTTCCAGCGTGGGGCGGGCGCATGTGGGGAGGGCGCCCCATGCCACATCGGCGGCCCACATGGTCTCCCCGCGCGGCGACGGCACACACGCACAAGGGCGGGGCGCCGCCCTCGGCACAAATAGGTGGACAGCCATGGAGTAGCCACCGAGGTTGCCGCCCGTCAATGCTGCCGCGTTGCTGCCGGTATGCCCACTCGCAGCGCCAACGGTGCCCAGCGGCGACGACGGCAGCCAGCAGCAGCCGATCCTGTTTTACACCCGCGTGGAACTACACTAGCGGGGCAACGCACGCCGCGCGCGCTGCGGCTGTACACGCCATCCACCTACCGCGGCGCATTGTTCGGCGTGTGTGTGCGTGTGTTGCGTGCTGGCGCATTACCGGCTTGCCCGTGTGACACCGGCTGGCGCGCAGGGTGGAACGCTCGACTTGGGCGCGTTGCGACGTCCACGACAACGGCGGCGACGACGGCGGCGACGGCGGCGACGGCGACGAAACGGAGGCAGCAGCTACAGCGGCAAGGCGTGGAATGGCAACAACAAGTGCTGCTGTGGCGGAAGGTGACGTGCACGCTCGCGGCCGGTACACCGGCGGCCGCGGCCGCCCAGAAGTCGTTGGATCTGGGCTGGCTGGCTGGCTGGTGGCCATGTGGGTGCTGGGTTCTGGGCAGCTGGCCGCGATCAACTGCATGCACACAGCACGGCGCTGCGCGTGTTTGTGGTGAGTCGCGCGTGCATAAGCATAAGTACCTGGTAGTAGGAATGTGCAATTAAATCAAAGGCGGTGCCGGCGAGGTGACAAACGGGGCAAAGGAGGGAAGGCACCGGCGGTCGGGCACAACGCAACGCAACAACTCCGGGCAGCGCGACTGCCGGGCTGGTTGCCACTGACCAGCAACGCGGGACAGCCCATCATGCAATGCGGTAGGGGTGCGGCACGCGCAGCCATCCAAGGCGCTGCGGCGGCGCACGCACCGTAACAAGCTAATAAGAAGCGCGCGGGCGGCCAATCATACGCGCCCACACGCAGACTCGCAGGTACGCAAACACATACAGCCCTTATCATGGCAGCAATGTACAACAACAACAACAACAACAAACACGACGCAGTAGTCGAACACAGGGCACACGGGCGCGGTGTGGCAGCCCGGCGGGTGCGGCTGCGTGTCGCCTTGGTAACAATGGAGCGCATGCCGACGGCGGGTGGTGCCAGGTTGACGACGGCCATGGCAGCCAGCGCGTGGCGCGCACAGTGTGTTGCAAGGTAGCAAGGAAGTTACATGGCCTGCCCACGGCGGCGGACGAGGGGGGCATAGCGTTCGCCAGCTGCCGGGGGCCCTGGCGGTGCCGCTGGGTGCGCTGGCGCTGCCACTGGCGCAGGCGCTTCCACCGGCGCGGGCGCTGCCACTGGCGTGGGCGCTGCCACTGGCGCGGGCGCTGCCACTGCCACTGATGCGGGCGCTGCCACTGGTGCGGGCGCTGCCACCGGCGCGGGCACTGCCACTGGCGCGGGCGCTGCCACCGGCGCGGGCGCTGCCACCGGCGCGGGCGCTGCCACTGGTGCGGGCGCCGCCACAGGTGCGGTTTCTGGCTCCCACACCGCCACCGTCATGGAGCTGTCGCGCCGCAACCGTGGTGTGTCGGGCCTGGCGGCGCCGCCCAACAACGCTGCGGGGCCTGCGGTGGCAAACTGCAATGCAGCGGTGGCGCCGGTGGCAGGGGCGCCCGCCGTGGACGGCGGCGCCTCGTCCTCCAACGACTCCACCGTTGCATAGCTGTCGCGCCTCGTTGCGTCTGAGCCAGCCCGCATCCGAACGGCCTCTGCTGCCGTTATGAACGCGGCGGCGGGCGGCGGCGGTGGCGGCGGCGGTGGCAGTGACGGCCGCGGCGGCGGTGGCGGCGGGTTGTCGTCGTCAGAGCTGCGAGCGAGTGGCGCAAAGGCGCCACCAAACGCAGGCAACTGCCGATGCAGCCGCTGGAGGGCTTCCTTCCGAGTGGTGGCAGCGGCGGCGGGGGCGGCATCGACCATGACAGGGACACCGGTGGCAGCGGAGCCGCCGCCTGCAGCTTGGGGTCTCGGGGCCGCCACCACTGCTGCCGGCGGCTCCCTTCCCACCGGCATCGGCTCTGCGTCTGCCTCGATGGCTGCCCCGCGCCTCTGCCACGCGTCGGGGAGGCCGTCGCCACCGTGCCGCCCGCCAACTCCGCCACCGTGCCCGCCAACACAGCCGCCACGACCGCGGCCGCCGCCACCGAGGCCAACGCGAAACCCAACGGTAGGGGGTGCCGACTGCGGGCGGGAACTGACGTGCACCACTCCCGCCGCCACGCTGGCGGCAGTTGTGACGGCGTCACCGACTGCAGGTGCTGGCCTGAACTCATAGGACCACCAACCGTCGCCTGTGACGCCGCCAGTATCCCTGGAGGGCAGTCGCGCTGACGACGGCCGTGCCACCTTTGACGCCGGCCTTGGCATTGGAACTACCTCCAGCCTTGGCAGGGGCGGTGACAGCGTCGCTGCCGTGCGAGCTGACAATGGTGCGGTTGCCAACAATGGAGGCAGCGGCGCGGTGGTTAGTGGCAGCCGCGCTGCGGTGCCGACGTACTCGGTGCGTCCAACGGGTGCGGTGAAGCTTCTGGACGCCGGCAGCGGCGCCGCCGCCGCCGCTGCTGCTGCCGCCGCCGCTGCTGCCGCTGCTGCCGCCGCCGCTGCTGCTGCCGCACTCGCTGCTGACGACCACGCGCTTGCAAATGATGGCGGCGGCGGCGCAGGGGTTGGCAGTGACGGCTCTGTCACAGGCGTGGTGCCAATGGGCGAGATGATGGCGCTGGCCACGGTGACGCCGCTGGACGTCGGCACTGGTGCCGCCAAGCTTGTGGGCGGCAACGAGCTCGCCGATGGCGGTGGCGGAGGCGGCGGCGGGGTTGGCGCTGCGGCCGCCGTGGCGCCAACAATGTCAGTGCCGCCCGCGGATGTGGTAACGCCAACGGGCACCTGCTCCGGCCGCGCAACCGCTGCTGGAGCCGTGCTTGGTGACGACGGTGAGGTTGCCGAGGTTGACGGCGGCGTGGGGGTTGGCGGTGACGGCGCAGCGACCGCCGTAGCTCCGGCAACATTAGTGCTGACGGCGGGCGCGGTGACGGTACTGAGCGGCTGCTCCAGTGGCACCGAGGTTGAAGGCGGCAGCGGTGTAGATGGCAGCGAGCTCGCCGAGGTTGACGGCAGGGCGCCCTCCGAGGTCGCCGCGCCAACCGTGGTGCCGACGTCCTCAGTGCCGTCGACGGGCACCGTCGCTGACATGTGGCCCACCTCCTCAGCGCTGTCGACGGACACCGTGTCACCGCTGCGAAATCGTCCCATCGACACCCCCGCAGATAGCGCCGGGCTTGCTGGCGGGGGGGCACCGTGGGCTGCCGCGGGGGGTGCCACCGGGGCGTCGACGCGGGCATTGTTGTCACAAGGCTCAGTGACGCCGCTGGACGTCCGTGCCGGCGGCGCCAAGGATGCTGTTGACGGTGAGGACGCTGGGGCTGGCGGCGGTGCAGATGCTGGCGGAGTCGGCGCCTTGACCGCAATGGTGCCGTCCTCGATGCCGCCACCGCCGGACCCCGCGCCGCCGGCGGCCGGCGCTGTGATGGGACGCTTGACAGTTGTCATCAAACTCTGAAAGGAGATCGCTTGCGTGGGTACCGGTACCGCAGTGGCGAGGTCGCCGCTTGCCGCCGCACCGTCTCTGCTTACCAGAACCGGTGACAGTACGCGCGCTGCCGCATGGTCGCCACTGGCCACATCCAAGGCGGCGTCCACCACCTCCGCGCCACCGGCGCTCACGTCCGCCTCAGCGCGCACCTCGTGGGTGCCTGCCGCCATGTCTGTCGTGTCATAGCGCCAGCGGCACCCCGCTGCTCCCTCCGGTCGTCAATGGATTGGTGCAGGGGGTGCCGGGGGGTCGTGGGTGCTGCCTTGTCGCGCCGATGCCGTCCGTGGTCCGTGGCTGCCCGCGTCCGTCACAAACGGTGGTGATGATGGCGGTTTGGCGCGGTGATGGCGAGACGCCACATCGAGCGAGATGGTGAGGTGTAGGCAGCCGGTCTCGGTGCTGCCCAGCACCGGTGTACCTGCGCAATTGCGTGTGAGTGCGGGGCGAGCGGGTTGCGGTCGTGGGTGGGACTCCTGGCTGCTGGCGCTGGCGGGCGCTGCCGCCGGGACACCGGGACGTGGTGTTATCTGGTTGAACCTCCGGTTAGAGTGGCTGGTGTGCCAAACCACCGCCCCCTGACGCCCCACCGGCCGGGCCCAACCATCAACTGAATAGGGAAAATGCGCCGGCGGGCTGCGGCGGCGACGGGTGCCGCCGTGGGACAAGATTGGAAGGTACCCCAGAAACCCCACAACGAGAGATGCGCGAGAAGCCGAAGATAAGGTCCCGAGGAAGGATTGGCAGGACGCACGCATGCGAGCATCACCCGCACCCGAAATCGTGGACGCAGGCGCGGCCGCCCCCCGCGCCAGCGCGCCTGCACCCTCTATGGATATCACTTGGAGTCTGTGACACAGCAGGCTGTACCCACCGCGCCGCTGTGTGTTGCCGTGCGCCAAACCGTCCCTTCTCCCTCCGCATTGGTGCGCACTGCTCTGGGAACCCGCACCGTCCTGCGAAATAGATCTGCCGCCGGCATTGGCGATCGACTGCGTTGCACACACGTACAAGCGCACCGACGCGGCCCCATTGCCCTGTCACCACGGCCCGCTGCCACCTGTCTGTAGTGGGCGTTGCTCTGCGGAGCGGGCGCGGCAGCGTCGGCGGCAGCGTCAAGTGGAGCGCAGCGGCATCCAGCAGGCACACAGTGGCTGAGGACCGAGGAGAGAGAGCAAGGGTCGGTCGCAGAACGTGGCGGCGGCAACGGCGGCAGCGGCAGGAGGGCGGCTGCAGACACCACAACACAACCAACACATGCACACGTACCATGGGCGGCTGGTCCGGGCGAGCAGCGTGGTGCGGGGCCGCAGAACGTGAGGGGGGAGGAGAGAGGGAGAGAGGAAGGGAGGAAGAGACAGACACTTGTAGGAAGGAAGAGGCGCGGATATGGCAGCGTGCGGTTTGGCGCTGTTTGCTGTAAACAAATGGATCGCGCGGGCCCGCGGAGCGGAGGGCACCCCACACCCATGCCTCCCAATGTAGCTGTTGAATTTACGTGGTGGCGTACGGTGGTGCCACCGCGTTTGTGGCGTGGTGGTGCGTTGAATACAGGTAGGCTAGGCTGGCGGGCGTGCGCGGGCAAAAACGCGCGCTTGTTCTCGTTCGCACACTAGCGATGTTAGCGAATGACAAAAACCATTCGCAAGGAATGGAATTAGAACCTCAAAATCGGAAAAAACGACTGTGGGAATTACGCATACTCGCAACTCTGGGTTTCCAGACGGGGGCGAATGGTGC
>Ga0066256_1004936_pt1 | contig 11434 bp, 6 predicted proteins | sample ThiBio_1000_biof_FD_87107 | JGI IMG/M metagenome (GOLD analysis project Ga0066256, IMG submission 87107) | Wastewater bioreactor microbial communities from Cape Town, South Africa - Thiocy_expt_1000_biof (version 2) | ecosystem: Engineered > Bioreactor > Thiocyanate-remediating >... | reverse complement strand
CAAGCGGCTGCACATCATTGGGTACGGCGCGGTGGGGCAGGCGCTGCACCGCCTGTTCCTGCACCTGCGGCGCGCCACGCCGGCGGCGCTGGCGGTGTTTGAGTCCATCACGTTCTACGCGCCGGAGCTGAAGGAGGAGCGCGTGGCGGACGGCATGCGGTGGGTGCCCATCCCGGCGGTCACGCGCGAGACGCTGGGCGGCATCGTGGCCGGGTTCGGCCTGCGGGCGGGTGACATTGTGCTGGAGCTGGCGACGCGCGTGGACACGCCCACCATCTGGCAGGCGGTGAAGGGCGCGGGCGCGCACTTCATCAACACGGGGTTCGACTCGTGGGCGGACCAGGAGCTGGACCTGGAGGCGCTGGATGAGCTGAAGACGCATGCGTCGTGGAGCACGGGGTCGGGCGTGACGGCGGTGCTGAGCCACGGCTTCAACCCGGGCGTCATCTCCAACGTCGTGCGCCACGCCCTCACCCTCGCCACCGGCCTGTCGGACGCCGGCGCGGCGGCGGAGGCGTTTGGCCTGGCGGGCATCGCGCTGTGCGAGCGCGACACGCAGGTGGGGCGGCCAGGGTCGGCGGGCGGTGCGCTGCTGGAGGCCACCAAGACGCGCGTGCTGTACAACACGTGGAGCCCCGTCAACTACCTGGTGGAGACGTGTGAGTCCACCGTGCTGTACCCCGGCATCCCGGCCGGCGCGCTGGCGTGCTGCGCCGCGGGGCCCACCATGATTGGCTGGATTCCCACGGGGCCCATCGTGGGCCTCATGGCGCCGCACGACGAGACGTTCACCATCCAGCCCTGGTTCGGCGGCCGCGTCGTGCCCGCGCTCTTCATCTACGAGGCGTGCCCCGCCGCACGCGCGTACGTCAAGTCGGGCGTGGCGGAGCACTCGGAGAAGGCGGTGTGCAAGCTGCTGACGCCCGCGGCGTACGACGTGGACGCGTCGGGGTACGACCACCTCGGCGCGCTGCTGTACTCCTCCAAGCCCGGCACGCCGCCCTTCTGGTGCGGCATCACCATGTCGGTGGCGGACGCGGCGGTGATTGACCCCACCGGCTCCGCGGGCCCCACCGCGCTGCAGGTGACGGGCGGCGTGTGGGCGGCGCTGCAGTTTGTGCTGACGCACCCGTCCGCCGGCGACTGCTTTGCGGAGGACATCCCCTCTGACTTTGTCATGCGCCACGCCTTCCCCACCTGCGGCGTCCTGTCCGCGCGCCCCGTGCCGGAGGCGCTCACCGTGCCCGGCCTCTTCAACCCCGCGTCGCCCACCGCGCTGGAGGAGATCCTGGCGGGTGAGGTGCCGGCGGGTGGCGTGACGGTGGCGGAGGGTGGTGTCACCGCGGCGGCCGCCTTCCGCGTCGCTGGCGCCATTCTGCAGCTGCCCGTCACGGGCTCCACGCCCGACGTGGCGCGCGCCGCCCACCTGGGCCACGCCGCTGACGCCAACGCCTACATTGACCGCAACCGCACGGTGCGCGCGTGGCGCGCCATCGCGGCGGGCGAGGCCATCACGCTCGACTACGCCATGCTGTACCCCGCCGCCGACGCCACTGTCAAGTTTGAGGCGGGCGGCGAGGCGGTCACCAACTGGACGGTGCGCCCCGCCGCCACGCTGGCGCGCTACACGCGCGGCGCGCCCATCGACGAGGCCATCCTGGCCGACATCCGCTCCTACTTTGCGGGCGGCCACTAGTAGCTAGTAGTTGACACCACCGGCACTGCGAATGCCCTCCACCACCACTTCAATTCGTCACGCACTCGTAACCAATACACTGGCTACTGCCCGTACGGCGCGACGGCGGCGGCAGCAGTTGAGAAAGGGAGAGCGGAGGTGGTGCCGGTAGTGGCATACAGTGGCAGCGTGCTCGCGCCGTCGGTGGCGGTAGGTAGCGTGGCAGCCAGGTCTGTGCCGTGGTCCAACAGCCGGTGCGTGGCGCGGCTGCTGGCGTCTGGCACCACGTCCGCCGCCGCGTTGTGGTACCGCGCCCACGGCGACGTCTCTATAATCGGCGCAACGGAGCCCACGGCGTCACGCGGCGGCGCCACCACCACCGGCCGGTAGCCTGGCAGCAGGTGGGTGGAGGTAGAGTCGCGCAACGCCACCTCCTCCGCACGCGGCAGCGCCACGTCCTCCTCTTGCGCCGTTGCCCACACCTCCGCCTCCTCGCCCACCCGCAGGTACTCCTGCAGCTCCGGCGCCACTGTGCGTGCCTCACGCACCTTGGCCGCCCGCTCCGCCGCCCTCAAGTGCGCACGCAGCCCCGCGGTGCGCTCTGCCGGCGCCAGCACGCTGCCGCCCTTCTTGGCGCCACCCGTGCCGCCCGTTTTAGGGGCGGCCGGCGTGCCAGCCGCCTTTGCTGCGCCACCTGGAGCTGCCCGCCCCCACAGCTTTGCTTCCTTTGCCGCCGTCGTTATTGGCGCCGTCGGTGTGGCCGCCGCTGCCTTGCTGCGCGCCGCCGCGCCCCCGCCACCGGCACCGGTACCTGCCGCCGTCGCAGTCCCCTTCGCCGCCGCCGCTGCCGCCGCTGCCTCCACCAGCCGCGCTCGCATGGTAGCAAACACGGCGGCTGCCGGTGTGTCGCCGGACGCCAGTGACGACGGTGGTGGTGCACCAACACGAGCAGCGGCGCCAGTCCCACCGCTGGCACCAACTCCATCACTAGCACCGCCGCCACCGGCACTGCTACTGTCAACCTCCTCGCTGTCAAGCCCATACAGCGCGCGCATGCCGCTGGCGGCAGGCACGCCATCCAGCTCGTCGGATGCCGCGGCACCAGGCTTGTCGCTTAAGCCGGCAGAGGGTCGACGGTCACCAGTGCCGCCGGGCCGCTTCGCTGTCGCGCCGCCGCTGTCCCCTGTTGCCTCCCATAGCGGCTTTGTGGGTGGCGCGGCGCGGCGGCGCACGTAGTAGTAGCAGCACGTGGCAGCAACGATCGCCACCAGCAGCGGCACCGCGATGGCAGACCCCAGCACCACGGGTGGCAACCCTTGTCCGCTGCCGTGAGCGCCCGCCGGACTGCTACTCGGTGTGGCAGTCCGCGTCGGCGTCCGTGACGACGTCACCAGCGCCGGCGCAATGGGCGGGTTGGTTGTTGCCGCCATGGCAGGTTGCACCAACCCGTCCGCCGCCATGTTTTCTCCGCACGCCCGGCTCGGGGCACAGACCCACACGCTGGCGGGCAGGCTCGCTTCCTCGGGCTGGGGCAGCGGGGCTGCGGGTTCAGGTGATGCTGTGGGTGCGGCCGTGCGGTGCGGTGCGACCGCACCTGTGGACCAAGCGCCTGTGGTGACCCACACTCCCAAGGTGGTAAGATACGCGCGCAATAAAATAATTGCCGCGCTGTAAACAACTGTGGTAATGCCCGCGCTCGGTAATACCATAGCACAGTGGCTTGCTGCATAAAAATGGACGTTGTTCACCGCGTGGATTATTTATTCTTAAAATGGGTTGAGTGTACGATACGATACCATGGTTTTTCAAAGCAGCAGCCGCAGCCGCACAGCACAGCGCTGCAGCCAAGCAGCGCCGTCACAGTAAATATAATAGATAGCGCAGCGCGCAGCGGAGTATGCAAGTAAAAACAAGTATGATTACTATGATATTGCCCACGCAATTGCCCGGGGCGCGCGGCGGTAGGTTGGAGGCGGCGGCGGCGTGCTGTCGAGATCATCGCTGATGGGCTGGCGCCGTTCACGCGAGGGAAGGGCGACAAATGACACCAACCACACCAGCCACGCCAGCAGCCCAAAGCTGTACATCCGATCTGCCAGCCGCCAGTCATACCCTTAATGCAACGCGGCACTTGCGCTGTCCCAGTTGGTGGGTATGGAAGCACCGCTGGCCGGCGGTGAACCACGAGGCGCCGGTGCAGCTTCTCTCGCTACTGCCCGCTTCTTGGGGTCGCCGTCGGTAAGGCGAGCAATCCGCAGTTCCAGTGGCGTCGGCGGGGTGCTGGTGGTCCTAGACATACTGCCGCCTGCCTCGCTGCCCCCGGCATTGGCATCCAACACCCGTAGGGTGGACAACACACGCAACGAAACACCAGCGGCATACAGGTCGCTGTCAGGCGTCGGGCCCGCCGCGCTGACGGTGGCAATGCATAGCAGGAAGCGCACCGTGTCGCGCCACTCTGCATCGCACAGCTTCCGGCCGTCCAGCAGACTCCGAACTTCGTACATGGCAACGGTGGCGTCCCGCAGTTCAGGCGAGAAGTACCCCAACGGTTCGCTGTCGTCGCGGAGCGGCTCGCTGGGTAGGGCGTCGGCGAGCAACAAGTTTACCGCGGGCGCCACATCCAGGTCGCCCAGCTTGATGATGGGCAGCCGCGTCTTGCCGTCGGCGCCGTCTATAAACCCCCATACAAGCATGCTCTCTGCACGCACGCTGCCGTGCGCCATGGGGAACGTGTACACCACCTTATCCTTACAGTCGGCACCGCTGCCACAAGTACCTCCACTGCCACCACCACTGCCACCGGCGGCGGCGGCGGCGGCGGGGGCGGGGGCGGGGGCGGGCACCGCGGCCGTCGTGGTGTCCACGACGTCCAGCAGGAACGCCCTGGTGGCCGTCTGCTGCAGTAGGGCGCGCAGCCACGCTGTCGGCACCTCCGCGCTGGCGCGGTGTGCACGCAGGTACGCCAGCGCGGCCTCCACCTGCTTCGCCACAAACTCGGAGGCGGCCGGCGTCAGCGGCGCGTACGTGATGAGGTTGGCAAACTGGCCCTGCACCGGCACCTCCAGTGCGTCCTCCTCCAGCGGCTCCACCGCGTCTTTATGCTGCGCCGCCACCGGTGTCATCGTCGCCAGCGGCGACATCTCCATGACCGTGTACAGCCGCGCCGACGGCACGCCGCTGCTGTCCTTGTACTGGTACACCGTGCCGGCCTCCACATTGATAAAGTGCGCCCGCGCCGCCGCCTCAAACGGCGAGTTAGGCTTCCGGCCCTGAAGCGCCAGTGGGTACTCCACCTGCCGCTGGTATGCCGCCATCGCCATCTCCACCGCGCGCGCGCCCCGCCACGTTGTGCGCTTCACCACAATTGCACCGCTGCCAACCGTGTCCGACTTGCGCACCACCTCCCACACCGACCGCTGCGCGCAGCACAGCGCACAGAACTGCGGGCCAGGAGCGGCAGCGGCGGCAGCGGCGGCACCATTGCCTGCCGCTGCCCCATCTCCGCCGCCCGGCGCAGCGTCGTCATGGGGGCAGGCACCGGCACGCGCGCCGCCCCGCCCCACCATCTTGAAGTACACGTTGTTGGTCCTGGGTTCCACCTTGGGCCGGCAGGCGTGATCCATGCCCACCCACTGGTGCCGCGTGAAGGTGTACGCATCATGGAACCCGCGCCCCGGTGCCAGCGACGTCTTAACCAGCGTATACCTTGGCTGCAGTGTCACCACAGCTGCCGCTGCGCTGCCGCCACTCGTGGCGACAGCGGTGGGGACCGGCTTGGGCGGCGCCACGTCCGACGCAGGCGGCGAGCGAATGCTTCCACTGCCGCTAATCGGCGCACCGGCAGCTACAAAGGTGGCAGCGGCAGGGTGGGGCGCAGAAACCGGGGCCGTCGGCGGCGCGGGCCTGCTGCTGCCTTCACGGACCAGCGTATTGGTGGTCGCAAAGGGCACCGTGGCAGGGTGGGGCGCAGTGAGCGGCACCGTCGGCGGGGGCGGCGCCGCGGCGGAAGCAGTCGGCGACCTGTTGCTTCCACCACGCATCAGCGTGCCGGTACCCGCAAAGACAGGGTGGGGCGGCGGCGCAACCGTCGCTGTCGGCGCCGACGGCAGCGCAGCGGTGGAAGGTGGCAAGCTAACGCTGCTACCGCCACCACCGCTCGGCGCATCAGGCAGCGGCTTGATGGTATGAGTACGGCCAATCGGCGCACCGGCAGGTGCAAATACCGGCACTACCACCGCTGACGGCGACGCAGCGGCGGCAGGTGGCGGCCTGCTGCTGTCACTACGGCTAATCGGCACACCGGAAGGCGCAAAAGGCGCCGTGGGCGGCAGCAATTTGGCCGCGGCACCGGCAGACGGCGACCCGCTGCTGCCACCGCGGATCGGTGCGCTGGCAACCGCCGAGGGAATCGCGCCTGCCTCTGGCGGCGCGGCCGGCAACGTGGGCGGCACAGTAGCGGTTGGAGGCGGCGGCAGCGTTGGCCCACTGCTTCCACCGCCGCCGCCGCCTGGCGCCGCAGCAGCGGCAGCAGCGGCGGTAGGCACACTACTTCCACCGACGCCGCCTGGTGCAGCAGCAGCAGCGGCGGCAGCGGCAGGCGTGGGTGCAGCGGTGGGCGGCGGCGGCCCGCTTCTTCTACCGCCGCCGACTAGCGCAGCAGCAGCGTCAGGGGGCAACCTGATGTGGGTCCGCGCACTGAATGCCGCAAAGGGCGTCATGTCCGACTTGGACGGCGTGTCCGGCACGGTGGAAGGTGCATCGGCTGTCGGCAGCGGCGTCCCGCTTCTTCTACCGCCGCCGACTAGCGCAGCACCAGCGCCAGGTGGCGACCTGCTGCGGGTCCGCGCACTGGTTGCCGAAAAGGGCGTCATGTCCGCCTTGGACGCAGAGTGCAGGCCGCTCGCCATGTCCGCCAGCACTTGAAGATGCCGCGCCGCTGCATCGGCAGCTGTAGGCGTGGGCGCAGTGGCGGGCGGCGGCGACCTGCTCTTTCTGCTGCCGCCGTTTGACGCACCGGCGGAGGCAGGCCGCGAGCCGCTTCTTCCACAGCCGCCGCCTGGCGTTCCAACGGCGCCAGTGACAGGCATGAGCAGCGTGTCCGGCAAGGGTGAAGGTGCATCGGCGGTCGGCAGCGGCGACCCGCTACTTCCACAGCCGCCGTCTGGCGCAGCAGTTGCGGCAGGTGGCGACCTGCTGCTGCTGCTGCTGCTGCGGGTCCGCGCACGACGGGTTGCCACAAAGAGCAGCATGTCTGGCTTGGGCGCAGTGTGCAGAGACGCCAGGCTGCTCGCCATATCCGCCAGCCATTGAAGGCGCTGCGCCGCCGGTACCGTGGGAGGCGGAGCCACGGCGGCAGCGGCAGGGATGGGCACAGCGGCGGCAGGTGTCTGCCCGCTACTTCCACCACCGGCGTCCGGCAGTGGCGCAGCGGCGAGCGGCGAATCTCGCTCAAACGGAGACTCCCGCAGCGAACAGCTTTCGCCGCCGTCGTCCACACAAGCTGCAGCTCTTGGCGAGCGTGGTGACGACACGTACATCGCAAAAAATTCCGCTCCTTGTGGTTTCGGCGCCGAGGGCGCCAGCGGAAAATGGGTCTGCATGTCGGACGTCGGCTCGGCGCTGCGGCGCACGGCGGGCTCGGAAAAGGGGTCCATGCTCGCGCTGCTCTCAGGCGAGAAGTCCATTCGACGCTGTTCAGCACGTGCCCCGACAATATGCTGCGCGTAGGGGTGGATGGGGGACATGTGCGTGTGGGTGTGGGTGCTGTGGGGTGGCCAGTTGTGGTTTCGTGTTGTTTCTATGGATGTAACGCAGCGTCATCGTACTCCTCTCCCACTCTCCAACGCGTTCACACCCCCTTGCCTCCTCTCTCCCACAGTTCCTCCCCACTGTGCCCCCTCTGCCTCTCCCCTCTCCCCCACCTGTCCTCTCCCTTCCTTTTCCCGCCTCCCCGCCGCACCGTCACTCCTGCCTCCTGCTCTCTCCTCTCCCTCCTCTCACCACCTATTCTCCTCGTAGCACCGTCACTCTCGCACGCGCTCCCTCGTACCGTCGTCACCCCTCTCTCCCTCCCACTCCTGCTCGCGCTCGCTGCCTCTCCCCGCCGCTGCCTACCCTCACACCGTCACTCCCAGACCTTCACCTCTCTCCCTCCCCTCTCCTCTACTGTCATACTACTAGGACCAGCAACGCCACAATAAATCAATTCCACACCCGGATACCAGAAAAAAGCGCGATCACCATGCACGCACGGCTATCGTTACCCACCTGCCTCACGACTCGATAATTGCGCCGCCCGTCGCGTTGTGTTTTTTATTTTGTCGCTGCGGCACCCCCTTCGTCTCCAGAAGGTGGAAAAAATCAATCGAAAACCGCTTTATTATTGCCACACAACAGTGACGTGTGACGCTGGCAGGGCGATGGCAAGTTAGTGTTGTAGCCATGTGTTTTAGGCACGTTTTTGTCGGCTGCACGCGCGCCAGGGAAGGGCGCAGCTTCTGACATGGCATTGTGGCACAGAAGTTACAACAGTAAAATCTGAAAATGGGCCGCCACATTTGGCGCACACAGCTGCGATCTCTGGGTGCAACCCAGACCATCCCGTTGTGTCGTGTGTATGTCACATTGTCATTGCCGCACGTTCCCGCCTCGCGTGCACCCCGCCCATATGTGTAGTCACTGTAGTGGTCGAATGGTGGAGTGTCTGTCGCGCGCCCTATCCGCAGTTTTCCACCAAGTTGTGGCGTTGGCAAACACGATACCATGGGCTGCTGCTGCCTACAGCTTCCCTAATACCATCTGCCACTGTTGTCACGCGTGCAGCGTGCCTGCTGCCGCTGCTGCCCTCTCTGTGTCCCTACCTGGCACCTTCTGCTGCGCGCTGATGCTGTCGCCACGTCATCGAAGCATTGTGGCGTGTAAAACCTTCTGTGTGATTTGGTTCCATGTGCCGGACCGCTGCCGGTGATGACGCCGCGCGGCGCGGCAGCGGTGCCCGGTTTGCTCGGCTTTTTTGTGCAACTAACCACGCCGAACCATAGGTTGTTACCCAAAATGTCTCCACCCCGGCTGGCAGGTCGTTGTGCGCCGTGCATGTATTATTTTTGGCCGCCAACGGGTGCAACATTGCTGTCGTACTGCTGGCAGTAGGGCCAGAGAGGCGGCTATTGCATCCCCGTTTACACGCACCACGTTATATCTTACGCACCGCGCCAATGCCCGCGCACCCTCCAGCAGTATCCTCCGTGCTGCAATTGGCGTAGTGGCCGCGCGCCCTCCCAAAAAATATTTTCTTCGCTTGATCTCACGTTCGGGTGGGTAGGGTTGGGTGCCTGAGAACGTTTTTACTGGAAAACTGGTGCGGTGCAGCTCGTCACAACTGATGATGATCAGAGTCGCTGGCGGGCCGCGAGTAACACTGGCATTCAATCCTGCATGCACAAGCAACGACAGCGAACATGGCACCGACTCCGAATTGCTGAAAATACCGGTAGTGGCAACGGCGCTAAGCCTACGCGACGGCAAACGACTGCGGGACGTCAATGAGGCCGTTGTCGGCGAGTCCGATGGGCGCGCCGTTGTCGGCCGCCGTCTGCGTCTGGTGGCCAGACATGTCCAGGCAGGCGGGCACGAACTGGCGTTGCAGATCCAGCTGGTACACGACGGGGATGGCGCCCATGCCGGCCGCCAGCTCGCTGAAGCCGGAGCGCGCGCGCACGAGGCCGTGCGACGCCGCCAGCAGCGCGAGCTCGGCGAACACGGTGGCAAAGCCGGCGTCCGCGGCGGCGGCGTCCAGCAACTCGGTTTTGGCTTTGCCAAGGTGCAGTGCGGGCGCGGTGGGTGGCAACGCCACCACTGACGTGGTGGCGCCGTACCACACGCGATTGCTCGCGTTGGCCATGGCGGACGTGAAGGCGGCGGTGGCGTCGCGGTTGTCGCTGGCAACAAACAGGAGCGCGTGACGCGGCGCGCCGTACAGCAGGATGAGGCGGCGCAGTGTCAGGCCAGCGCACATGACCGCCAGTGCGGCGGCGGCAGCGGGGTCATCACGTGGCGGGTCGTAGTACGACGCGCCGGCTTCCGGCGTGCCGACCCGAAAATGTACGCCAATGACCAGCGTGTCGCGCCGCCGGCCGTACGCGCCCGCCACCTCCAGCATGCGCCCCGCCACCGCCGGCGTGGCACCAAACAGCCACGGCACCAGCTGCGCCGCCAGGTTGGTGCCGGGTGCGCCCCACCCCGGCCGCATTGCCACCGACGACGGCGGCGGCGGCGTGTGCTGACCGCCACACCCGGCGGCGGTCAGCGCACGCAGCGCCGCCGCGGGCAGCGCGGTGAAGGGCGGGCGGGGCGGCAGGGCGGCGACGGTGGCATTAAGCCAGGGCGGCAGGGGGACGTCCGCGCCGGGTGGCCCGTTGTTGCCGTTGTCGCCCGCCCACACCAGCGACCACAGCTCGGGCGGCAGGGCGCACTCGGGCGGCGCGGCGCGCGCTGCCGCAGCAATCGCGGCACGCAGCGACGGCAGCTGGAAGACGCGGGCGGGCAGCTGGTTTGTGGACAGCACACGCACGTCCGCCGGGTCGTTGAAGAAGCGCTGCTCCAGCGCTTTGCCCAGCTCCGCCGCGCTGTCGTGCGAGATGGTTTTCGACACGGTGGGTGGCGGGATCTGTACCGCTGGCCACACGGACGGCGACACGACATCGCCAGGCTCCGCGTTGACGATGGCCGCTGCCCATGGCGGCAGCTCCCAATCCACATTGAAGAGCGCGGCGCGGTGCGGTGCCCAAGCGTGCGATAGCGGGCGCAGGCTGTCACACTGCAGCAGGTAGCCAGTGGGCTGTGGCGCCAGCAGCGCCAGCATGAACCCCAGCAGCGCGCCTTTCATCTGATCCCCAGTCCCACCACTGTCCGGGGCACATCGACTAACAGTGAAGCGTGGCGGCGGCGGCGGGTCGCCCGGGTGGTGACACTGTGGCCGCCGCCATGCCGGCACCGGCACCTCGCCCGCCGCCGCCGGCTTCCCCGTCCGCCGCGCCTCCATCAGCGCCAGCAGGTACCGCTGCTGCAGCGCAAAGTCGGCCAGCCGGTCCACCAGCGCCGCGCTGCCGGACGCCAGCCCCACTGGCGCGGCGGCCTCGTACTCCTCCCACGACCGCTCGCACGCGCACTGCCGCGCCGCCGCGCCCGTCATCGCCTCCACCAGCGCGCTGCACTGCCGCGGCCGCTGGTCCACCAGCGCCGCCGCCAGGTCCTCCAGCGACGCCGGCGGCGCGTCAGCCGGCGGCCGCGGACCACCCGCATTCGCTGACGCCGCCGGCGCCATCAGCGCGCGCAGGTGCGTCACAATGCGCCCGCACATGTGCCCGCAATCGAACGTGCCGTCGTGTGTGCCGCCAAAGTGTGGCACGCCGGAGGAGTCGTTCGGCGGCGGTTGCACTGGCGGCGGCGGCGCTTGTTCTGATGGCGCCGGCGAGCACGCTACCGGTACCACTGGCACTGGTGACGATGCTGCCATGAAAGTGGACGCGTCGGCAGATGCCGACGTGGGGATGCGGAGGGCAGGCGTGGCGGGCGCTGCGGGGGGCCTCCAACCGGCGCCCTGCAGCAGCGCCACCACAAGGCCGCCCAGCAGCATGCCAGCCGCCGCCATGGGCAGCCGCCAGTGCCACCCGCTGCCGGGGGCGGCGGCCGCAGCCCCGGTGGCAGCGGCGGCAGCGGCGGCGGGCGGGGGCTCTGCCCCGGCGGGGCCCGCTGCGG
>Ga0066256_1004935_pt1 | contig 11434 bp, 10 predicted proteins | sample ThiBio_1000_biof_FD_87107 | JGI IMG/M metagenome (GOLD analysis project Ga0066256, IMG submission 87107) | Wastewater bioreactor microbial communities from Cape Town, South Africa - Thiocy_expt_1000_biof (version 2) | ecosystem: Engineered > Bioreactor > Thiocyanate-remediating >... | reverse complement strand
CTCTATATCGGCGACCAGTCCGGCTTCGGCTTCGACAATGCGGTGCTGGAGATCGGCGCACGCCGGCTCCCGGACGGGACGCCGCAGGGCTTCACCAGCCTGTTCGGCGCCGAGTTCGACACGACCGGCGTGCTGGGCCTGTCCGGCGGCGAACGATTGCAGGTGCGCGGCTTCCCCGCCTGGGCGACCATTCCCTCCTTCCAGGATCTCGCAACCGGCCGCGTCGTGCATTTCTTCTTCGCCTGGGTGCTGGTCGCCACGCTTCTGTGCTGGCTGGGCTTCAGCATCGCCAACGGCCATCTGCGCCGCGACCTCGCGCCGGGCGCGGCCGACCTGCGCGCCCTGCCCCGCGACGTCGCCGACCATGCCCGCCTGCGCTTCCGCCACCGCCGCGAATACAACACGCTGCAGAAGCTGAGCTATTTCGGCGTGCTGTTCGTGCTTTTGCCGCTGATGATCGCGACCGGCCTGTCGATGTCGCCGGGCTTCAATTCGGCCGCGCCTTGGCTGCCCGAGCTGTTCGGCGGCCGCCAGACCGCGCGCACCATCCATTTCGCGGCGATGCTGCTGCTCGTCGCCTTCTTCGTCGTCCATATCGCGATGGTGCTGGCGGCAGGCCCCCTCAACGAGCTGCGCTCGATCGTCACCGGCTGGTACCGGACCGACCCGCCGGCCGCCGACGAGACGAAGGAGTGACCGGCATGCCGAGCAGCTTCAAGATCTCCCGCCGCGGCCTGATCACCGGCGCGGCCGTCGCCGGCTCCGGCGCGCTGCTCTCCGGCTGCGACGCCTTCGATTCGGTCGCCGACCGGTCGAGCGGCCTGCGCGGCTTCCTCGAAGGCGCCGGAAACGGGCTGAGCTACCGCATCCAGCGCGCCCTCATCGGCAATCACTCGATGGCGCAGGAGTTTTCCGAATCGGAGATCCGCCAGCCGATGCGGCCGAACGGCGTGACGCGCCCCGACGACCAGACCTATCTCGGGCTCGCCGCCAACGGCTTCGCAGACTACCGGCTCCAGATAGCGGGGCTCGTGGAAAAGCCTGCGTCGTTCTCGCTTTCCGAACTGATGGCGATGCCGGCGCGCACGCAGGTCACCCGCCACGACTGCGTCGAGGGCTGGAGCTGCATCGCCAGATGGACCGGCGTGCCGCTCGGCCATGTCCTCGACCAGGCCGGCGTGAAGCGCGAGGCGCGCTACGCCGTCTTTTACTGCCTCGACACCATCGAGCGCGGCCTGTCCGGCGAGGTGAAATATTACGAATCGATCGACCTGGTCGACGCGCGCCACCCGCAGACGATCCTCGCCTACGGCATGAACGGGCAGCGCCTGCCGGTCGAGAACGGCGCGCCGCTGCGGCTGCGCGTCGAGCGCCAGCTCGGCTACAAGATGGCGAAATATGTCGGCCGGATCGAGCTGGTCGACGCCCTGTCGCCGATCGCGCTCGGCAAGGGCGGCTACTGGGAGGACCGCGGCTACGAGTGGTATGCGGGCATCTGAGCCCACAGCCGCGGCATCCGCAGGTTGCATCCTGCGCCTCGATACTCCATCCTGAGGTGTCGGCCCGTCCGGGCCGCATCCCACGCAACCGAGAAGGAGGATCGCACGGGTGCACGACACCGCGAACATCTATGCCGGCACGCCGGACAACGACACGATGGGCGGGCGCATGCTGCGCGCCCGCGACGCCGCCGGCCTGACCATCGCCGAGCTCGCCGCCCGCCTGGGCGTGCGCAAGGCTACCGTCCAGGCCTGGGAGAACGATCGCTCCCAGCCCCGCGCCAACAAGATGCAGATGATCGCCGGCCTGCTCAACGTCAGCCTGTCCTGGCTGCTGCACGGGATCGGTGCAGGCCCCGTCGAGGACGACGGCGCGCAGCTTCTGGAAAGCATGGCGCTCCAGCTCGACCGGCTGAAACGCATGCATCACGAGAGCCGGCTTCTCGCCGACCGCATCGAGCGCGACATGCGGCGGCTCGCCGCGCGCGTCGAGGCCGGTTCCGCCGCCTGATCGCGGGCAGGTGACAATCCCTTCGGCTTCGGCTAGCTTCGGATTCGTCGAGGGCTTAGCAGCCCTGCCGGTTTGCGGGAGAGACCAGCGAGAGCTGGCGCCGAAGGGGAAATCGCCCGAAATCTCTCAGGCAAAAGAACCGTAGACCGGATACGACGACTCTGGAAAGTCGGGGGCGACCCCGCGCCGAAGGTGTAAGGCTCCCCGACAGGGTTCCGGGGCGCCGAGTCTCTCAGGCTTCCGACAGAGGGGCATGGACGATGCCGCATCCCGCGGCTTCGTACGTGCACGTCTGGAGGAAGCATGGCCGATACGGGCGACCTGAAACATTTGCCGCTTGAGGATCTGCACCGCGCCGCCGGCGCGCGCTTCGGCGCGTTCGCCGGCTGGTCGATGCCGATCACCTACCCCGCCGGGGTGATGAAGGAGCACCTTCACACGCGCGAGCATGCGGGGCTGTTCGACATCTCCCACATGAAGCTGTTCGTCGTGGAAGGCCCCGGCGCGGCCGATGCGTTGTCCCGCGCCTGCCCGCTCGACGCGGCCGGACTGGAGCCGTCGCAGTCGAAATACACCTTCTTCCTCGACGAGGCGGCCGGCATTCTCGACGACCTGATCGTCACCCGCACCGGGCCGAAGCGCTTCGTCGTCGTGGCGAACGCCGGCAATGCCGAGGCCGACGAGCGGCACCTGAAGGCGGTCGCGGCCGGCTTCGACTGCACCGTCGAGCCGCTCGACCGCGTCTTCCTCGCGCTTCAGGGACCGGATACCGAAGACGTGCTGAGGAAGGCCGGGCTGGACCTTTCTGCTCTCACCTTCATGCACGGCGCCGAACCGCGCGAAAACTGGTTCGCCAGCCGCTCCGGCTACACCGGCGAGGACGGCTTCGAGGTGGCGCTGCCGCCCGCCGAAGCGCATGCCTTCGCCGGAAAGCTGCTCGCCGACGAGCGCGTCATGTGGGTCGGGCTGGCCGCCCGCGACAGCCTGCGGCTCGAGGCAGGCCTGTGCCTGCACGGGCAGGACATCACCGACAAGACCGACCCGGCTTCGGCCGGCCTGATGTGGGCGGTGCCGAAGCCGGTGCGCGAGGCGGCCCGCTTCGTCGGCGCCGGCGCGCTCGCGGCGATCGTGGCGCGCGGCGCGGCCGAGAAGCGGGTCGGGCTGAAGCCGGAAGGCCGCCAGCCGGTGCGCGCCGGCATCGACCTCGTCGACGGCGCGGGCCAGCCCGCCGGCCGCGTCACCTCCGGCGGCTTCGGCCCCTCGGCCGGCGCGCCGGTGGCGATGGGCTATGTCCGCGCCGACCTTGCCGCCCAAGGCACCGAGCTCTTCGCGGAGATCCGCGGAAACCGCATTCCCCTGCGCGTCCACGCGCTCCCCTTCACGCCGCATCGCTACCGCAAAGGATAAGGCACGATGGCACGGACCTATTTCACCGAGGATCACGAATGGCTGCGCGTCGAGGGCGGCGAGGCCACCGTCGGCATCACCGACTACGCGCAGGAACAGCTCGGCGACCTCGTCTTCGTGGAGCTGCCCGAGATCGGCCGCGCGGTCGCCAAGGGTGATGCGATCGTGGTGGTCGAATCCGTCAAGGCCGCTTCGGACGTCTACGCGCCGGTCGACGGCGAGGTGACCGCCGTCAACGACGCGCTGTCGTCCGACCCGGCGCTGGTCAACTCGTCGGCCACCGGCGAGGGCTGGCTGTGGAAGATGAAGCTTTCCGACGAGAGCCAGTTGTCCGGCCTGATGGACGAGGCCGCCTACAAGGCCCTGATCGGTTGAGGAAACAGACATGACCGCGGCATTCTCGACCCGCCACATCGGCCCCGGCACGCGCGAGACGCGCGCCATGCTGGCCGCCCTCGGCGTCACCTCGCTCGACACGCTGATCTCGCAGGCCGTGCCGAAGTCGATCCGCCTCGACCGGCCGCTGGCGCTCCCCGCGCCGGCGAGCGAGGCCGAGGCGCTGGCCGAGCTGTCGGCCGTCATGGCCAAGAACACGGTGCTGAAGAGCTTCATCGGCGCCGGCTACAGCGGCATCCACGTGCCGCCGGTGATCCAGCGCAACCTGTTCGAGAACCCGGCCTGGTACACAGCCTACACGCCCTACCAGGCCGAGATCAGCCAGGGCCGGCTGGAGATGCTGTTCAACTTCCAGACGCTCGTCTCGGAGCTGACCGGCCTGCCGGTGGCCTCGGCCTCGCTGCTCGACGAGGCGACCGCCGTCGCGGAGGCCGTCGGCATCGCGCACCGCTTCCACAAGGACAAGCGCGACCGCGTCGTGCTCGCGGGCGAGCTGCATCCGCAGGTGCTCGACGTCGTCAGGACTCGCGCCGAACCCATTGGAATCACGGTCGAACACGGCGACGCAGACAGTGAAACAGCCGCGCTGGTCGTGCCTTGGCCGGACACGTACGGCGTCTACCGCGACCACTCGGCGGCAATCGCCAGGGCGAAGGCGGAAGGCGCGGTCGTCATCTTCGTCGCCGACCCGCTGGCGCTGACCCTGATGGAGCCGCCGGCAACGCTCGGCGCCGAGATCGTCGTCGGCTCGATGCAGCGCTACGGCGTGCCGATGGGCTTCGGCGGCCCGCACGCGGCCTATTGCGCCGTGTCGGACAGGCTCACCCGGCTGATGCCCGGCCGCCTCGTCGGCCAGTCGGTCGACGCGCATGGCCGCCCCGGCTATCGCCTCGCGCTCCAGACCCGCGAGCAGCACATCCGCCGCGACAAGGCGACTTCCAACATCTGCACCGCGCAGGCCCTGCTCGCCAACATGGCCGCGGCCTACGCGATCTGGCACGGGCCGGACGGCCTGCAGGCGATCGCGCGGCGCATCCACGGCCTCGCCACCCGCTTCGCGGCCGGGCTGAAGGCGGCCGGGGTCAAGACCGCCGGCGACGCGATCTTCGACACGGTCACGGTGACGGTCCCCGGCAAGGCCGCCGGGATCGCAGCGAAGGCGGAAGAAGGCGGGCGCCTGCTGCGCGTGGTCGACGCCAACCGCGTCGGTATTTCCTTCGACGAGACCTCGACCGAGGCCGCCCTCGCCGCTCTCGCGGCCCTGTTCGGCGCGGCAGCACCTGCCGAAGCGGCCGCCACGCTGCCCGGCAAGCCGCGTGGTGACGGCTTCCTCACCCAGCCGGTCTTCCACGAGAACCGCTCCGAGACCGAGATGATGCGGCTCCTGCGCCGGCTTTCCGACAAGGACCTCGCGCTCGACCGCGCCATGATCCCGCTCGGCTCCTGCACGATGAAGCTCAACGCAGCGGCCGAGATGCAGCCGGTGAGTTGGCCGTCGGTCGCGAACCTCCACCCCTTCGCGCCTGACGCGTATACGCAGGGCTACCGGATCATGACCGGCCAGCTCGAGTCGTGGCTGTCCGAGATCACCGGCTTCGACGGCGTGTCGCTGCAGCCCAACGCCGGCAGCCAGGGCGAATATGCAGGCCTGCTGGCGATCCGCCGGTATCATCAGTCGCGCGGCGACACCGGCCGCGACGTCTGCCTGATCCCCTCCTCCGCCCACGGCACCAACCCGGCGAGCGCCGCGATGGCCGGCATGGCGGTGGTGGTGGTCAAGTGCACCGAGGCCGGCGACATCGACGTCGAGGACCTCAAGGCCAAGGCCGCGCAGTTCGCCGACCGGCTCGCCGCCCTGATGATTACCTATCCCTCGACGCATGGCGTGTTCGAGGAAGGCGTCAAGGACATCTGCGCGCTGATCCATGAGCACGGCGGGCAGGTCTATTTCGACGGCGCCAACCTCAATGCGCTGGTCGGGCTTGCCCGGCCGGGCGACATCGGCGCCGACGTCTGCCACATGAACCTGCACAAGACCTTCTGCATCCCGCATGGCGGCGGCGGGCCGGGCATCGGCCCGATCGGCGTCAAGGCGCATCTGAAGCCCTTCCTGCCCGGCCACGAGGCGTGGAGGAGCGGCCACGCCGTCTCCGCCGCGCCTTACGGCTCGGCCTCGATCCTGCCGATCACCTGGATGTACATCCGCATGATGGGCGCGGCCGGGCTGAAGCAGGCGACGGAAGTTGCGATTCTTTCCGCCAACTATGTCGCGGAGCGGCTGAAGGCGCACTATCCGGTGCTCTACAAGGGTCGCGGCGACCGCGTCGCGCACGAGTGCATCCTCGACACGCGCGTGCTCAAGGAGAGCGCCGGCATCGGCGTGGAGGACGTCGCCAAGCGGCTGATCGACTACGGCTTCCATGCGCCGACAATGTCGTGGCCGGTGGCCGGGACGCTGATGGTGGAGCCGACGGAGTCCGAGCCAAAGGCCGAGCTCGACCGCTTCTGCGAGGCGATGATCGCCATCGCGGGCGAGGCGGCGAAGGTGGCGTCGGGCGAGTGGCCGGCCGGCGACAACCCGCTCGCCAACGCGCCGCACACCGCGGCCGAGACGCTGGCCGAGAGCTGGAGCCACCCCTACTCGCGGCTGGTCGCGGCCTATCCGGCGGCCGATCCCGCGACCGCGGCCAAATACTGGCCGCCGGTCTCGCGCATCGACAACGTCGCCGGCGACCGCAACCTCGTCTGCGCCTGCCCGCCGGTGGAAGCGCTGGCGAGTTGATGGTTCAGGCCGCGATCAGGATCGCGGCGCGGATTTCGTTGTAGTCGGCGCGCAGCATCCCTTCGTCGCGCTCGATCAGGCCGATGGCTTCGAGCGCGACGACGTCCGCGTGGACGCGCTTGAAGTCGCGCCCGAGATCGCGCGCCAGAGCGCGGATGCTGGGTGCCGGATGACCGTGGAGATGGCGCAGCAACTCGTAGCGCCTGTCCGTCATGACGGATGCGAGGGCCGACCACGTCGCTAAGGCTGCCGCCAACGAAAATCTGCTTCAGTTCGGCCTTCATCGTGATGGCAGGCTGGGCCGCCAGCTTGATGGCGTCAAGCGCCATCGGGCGCTAACCCTTCTTCAGCAGCGCGAGGTTGGCGTCGACGACGGCCTTGTCGGCCATTCCGGCGCGGGCTTCCATCAGCAGCTTGCGCGCTTCCCTGTCGTTGCCGCGCAGATGCTGCGAATAGCCCATGTTGTTGACGATCTCCGGCCGCCGCCCGGCGAGCTTGACGAGCTGGTCGTAGGCGCGGTCCGCGAAGTCGAAGCGGCCGAGCTCGTCATAGGCCGCCGCCAGCCCCATCCAGGCCTCGGCGTTGTCGGCGCGCAGCTCCACCGCCTTGCGGAAATGCTGCTCGGCCAGCCCGTAATTGCCGTCGACGAACTGCGCCTTGCCGGCCTTGAGGTCGGCCGCGGCGACGTCGTGCGTCGGGCCGAGCGCCGTGGTCAGCGTCGTGTCGACCGCGCTCGACTGGCAACCCGACACGGCAAGCAGCGCGGCCACGCCCGCGCATGCGATCCAGCGGTTCATTGCATTCGCCCCTCTCGCCGGCGGACGGTTCGGCCGCCAGCATCGGGCACCCTAGCACCGGCATCTTAACGCAGGCGCCGCGGCGGCCGCGCAATTTGGGCCGGCGCGGCAAGCCTGCGTTTACCAGCAGGCCTCAACCGCTCATCTTCACGATGATCGGGATGATGGCGATCATCATCACCACCGGCAGGATGCAGACCGTGACCGGCACCGACATCTTGGCCGGCAGCGCGTGGGCCTTCTCCTCGGCGAGCGCCATGCGCTTGTGCCGCATCTCGTCGGAGAACACGCGCAACGCGCCCGACAGGCTGGTGCCCAGCTCGCGCGACTGCTGCAGGAGCGTCGCGAAGGAGCGCACGTCGTCGAGCGAGAGCCGGTCGGCCAGCGACTTCAGCGCGTCGTCCAGTCCCCTGCCCGCCCGCAGCTCGATCGAGACGAGCTGGAGGTTCTGGGCGAGCGCCGGATGCGTCTTGGTAAGCTCGCGCGAGACGCGCTCGATGCCCGCCTCCATGCTCATGCCGGCGTCCGAGCAGACGATCATCAGGTCCATGAAGTCGGGAAAGCCGTTGCGGTATTCGCGCATGCGCGCCGACACCTTTCGCGACAGCCAGAAGCCCGGCACGAAATAGCCGCCGGCCGCCAGCATGCCGATGAAGACGACGCGGTTCATCGGCGAGGCTTCGGAGCCGAACAGGGTGACGGCGAGGAAGGCGAGCGCGGCGCAGGCCGCGAGCGCGCCGAAGCGGACGAGGAAGAAGGTGCCGACCGCGCCGGGGTCCATGTAGCCGGCCTGGATCAGCTTCAGCCGCAGCCGCGCGACGTTCTCGGGGTCGGACTTGGCGTAGAAATCCTGGGCGGTCTTGACCGCCTTCTCGCGCACCGCCTCCTCCCTGCGGCGCGCGGCCGGCGCAGGCCTGGCCGCGACCGACGCCTCCTCGACGCGCAGGCGCCGGCGCGCCTCGCCGCGGCTGCCTCCCGTGAGCGTCGGCCACAGCAGCGCGCCCGAGCCGACCAGCAGGAATACCACCGCCACCGGCAGCATCGGCGCCGCGCGAAGTCCCGTAAGAAGGTCGAGCAGCGACTGCATGTCAGAACCGGAAGTTCGCCATCTTGAACATCACCGCATTGCCGACCAGCAGCCAGCAGCCGGCGCCGCCGAGCAGGTACCAGGTCAGCGGCTTGTCCCAGACGCCGCCGTAGAACTGCGGCATCAGCACGGTGAGTCCGCTCATCAGCAGCACCGGCACGGCCGACAGGATGTAGGCCGAGATGCGGCCCTCGGTGGAGATGGCGCGCACCTTGCGGCGCAGCTTGCCGCGCTCGCGGATGACGCGCGACAGGCCGTCGAGGATCTCGCGCAGGTTGCCGCCGGTCGTCGCCTGGATCGACACGGCGGTGACGAACAGCGGCAGGTCCTCGTGGCCGACGCGCTCGAACATCGCGTGCAGCGCCGAGACGAGGTCGGAGCCGTAGGTCACCTCGTCGGCGATGACGCCGAACTCGGTGCCGATCGGGTCCGGCATCTCGCGTGCCACCATCGAGATCGCCACCGGCACGGGGTGGCCGGCCTTGAGGCTGCGGGTGATCAGCTCCAGCGCCTCGGGAAGCTGGATGCCGAACCGCTTGTGGCGACGCTTGCGCAGGTGCTTCAGCACGAAGACGGGCAGGAAGAGGCAGAGCGCGGGTGCGGCCGCCAGCCCGATCAGCGGCGGCACGCCGAAGGTGATGCCGGCGAGCGCCGCGGCAAACGCGGCTCCGGTCGTGAAAAGCAGGAACTTCGGCAGCGCCATCGTCAGGCCGGACTGCATGCGCAGCACGCGCAGGCCGTGCAGCGAGAACAGCCCCGGCCCGCCGTCGGCGCCGCGCTCCTTACGGAGCTGGATCAGCACCTGCTCCTGCGTGAGCTTCTGTTCCTGGAGCTTCATGCGCCGGTTGATGGCGCGCCGCCGGTCCTTGGTGCCGGCGTAGAGCAGGTAGACCGCCTCCGCCAGCATGATGCCGGCGAGCGCGGCCGCGCCGTAGACGATGAGGAGCGGGGTCATCGCCTCGACACCCTACTCCAGCGCCCTTCCCGGCTCGAAATACTTGCCGGGGAATTCGATGCCCATCGCCTTCATGTCGTCGAGGAAGCGCGGGCGGATGCCGGTGGCCTCGAAATGGCCTTCGATGCCGCCCTTCTCGTCGGTGCCGGTACGCACGAACTTGAAGATCTCCTGCATCTGGATGACGTCGCCCTCCATGCCGGTCACCTCGGCGACGCTGGTCACCTTGCGCTTGCCGTCGGCGAGGCGGGTGAGCTGCACGATCAGGTCGAGCGCCGACGAGATCTGGCTGCGGATCGACTGCACCGTCATCGGCATGCCGGTCATGCCGAGCATCTGCTCGAGGCGGCCGATCGCGTCGCGCGGCGTGTTGGCGTGGATGGTGGCCATCGAGCCCTCGTGGCCGGTGTTCATCGCCTGCAGCATGTCGAACGCCTCCTCGCCGCGGCACTCGCCGAGGATGACGCGGTCGGGCCGCATGCGCAGCGCGTTCTTGACGAGGTCGCGCTGGCGGATCTCGCCGTGGCCCTCGATGTTGGCCGGCCGCGTCTCCATGCGCGCCACATGCGGCTGCTGGAGCTGAAGCTCGGCCGCGTCCTCGATGGTGATCAGCCGCTCGTCCTCGGGGATGAAGGCCGACAGTGCATTGAGCATCGTCGTCTTGCCGGTGCCGGTGCCGCCCGAGATGATCGTCGTCTTGCGCGCATGCACGGCCGCCGCCAGCACCTCGGCCATGTTCTGCGTCAGCGCGCCGAACTCGACGAGCTTGTGCAGCCCGAGCTTGTTCTTGGAAAATTTCCGGATCGACACCAGCGGCCCGTCGACGGCGACCGGCCGGATCGCCGCGTTGAAGCGCGAGCCGTCGAGCATGCGCGCGTCGACCATCGGCTGGCTCTCGTCGACGCGCCGCCCCACCGCCGCGACGATCTTGGAGACGATGCGCAGCAGGTGCGCCTCGTCCTTGAACGGAACGTGGATCTGCTCCAGCTTGCCGCGCCGCTCCACGAAGCAGTTCTCGTGGCCGTTAATCAGGATGTCGTTGATCGTCGGGTCCTTGAGCAGCGGCTCCAGCGGCCCCAGCCCCACCATCTCGTCGACGATGTCGTCGACCAGCGCGTCGAGCTCGGCGACGTTGATCGCCAGCCGCTCCTCGCGCGTCTTCTCCGACACGAACTCGTGCACCTGCCGGCGCATCTCCTCGCGCGGAAGCTGCTCCAGCGCGACGAGGTTGAACTCCTCGATCAGCGAGCGGTGAAGCCGCACGCGCGCCTCGACCACGCGGCTGGAAGCACGCGCCTGGCCGTCGTCGGGCTTTTGCGGCGCGGGCTCGGCCCTGCGCGCGTTCGGCACGACGATCGCGACGGAGCGCTCGGCCGCCGCCGGCTGGGCTGCACCAGCGAGCGCGGCCGGCCTGTCGCGCAAGGCCGAGAAGCGGCTGCTCATGCGCTCCTCCGGCGCAGCAGGCCGAGCCCGAACAGCGACTTCGCCCTGGCCGGCGCCGCGGCCTCCGGCGTGATGATGCGGCGCAGATCGCGGATGACGTTGGCGTTGGCGTCGATCGCCTGCAACGGCACGCCGCGGTCGACCGCCTCGCGCACCAGCTTGTAGTTGTTGGCGATGCCGCCGACGAAGAACTCGCCCAGCAGCTCCTCTACGTCCGCTTGGCGGATGCCGTTGTCGAACATCTTCTGCTCGAAGCGGTTGACGATGACGGCGGGCCGGGCCTGCCGCGCGGTCGTGTCCTGGATCGCCTTGATGAGGCGCTGCGTCTGCCTCAGGCACGGCACCGTCATCTCCGAGACGACGAACAACCGGTTGGTGCCGAGCAGCACCGTCTCCGTCCACGGGAACCAGGTGCGCGGCATATCGATGACGACATTGTCGAAATAGGCCGAGACGAGGTCGAGCATGCGCACGACGACGTCGGTGTCGAAGGTGCGCATCTCGGTCGGCCTGACCGGGGCCGCGAGCACGGCGAGCCCGCTCGCATGCCGCGCCGG